>PJEL010000687.1_pt1 | contig 39066 bp, 32 predicted proteins | sample 1853271 | NCBI WGS metagenome assembly PJEL01 (sample SAMN08108733, study PRJNA415343) | Invertebrate metagenome, whole genome shotgun sequencing project. | host: Globobulimina | place: Sweden: Gullmar Fjord | collected 2015-08
GCAGCGATCTCGACACCATCGCCCAAGGTGGTGCCGGTGGCGTGGCACTCGACATAGCCGAGGTCGGTGGGACTCACGCCGGCGCGGCGATAGGCGTCGCGCAGGGTTCGCAGCTGGCCGTCCGCATCCGGTGCGAGCATGTTGCCCTTGCGGCCGTCGTTTCCGAGCCCGCCTCCGCGGATCACGGCGAGGATCCGGTCCCCGGCGGCGGTGGCGTCTTCGAGGCGCTTGATGAGGACAGCGCCGGCGCCTTCGCCGACCACCAGACCGTCGGCGCGTCGATCGAGGGGTCGCGGGATGCCGTTGGGCGACAGCGCGTGGAGCTGGCTGAAGCCGACAAACAGGTAGCTCGAGTCGGCTCGGTTCACTGCGGCAGCAATGGCGGCGTCGATCTCTCCGGCTTCCAGGCGGTCGCAGGCCAGTCGCACCGCGTACAGTCCCGACGCACAAGCGGCGTCCAACGCGCAGCTTCCGCCTCCGAGACCGAGGGCGTGGGCCGCCAGGTGGGCCGGGAAGCCGCTCTGCCAGCGATCCCAGCTGCACCCTCCAGCGAGCCAGGGCACGTCGAGCCCGAGGCGCTCCAAGAACGGCTGGGCAGTAGCTCTCACCGCCCCCGAGCTGGGTAACGACAGGTTTGCCAGCAACAGTCCAGTGCGGCTCCGGTCGACGCCGGCTCCGGCGAGTGCCCCACGGGTGACGTGCAGCACCTGGTGAACGAGCGGATCCATGTCGGCGACGGGCAGATCGGTCAGATTGAGGTCGGCACTGTCGAAGTCCAGGGGATCGACGAACCCGCCCTGCAAGGTTCGAGTCTTGTCGGGGATCCCCGGCCGAGGATCTAGGATGGACGCGGGTTCTATGGGCCAGCGGTCCGTCGGCACCTCGCTCAGGGCGACGTCGGTCCGGGCTATCCAGCTCTCCGCATCCGGAGAACCGGGAAGCAGGCAGTCCATGCCGACGATGGCGAACTGCACCGGCTATCCCCGCGGCTGGAAGTCGGTTCCGAGGGAGCGGTCGGCGGTGTACTCGGCGTCGGAGAGGATCGCGACGATGTCTCCGGATTCGTCCACCATCGTGGCCTGGAAACGACCGCGGGTCTCGCTCGCCTGGCTGAACTCCAGGTGGCAGGCGATACGGCCCTCGAAGGGTCGATATTGCCGGTACTCCTTTACGAAGCTAGGGAGCGCGGCCGACGATTTCTTGGCGCGGACCCAGAGGACCATCAGCTGCATGGCGCAGTCGACTACCAGCGGATCGGTCTGCCAGCTCTTTCCAGCGCGCCCCAGATCTCCGGGTGCAGAGGCGTGGGCTACAGCCACCATGCCTTGGTCGCTGATGCCGACGATCTCGTCGATGCCGTGGAACATCGGACCGTGGAAGAGGTAGCGGTCGTAGGCCTCCTCGACGCTGTGGCCGAGCTCGTTGGCGCCGAGACCGTTTGTTCCTGGAAAGGCCTCGCCGGCGGGGAACTCGGGCGTGAGGTCCACCACCGCTCGGTAGTGGATCACTGGGATCCCGAGGGGTCCAGGGTCGCCGAGGATCTGGAAGTGGAGGGCGGCCATGCCGTCTCGGGCCGCTGCTGGCTGCCAGTCCAGCCTGACAGCTACGCCGTCGTCCCCGAGAGTAATACCCTTCAAGACGGCCATATCGCGCACTGCGGACGGACGGAGCGCCGGGTAGATCTCTCGGGCGGTCTGGGCCATCCACTCCAGAACCACCGCTACGGGAACGACCGGGCTATCGGAGATGGTGTGGTCGCGCAGGTAACCGTCGGTGTCGACGTGGAAGGTGCGCTCGAGTTGTCCCGAGGACGGTCGCGGGCCCTCGACGACCACCTCGACGACTTCGCCGTTCTCCAGCTCGTCACAGAAAAACGCCGCACCGAGCTCCATGGGGATCACTGTGTGACCGCGGGCCTCGAACTGCCGCTTGAGCGCCGGAGTCACCATGCCGCCATCCCACGGGCCCCAGTCGAAGGACCGGGAGAGCACACCCTCGTGAGCCAGCCGCAGCGCGGTGTGAGTGAGGGCTTCGTTGGCCATCGCGTAGTCGGACTGTCCCAGGTTTCCGAATCGACCAGCCACCGAGGAAAAGACGCTGAAGACCTTGAGCTCTGCGACGTCAACGGCCGCGAGGAGTGAGGCGAGGCCGTCCACTTTGGTGGAGAAGACGCTGTCGAAGGCCTGCTCCGTCTTGTCGACGAGGAGCTTGTCAGCGAGGACTCCGGCGCCGTGGATAAGGCCGCGAACGCGCCCGCGCTGGGCGACCTCGGTGGAGATCGCCTCGGCGACCCGCCTGTCATCGCGAACGTCGACCGCACGGTAGGTGGCGGAGCTGCCAGCAGACTCTATGGCCCTCAGGGTGTGGCGGACCTCCCGTGCCGAGCTCACCTTCTGGCAGGCGGCGTTCAGCTCGCGAGGGGTCGGCTTGTTGCCCGAGGCCTTCTCATGGGTCAGGTAGGCGGCCTTCAAGCCGCTGTCACTCACGCCCTCGGCCCAGTGGGGTTCATCCGGAAGCTCAGAGCGTCCGAGGAGTAGGAAGGCGGGCTGATAGCGGCGAGCGACCTCGGTTATCACGGCGGCCGTCACGCCGCGCGCACCTCCAGATACGACCACGAGATCGCCTTTGTCGAGGGGCTCTCGGCCAGCGGCGCCCCGAGTTGCTGACACGGTTCGCAGAGCAAAGGGCTCGGGCTTCAGACCGATCTCGGTGTCGGTGAGGCCAAACAGTGCGGCGTCGATGTCGGCGCCGGTGACACCATCGCCCACGTCGAGGGCGACGGCGCGGGTCTGGGGCCACTCGTGACTCAGGGTCTTCGCCAGGCCGGCGAGGGCACCCTGGAGTGGATCTCCGCGCAGGGACTCGAGGCCGAAGGTCCCACCCATTGCGGACACGGTCGCGAAGAGCTCGCAGGGCCCAATGGCTTTTGCGAGCAGGAAGGCGCCGCGAACCTTTGTTCTCACGTCGCTGGCGCCGACGGTGGCGAGGTGGATGGCGCCGGATACTCCGGAGGGTAGTGCCTGGGCCACGGTCTCTGCGGATGTCCAGTCGGGATCGAGCAGCAGGGCGTCGACCCCGCGAGCGGTGAGCGCCTCGAGGACCTGGCCTGCCAGATCCCCGGAGTCGGCGGTGACAACGATCCTTCCACTGACGGAGAAGGCGCCTGGCTGTGCAGGTACGACCTGGACAACTCTCCGCCGGAGGGAGAGGGGTTGATCCTCGATGATGTCGCTCGCGACTTGCACGGGCGGCAGGCCGGCTGCGGGCTTGGGCAGCACTGCAGGGGCGGCAGGGGGCACGATGTGGATCGGGGAGACCGGGCGTGCACTGCCGATAGACGCGAAGCCGAGCCCGGCTCCGACGCTGGCGAGGTGGTCGATGACCTCTTGCAGGGTCCGCAGGCTGGAGAGCGTCTCGTTGTCGAGCTCTGGGAGCTCTGGGATCCGCTCGGAGACCGCGGAGAGGATCTCCACGCGCTTGATGCTGTCCACGCCGAGATCGGACTCCAGATCCATGGCCAAATCGAGCATGTCACGGGGGTATCCAGTCTTTTCGGCGACCGAGTCCAGCATCGCGGCGATCAGGTCTTCACGGGCTACGATCTTGGGCGTGCTGAAGATCCCCTCCGAGAAAGGGACGGGTGCTGCTGCGACCTCCGCGAGGTAGCCAACCACTTCATCGAGGGTGCGCAGGCCGCTCATCTTGTCGTTGTCGAGCTCTGGTAGGCCGGCGACCTCTTCCTGCACGGCGGAGAGAATCTCCACACGCTTGATGCTGTCCACGCCGAGATCGGACTCCAGATCCATGGCGGGCTCGAGCATATCCAACGGGTAGCCGGTCTTTGCTGCGACAGCCGCCATCATCGCCGCGGCGAGGACCTCGCGGGAGATTCCCGGAGAGGGGGCGCCGTTGGTAGGGGCTGGAGCACCGCTGCTCTCGAGGAGAACGTCGACGACCTCCTGCAGGGTGCGCAGCGCCGACATCCGGTCGTTGTCGAGCTCGGGCAGCCCCGGGATCTGCTCTTGGACTGCAGACAGGATCTCGACGCGCTTGATGGAGTCGACGCCGAGGTCGGACTCGAGATCCATCTCGAGTTCGAGCATATCGCGCGGATAGCCTGTCTTGTCGGCGACTGCCTGCAAGGTCACCTGGACGACATCGTCGCGGGATGGACCGACAGCTCCAGGAGCGGTCTGCGGGCGGGATGCGCTGCTGTGGTCGACGGCCGCCTGGGCATCGAAGATCGGCGGAAGATCGTCACTTGCGGCGACCGAGGTGATGTGTACGGTTGGGGGTGCCACCCGGCCCGATTCCCACCCGGAGGCGATGGGCGTCGCCTCGGCCGGTGACGGAGCGACAACTGGCGGCGGCGCTGGCGCCTCGAAGCTGGGGAGCGGCGCGGGGGCGGTGGCGTTCGTCCCGGAGGTGGCCATCTGAACCAGGCGAGCGTGGGTCTCGAAGAGCCTCGTGAAGTTCTCACTCGACTTTGCATAGGCGTCGAGGAACTGCGCGTGCACTGCGGCGGTGCGCTCCTGAGCCTGCTGGAAGGCCTCGAGAGTCTGTCGTGTGCTGGCCAGCAGCGCGCCCAGATCTCCGGCTGGAAGCTGGGCAACGGGCGCGGTAGGTGCATGGGGGAGCGTCTGTGGTAGCTCTGCCGGCGCCGGTGTTGTCGTGGATTTCGCCAGTGCTGGCGGCTTGCCTATGGGCGCTCCGCTGCTCGGGATAGCGCCCCACCCGTCCGCAAAGGGTGTGGGTGGCGGAGGTGCGGGCGGCTTGATGTTCTTGGGCATAGGCGGGTTCTTTGTTGTCTCGTTCAGGTGGTTTGCGCCGTTCAGCCACACCGTGGCCTTGGAGCCGGGCAGGCGCGGTGCGATGGGCAGACGCTCTGCCAGGAGAGGTTCGACGTGCAGGGGCACGCCGGCGGCAGCGAGCACGGCGAGTGCCTCTTTGAGTTGGGAGTCGCCGTCTTCGCGGCTGTGCAGCCCATCGAGGGCGACCAGAGTGCCGGCCTCGGACTTCAGGGTGTTTCGCACCAATCCGGTGAGCACGCCGCGGGGACCGATCTCGATGAAGGTCTCGATCCCAGCCTCGACCATGCCGCGCACAATGCCGACGAAGTCGACGGGCGTGACGATCTGATCTGCGAGGAGCTGCCTGGCTTCTTCGGGTTTCGCCGGGTAGGGCGCCGCCGTCGCGTTGGCATAGACCGGGACCTGGGGCGCGGCAAACTCGATGCGCTCGAGGGCCTCTGTCAGGGGTTTCTGCGCATCTGCGACGAGGTTGGAGTGGAAGGCGGCGGCGACCCGCAGTTCCTTGCCGTTGAGACCCACCTCGGCGAGGGCTTCGAGGGCGGCTGCGACGTCGTCGCGACCGCCGGAGATTACACCTTGTTCGGGGTGATTCCGGTTAGCGAGCAGTACATCGGAGTCGAGGCCTGCCAGGACAGCAGCTATCTCGTCGAGGGGCCCGTTCACGGCCGCCATCGTCCCACGATCCCGGTCTGAAGCGGACATCGCCTCGCCGCGCACGCGCGATGCCTCCCACAGCTCGTCGGCCGAGAGCACTCCGGCGGCATGTAGGGCGACGAGTTCGCCATAGGAGTGACCGGCGACGGCGGTCGGCTCGATCCCGAAGCTGCGAACCAGATCGAGGAGTCCCGTGGAGAAAGCCCCGATCGCGGGTTGTGCCCACTCGGTCTGTCGCAGCGCATCTGCATCGAGCTTTGCGGCGGCGTCGGTCCAGGTAGGGGGCGGGAAGACCATCTGGCTGATGCTTCCGCGGCCGGCAACCCGAAAGGCCTCGTCGGCGGCGTCGTATGCGGCGCGGACGACCGGATGGCGGATCGCGACGGTTCGCCCCATCTCTACATACTGTGAGCCCTGGCCGGGGAAGAGGAAGCCCACTTTGGGAGCTTTCAGGCCCGTTCCGAGGTGTACGCCTCGCACACGCTCGCCCTGGAGCGCCCGACCCGCAATGGCGACCTGGTCCGCGAAGTTGGCTGCGGTGGCGACGAATGCGAGCACGTTTGCAGCTGGTTTCCACGCCGACTGGCACTCGCGGGCGCGGTGAGCGAGCGTGGGTGCTTCGCTGGTGACCGCCGCCTCGAGCTGTTCGGTGAGCGCGGCAACGGAGTCGGCCCCAAACAGGAAGAGCTCGGCTTCGGCGGCCCACATCGGGCGAACGGCAGTGTCTCCGTGTTCCTCGAGCACGGCGTGGAAGTTCGAACCCCCAAAGCCAAAGGCCGACACCGCAGCACGCCGTGGATGGTCGGCGGCCCGAATCCAGGGACGGGCGCGAGGCGAGAGGTAGAACGGTGACTTCTCGAAGCTCATCTTCGGGTTCGGCTGGTCGATCTTCGCCGTCGGCGGGAGGACCTTCTGGTGTAGCGCCAGCGCAGCCTTCACCAGTCCCGCCGCTCCAGCAGTGCTCTTGGTGTGCCCGATCTGCGACTTCACGGAGCCGATCGCGATGCGCCGATCCGTGCGTTCGCCATCGCTGTACACTGCTTTCAGTCCGGCGATCTCGGCGACGTCACCCGCTTTGGTGCCGGTTCCGTGAGCTTCGACGAGCTCGATTGTGCGGGTCTCGACTTCGGCCATCTCGTAGGTGCGTCGCAGCGCCTTGGCCTGACCGCTGCTGTTTGGGGCGTAGATGCTCTTGAAGCGGCCGTCCGAGGAGCTGCCGAGGCCCTTGATGACCGCGTAGACCCGGTCGCCGTCGCGCTCGGCATCTTCGAGGCGCTTCAGGGCGACCATGGCGATGCCCTCGCCGATGAGGATCCCATCCGCTTCGGCGTCGAATGGGCGCGCGTCGCCTTTCTTGGTGAAGGCCGGAGTCCGCGTGAAGCACTGGAACATGAAGGTGTCGTTCAGGGTGTCGGCGCCCCCGGACAGGACCAGATCGGAGCGGCCGGAGACCAGGTCGCCAATGGCGTACTGGATCGCTGCCAGGCTGGAGGCGCACGCCGCGTCGACGACACAGTTGGTACCGCCCAGGTTCAGGCGGTTTGCGATGCGACCCGCTACGACGTTGCCAAGCAGGCCCGGAAAGGACTGCTCGGTCCACGTCGGGAGGTGGTTGCCGATGTCCTCGACCACCGTGTCCGCGACGCGCTCGTCGACGCCGCAGCGGAGCATGGCCTTCTTCCAGATGGGGCCCCGGAGGCGAGAGCCCAGCGAAACCGCCAGCTCTTGGGTGCCGGTGATGCCGATGATGCAGGCGGTGCGCTCTCGATTCCAGTCTTCAGCGTCCGGATCGACGCCGGCGTCGCGCAGGGTCTCTCGGGCGACGATGAGGGAGAGCAGCTGGGTGGTGTCGATGGACTCCAGCATGTTTGGAGGAATCCCGAAGGCCATCGGGTCGAAGGGCACTTTGTCGAGGAAGCCCCCGCGGGTACACCAGGTCCTGTCGCGCTGGTTGGGGTCCTCGCTGTAGTGCTCGGACGCGGTCCAGGAGTGCTCCTCCGGCACGTCGCTGATGCAGTCGTTGGCTTCGATGATCTCGCGCCAATAGGCCGTTAGATCCGGGGCGTTTGGAAAGAGGCAGCCGATTCCAACGATGGCAATGGGGGGCTGTTTCGGGCGCTTATGGGTGGGCATGAGCCTCTCGAGTCGCGGTTCGGGCGACGGTCTGTCGAAGTGGACGAGGTGTCCATGACAGGGCGGCCGGTCCGGGATCCACACCGAATTGAAGGAGAGTGTTGGCGCGACTGATCGCCGCCGCGCCGGCCATGAGGTTTGCTCCGACGACGACCACACTGCGGTTCGCGGGCTCGGCCAGGAAGGTGCCCGCGGTCCAGTCATTGAAGGCGCCGATGCAGGGGCCGCACCAGATTTGACAGTCCATCTTGCGGCTTTGGTCGCCGGTTATTGCCCAGCGCGAGGACCGCCCCAGATACCACCTGAAGACCAGGGCCATCTTGTGGCGTGGATCTCGTTGGGCGCGCTCGAGCTGCGCGGGGTCTCTGTCGGCGAAGAAGCTGGCGCACTCGGCCCAGATCTCGTCGACCGGGTGGCGGAGGATCTGTTCGCTGACCTTGTTCAGGACCTCGGGGTCGATGTCCTCGAGGCCGTCGTGGTCCCGATACAGTCCGTACAGCTGTTGGCCGCGCATGGCGAACAGGGTGCCGCGCTTGAGCACCTGGACCTCGACGCCGGCCTCGAACATGTCGCTCGCAGGTGCCATACCCACGTCGGCCATTCCAGCATCAGCGAGGAGAGCCTTGACCATCGGCGAGGTCCCAGCCTCGATGCAGGCCTGGTTCACGGTCCCGGTGACGACGTAGGAAGCACCGAGCGCAAAGGCCGCGGCGACGGCATCTGGGGTGCCGAGCCCACCCGCTGCTCCCACTCGGACCTTGGGCGCGACTCGATCGCGGAGAGCGCGAATGAGAGGTAGGAGCACCGGTAGTGGCCGGTTGTCGGTGTGCCCGCCGGAGTCGGCCTCGGCGGTGAGATCGTCCGCCATGGGAATCGAGGCCGCCAGCTTGGCTTCGTCGGCGGTGATGCGGCCTTCGTCGACGAGCTGGGACAGGATCTTCGCCGGCGGCGGCCGCAGGAACTTCTCGGCGACCTCGGCGCGGGAGATCTTTGCGAGAAGCTTGTTGGGGACGATGATTTCGCCGTCAGAATCCCGGTGGATGCCGGTGACGCGGTACTGGACGACCATCGGCGTCAGCCCGAGGTAGGCCGACGTAGAGACGATGTTCACGCCTCGCTCCAGGTACAGGTCGACGGTCTGCTGCTCCTGGTGGGGTTCGGCGGGGGAGTGGATCAGGTTGAACCCGCAGGGCAGGTCGCCGACCTCGCGCTGGATCTCGTCGATCGCCGCCCGGATTTGGTCGGTGGACAGGCCCGCAGCGCCGAAGAAGGCGAGCATTCCAGCTCGGGCCATGGCGATGACCAGCTCGGTGGATGAGATGCCGTTCGCCATCGCGCCGGCGACGTAGTTGACCGCTACGCCGTAGTCGGCCTGGAAGGTTGGGTCTCCCAGGCAGTCGGGAGTCAGGGCGGGTATGTACGCCAGCAGAGGAAGCGCCCCCACAGGTTCCAGAGCGTCACCGAGACTTGCCGCGCCCCCGGTTGCCACACAAGGACCGTGGTCGGACTCTACGACGAAGAACGGGCGGTCGAGGGTCTGCAGCGCCGCCAGCGCGTTGGCCTCAGAAATGCTCCCGCGCCCCGCAGACGCGCCAATCGACCCGGCGCTCCACCAGCCGATCGTACCGAGTTCCCTCTCTCCCAACGGCCCTCCCCCGCGAAAGCCAGCGATAGAGCGCGGCCACATAACGTATATGCCGCCTTTCGCCGACTCCGATGTGGTAGATCGGGGGCATGAGCAGTGGCGATTTCGAAACCGTGCTTTACGACGATGAGACCTGGTTGAACCCGGTGGAGCTCGCGACGGATCTGCCGATGGAAGACGTGGTGGAGAACAGCGTCTGCTACGTGCAGAGCGAAAACACGATCTATCAGTTCATATCTGGTGTTTGGGTGATCAAGGCCGTGGCGGGCGGGGGCGGGCCGGCTTCCTGAGCGCCTCCCAGGTCTCCTGAAGCCCATCTCGCAGCTTGACCTCCGCACTCCATCCGAGGTCTACCGCCGCGCGATTTGCGTTGGCCACGGCGTGTTTTGGGTCGCCGGTCTGGTGGGTCAGCAGCTCGACCTTCATCGGCTTTCCAGTGACCTCTCGCATCGTCTGGACCAGATCCATAAGGGGTGTCGCCGTACCGGTTCCGATGTTCACCGTGATGGTTCCGGTGCGCGGCGCGATGTACTTCACGCCGGCGTGCATCAGGCCGCTCACCGCGTCTCGGACGTGCACGTAGTCTCTGGTGGTGCGGCCATCTCCAAACAGTGGCACCGGGCGGTTTCGCTTCGCCGCAGCGAGGAAGTGTGACACGGCCCGACCCGGACGCTGGCCGGGCCCATAGACGTTGAAGAGGCGCGCCACGACCGCACTGCCGCCGCCACCGTGGTGCCAGGCGCTGATCAGGCCCTCGGCCCCGAGCTTGGTTGCGCCGTAGTTGCTGACCGGTCGCGGGGGGCGGTCCTCGGACAGCAGGCTGCCTGTGGACCCGCCATATACCGCTGCGGACGAGGCGAAGATCAGCCGCGAGACCCGGTGGGCCTCCATCTGGTCGAGCAGCATCGCCGTGCCGCCGACATTGGACTCGATCCACCTTCTGGATTGGGACATAGAAGACCGGGATCCACACAATCCGCCCAGGTGGAAGACCCGCTCGACGCCCTCGACGGCGCGGGACACTGAGTGGCTGTCCCGCAGATCGCCGTGCACGACCTCTACCCGGGGGTCGTCGTGCCACCGTGGCTTCTGGGCGTGCTCGAATGCATCGAGTACCCGGACACCCTCATCAACCTCGAGGAGTCGCTCGACGAGGTACGAGCCGATGAAGCCCGCGCCACCTGTGACGAGGTTCGTCAAACCTGCTCGACGCGCTCGATTCTGCCTGGGAAGGCCTCGCGAAGCGTGCGTTCGATGCCGTGTTTGAGGGTCGCTGTGCTCGCCGGACAGCTCCGACAGGCCCCCTGCAGTGCCACTCGAACCACGCCATTCTCCACGCCGATGAGCTCCATGTCGCCCCCGTCGCGGTGGATGCCTGGCAGGACCCGCTCCTGGAGCACCGCCATGATCTGCTGCTCGAAGGGATCGTCGCGGAAAGGCAGTTCGGAGGCATCGATCTCGTGGCCGCACAGCAGGAAGTACTCGCGAAGCTCGGCGTCGACGGCGCGGTCGATGGTGTCCCAGACCGCGCTCGGAGTTCGCTCGACGGTGACGGTATTGTCTCGGAGGAGCACGGCCTCGACGTTGGGGATGCCGATGAGGCGGCCGATGAGGGCGGGATTGCCCTCGGCGGAGGTGAAGAACAGCGGTCGTCCTGTCGTGAGGAGGCGATCGCACAGATACAGGCGCCCGTCGGGGTTTGGGGTCTCGCGGGCGCGTACTGTCAGCTCGAGGGAGACAGCCCAGCGGTCTTGTCGATAGTCGAGGATCAGTGCCCGCAAGCGCGTCAGATCGCAGTCGGCGGCAGTGATCGCGAATCCTTCGAAGGTCGCCGGTGGCGGCCCCTGGGACTCGCCCTCCTCGACGACGACGACAAACCCTCCGGCGATGGGTGCGGTGCCGATATGCACACCGTGGCCCTCGGGCAGGGTGGCCAGTCGCTCCTTGGCCGTGTCTGAAAGCGCGAGGGGAGTGTCGGAAGGGGCGACCTGAATCGCTCGTTGGATCCCCAGGGCGTTGCGAATCGTGTCGAACATGCTCATCAGGGAGCCTTATCCCGTATAGACTCCGATGGATGTCTGCCTCCACCTCCGTACTGTTCGTTTGCCTCGGGAATATCTGCCGCAGCCCCATGGCGGAGGGGATCTTCCTCCAGCTCGTCGAGGAACGCGGGGTCGCTGACCACTTCGAGATCGAGTCCGCGGGGACGGCGGGCTATCACGTCGGAAGTCGGCCCGATCGCCGCACGCTGGAGGTCCTCGAGCGGCACGGGGTGCGCCTCGACAGTCGCTCGCGTCAGGTCGCGGACGACGACTTTCGTCGTTTCGACTACATCCTGGCGATGGATCGCTCCAACCTGCGGGATCTCGAGCGGCGCTGTCCTCGTCAACACCGTTCCAAGCTGCATCTGGCCCTCGAACCTACGACGGGCGGGGACGTGCCCGATCCCTACTATGGGGGACCACGCGGCTTCGACCTGAACTATGAGCAGCTCACCACGGCGCTGGACGCCTGGCTGGAGCGGATGTCGTGAAGCCCATCGAGCTGCTTCGCATGGCCGGGGTCACTGAGCGAGGCGATCCGGTTCCGCTAGCCGGCGGCGACATGGGGGACGTGTGGAGGGTCGGCAGGTTTGTCGTGAAGACCATGGACGACCCCATTCCCGGACTCTATCGGTCCGAGGCCCGCGGTCTGGCCAGCCTGGAGAGCAAGGGGGTGCGGGTGCCAGGGGTGCGCTGGGCCGGCGATGCTGGGCTGGTCCTCGACTATCTCGAGCCGGGTCCGCCGGACTGGGCGGGGCTCGCGAAGATGATCGCGCGTCTACATCGCTCCAAGTCCCAGTGGTACGGCGGTGACCGGCCGGTCTTCATCGGTCGCTACCTGCTCCCCAAAGCGCTCGGATCAAACTGGAAACACTACTGGCTCGAGCACCGTATTGAGCCGCTCCTCGAGTCGACCTCCGACACACTCGGAGACCTGCGATCCACCCTCGCTCCTCTCCTGGATCGCTTCGATCCGCCTACGGAGGGACCCTGCGTCCTGCACGGCGACCTGTGGAGCGGCAACGTGCACATGTCGTCGGCGGGCCCGGCACTCATCGACCCCTCCTCATGGTCTGGCGAGCGCGCGGTCGACATCGCGATGATGGAGCTCTTCGGCGGATTTCCGCCCGAGTTCTGGATGTCGTACAAGGCGCGATACCCGATCCCATCGCAGGTCGAGGCGGCGATCCTGTATCACCAGCTCTACTTCCTGCTGGTGCACGTGCACTTCTTCGGCCGGGGCTATCTACACGGCGTCCGCGGGGTTGTGGCCTCGCTGAGGGCGTTGTAGCCTCTCCCTCCCCGGGAGGGTCATATGTGCTGGACGATCGTCAACGCCCCGAACAAGGGGCTCGTGTTCATGGGTGGCAAGCCGATCAAGACCCTCGACGCCGGGGTGCACATCCTGCTTCCCTTCCAGTCGGTTCGGAAGATCTCGACGGCACTTCGGACCGCTGAGGTCGATGTTGACGTGATCACCCAGGGTGGAACACCGACATCGATCAAGGTGGGCTACACCGCGCGTGTCACCAACGTCGAGGAAGCCCTCGTCAACATGTCCGATGCCTTTGCCACCCTGCGCATCAGCGTCATGTCGGTTGTGAGCGGCACCGCGAACTCCTACACCATCGATCAGCTGGCCCAGCGCAAGAACGAGATCGCCGACAAAGCCGAGGCGGAGCTCTCAGAGCAGGCCAAGAAACACGGCTGGGGACTGGGTGATTTTCAGATCGCCATCGGTGATCCGTCGATGTCCGAGGAGCTGAAGCGGCTCCTGATGCGGGAGGAGGCGGTCCGTCGAGAAAGCGCCGCAAACTTAGAGAAAGCAAAGAACCAGATCGCGGTGGCGGAGCAGCTGGCGGCCGTCGCCAAGGCGCTGTCGAAGTCGCCCTTCGCGAGGGAGCTGCTCCGGCTTCAGATGCTGGCCGACATGGGGGAGGGCGGCAAGGTCATCGTCGTGGATGCGAAGTCGGAGAACGCGAAAAACACCGCTTTGCGCGAGTCCTAGGTCTTCCTCGCTCGCCCGCGCTTCAGCCGGCGAGCGACGACGTCGTGCTGCCTCTCTTTGTAGAGGTAGTGGGCGTTGTCGCCTTGCTCGTTGGCGATGGCGGTCGCCTCGTCGAGGAGCTGGAACTCGACCATGACAAACACCACATTTCCCAGTTCGAAGCCTGACGGACCCTCGACGGCCGGCACGGGGACTGGGTAGTCCATGATGTAGTTGATCATCCGGTAGGACGAGCCCGAGAACTCGTTCTTGCCGCTCTCCTCCAGGGTCGTCTCCTCAGACAGCTGCGCGCGTCCGAGGTTGTCGTTGTCCAAGAGGTCGTTCAACGCCCCGGGGTTGAGGAGGTTGTTATGGCACTCTCCGGGAATGCAGTAGTTGAACGGGAAGACGTGGCGAGTCATCCAGGCCAGCACCACGATGAGATCGCTGGGCTCGTTGACGATGACTCGAAAGCGCAGCTTGTCGAAGATGGTCGCGGCGACCGCATCACGTTTGGCCAGGAGCTTGGTGATCACCGAGCTTCGCGACTTTCGCGACCCATAGAAGGAGACGATGGGCAGTCCGGCATCCTGCATCTGGCGAGCGGAGGCGAGGATCCGCGAGTGGGCTGCTGCGAGGAGCTGTTCTTCGGAGGTCGGGGTCTTGAACTTCAGATCCGCGGCTTCCATGTGGTGGATCACGTGTACGAGCTTGAGGATCACGCAGGACAGGATCTGGGTCCGCCTGAACCCGCCGTACTGTGACGCCCACAAGAAGACTTCGCGGACGTCGTCGGGGTCGCGGAGCTCGTTGGGGAACCGGAGCCGTAGGTGCTCTTCGAGGTAGGAGACCGCCTCGTTGAAGACATATCTCAGGCGCGCTCGCCCGAAGCTCGTCGACTGGTCGCAGTGGTGCAACCTCAGGAAGCGATTCACCTCGTCGAGATCGGTGAATGCCAGGCGTTGCCAGTCGATGATGGAGCCGCCCGAGATGAGCAGTCGAATCGACTCCACATCGAGGACAGAGATGTCCGACAGCCACTTGCCACCCCCGTGGGAGGTGTCGATTTCGAGGATATCTCTCCGCATCCGCGGGTCATATCCTGTTACACCCGGCCGATGGCGAAGGCATCAAAAAAGAACCCGGCCGCCGCGGGGCAACCGGGGCGAGTAGTCGAGATACGCGGTCGCAGGGTGCTTGTGCGAGACCCGGCCGGCGAGCGTGTCTGCTTCCTCTCCGGGCAGAGAGCCGTGGTTGGAGACAGGGTCCGGTGGGTCGATGCCCAAGGTACTGGCGGGAAGCTAGTGGGGGTGGATCGGCGTGACACCGAGCTGTTGCGGATGGATGCACGCGGCAAACAGCAGGTTCTGGCTGCCAATCTCGATGGGTTGTTGTTGGTGGTCTCGGGTGAACAGCCGCCGTTGCGGGGCGGGCTCATCGATCGATACGCAGTTGCCGCGGGGATCTGTGGCCTGGACTTCGCCGTCTGTGTGAACAAGACCGACCTCGGTGTTCCCGATGATGCCGAGGCCGACATCGCCCTTCGTGAGAGCGCCGGTGTGCGTTTCCTGAGGTCGAGTGCGGTCACCCGAGAGGGTCTCGACACGCTCGGAGACTTCCTCGTCGCCGCATCCCAGGCCGGTCCGTGGGCACTCGTCGGCCACTCCGGCGTCGGAAAGACCTCGCTCATTGCCGCACTCCTGCCGGATGTGGAGGTCGGTGACGTCGGGGAACTCAGCGCTCACTGGGGGACCGGTCAGCACACGACGACCAGCTCGCGGATCTTCCCTCTCGGCGACGGCGGCGAAGTCGTGGATTCCCCCGGAATTCGCACGTTTGCGCCGGGTGGGCTGGTGGCCACCGATGTTCGCGAGCACTTCCCGGGAATGCACGGGTTGGACTGCCGCTATCGTGACTGTCTGCACCGACTCGACGAGGATGGCTGCGTCGCTGAGGTCGACGTCCCCGCGGGGCTGCTCCTGTCGTATCGCCGTCTAGTTGGCGAGATCCTCGGCATCGAGGCGCGTCGTCGCCCCTGAGCGGAGGTGCCACCGAATGCGAGCCACCAGGAGCACACAGACGATGGCGAGGCTGATCGTGGTTCCCCACCACACGCCGGAGAGACCGTAACCGGCGTGGAAGGCCAGGAAGTATCCAGCTGGCAGGCCCAGGATCCAGTAGCCCAGGACGTTGGCCAACATCGGCTTTCTCGTGTCGCCGAGGCCTCGCAACACGCCAAAAGAGACGACCTGACCGGCGTCCACCCACTGGAAGACCGCGGCGATGGGAAGCACGGTGGCGATCAGCGCGATGACCTCGATGTCGGGGTTGTAGAGGCCGGCGAGCTGGTAGGGAAAGAGGGTGAAGATCGCGGCACATATCGAAGACGTGACTGCGGCGAGCCCGAGTGAGATCCATGCCACGCGGGACCATTCCCGGCCGGCGCCGACGAGGTTTCCGGTCCGAGTGGCCGCTGCGGCACCGATCCCCAGCGGGATCATGAAGGTGATGCTTGCGACGTTCTGGGCGGCAGTGTGAGCGGCCACCGCGTGCGAACCGAGCCAGCCGGCCATGATGGTCGCGCTGTTGAAGGCCCAGACCTCCAGGCCCCACTGCAGTCCAACGGGCATCGCAGTGAACAGGAGGTGCTGGAACGACTCTCGGTCTCCGAGTCCTCGACGGTCGGGCCAAGCGGCTCGGATGTGTGGGCTGGCGATTGCGACCAGGGCTGCGAACATCACCCAGCGGACCACGACAGTCGACCAGGCGGCGCCGGGTACCCCCATGGCTTCAGCGCCGAGGTGCCCGTAGATAAAAACCCAGTTTGCAGCAATGTTCACCAGGTTTCCTACGGCGATCACCCACATCGCAGGCCGCATCAGCCCCGATCCTTGCAGGAACTGCTTGATGAGGGCGAAGCCGACGTAGGGGATCACGGCCCACGCCATGATCTGGCAGTACAGCCCGGCGTCGTCGAGGAGGTTCTCGGGCTGTCTGAGGAACTCCAGTCCCGACCGCCCCACCAGGTGGAAGGCGATGATGATCACGGCCACCACGGCGATCATCAGGCTGCCGCGTACCAGTGCTTCGCCGGCGCGCTTTGGGTTTCCCGCCCCGTATGCCTGAGAAAAGAATGGATCGAGGCCCGAGCACGCCCCGAGACCGAGGATCATCGCCGCAAAGCTCCAGGTGTTGGCAATGCCAATAGCCGCGAGGGGATCTGCGCCGAGATGTCCGACCATGAGCATGTCGGCGGTGCCCATCGCCACCAACCCGATCTGGCCCACGACAACGGGCCAGGCGAGCGAGGCGATTCGGGCAGCTTCGTCCCGGGTGGTCACGACCCGGACAGGCGCGGATCCTGGGGGCCTTCCAAGGGAATGACGAGAACACCGTGTTGTTGAAGGTACTGCACGCCGTTGGCGCCCGCATAGCCTCCGGCGATCACATAGACGCGCACGATGCCGGCGTGGTGGATCATCTTTGCGCACATCATGCAGGGCTCGCCGGTGACGATGAGCCAGGCCCCGTGACAGGCGACTCCGCTGGCCGCTGCATTGCAGATCACGTTCATCTCGGCGTGGTGGCAGCCGATCTCCATGCGGGTGCCGGACTCGATCTCGTCGCTGTCACGCAGGCAGACGTCGCCCCCGCAGAGGTGTCCGCCGCCGCGTGGGCCGCCATTGTAGCCGTCCATGAGGATGACGTTTCGCTCGGCATCGAGGAGCAGCGCACCGAACTTCCGTCGCGGACAGTTGGACGCCTCGGCGAGAGCCAGGCATTGTTTGATGCGGATGCGGATATGTTTGTCTTTCATGGCCCACCGAATATTGGCTGAACATGCGGTTGTCACTTCTGGTTCTGGTGTGTGCCTGTAACGATGGACCGGTGACGGATTCAGCGACCGTGGACAGCGACTCGGGAACCACTCCGTCTGCCCCCTGTGCCTCCATCGATGCCGACGCGGATGGGGTCGATTCCTGTACGGATTGTGACGACACCGATCCGGGGCGGTATCCAGGTGCGGTTGAGCGCTGCAATGGCATCGACGATGACTGCGACGGCCAGACCCACCCCGACGAAGCGGACGTCTCTGCTTGCGAAGTCTGCGATGCCGCTGGCTTTTGGGGCGGTACGGTCGACCTCGATGGCTCGGCGCTCTCGACGGCTCTCGAGGCGCTCACCGCCGATCAAGACTGCGACAGCTACGTGGATGCCACCACCTTCATGTTCGTGACCCTCGACAACGTGGACAACGAGGTCGAGGGCGTGTACACGGGGCGAAAGACGGCGGTTTTTGCGACAAAACCCGATGCCACCATCATGAACACCGAGCATTCCTGGCCCCAGAGCCTCGGTGCCGATGCCGAGCCCGCCAAGTGTGATCTGCATCACCTCTACCCGACGGACTCCGACGCCAATAGCCGCCGCGGAAACTCTCCATTCGGCGTGGTCACTGGCGGCGTCGACTGGCAGGAGGGTGGGTCGAAGCTCGGGTCCGGCGCCAGCGGGATCGTGTTCGAGCCCCGAGACGTGCACAAGGGAAACGCCGCGCGCTCCATGCTGTACTTCGGCCATCGCTACGGTTTCGAAATCGATCCCGATCAGGTCGCCCTCTACAAGCAGTGGCACAGCGCCGATCCGGTTGATGATGCCGAGATCGCCCGCACTCTCGCGATCGCCGAGGAGCAGGTCCTGGCCAATCCCTTCGTGGTATGTCCGGACCTTGTCGACCGATTGGATTGACACGGCTCAGTCGGTCGAAATACGTACTCATTCTGTCGCTGCCAATCCAATCACTGGAGTACCCATGATCAAGACTCTTGTTTCGGGCCTGTCCCGCGAGCCCATCCTCGACGTCGACGCGCACTGTGACGGCCCCTGTGGCGTCTATGACCCAGCTTCGGCCCGCATTGCCGCCGAAGCCGCGCTGTCGATGACCAAGAAAATCCTCGCGCTGGAGCAGCCGCAAGGTACCGAGGCCATGGCCCAGTACCTGAACTCCATGTCCCGCTACGTTGCGATCAAGGAAGAGCAGGCGGAGGTCGCCAAGCACGAGCTCCTCATTCTGTGGACCGACTACTTCAAGCCGAAGCACCTCACCGACTTCCCCGATCTGCACGACGTGTTCTGGAATGCGGCCAAGGAGGCCTCCTACACCAAGCAAGAGGTCAGTCTCGAGCACGCCGAGAACCTCCTCGCCGCCTGCAAGAAGGTGCACGAGATGTTCTGGCAGTCCAAAGACCGCGGCGTCGCCTGGTATACGACCTGATCTTCGAGCTGCTGCAACTCGCCAGGGGCCGGCGCAGATTGTGCCGGGTCCAAGGCGATAGTATGCAGCCAACCTACCGGGATGGGGACCTCGTCCTGGTCGACCCCAGGGGCTATGACTGTCGTCGCCCCCGGCCCGGTGAGGTGGTCGTCGCCAAACATCCATTCGAACGCGACCGATGGATGGTCAAGCGCGTCGCTACCGTGAATCGTACCGGTGGTGTGCGCGTGATCGGCGACAACCGCGAATCGAGCACCGACAGTCGCGCCTTTGGTGCCATCGATACCGTACTGGGGCCAGTCGTCGGGCGGCTCAGATGACCGAGACCGGCCTACAGATGCTCCTGGGAACGGCGGCGACCGTGGCGTTTGTCCATACGCTGCTCGGCATCGATCACAGCCTGCCCTTCGTGGCGCTGGGCAAGGCTCGCGGCTGGACGCTTCAGAAGACCTTGGCCATCACTGCCGCCTGCGGGGTCGCCCATGTCGCCAGCTCGGTCCTCCTCGGGATCATCGGCATCGGTTTGGGTGTTGCCGCTGGGCAGCTCGAGGCCTTCCAGTCGGTGCGGGGGAGTGTGGCCGCCTGGCTCCTCATCGGGTTCGGGCTCACCTACACGACCTGGGCACTCGTGCAGTTACAACGCGGAAAATCCCACGCTCATGCCCACGTTCATCACGACGGCGTCGTGCACGACCACGGCCACGATCATCGCCGGGCAGAACATCTTCACGCCCACGGGACGAAGTCCATCACCGTGTGGGCGCTTTTCGTGATCTTCGTTTTTGGTCCCTGCGAGGCGTTGATTCCACTGTTGATGGCGCCCGCTTGGACCGAGCACTGGGTCTGGGTCGCCGCGGTGGTTGCAGTTTTCGGGAGCATCACCGTCGTCACGATGTTGGGTGCAGTCGCCGCCGGATTTGTTGGACTGAGCCTCGCGAGCACCAAGGGGCTCGACCGCTACGCCAACGCCATCGCCGGTCTGACGATCGCGGTGACCGGACTGGCCATCCAGGTTCTGGGCATCTAGGCAGGCGGCCTAGGCTGGCGCGAAGCAGTCCCGGCAGACGTATTCGGGAGCCTTCTCGATGTGGTCCATCCACGGATCGGCACAGGGGCCGTCATGCACGTGTTCGTCGAGTGAGTGGCAGGGAGCGAACTCCACACTTCCGCACTTGGTGCAGCGAACCTCTTCGTGGCTGGTGAGGAGCTTCTCCGCGGCTAGGTGCTGCAGCTCGGTCACGCGCCCGTCGCCGCCGCACAGCGGGCAGATGTTCGAGATGCGGCTGCGGACTGCCTGGCGGATGAACTCGGAGGTGTTTGGCTCGCTGCGGAGTTTCTCGGCGAGCTCGGGCTCGACCTTGAAAGTCATCACCACGGTGCGTCGGTCGGCCATCTACACCTCCTTCGATTGGTTAACTTGTCCGGCATGAAGATGGTGATCTCCGGGGCTTCGGGCCTTGTCGGCAGCGCCCTTGCGATTGCCGCTCGCGACAAGGGCCACCAGGTCCGTGCCCTGGTTCGTCGGGAGCCCAGGGCCGACGAGATCCGCTGGAGCGTGGTGGACGGGACCATCGACGCCGCTGCCCTCGAGGGTTGCGATGCGGTGGTGCATCTGGCCGGGGCATCCATCGGCGATAAGCGTTGGACCGAAGCCCGAAAAGCCGTGATTCGAGACAGCCGTGTCGATGGGACGGCACTGCTCGCACGGGCGCTGGCTGGCCTCGAGGCAAGCCCCAAGGTGCTCGTGTCCGGCTCTGCTGTGGGCTTCTATGGGGACTGCGGCGAGCACGAGATCGACGAGGGAGCGCCCTTGGGAACCGGCTTCCTGGCCGAGGTCTGCAACGCCTGGGAGAACGCTACAAAGCCGGCTTCTGACGCTGGGATTCGGGTGGTGTACCTCCGCACGGGTCTCGTGATGGCGAAGTCGGGTGGGGCGCTAGCGGCGATGTTGCCCGCCTTCAAGATGGGCGCTGGCGGACCGATGGGCTCGGGACGCCAGTACATGCCGTGGATTGCCCTGTCGGATCACGTCCGGGCGATCCTGCACTGCATCGACACCGAACTCTCCGGTCCGGTGAATGCCACCGCACCGACGCCGGTTCCGCAGCGGGAGTTCGCGCGGGCTCTAGGCCGCGTGCTGCATCGGCCGTCTTTTGTGCCGCTGCCGGCATTCGCGCTCCAGCTCCTCTTTGGGCAGATGGGGCGGGAGGCGCTCCTCGCCGGTCAGCGAGCGATCCCGAGTGCCTTGCTCGGGAGTGGCTTTGTGTTCGAGTACGCCGAGCTGGAGCCAGCACTTCTCGAGATCCTGCGCTAGACGCGCAGGCCTTCGCCCGGGGCCAGGCGAGTTTTCCAGGCGTTCAGAGCGGGCTCCACCTCGGTTGCGATGAAGACGCGAACCTGGGTCGGCGCTCGCCCGATGAACGTCGAGGGGTCGAGGAGGCTCTCGAGGTCGTCGTGAATGGGCGCGAAGAAGTCGTCGCTCCGGACGCGGTCGATGAGGTCGTTGGTGAGGCCGAGTTCCTTGACCTGCTTCGCGGCCTCGAGGGAGTGGATGCGGATTGCCTCGTGCACATCCTGGCGGTCGGCACCTCGGCGCACCATGGCCATGATGATGTTTTCGGTGGCCATGAATGGAAGTTCTTCGCCGACTCTGCGCCCGATGACAGCGGGGTAGACCACGAGTCCGGCGGCCACGTTCATGAGGGTCTCCAGGATCCCATCGGCGGTCAGGAATCCTTCAGCCAGGGTGATTCGGCGGTTGGCGGAGTCGTCGAGGGTGCGCTCCATCCACTGGACTGCTGCCGTCGCGGCGGTGTTTGCGGGGAGCGTCATGAGGTGTCGGGCCAGGGCACAGACCCGCTCGCTGCGCATGGGGTTGCGCTTGTAGGCCATCGCTGAAGAGCCGATCTGCTTCTTTCCGAAGGGCTCTTCGACCTCCTTGAGGTGGGCGAGGAGTCGGATGTCGGTGGCGATCTTGTGGGCTGTTGCCCCAAAGGAGCCCAGCGCCGAGAGGATTTCATGATCGACCTTTCGTGGGTAGGTCTGACCGGTCACCCCATAGCTCCGGTCGAAGCCGAAGGAGGAGGCAACCCGGCGGTCGAGTTCGATGACCTTCGACTCGTCGTTGTCGAATAGCGCCAGGAAGCTCGCCTGTGTTCCCGTCGTTCCTTTCACGCCGCGGAATCGCAGATCTGCCCGCAGGCGCTCCAGGTTGGCGAGATCCATGAGCAGTTCCTGGATCCACAGGCAGGCCCGCTTGCCGACGGTGGTGAGCTGGGCCGGCTGGAAGTGAGTGAACCCGAGGGTCGGTTGGTCTGCCCAATTTTCGGCGAAGACCGCGAACCGATGAATGGTCGTGGCCAGTTTCGGGAGGATCATGTCCAGCGCGTCGCGCAGCACGAGCAGATCGGTGTTGTCGCCCACGTAGCAGCTGGTCGCGCCGAGATGGATGATGGGTTTCGCCAGTGGGGCGATGTCGCCGAGGGTCTGCACGTGGGCCATCACATCGTGGCGGAGCTCGCGCTCGTACTTGGCGGCGGTGTCGTAGTCGATGTCGTTGAGGTGCTCGCGGAGCTCGGCGAGTTGGTCGTCGCGGATCGGGAGACCCAGACCGGCTTCGGCCTCGGCGAGGGCGAGCCACAGACGGCGCCAGGTCCGAAACTTGTGGTCGTCGCTGAACAGGTACGCCATGGGTTTGCTGGCGTAGCGATCGACGAGGGGCGAGACGTATCGGGATGCTTCGGACAAGGGCACTCCAAGGAGGAGCAGCACCTAACGTGTGGTCCGGTCGATGACTGTCGGCCTGTGCGGCCGAGATCCCGTTCAGTCGACGAGTACTAGCGGTCCAAGCTTCGCTTTGCGCATGCCGCTGTCTGGCCGTGCTCGCAGGCGATGTTGTATAGCGACTCGATCTCGCCTTCGCGGGCGGTCACGCGCCCCGACTCCATGAGCTCGGCGGCCTCGAAGCAGCCGCGCGTCGGATCGATGGCGCAGGTCTTCTGGAAGTAGTCCGCCGCCTTTTTGTCGCTGGCCTCGGGGGCGTCGCCCGACTCGTGCAGCTCGGCAAACTCGTAGCAGCCGAAGCGAGCTTCTTGCTTGCAGGCCGTGTCGAAGAACTCGAGGGAGACGGCGAGGTTCTCCTCTTTCTTGCCCTTCTTTTCGATGTACATGTGCCCGACGAGCACACATCCGGCCGGGTATTCGTCCTTGCACGCCCGGCGGAGGAGCTCCTCGGCCTTCTCTTCGTCCTCCTCCTCGAGACCCTTGCCGTCGGTGTAGGCAACGCCCAGCGCCGCACAGCCCTCCGGTTGGGGGTCGTCGGCGTGGTTGCAGGCGACTTCGAACAGCCCAACGGCTTCTTCGGGGTTCTCCTTGGCGCCACGGCCGTCGAACAGGGCGAGACCGAGGTTGACGCAGGCGGGCTGGATGTCGCCCTTTTCACACGCGATTCGGAAGAGCTCGGCAGCGCGTTTCACGTCCCTCGGTCCGCCGCGAGCGTCGCGAACCATCTGCGCGAGCTCGTTGCAGGACTGGGGATGGTGCTCCATCTGGCAGCCTTTGGCGAACTCTCTTCGGGCCGTGCCGATGTCGGGACGTGGCCGATTCAGCGCTTCGACGCCAATCTCGAAGCAGGCATCCATCTCGTTCTGGAGGCACCGTTGCTCTCTGAGAAATGCGGGGTCCACGTTCTGGCCGCAGCCCATCACGGAAAACAACATCAACTGAAACATCGGTGATACTCCGGAGGGTGCCACTGTAATCCTTTGAGCCGTCTGGAGTCCAGATGTTCCATCCCGAAGGCCCGACCTTCGCAGAGCTGGCCCGGCAGGCCCTTACCTCCACGAGGGCGGGGTACGATCTGCTGGCGCCCAAATTCGACCACACGCCGTTCAGAACCCCCCATCGTGTCCTGGAACAGGTCGCAGATATCGTGGGTCCCCCCTCATCGATTGGGAACGCGCTCGACGTGTGCTGTGGCACTGGCGCGGGGATGATCATGCTCAGGCCACTCTGCACCGAGGAGGTTGTCGGTATCGACTTCAGCGACGGGATGCTCGACGAGGCAAAACGACGGTTTGAGGCTGCTGATGGTGTAGCTCCCGCGCGCTTTGTGAAGGGAGACGTCAGGCAGATGCGCTTCGAGGGAGAGTTCGACGTGGTGACCTGTTTTGGCGCCTTTGGACACATCCAGCGGCACGAGCAGCTCGCCTTCTTGCGCGCGATCCACGGCGCGCTCAAGGATGGGGGCCGCTTCGTCTTTGTGACCAGCGAGATGCCGAGCCCCGCCTCGAGGCTGTGGTGGACCTATCGGGGATTCAACGCGGTGATGCGGGTGCGAAACCGCCTCATGAAGCCGGAGTTCATCATGTACTACCTGAACTTCACGGTCCCAGAGGTCCTCCCGATGTTCGAGGAGGTCGGATTTGCCGTGTCGCTGAGTGACGCCGTTTGGGAACGCCGGAAGTACAAGATCGCCATCGCCACGAAGGTGTGATGAGCCGGGGTCGCGCCGCTGGAGTTGCAGTCGCTCTTTTGGGCGTCATGGCGCTGTGTTGGTGGGGCCTCACCGCACAGCAGTATGTGAATCCGCCACTGACGCCCCTCGCGGAGCGCCCCGATCCCGGCGACGCACCCAATGTCGTTCTGGTCATCGGATGCACCGTGCGCCGCGATCAGCTCTCCCCCTATGGCGGGCCGCGGCGCGTGACGCCGTTTCTCGCGGAGCTTGCCGCTGGTGGGGCGCGGTTCGACGACGCGATCGCGGCCTCTTCGTGGACCAAGGCAAGCACCGTTGCGATGATTACTGGCCAACCCGCGATCTCGGTCGGCATGGTCGAACCTCGGCGCCGACGCAACGAGCGGGCACTGCACCCGGACATCACGACCTTGGCCGAGTACTTCGTGGCCGCCGGCTACGAGACCATAGGGGCGACTGCCAACCCCAACCTGAACACCGTCTTCGGCATGGCGCAGGGGTTCGACGGCTATCGGGACACCGACGGGCGGATCGTGGAGGGCAAGCTCACCGGGGACGATGTGGTGGCCCGAACCCTGGAGCTGGTCGATGGGCGAAAAGACAGGTCTCGTCCGCTCTTTGTGCGAGCAATGTTCGTCGATGCTCACGTGCCACGGGCGCTCCCGGAAGATGAGTACGAGATGTTCCGTGGTGACGGGATCAGTAGGGAGCTGGCGGAGTATCGTGGACAGCTGCACCGTTTCGACACCGCGCTGCGGACGCTGGATGCCGGCCTTCGGGAGCGGGGACTCAACGGCGGAAACACGATCTGGGTGGTGGTGGCCGATCACGGCGAGGGGCTCTCCCTTCCAGATCATCACCGTGGCCACGGTCGTGCGCTCTATAGCTCGATGATCCGGGTACCATGGCTGGTGCGAGGCCCGGGCATTCCCTCGGGCAGCACGGTCTACGGGCTCGCATCGCTGGTCGATCTCCCGAGGACTGTGCTCGGGTTGGCAGGAGTGGAGGGACCGGCCTACGGAGAGGACTGGAGTCGACAGGTCCGCGGCGAGGAGCCCTTTACAACGCGGTATCTGGCGTTTTCCGACACCTGGTTCTACGAGGTGCGCCGATCGGCCGCGTGGTCAGCTACCGAGGCCTGTCAGCGGGACTTTGGGTCCACCGGAGAGCCTTTCGAGGGGATCTTCTTCGAGGATGGCTGCTTCCGCCGCCGCACAGATCCGGACTTCGTTCAGCCCATCCCGCCCACGGCGTTGATGACCGAGCTCGAGCAATGGCGGGCCGCTCGGATGCATGAAGCGGAGGCCTTTCGGCTGACCGGCGACGCGACGGTGTCGGACAAGCTCTCTGGTCAGCTCGAGGCGCTGGGATACGTCGATTGAGATATGACGGGCGACCATGTCCGACAATCCTCCAGAAATCGCCCCCTCTCACGGTCCCCGGGCCTTGCTGAAGAAGCTGATCGTCGATCAGTACCGCGCTCTGTGGACCCAGTATCCGCCCGATCCAGAGGCGACCGAGATGGACCGCATCAAGGTGATGGGGCTGTATCTGTTGGTGGCCGTCTGTCTGATCAGCAACAACTACTTCGGCACCTCGCTGTACAAGATCGTCCCCACAGACATCCTCCACGGGAGCGAGATCCGTTTTGCGCGGCGCCTGGGTTGGGCCTGGTGGGTGACGTTCTTCTACCTGGTTCCGACCTATGCCTATTGCCGCTTTGTGCTCGGGCTCGGACTACGGGATCTCGGGCTTCGTTTCAAGGGTTTCCTCGAGCACACCCCGCTCTATCTGGCCTTCTTCTTCATCGTGCTGCCGTTTGTGGTCTGGGTGTCGGACGATCCCACCTTCCTCAAGACCTACCCCCTGGCGAAGCACGGGGCAGATTCGTGGATGCACCTGGCAATCTGGGAGGCTTCGTACGGCTTCCAGTTCACTGGCGTCGAGTTCTTCTTCCGTGGGGTGATGCTGTTCGGGGCCGTGCGCGTCCTCGGTCCCTGGGTGATCCCGGCGATGGTCGTGCCCTACGTGATGCTCCACTTCCACAAGCCGTGGCTCGAGGCGACCGGCGCCATCATTGCGGGGTCGGTGCTGGCCGTGGTCGCGCTTCGAACGCGATCGATCCTCGCTGGCATCGCGATCCACACCGCGGTCGCCTGGACAATGGATGCGCTAGCGCTCTGGCACAAGGGCGCTCTCCAAAAGCTCCTCGGCTGGGAGTAGCGGATGAACCCCTTGTTCGAGCGGGGAGAGCTGTCCATCCGATGGCTGAACGGCGCCCTCCTCGTGAAGCGTGGTTCGACAGCGCTGCTCGTCGACGCCCCGCCCGGCATCGCCCTGGGCTCCGACGCCGCCCTCATTCGAGGGGTCGTGCTCACGAGCGGCCGGATGCAGGCCGTCGGCGGACTCCTGGCAGTCCTCGCCGCCCTCGAGCCCCATCGGCAGGACACGCCGCTCCAGATTCACTTTCTCCTCGGGGAGGAGCGGGCTGCCGCACTCACCGAGGCTTGGTCTCACGGTTGGCCCGATCGATACCCTTTGACGCTAGATGCCGAGTTTCCTGGCGGACATTTCGAGATTGAAGGGGTCTCGTTCTCCACCTTCCCGATCCGATCGGGCGATCCGCGCTGGCGAGCTGCGACCGTCGATTCGGCTGTGGCGGTGGCACTGCGGATCGTGGCCCCAGAGGCGGTAGTGGCCTGGATTCCGGCGGCGGCACCCGAGCGCGGGCTGGCGAGGATCTGCGCGGGTGCGGACCTGGCGGTGGTCGAGGTCGGCGTCAAGCCTTGGCCGAAAACCACCGAGCGCTGGCGTCTGTCGCTCCCCGACGCCCTGAAGATCGGGGTCGATGCTGGCGAGCTCTGGGTGGTCGGAGACGACGGTTCATTCGGCCCCGGCGAGCAGCATTGAGCCTCTTCTACCTGAAGATTTCCGGCTTGCGGGAGACGAGAGATCCGGCCAAAGTAGAGGTCTAGTGAGACCTGCATTCCTAGCGTTTATTGCCGGTTGCGAACCAGGCGGTGCGCTTCCTGTCGACAGCGATGCGAAGGCGCCATCCGGCGTCGAGTGTGTGCTCCAGGATGACAATGTGCTGCGGGCAAACTGCATATTTGACCCGGAGATTGGTTCGCCGGTCTCCGTGACGATCACCCGTCCCGACGGAACGGTGCAGACGTTCACATCGACGGAACCGGTCGTGACGCTGTGGGATCTCATCGCCGAGACCGACTACCCCTGGGTCGCCGAGGCCGGAGGCGCTTCCTGGTCGGGCACGCTGACCACCGGCGAGCTGTCGACCAACGTGGCCGTCGGCTTTGTGGACGAGATCGGCGAACCCTCGTGGGACCACATCGCCTTTCCGCTCTCGTGTGGGCGTCCGGCCCATGTCGGCGTGATGGACCGGGACGGCAACCTGGTCTGGTATCAGAAGATCATTGCCCAGTCCGATCTCGGCGAGTCCCAGTCCGCAGAAGGCTTCCGGTTCACCGACGATCAGACCTTCCTCTTCTTGGTGGGGCGGACCGCGCTGCGAGAGTTCGACATGACCGGCAGGCTCCTGATGGAGGGGGTTGTCGGGGGCAGGTTCGACAGGCCGGTGCACCACGACGTGCACCGCGAGGGGGACTGGACCTATCTGTTGAACGCTGGCACTTACGACGTCGACGGCACGACCTACATCATGGACGGTCTGTACGTCCTCGATCGCGACGGCGAGATCGTCGCGGACTGGGCGCTGCGGGATCACGTCGAACCGACTGGGGACGGTCTGCCTGGCATGTTCTGGGGCGCCTTCTTCAACGACGCAGAGGACTTCTCCCACGGGAACGGGATCTGGACGACTGGCGATGATTTGATCCTCTCCTTCCGCGGGCTCTCGAGTCTCATGGCGATTGGCGGCGATCCGCTCTCGCCGGACTTCGGCCAGGTTCGCTGGGTCATGGACGGCGACGGCGATCTTCGGCTGGGATCGGACTTCACCATGACTTCGTCGGTGACTCCGACCGTTGGCTTCCAGGATCAACATGCCCCGAACGTCGGCGCGGATGGGCGCCTGGTGCTGTTCGACAATCGCATCATCGGCGGCGGCCCCTCCCGTGCCATCCGTTTGTCCTATGACCCGCAACAGGGCGAAGCCGACATCACCGACGCCTGGGAGCTCAACGGCCACTGCGCCGTTCAAGGATCTGCTTATGCGCTTCCGAACGGCAATGTGCTGGCCACGTGTGCGGTCAACCAGACCGTGCTCGAGTTTGCGCCGGGGCGGCCAGATCCGGTGTGGCGCGCGACCATCGCGTGTCTGCAGCCCGGCCTGTTCGGGGGACTTCTCGTTCGTGTACAGCCGGTGAAGTTTGCTTCGGCGCCGTCCAATCCGGGCTGAGATCTGCTAGCGTGACCGCCTGGACTGCAACCGGGGGGAAAAATGTCCAACGATCTTCACCGCGAATGGATGGCGAGCGTTCTTGAATCAGGCCTTCAAAACGGAGTAATCACCGCAGATCACATATTGGAGAAGGCCACTCCTATTGAACTTGCCTCGCATCTTCCGCACGATGTAATGGCCGAGGTGATTCAGAACTCGCTGCAAGCTGGCGCCCTGACGCCCGACAGCCTCATTGACATCCTGGGTGCGCGCGGACTCGCCGAGCACATGCCCCACGAGTTGGTGTGGCGCATCACGGTCAGTGCCGTCGATCCGGCTAGCTTGGAGGGCGACTCCGAGCCGACCCTGCAGCTGCGCACCTTCCTCGGCGCGGTCCTCGACAGTGCACTGGACTTGGAGATCGTGACGCCCCCTGGGATTCTCGTTCACACCACCCCCGCGCTGATCATGGAGTTCCTCCCAATACAATTGCGAGCTGAAGTCCTCGAGCGGTGCCTGGACGCGAAACATACGACACCCGAGCTCGTCCTCGACGTCATCACCGCCCCTGTGCTCGCCGAACATCTGCCGGCCCTGGCCATCTGGGAGGCTATCGGCACCTATGACCGGGACGACGTCACCTCGGACAGCGCCAGCCCAGATGATGATGGCAAGCTCGAGACCGAGCAGGAAGAGGTTGATTCCGTCGAGATCGACCTGAGTGACATGGGTTCGGACGAGATGTCTCTGGACGACATCGATTCGGACGAGGTGTCTCTGGACGACATCGATTCGGGAGAGCCGTTGGAGGTCGATTCAGTGGAGATCAGCGCGGAAGACCTCGACTCCGAGGTGGATCTGACGGCAACTCCAACCCCGCTCAAGAATGCCTCGCCGCCTCGTCGCAAGATCACTCCCGCGCCGGCCCGCCGCCGCCTTCGGACCTCTGACTGACCGGCAACTGTAGAGGTCAGAACGCCAGTTCCACCTGGGAGCGCACCCTGATGGCGCTCTCGACCACGTCGTTGCGACCCTTGACGGTCGTCGTCACCGTGCCGATGTCGTGGCCCCACTTCACGGCGTGCCGATGGAAGAAGGTCGTGAAGCCGCCGCCGAGCTCCTCGATGTCGGTCCCGGCATCTCGATCGGCTGCGAAGACCGCCGCGTATCGGATGGCTGGGGCGAGCTTGTAGTCGACGACGAAGTTCGCCTCGGCAAACACGCCGTAGTCGACGATCTGCTGGGCGCTCCAGTTGTTTCGCTCCGACTGCGCGGTCTGGGTGAAGAGCGCGAACTGGCCGCCGAGGCCCCCGATCTTCATGATTCCGTCGAGGCCGTGCCGGGTGAGGCCGTCGTTGCTGTGATCGGCATCGAAGTCGATCTGGGTGTTCAGTCCAACCGCGCCACGGAACCCGCCGCGTTCGAAGTCGATTTGGCTGTATTCATCCATTCCTGGTGTAGATAGGCCGATTCTGGCGACAAACAACGGGTGGATCCGAGCGGGGATGCTCGTCGGAGGAGAGGGGGTGCCATGGCCCGCGAAACCTCCGATCGCCCACTCGAAGCCGGTCTTCTTGGCGATGCCGTTGTGGAACATCAGCCCCACGTCGCGGCCGCCGCCATAGTGGCCGTCGATGAAGGCGCGGTCGATCAGCGCCAGGGTGTTGCTGGACTGGAGTTGGTGGCGATTGAAGGGCTTTTTGTATTGGCCGGCCCGGACCTGAACGCCAGCGCCGATGCGATAGTTCAGGTAGTAGTCCTCCAGGGAGGCATTCTCGGTGTTCCAGTCGGCCTGGAATGCGTAGCTGAGGCCCTCGGACCAGGCGTTTCCGGTTAGCTCCAGCCGTCCGCGGGGGATCGACAGGGCGTGCTCGGGCGAGCCGTAGTCACTGGCTCGGATCGCGCCGCGAAATTGGATCCGCATCCCGGTCTTGAGCCGGAAGCGGCCGTCCTCGCTCTCGAGGACGAGGCCGTCGTCGTAGTCAAAGGCCTGCGCGGGTCCTCCCAAGAGCACAGCGAGCAGGACGACGGCGTGGCGCATGGGGAATGCCTCTGGCTATTTGCAGCACCGGAAGCCGGTACGGATGTTCGCGAGACCGGGCCCGAAGGTATCATTGCGCCGGTAACAGCGCGCAAAATCCTTGCTGGTATCAAAGGCGCCTCCGACGAGTACGGCGGTCTCGGGGGTCAGGCCGACCCACTCCTCGACGTTGCCAGTCAGATCGTAGACGCCGTCTTTTGACACGCAGCCGGGCATCTCGCCGGTGTACACGGGCCGGAACTTGTCGCGGGGCTTGCCGTCCCAGCACCGTCGCGGGTCGTGGTAGTCGCTGTAGGGATACGTCGTTCCCTCGACCATGTCGTCGGCGAAGCCCCCGTCGGCGTTGTCATCGACCGCCCGAGCGCCCTGGCAGGCCGAGACCCACTCCTCCTCGCTGCACATTCGCTTTCCGGCGGACTCGCAGGCGTCCTTGGCCGCGAACCAGCTCATGCCGTTGGCGGGGATCTGGTGTTTGCCCACCGTCGCCGTGCCGGCCTCGATGCCGGCCTCGAAGGTGTCCATCTGGAAGCTCAGGTCGCCGATGGTCAAGCTCTGCATCTCGCCCACATCCTCGGGAATGGGCGGGATGGGGGCGTTCACTACGCGCATGGCCTGGGCCGCTTGGTTGGCCTCTGCTGCCGACGTTCCGAGGGCGATCTCGATCTGTCGGGCCATCTGCTCGGCGGAGGAGCCCGATCGGTAGAGCTTGCCGGCGACCCAGATCCTCGGCGTGCCGTGGGTCTCGACCGCCTTGCCCGCCAAGGCGTCAGCCCGTACCCGGGCCTTGCCCTGTCCCGACTTCATGCACGTGTCGAAGGCGGTCACATCGGCCCCCGCCGCTTTGGCATAGGCGCGCAGGTTGTCGGGCTTGAGCTTGTGCTGATTCTTGAAGGCCAGGTCGTGGAATGGCCAGAACAGGCCTTGATCCTGTGCACAGACAGCGGCCTCTGCGGCGGAACACGCGTACCTGTGCTTGCGGTTGTTCACGCCGGGGTTGCAGGCTGGATCCATTGGGAAGTGCTTGAACACAAAGAGCACGCGGTCGCCGTAGGCCTCGTAGAGTCGCTTCAGCTGCCCGCTCGTGCGCTTGCAGTACCCGCACTCCAGATCGGCGAACTCGACGACCGCGACAGTGGCGTCGGGGTTGCCCTTCCAGGCGTCGTCGGGCTCGGTGAGGAGCATGGCCTTGTTGCCGTCTTCAGTCTGGACTTCCCACTCGTGGACGGGGGCGTCGCCGGTCGCGTCCGGATTCGTCTCTGCGGGCGCGGACGCCGGGATGGCGATCTGGGGCGTGCCGTCGAGGAGCTGGGCGCGGTACGCCTTCTGGCCTCCAATCGCGATGATCGAGGCCACCGCCATCGCCCCACCGGCGGTCATCAGATCGCGGCTGCCGGGTCGGGGAGCACGGTGGGCGCCGGCGGCCAGTGCGAGGACCGGGGTGGCGAAGTTGATCACGTACATGCGCATGCACCACGTGCAGACCTTGCCGAGCTCCACCACCGAGATGTAGCCCAAGAAGATGCTGAGCAGGACGTTGGCGCAGCCCAAGACCAGGATCAAGGGCAGGTATTGCCACTTCTCTCGGGCGGCGAGGGCGGCGAGGAGGGCGAGCAGGAAATAGGTCGGTATCGACAGCGTAGCGAGTGGAACGCCCAGGATCTCAGACCAATCGCTGGTGTTCACCAGGTCACAGCTGACCTTCTCGGACTCCACGCAGCCGATGAGCTCGGTCTGATCCTCGGCGTCGCCGTACAGCTGGACCTCGTGGTGCTGGGTCATGTACAGCCCGGCACCCACGCCAAAGAGCATGAGGACCACGAGGATCCACATCGGCCAGGCTCGAAAGGTCGGAGCGGTCTCGGGCGACGGTGGCACGGGTGGAGGCGGGTCCTGCGGGGGACGTGGCTCTGGCGACGCCCCCGGCTGGTCGACGGCTCGCTTGGACTTCGCCGCCGACTTGTTGCGCTGGCTCTTGTTCTTTTTCTTCTTTGCCATCAGTGGAGCCCGTCCAGTACGGCGATGAGCTCCGCCAATCCCTTCTCGCGGCTGTACCCGGTCTTGCTGAACTTCACGGTGCCCTGGGCATCTACGACGAACATCGTCGGCATGCTGAGCACGTTGTACTGGCCCATGGCGCGGGACTCGTTGTCCCAGACCATCGGCAGATCGAAGGCGACCTGACGGAGGAACTTCTCGGCGGGAGCGCGCTCTTTGTCGACATTCACGGCGTAGATCACGACATCGTCGCGCTCCTTCTGGAGCTGAGAGAGCGCCGGCAATTCCAGCCGGCAGGGTGAACACCAGCTGGCCCAGAACGACAGGACCACGGTCTTGCCGCGGAGCTGGTCGAGGCTGAAGGCCTGGCCATCGAAGGTCTGCGCCTCGAACGTCGGGGCGGTGCGTCCGAGCAGATCCACGCTCTTTTCCGGGATCATTTCGGGGGCGGCGAACGCGATGCTCGCGATTGTCATCAGGGTCAACATTCGACCTCCAAACGGCATCTAACGCGCCGGGCGGATAAAGTTGTTCATCCATCGAGGCCCATATGAAGCTGCTCACGCTCCTGATAACGACCGGCATGGCTGCCACCGGAGACACCGGGATCGCGGTCGATACTTCCGATACCGCGGTTTCTACCGATACTGCCGATACCTCGGATACTGCCGATACGGGCGTCGATACCGGTGTACCCGGCGTTGACACCGACGGGGATGGGCTGTCGGACATCCGCGAGGCGGTCCTCGGTACCGACGTCGACGACACCGATAGTGACAACGACTTCCTGCTCGATGGGGCCGAGGTCGCCGGAGCCGACGGGGTCATGGGCACTGGCGACGAGACCGATCCCCTCGATGCCGACACCGACGATGACGGCATCGAAGACGGTCGCGAGGTGGCGGGGCTCGATGGCGTTCCCGATACCGGAGACGAGCTGGATCCAACCGCGTGGGACACCGACGGCGATGGGCTTGGGGACGGCATCGAGACCGGCATGGGCATCGCGGTTGCCGGCGGGCTCAGCGACTACGCCTTCATCCCGTTTGCGGGCAGTGACGTCCTGGTCTTTCAGCCCGATGGCGACCTCGGGGTGAGCACGACCAGGCCCCGCATGGCTGACACCGATGGCGACGGGCTCACCGATGGACAAGAAGACCTGAACCTGGACGGCGTCGATGCAGGTGATCAGCCGGGCACCGACGACGACGAGACCGATCCCAACAACCCCGACACCGACGGTGATGGCGTCGACGATGGTGGAGAAGGGGGAGCTGGCGGACCGGACGACAACGGCGATGGCATCATCGACGCCCTCGACCCGGCGACCACGCCCGCAGACACCGACGGGGACGGCCTCACCGATGACGAAGAGGCCGCCCTAGGGACCGATCCGAACAACGTCGACACGGATGGAGACGGCCTGAACGACGCTTTCGAGGTCGAGATTCTCCACTGCAATCCACTCGTCGTGGACACCGATGGCGACGGTCTAGACGATGCCGCCGAGGTCAACGCCGGCTCCGATCCGAGTGTGGTCGATACCGACGGTGACGGTCTCGATGACTATGTCGAGGTCATCAACCTCGGGACCGATCCGGCGGATGACGACTCCGATAGCGACGGTCTCGACGACTACGAAGAGGTCTACGTCTACGGCACCGACCCGACTCTGGCGGACACCGACAACGACCGTCTCGACGATCTGTCCGAGATCGCGATCTACGGCACCGATCCGCTCATCCAGGATGGGGACGGTGGCGGCGCCTACGACGGCGTGGAGATCCAGGCTGGAACGGACCCCTTCGATCCCGCCGACGATACCGACGACACCGACAACGACGGAATGGACAACATCGCCGAGTCGCTGGCGGGCTCCGATCCGACCTCTGCGGATGGCGACAGCGACGGTCTCACCGATCCCGAGGAGGTCGAGGCGGGGACCGATCCCATGAACCCCGACACCGACGGCGACGGCATCCCCGACGGTCCGGAGGTCAAGCAAGAGGGCACCGACCCGCTGAATCCCGACACCGACGGCGACGGCGCCAGCGACTCCCAGGAGATCATGCACGGCACCGACCCGCTCAACCCCGACACCGATGGCGACGGCCTCAACGACTACGAAGAGGTGCAATACGGCACGGACCCGCTTTTGGCGGACACCGATTCGGATGGGCTCTTGGACGGCGACGAGGTCACAGGCGGCACCGACCCCACACTGCCGGACACGGACGGCGACGGGCTCTCCGACGGCGACGAGGTCCTGGTGCACGGAACCAATCCACTGCTTGCGGACACCGACGGTGGTGGTGTTGCCGATGGTGAGGAGATCGAAAACGGCACGAATCCGCTCGATCCGGACGACGATCAGCCCTCCGACCGCGAGCCTGACGACGAAAAGAAGGGCTGCGGATGCACCACTGCCGTGCCCGGCCCGGCGGGTCTGTGGCTGCTGCTGGCGGTGCTCGGAGTGGCCGGAAGGCGCCGCCGTTAGAGGCTTGCGGTCCTAGTCCTCTAGGTAGGCGATGACCTCGTCGTCACCCATCATGGACATCACGACGCCGCCGGCGATCGCGGAGATCAGGCCGCCAAAGAGGAGACTGGCCAGTTCCAGGTAGGAGACGTACTTCACGAAGGTGCCACCGCTCTTCGGGTTTGCGAGTGCCATGCCTCCAGAGATGACCTCGATGAGGCCGATCGGTATCAGGGCACAGCCGGCGAGGCCGCACATGCCACCGAGGCCGCCGAGGAAGAACGTCAGCACGCCGCAGAATGTGCCGATACCGGCCCAGACCACCCACGAGACGATGAATATGTTCAAGAAGCCGGAAACAAGCTGCAGAATTGCGGCGTTCTTTAGATTTGCTGGGACCTCATCCATACCTTATCCCCCACGGATCAAACTCGGGCGCAGCGTACCACAGGGTCTGTTGGCTATATTGCCGCTACCGTGTTTGTATCCGGAGTCGGAGTGTGCCCCCGTTGATGTCTCCCATCACAGTCCTCGTCATGGCGTTGGTGACTGCGTGTGGATCTGGAGATTCGAAGTGCAAAAAGCGGCACTGTGGCACCGGTACAGGTGGCGATAGCGCCTCCCTGGACACCGGCGATGGCGTCACGGATCCCGGCTTGTCGGTGACGGTGCAAGCGGTCGCAGTGCAGTGTCTCGACGCCACACCCCGCGATGCCAGCCGCTTCGATCGCAGTGTCTCCGCCGCGGAGTCGGCTCCGGTCCGGTTCTTTGCCGGCGGGGTCGGGGCTGGGGACCTCAACGGCGATGGCGTCCTGGACCTCATCTTGCCGGGTTTCACGGGAACCAAGTATTACCCTGGCGATCCGGGCGGGGGCCGCACGCTGGACGAGGTCACTTTCGCCGGCGTCGAGCTGGATCTCGCAACGGGTGCTTCGGTGGCCGACTATGACGGCGACGGCGATCTGGACGTGTTCGTCACGCGGTTTACTGTGGGCGATCGGCTGCTTAGGAACGATGGCGGCGCATTTGTCGACGTCAGCGACGAGGCGGGCATCGCCGACAACGATCGGCGCAGCCTGTCGTCGGCATGGGCAGACTACGACGGCGATGGCGATCTGGATCTCGTGGTGGGTTGTTATGGCTGGCTCGACGAGGGCACCAACACCCAACACGAGGACTTCATACCGGCAGACCCGTCCTTTCTCTATGTGAACAACGGCGACGGCACCTTCGAGGATCGATCTGCCGACCTGCCCCAGAGCGCCCACGACGGGTACACTTTTGTCGCTGGCTGGCACGATCTGGACAACGATATGCAGCCCGATCTCTACATCGTGAACGACTTCGGCGTGGCCTACCCCAACGTGCTGCTCTGGAACCGCGATGGTGTCTTGGTGCCCGACAACGACGCCTCGTCTCTCGACCTGGCGATCACGGGAATGGGCCTGGGGGTTGCGGATTTCACCGGCGACGGCGTCCTCGACTTGGTGATGCCGGAGTGGAACGGGATCAACCTGCTGGAGAGCTCCGAGCTCGGATTCTGGGTGCAGTCGGGCTGGGCGAAGGGCGTGTACAACGATCTGGAGAGAGCCCAAAAAGTGGGCTGGGGCGCGGACTTTGCGGACATGGACAACGACGGCGATCTCGACATCCCGGTCGGCTTTGGAGTCTTGGACAGCCCCGAGTACGACCCGCCGCCCAACGAGCCAGATGCCCTGTTCCTGCAGGACGAGTCTGGGAACTTCGCGGACCACGCGGCGGACTGGGGGATAGACGATCGCGACGACGGCCGGGGTTTTGCCCTCGTAGATCTGAACGGTGACGGTTGGCTCGACATCGTGAAGCGCAACGTCGGCGCGTCTTCGGTGATCTACGAGTCGAGGTGTGGAGAGGCCGGCTGGCTCCGGATCAAGCTCCACCAGAGCGGCATGAATCAGATGGCTGTCGGCGCTCGAGTGCGCGTCTTCGACAATGGCACACGCTGGATGCGCACGGTGCTGGCCGGCGGACACAACCACGCCACCGGCGGACCGCCAGAGGTCCACTTCGGCTTCGGAGACCGCGACGTGGTTCATCGGGTCGAAGTCACCTGGCCCGACGGGCAGATCAGCAATCTCTTCGATGTGCCGACCCGTCAGGTCCTGGACATCACCCGGGATCTCTGAGTTCGAGCGGTGGCTTTGGCGGCTGCCATCCGTTGCCGTCCACATCGATGAAGATCGCCGCCGCCATGGCCCACGGCGTCGATCCGTACACCGGTGCCAAGGTGGTGTCGCTCTCGGCGATGACCACGTAGAAGGTGTCGTCGTTGGGCGTCAGCTCGAAGGTGTGTTCCGCACCGCCCACGATCTCGTCGAGCCGGTCGTTGGCGTAGAGCAAGAGCCGGTCGGCCTGTACCCAGGCGCCGCGGGCCTCGACTTCAAGCGTTTGGTCGCCGACAAGCACCGATCCGGGCGCGATGGACAGGTCCAGGTACAGGCCCTTGGAGACGATGGTGTTTCGGTCGAGGTAGGCGGACCGGAGCAGGTCGTCGGTGTAGTCCGCAGGATCGTCGATCCCCATTCCGATGTAGGTCCCATTCAGGCCGGGAGAGCCGGCGAGATAGCTGTGGCTGTCGGTGACTCCCACCGGCGTGATGTAGTGTCCACGGGCGACTAAATCAAGGTATAAAGGCAGGTATTCGTCGTAGCTGCCACCGTTGAGGACCTCCATTGCGTCGAAGTCGTCGGCCCAGAAATCCTGCTCGCCGATGATGCCCGGCTGCCAGTTGGCGAGATCGGCGACTCCGACTCCGATGGGGTGGTTCACGGAAATCACAAAGCCGCTGTCGTCGAAGAGAGGACCGCCGTAGAGGTCTCGGAGGATCTCGAACTCCTCGGAAGTCGTCTCGACCCGCTCGCGCCACCACGGGAACGCGCCGCGATTCTGCACGCCGTTTTCCGCTCGGAGGGGGTAGCAGTTCAGGTGTCCGCGAAGCACCGGACTCATCTCGGTGGCGACGACCGTATTCAGCACGCCATCGAGTCCCAGGGGAGCCATGAGCGGTCGGAAGTCGGAGATGTGGTCGTGGTCGGTGGCGAAGTGGAGCTGCACGCCGTCTGCAGCCGTCTCCAACAGGCGCTCGGCCATGGGGAGGTGCCCATCTGGTGAGGGGGCCGCGTGGCTGTGGGGGTCGCCAAAGAGGTAGCCGGAGTGCTGGAAACCGCGCTCCAGGACGGCCTGGAACTCGTACTCCATTCCAGCTTCGACCGTGATTTCTTCGGTATGGAAGGTGTGCCGCACGCCGCGATGTACGACCAGATCATAGGTGCCGGCCTCGACCTGGATCTCGAGCGTGCCGTCTCGGGACCATCCTGCGGCGGCGTGGCTGATTTCTCGGGGTGGCACGACTTTCTCGTCGAGCTCTGGACCCGGATCGATGTGTTGCAGACGAGCCGCAAAGGGCAGATCGTCAGCGACCGCGATCGCCACTGTTGCCGGGACCTCCAGCGACAATGGGGCGGCGTCGGAAGCGACTCCGCGGGCCACGGCGTGGGGGATTGGGGTCGCGCCGCTGGTGAGGGAGGACAAGACGCGCTGTGCGGGCGCCGAGGCCGTGTACAGCGAGTAGTGGCCGGTGCCTGGTGGTCCGTCGAAGAACAGCCCGGTTCCGCGGCCATGGGCCAGGACGGAAGTAATAGACCCGGCCGGAACGTCGGCGGAGAAAGCGCCGTCTTCGTCGGTGATGGCCATCGTCCACGGAGCGCCATCCACCGATACGGTCACCGTTGCGCCGTGGACCGGCCCGTCGTCGGCGTTGACGATACCCGTCACCGTGTCGGTCTCTTCGTCCCCCTGCGCCAACCAGGCGTCGGTGAGGGTGGCTGGGTCGGGTCCGACCCCGTACAGCCGCGTCCAGGAGAACTCCTCTCCCTCGGGCACGGTGACGGCCTCACCGAAGGCACCCACCACCTCGATCAGGGAGCTGAACGCCTGCAGTCCGCCGGGCTCCGAGACTTGGCCCGGCTCCGCGAAGAGCCCGAATGTTCCCTCGTTTCGAAGACCGACATAGCCGCGCCAGGGGAGCAAGTCGCTGTTGATGGGCTTGAAGCCGACCCCGGGAGCCCAAGACGATGCGACCTCCTGAGCACCCAGGATGGCATCGCCGGGTTGGAAGGTGGCGTCGCCTCCGGTG
>PJEL010000688.1_pt1 | contig 39040 bp, 39 predicted proteins | sample 1853271 | NCBI WGS metagenome assembly PJEL01 (sample SAMN08108733, study PRJNA415343) | Invertebrate metagenome, whole genome shotgun sequencing project. | host: Globobulimina | place: Sweden: Gullmar Fjord | collected 2015-08
CTCAATCTTCTTGATAGCTTTGCTGATAGGTGTTCGGTTGACAATCTTAGGGTTCTTTTGTATGTTTGATTTGTCAAAGCTTCACCTCTTTTCTTGTGTCCATGGGGAGATTGTAGTGCATATGATGCATATCTTTCCTTTCTCACTGCCGGCGCCCGCAGTTCTTAAATGCTATGAAAGCATAAATCCACTTTAAAGTTGAGTTCTGTGTTTGTTAATGGAATAGAAGAGAAGTTAGTTTCATAAATTTCATAACAATATTCCAGAGTATAGCGCAGTGGTAGCGTGTTCGCTTTGGGAGCGAAAGGCCGCAGGTTCAAATCCTGCTACTCTGACTTTGTTATTGTTATTCCAAATAGTACAAAGTTAATCTTATTATTTTTAACATAGAATAAACTTTATACAACGTATAATACCATTTTTATTTAAATAGTAAGAAAACAGGTACTGTTTACGTACCGAAATAAAGGCTTTATACGCAGTTAAACTGTTATTGCAAGTTGTCATTCATTAATTTAATTAATCAATTATGGTGTTCAATTGCATGTTACATACATATACATTTAATTTATATATATGTATAACTATATATAATAAGTATAGTGCGTATTAAAGTTACAATATAAATACGATCTTAAACTTTTAAGATACCGAATCTATGGAAACCACATTGTTCTACCTATTCTCAATTGTTGCATTGACTGCTGCAATTGGAGTATTGGTAGCGCCACATCCAGTTCAATCAGTTCTATATCTTGTGCTTGTTTTCTGTAACGGTGCAGGTTTGTTGTTGTTGGTTGAGGCTGATGTGCTTGCGTTGCTTTTCGTTGTAGTTTACGTTGGTGCAATCGCTGTTCTATTCCTTTTCGTTGTTATGATGCTTGATTTGAAGAGGCGCCCATTGAGATCATCTCATGTAATGCCAATTCTACCAGCAGCGAGAGTTTTGGCTTTGGTGTTCTTTGGAGAACTAGTCCTTGTCATGAGGCAAGAAACACTTGTTAATCCAGAAGTTACTCAAGTACCATACATGACTTGGATGGAACAATTGGACAGATTTAGGCCACTTCAGCCATTGGGTCAAGTCTTGTATACACATTACTTGGTTCATTTCCTACTAGCTGGTTTGATCTTGCTGGTTGCACTTGTTGGAGCCATTGTGTTGACCCTACCTGTTCGAGGAGGTTCACGACAATCTAAGCGTCAACATGTTATGCATCAAATGTCTCGTCGAGAGGATGCTCATAGGTTCCTAACTCACATTGACTAATGAACCAATTTAACCTCCGTGTAAAACCTTCAATTGTACCAAGAGTACAAACAGAACGATCTAATGTTGTGGCCCAGGCTTATCAACAAGCGATTCATGAGTATTTTTACTTTAAAGTAAAACATCCTCGTGTGCTAGCTTCATTTAAAAAGGAAGTTCAGCGTCGAATGCAATTGAAGTTGGCAGAAAAAGGAGAGCTATACCCATTTATTACTTCGACTTTGCGAAGATCAAAAGTAAGCAATGAGTTGCATTTGCCTATTTTGGTAAACAACGCGGTTAATCCTTCTTCTGCAACGTTGGTATTGAATGGATTCAAACGAGCTATGATGAAGAAAGGGAAGCTTACTGTATCAAATGGGTTGCTTGAAGAATGCTTTGCACAACTGCGGTTGAGGGGTATTACTCAAGTAACTGCATACCTTTGTGATGCAATTGATATGGTGGCACCTGCCATGGAATTGCGTAGACTTCGACGAGGAGGACGAATTGTTCAAGTACCATTCCCGTTGACAGCTCAGCGTTCTCACTCAATTGCGCGACGGTGGATCATCAACGCAGCTCGATCTCGAAAAGGGATGAGAATGGGAACTGCTTTGGCTTTGGAGTTGAAAGAAATCCATGCTGGTCGAGGTTCAGCAATGAAGAAGCGAGAGCAACTTCATCGAAGGGCACTAACCGGGCGGGGAAATCTATATCTTCGGTGGTAAACTTAACATCTGATTAATCAGTCGTTATCATTCTGTGAATTCATCAATTTTAGATATGCCAACTTTGCGTCAACTATTGCGGACACCTCGTACAAAGAAGGTGCGAAAATTGAAAGCATCAGCTTTGCAAGGATGTCCTCACAAAAAAGGGGTATGTTTGCGGGTTTTTACGCAATCACCCAAAAAGCCTAACTCTGCAAATCGAGCTGTAGCAAAAGTTCGTATTAGAACTGGTGAATATCTCACAGCAGCCATTGGTGGAGAAGGGCATAACTTGCAAGAACACTCAGTAGTGTTGGTTCGAGGAGGTCGAGCGAAAGATCTGCCTGCTGTTCAACATCACATTGTTCGAGGTGCACTTGACCTTGGAGGCGTTCTTCAGCGGCGACAAGCCCGTTCGAAGTACGGAACGCCTCGACTTAAGAAAGGTTTATGCAATTAATTTATACATTTTAAATGTAAATATGCATATATTATATGTATACATAAGTGATATTACGCATATTTGTATGTATGTTTGTGTATTTATGTTTATATGCTCACATGTATTATAATATATATATTATAAAAGAGTGTATTAATTAAAATACCTATGGGGAAGTAGCTCAGTTGGTTAGAGTGTCAGCCTGTCGCGCTGAAAGCCGTGGGTTCAAATCCCATCTTTCCCGTGTTATTTATTATTCAATTCAAATGCGTCCAGCAATTACACGTGATCAGATTCGACGTACCAAACGGGCTAAGTTGCATTATAAAACTCAAGTTTTGAATCGAAAGCTACTAGCATTCAATATTCAAAGGCATGGCAAGATGCAACGCGTATTTGAAGAATTGGGGCGAAATGGTAGAGCTACAAAACTTCGAAATCGATGCATGTTGACTGGACGACCTCGAAGAGCAAGAAAGCGTTACGGGCTTGCCCGGCAAACAATGCTAGAATTTACTCGAAAAGGTCGTGTTTCAGGTGTTCGACGAGCGACTTGGTTATTTAATAAACTAATTTGATCCAAGCTTTTATGGCGGAATTGGTAGACGCGAGGGATTCAAAATCCCTTATCTTTACAGATGTGCCAGTTCGATTCTGGCTAAAAGTACATATTAATCTTAATTTGTGATGCAAATAGATTGAAAAGTGTTTGATCAAGTAACTAGATTATATTGATATTGATCAATAAGAGGAGGTGGCAGAGCGGTCAAATGCGCTCGGCTGTAGTCCGAGTTCTTTATAGATACATAGGTTCGAATCCTATTCTCCTCATGTTATTGTGCCACATTAGGTACACATTTAAAAGTTTTAATTGGTTTTATGTCTATATATATGTATTTATATCTAAAATATATATATTATACATACAATAGAGCGAATTAACATGATAAATTAGGGTTGTTAGCTCAGCGGTAGAGCCCTCCGCTTACAACGGAGTGGTCCATGGTTCGATCCCATGACAACTCAATGGTTAAACTTGTTCTATTGAATCCAATCCATGAAACCTGTTATGAACATTAAACCGTCTGGGACTACTTCAGTAGTTCCAACAGTGTTTCAAATGTTGCCTGCACAAGTTGTTAAACAAACTTGTGGTGGTCAGTGGGAAATTACTGTTCCCGTGGAACATTTGTCGAATACTCTTGTTATCTTGCGAGATTACAGTGAGAGGTTGTGTAAATCACTTACTGATATTACTGCAATTGATAATGGGGTGCATTCAGCACAACGGTTTGAGTTGGTGTACTTCTTGCTATCAGTTCGGTATCAAGAACGGGTACGAGTAAAAGTGTTGATCAATGACTTTGAAAGCGTACCAACTGCCACTGGGTTGTTCCCATCAGCAGATTGGTATGAACGTGAGGTTTGGGATATGTTCGGTATTGCATTTGACAATCACCCTGATTTGCGTCGTATCTTGACCGATTATGGCTTCCAAGGACATCCTATGCGAAAAGATTTCCCACTATCTGGGTTTGAAGAAGTTCGCTATGATGAGGAGGCAAAACGAGTCATTTATGAAGATGTGCAACTAAGACAAGGATATCGACGTTTCGATTTCCGAAGGCCTTGGGGTACGAGATCAAAGTAAATTAAACATAGTTATTACACTATTTTAGATATTATAATTAATTATATTGTTATTATGTTAAATTATATCATATTATTAATTGTAATTAAATTTACTATTCTACTTAAAATAGTGGATATAGCAAATATAGTATACATAAATATGTACTGGGTGGTTTAAAATTTAATGCTGTTAACAGGCACTTGAGTATGAACCAAAACAAACTAAATAAATTATAACGAACTATAAATAAGATAAATGCAAAGTCGATGGAACCGTCATAGGTTGCTTGCTGTTGTCAATAATCATATTGTTGACTACCCTACTCCTCTAAACTTCAGATACCTTTGGGGTTTCGGGATTTTGAGAGGGGTTATGCTTGCAATTCAAATGGTAACCGGTATTTTCCTTGCAATGCACTATACTCCACATGTAGATTACGCATTTAGAAGAGTTGAACACATCATGCGAGATGTGCAAAACGGTTGGCTGCTTCGATACTTGCATGCCAATGGTGCTAGATTCTTCTTTATTGTAGTTTACACTCACATGTTCCGAGGATTGTACTATGGATCATATGCACATCCACGAGGACATTTGTGGTGTAGAGGAGTAACAATTTTGATCCTAATGATGGCAACTGGCTTTATTGGTTATGTTTTGCCGTGGGGTCAAATGAGATTGTGGGGAGCAACTGTTATTACAAACCTATTTTCAGCTATTCCTTTGGTGGGTGAACCACTAGTGCTGTGGATTTGGGGTGGATTCTCGATTGACAATGCTACATTGAATCGATTCTTTAGATTCCATTACGTACTACCATTTGCAATTCTAGGTATGGTGCTTGTGCACTTGGCCTTGCTTCACATGGACGGATCTAACAACCCTCTTGGGGTTGATGCTAGAGGAGAGTATATTCCATTTTATCCTTACTTCTACGTAAAAGATCTGTTCGGAGTGGTAGCATTGATGTTTGTATTTAGAATCTTCGTATTCTTTATGCCAAACGCTTTGGGACACCCTGATAATTATATTCCAGCAAATGCTATGGTTACTCCTGCTCATATTGTACCTGAATGGTATTTCCTACCATTTTATGCAATTTTGCGCTCAATTCCTCATAAACTAGGAGGTGTTGTAGCTATGGGAGGTGCTTTGGTAGGGTTGATGGCATTGCCTTATATTAACACTTCTGAAGTGCGGTCATCTGCATTCCGTCCGGCATTCCGGTTCATCTTCTGGTTGTTCCTTGTGGACTGCCTAATCCTAGGATGGATTGGTCAAAAGCCAGTTGAGTACCCATATGTTGAAGTTGGACAATTCGCAACTCTATTTTACTTTGGGTTCCTATTTGTGGGAATTCCATTCCTAGGTAAGCTAGAAAGAACTTTGATGCGAACTGTTGTTAAAGACTAGTTGCAAATAAAGTATTTTTACTTATTTTGAATGCTTAAAAATACTTTTTAAGTATCTAAGCATTTGTTCCCTTCGTCTAGTGGTTAGGACATTGCTTTTTCGTAGCAACAACGCGGGTTCGATTCCCGCAGGGAGCATTATCTGTTTCAAACATTTAACGCGTTTGAAATAAATAGAACAAACTCTAGTTTTTTGCAAATAGGATTAATTTATGTGCAAATATAAGTCTTTCTTACTTGCAAAGTTTATTCTAGTGTTGAGTTATAAATTCTTATGACACAGAAACACCCATTTCACTTGGTAGATCCAAGACCATGGCCACTTTTGAGGGCTACTGCTGCACTTACTCTAACTAGAGGAACTGCGGCATACCTACATGGATACAGAGGGGGAGGACTATTCAGACTATTCGGTTTTGTCCTACTTCTTACATCTATGTATGTGTGGTGGCGAGATATTGTTCGAGAAGGTACTTTCGAAGGACAACACACTTCTTTGGTGCAGCTAGGACTTAAGTCAGGTATGATTCTATTTATCGTATCTGAAGTTATGTTCTTCGTTGCTTTCTTCTGGGCTTTCTTCTGGGCAGCGCTTGCGCCTGTACCAGAAATTGGTTCAGTATGGCCACCTAAAGGTATTGAAACTTTGGTATTCTACGAAGTACCATTGTTGAACACATTGATTCTATTGACTTCAGGTGCATCTGTAACTTGGGCTCACCATTCAATCGTTGCGGGTAACCGAAAAGAAAGACTACTAGCTCTTTCTGTAACCATTGTCTTGGCAATCCTATTTACAGCTCTACAGGGGTTCGAGTATGTAAACGCTGGCTTCACTATTGCTGACAGAGTTTATGGATCAACCTTTTATATGGCAACTGGCTTCCACGGATTCCACGTGTTTGTCGGTACTTGCTTCCTAACTGTTTGTCTAATTCGATTGAACAATTATCACTTCACACGAGAGCACCACTTCGGCTTTGAGGCTGCAGCTTGGTATTGGCACTTTGTTGACGTTGTTTGGTTGTTCCTATTCGTTGCAGTATACTGGTGGGGAGGAGCATAAGGTTATAAGAACGCATTGTTAAGTTTTATGTTTGAATACTGAACAGCATAAATGTTGTATTGTGTCGTATAACATAATAAATAGTATAATATACTTTTATATACTTTATCATTTAAGTTTATGTATTATTTTTAATAATAAAACTTATGCAATTGTTCAACCAACTTGTTCAACCTAAAAAAAATTATAATACTTAACGTTAACTCATAATGCTAACTAGACCCCTAGAGCAATTTGAGATCGTTCCATTGCTACCATTTGGTACTGAAAGGTTGGACCTATCATTGACTAACAGAGGACTATTTGCTCTGTTGGTTGTGTTTGGCCTAACTTTCTTCTACCGATCACTTGGAGTAGTTGGAAACGGTGCTCTTATTCCAAACCGGTGGCAAGTCATTGCAGAGGAATTCTATGGAATGTCTTTGGCAATGATTACAGAGTCTGCAGGTGAAGAAGGAAAGAAATATTTCCCATTCATTTTCACTCTATTCTCATTCTTGCTTGCATGTAACTTGATTGGATTGATTCCATATAGATTCACTGTTACTTCACATGCAATTGTAACTATTACTCTAGCTCTTGGAATTTGGGTTGGTAAACTAATCGTAGGTGTGCGACACCATGGAGTCGCGCTTCTAGGTATGTTCTTGCCAGCTGGAGTTCCATTCGCAATGGTACCATTCTTGGTCGCTATTGAGCTACTAGGATTCTGTATTGTTGCAGTTAGATTGCCAGTGCGATTGTTTGCAAACATGATGGCAGGTCACATCCTTCTTAAAGTGTTGGGTGGATTTGCTTGGACTATGATGATGGCTGGTGGTGTCCTATATTTGGCACACTTCCTACCACTTGGTGTTCTATTCCTACTAATGGGATTGGAAACTGGTGTTGCTTTGATTCAGGCCTATGTGTTCACAATCTTGACTTGTCTATACCTTGGTGATATGATCCACGGAGGACACTAATCAAGTTGTGTTCATTTATGTAAACTTTGTAAGAGCTTGGCTTATGGCAAAGTGGTCAATTATACTCTAATTACGTATTATAGTGTAATGACCACTAACCTACTCCTATGCTTTTATTCCCTTGTAGCTCAGTGGTAGAGCATACGACTGTTAATCGTTGTGTCGTTGGTTCAATTCCAACCTGGGGAGTGTATTAAATAGTTTAAGGCTAAGGTGACATTTATTCTATTGACACTTAAGTCTTAAACTATTTTTTTTTGATAACTTTAAACAGCAATGCCTACTATTGCAACTTTGAGTATCTTCACTGTGCTAGCAGCTTTCTTGAGAGGAGGAAGACCTTTGGCTCAGTGTGATGCTGCTGTTCCTTGGCAGCTTGGCCTACAAGATCCAGCAACACCTGTGGCTGAAGGCATTTTGCGCTTCCACCACAACTTGATGTTCATCTTGATCTTGGTTGTTGTATTTGTGTCATGGATGCTATTCCGATGCTTGCAACTATTCCACGAGAGAGTTAACCAAGTACCTAGAACTGTAGTTCATGGAACAACGATTGAAATCGTTTGGACCTTGATCCCTACCTTCTTGCTACTTGGAATTGCTATCCCTTCATTTGCTCTACTATATTCTGTTGATGAGTGTGTAAGACCTGCATTGACCGTTAAAATCATCGGTCACCAATGGTATTGGTCATACGAATATTCAGACTATGAGTCAGAAGCAGGTGAAAGATTGGCATTTGATTCATACATGCTTCCAGATGAAGATTTGGAAGTAGGTAACCTTCGATTGCTTGAAGTGGACAACCGGGTTGTTTTGCCAGTTGATACTCATATCCGACTTGTTGTGACTGCAGCTGATGTGCTACACTGTTGGGCTATCCCATCATTTGGTATTAAGCTAGATGCATGTCCAGGTCGATTGAACCAAGTGTCATTGTTCATTCAACGACCAGGTGTGTTCTACGGACAATGCTCTGAGATCTGCGGTGTAAACCACGGATTCATGCCTATTGCAGTTCAAGCTGTTTCTCTAGAAGATTATGTTACTTGGGTAGCAGCTAAACTAGAGGAAGCTTAATACGCAAAATGTCAGTTAGATTGACTCAACTTTTTTTGTTTGTTTTGGTTGGATTGCTTTTGTTTGGAAACCCTAAACAACGTCTAGAAGACCTTGGAAAAGGCATTCGAGCGTTCCGGGAACAAGTAAAATCAGATGATAAAGACAAAACAAAAGATTAACCTTTTAAAATGGTTGACAAACCTTTTAATGCTTTATAGTTTAATAACTTTGTTATTGGCTTATTGAGTGTTAAACGTTGTCAAACATATGCACCCGTAGCTCAATTGGATAGAGTACCTGTCTTCGGAACAGGGGGTTGTTGGTTCGAAACCAGCCGGGTGTATTTTTAAATCAACTTTTAGGAGGGTGGCTCAATTGGTAGAGTGACGGTCTCCAAAACCGTCGGTTAAGGGTTCGAGTCCCTTCTCTCCTGTTTGATACTCAGTCTACATCTATAAAATAAAGTAAAATACATATAAAGCTTGCTAAAAAGTGATCCATTCTCAAATGAAACTGAGTAACATAACATTACTTAACTGCTAATTATTTAACTTTTAATTAATTCTAATTAATCGTTAAAAAGCAAACATGTGTCTAATTTGACAAATGATCGCTACTAACTCATTGTATCAATGGTCAGCACGTTGGTTGTTCTCAACCAACCACAAAGACATTGGTACTCTTTATATGATTTTCGGAGCTTTTTCTGGTATTGTTGGAACCGCTTTGTCTGTCGTTATGCGACTTGAACTAGCCTCACCAGGTGTACAAGTCCTAGCTGGCAACCATCACTTGTATAACGTTATTGTTACTGCTCACGCCTTCATCATGATTTTCTTCTTCGTGATGCCATTCTTGATTGGAGGTTTCGGTAACTGGTTTGTACCATTGATGTTGGGAGCTCCAGACATGGCTTTCCCTCGATTGAACAACATCAGATTTTGGCTATTGCCACCAGCACTACTACTATTGGTATCTTCATCTTTGGTTGAAGCAGGTGCTGGTACTGGATGGACCGTTTACCCACCATTGTCATCAATTGAAGCGCACTCAGGCCCTTCAGTTGATCTAGCAATCTTTAGATTGCACTTGGCAGGTATCTCATCTATCCTAGGTGCTATTAACTTCATTACCACTATCGTAAACATGCGAGCACCTGGTATTACTCGACACCGACTACCACTATTCTGTTGGGCGGTGTTGATTACTGCTGTGTTGCTATTGCTATCACTACCTGTGTTGGCTGGTGCAATTACTATGCTTTTGACTGACCGAAACTTTAACACTACCTTCTTCGACCCTGCAGGAGGTGGTGATCCAGTGCTATATCAGCACTTGTTCTGGTTCTTCGGTCATCCAGAGGTTTATATTTTGATTCTTCCAGCATTTGGTATTGTTTCACAAATTGTGACTACATTCTCAGGTAAGCAAACCTTTGGTTACCTAGGTATGGTTTACGCTATGGTATCTATTGGTGTTCTAGGCTTTATTGTTTGGGCACACCACATGTATACCGTTGGTATGGACGTTGACACTCGGGCTTATTTCACTGCTGCTACCATGATTATTGCGGTTCCTACTGGAATTAAAATCTTCAGATGGTTGGCTACATTGTGGGGAGGTTCAATCCGACTTGAAACTCCAATGGTATTCGTAATTGGGTTCCTATTCTTGTTTACTGCTGGTGGTGTAACTGGTGTTGCATGTTCAAACTGTGGTTTGGACTTGGCATTCCACGATACATACTATGTGGTTGGGCACTTCCATTACGTGTTGTCTATGGGTGCTGTATTCGGTGTTTTCGCAGGTTTCTATTACTGGTTGCCTAAGATGACTGGATTGATGTATCCATATGGACTATCAATGGTACACTTCTGGACTATGTTCATTGGTGTTAACCTAACATTCTTCCCAATGCACTTCCTTGGATTGGCAGGAATGCCTCGACGAGTGCCAGACTTCCCAGATGCATACACAGGATGGAACGCAGTTGCAACCTTTGGTTCAACTGTGTCAGCATTCAGAGCATTGTTCTTCTTGTATCTAATCTACGTGACTTTGACACAAGGAGAACGAGTAGGTCGAAACCCTTGGCGAGTATACAACAAGTAAGCTACTAAGGAGGCTACTAACTATCACAACAACACTTACAACAACTTTTTAGTAAGTATTTTACTTTATTTTATTATTGTTTTGTTTAAATCTACTTTAAGGTGAGGAAGCGCTCATTTTATAGGAAAGAGTACAAAACAACCTGTATAGAAGGGATCAGTTTAAGTTTAGCATTGACATGACTCTAGTTATTCAACTGTGAGTTCTGTATATGTGAGGGCGCATAGCTCAGCGGTAGAGCAGAGGCCTTTTAAGCCTTTGGTCGAAGGTTCGAATCCTTCTGCACCCATTCTTTTTATGTATGTAATGCCACTAACATCACTATACGCCAATGACTTTCAGTTGCTAATGCCAATCCTATTCATGGTTTTGGCTTTGTCAGCCCTACTCTTGTATGGGTCTGTAGTAGCAACTGATGGTCGTCGAGGATACCCAGTATTGCGTTCATCAATGAACGGTCTAAGATTGGGGTCTTTGGTAATTACAGGACTACTTTGTTTCAACTTGCCAACTGAAGTTTCAAGATTGATTCAAGGTAGATTGGTGTTTGACCAAGCAACATTGGCATTTTGGGGCGTTTTGACCTTGTTTACTTTCATTGCATTGCTTGGAAGACAAGCAAGATTGGCATCTAGAAAACTACATGCGTTTGAAGCAAGACTTCTAGTGTTGCTAGCATGGGTTGGGATGGCTATTATTGTCAGATCATCATCATTTTTGTCATTGTACTTGGGACTAGAACTCCAAGCACTCTCCTTTTATGTATTGGCAGGTTTGCGGCGAACTTCATCATTCAGAACTGAAGCAGCTTTGAAATACTTCCTATTGGGTGCCTTTACTTCAGGTATCCTACTATTTGGTATGTCACTGCTATACACCGCAACTGGAAGACTTCAATATGAAGATATTGCCCGGTTGCTATGGGTAATGGATACACCTTCACCAACGGTGATCACAGGTAGACTCTTTGTGTTGGTTGCTATGCTCTTTAAAATGGGTGCAGCACCATTTCACATGTGGGTTCCTGATGTATACGAAGGTAGACCTACCCCAGTAACTACTTTCTTTGCGACAGTTCCTAAACTAGCAGTTGTTCTTGTGATCTTGCGATTGTGTCAAGGTCCATTCAGAACACTGATTGAATGGTGGAGACCTTTGTTGGTCTTGACTGCGATGACCTCACTTGCTATTGCAATGTTTGGCGCATTGAGACAACGTAAAACAAAGCGGTTCCTTGCTTACAGATCAATTGGACATGCAGGTTATTTGTTGCTTGCTATTTCAACTGGTACTTTGGAAGGAACAACCGCTGCTGTGCTTTATGTAGTTCTTTATGTTATGATGTCAGCAATCCTGTGGATCAGGTTGATGAGATATCAATATAAAGATGGATCATTGAGATTTTATATCACTGATCTAAAAGGTATGTCACGAACAAATGGAGCGCTTGCTTTCACAATGTCTGCTGCAATGTTCTCTATGGCAGGTATTCCCCCTTTGGTCGGATTCTTGGCCAAAGGTTTGGTGCTCTTTAGAGCGATTGAAGCAGGTAGATTGCTTCCCGCACTATTTGCCGTACTCACAGCAGTTGTAGCTGCTTTCTACTACCTACGATGGATCAAAATCATGTATTTTGAAGAAGTACCTGCTGATTCATGGTTGCTTCGGAAACCAATGAGTATCAGGCAAAGGTTGTTGTTGGCTTTGCTAAGAACTGTTATCATCCTACTGCTAGCGTATCCAGAACCTCTATTGGTATGGAGGCAACGGGTAGCCCTTAGGTTGGTCAGATAATTTAATTATAAATTAGAAAAAGCAATGTGGCACGAGCCTCAAAAGTACTTTTTTGGTGTATTTACCATTATTGTAGCTTATTACTATAAGTTTACATTGCCATATACTCCTGAACAAGCAAATCGTGTTGAACGTATGCGTGTACAGAAGTGGAATAACTATTGTGATATGTTTGGTCTAACTTCTTTTAAGAAGAAGAAGCCTAAACTATATAAACATAAGTATCCACGGCATGGTGATGCAAAGAAAAAGGAACTTGCCGAGATGAAGATAAAGTATGGTAAATACTTTGACTTTGTTGAGATACCAAAAAATGGTAAAAAGTCAGTAGAAGGTAAAGAAAAAGTAAAACCGCGTAAAACGTTATAGTATCATTTATTATTGATACTGTTTACTTTATTTTGTTTTCCACGTATACTATTGACTTTACATTTATTGCGTTTAACTCGTCAAGTTAGCACTTAAATTCAATACGTGCAGTAGTAAATAAATGAAAGGGTATTTTCATGTTTATTACTGTAATTAGTATTAAATTTGTTATCAAATTTTGTACTTATGGGCATGTGGCCGAGCGGTTGAAGGTACCTGTCTTGAAAACAGGCGTTCTTAATCTAGAACCGTGGGTTCGAATCCCACTGTGCCCGCACACAATCATGTTAACGTTAATCACTTTTACAAATATTTAACATAGACAATATCTACATAATAATATATTATTATATATTATATTAATATGATGTTAAAAGATATAAAAGTTACATTTAACTGATAACGTATCGTTCTATAATCCTATATCCTATGTACCTAACGTTGGTATTTCTCCCACTCCTTGGTGCATTGGGAGCTGGCTTTGGTGGACGTTGGATCGGTCCGCGAGGGGCAGTTGCACTAACAACAAGGCTATTGGCTACTAGGTTTTGCCTTAGATGCCTAGCATTTAATGAAGTTGGTCTATCTGGCGCACCCTTGTATATTACAACAATTCCATGGGTTCAAAGTGCACTACTTCAAGTTCAATGGGACTTTTGTTTTGATAGATTGACAGTTGTAATGGCTGTTGTTGTGACTTCTGTTTCCACTTTGGTTCATCTTTATGGAGGATCATATATGGAAGGAGATCCGCACCGACCGCGGTTTATGGCATATCTATCCTTGTTTACTTTCTTCATGTTGATTTTGATCAGAGCTGGTAACTTCCTACAACTATTTGTTGGTTGGGAAGGTGTTGGACTTTGTTCATATCTGTTGATTAACTTTTGGTTTACACGAATTCAAGCAAACAAGGCAGCTATTAAAGCTATGGTTGTTAACCGAGTTGGTGACATTTTCTTGGCATTGGCAATGATTGTATTGTTTGCACAATGGGGAACTCTTGACTTTAATACAATTTTTGCATCAGCTCCATTGGCTGTTGGTGTTAGAATTCCATTTCTAGGTTTTGAAGTACCTCTACTGCCTCTAGTGTCAATCTTGCTATTCTTGGGAGCCGTAGGTAAGTCAGCACAGCTGTTCTTGCATACTTGGCTACCAGATGCTATGGAAGGACCAACGCCAGTTAGAGCATTGATTCACGCAGCAACTATGGTTACTGCTGGGGTATTCTTGCTAATCCGAACTTCACCAATCCTTGAATATGCACCTGGTGCGTTGAGATTTATTACAGTTCTAGGAGCATCTACTGCACTAATGGCTGCGACCACAGGTTTGCTGCAAAATGACTTGAAGCGAGTAATTGCTTACTCAACTTGTTCACAGTTGGGTTACATGGTATTTGCTTGTGGATTGTCATCATACTCAGTAGCTGCATTCCATCTTGCTAATCACGCATTCTTTAAGGCACTATTGTTCCTAGGAGCTGGTGCCGTAATTCACGCTATGGGTGATGAGCAGGATGTTCGACGAATGGGAGGTCTTGTTCGAGTATTGCCATTTACTTATGCAATGATGTTCATTGGTAGGCTTTCATTGATGGGATTCCCATTCTTGACTGGATTCTACTCAAAGGATGTAATTGTTGAAATGGCATACGGATCATATAGAAATGCAGGTCAATATGCCCACGTATTGGGTTCACTTTCTGCATTCTTTACTGCTTTCTATAGAATTCGATTGCTTTATATGGCATTCTTGAGTAGACCATCAGGGTTCCGAGCTCAATATGAACTAGCCCATGATCCACCACTACCAATGGCTCTTCCATTGTTCATCTTGTCATGGGGTGCTATTGTGGTAGGTTATGTAAGAAAAGACTTGATGGTTGGACCTGGGACACCATTTTGGGGAAATGCAATCTTTGTTCACCCAAGAAATTGCTCAACCTTCGAGGCTGAATTCTTGCCTGCATCAATTAAATTGATTCCAGTTGTGCTATCACTATTGGGAGGAATTACAGCCTTCTGTTTCTATGTGTATAAACCACGAGTATTGTATGATTTGAAAGTATCACAGTATGGGCGGCTACTTTATAGGTTCTTTAACCGAAAATGGATGTTCGATGCTGTTTACACATCATTTATTTCTCAAGCGGTAATGCACCATGGATATCGAAGAACTTATCAGAAAGTTGATCGAGGTGTTCTAGAATTGCTAGGTCCTTTGGGAATTTCAAGACTATTGTATCAACGAGCTAACAATATTTCTCGAATGCAATCTGGTCATGTTGCTCATTATGCTTCAACAATGTTGTGGGGTGTAATTGCAGTCATGAGGTTGTTGAGAGTCTATCCGCTATTGATCCATGTAAGACTTGGAAGCACTTTGGTACCTGTAATGGTTGGAGCATTGTTCCTATGGGTCACTCGTAAGGACTAGAACTAATAATTCTATTAGAACAAATTAGTAATAACTAGTAAGTAAGCAATGATCCAAATCCGAAGAATCTTGAAAGTGGCTGACAACAGACCTGTTCGATCCATTCGATGTATTGGACTCAAACATAAATCAACTCGGACTGTTGCTCGCGTAGGTGATCAACTTTTGGGCGCTGTACGAGTTACTCGTCCAAATAGAGGTTGGCGTCGAGGTCAAAAAGTACGTGCTGTATTGGTTCGAAGGGTTAGAAGTACTTCTTCTGCATCTGGAATGTATGTCAAGTTTCAAGAAAATTCAGTTCTACTACTAAATGAAAAGGGTTCACCAATTGCAACTCGGCTGAAAGGTCCAATCCCAAATGTACTTCGAGAGAAGGGCTTTGGTAAATTGTTTGCATTGGGAGCTCGACCTGTGTAGGCAATATGCTAAAAAGGTCATTGATACCATTTGTAACAAACAAAATCAATTATCTTTTTAACTATTTACACAAATGGGAGGGTGGCTGAGCGGTTTAAAGCACCTGCCTTCTAAGCAGACGTTTGGAATATCAAACCAAGGGTTCGAATCCCTTCTCTCCCGTTTTTATCATGAAACACAACATGTATGTTCATACATACCCTAATCAAAATAAGAGTGTGTTGACAGCGTACATTGTGATCGCTTATAGGCATTCAAGAGAACAATTGCGCTTGATCAGAACTCTTTGCTCATTGCTAGGTATTTTGATTGACCATAAAACTGCAAAAGTAGTACCTTGGGATCAATTGCCTAACGCACATAACTTGTTGCCAGAAGCGAAACAACCAAGAAAAGATCTAGCATACTGTGTATCAATTGAAGATCCAGAGCATGTTCAGAAATTGTGGGAACTGGTCACTGTTGGCCAAAGACCTGCATCTGCAAAGGACCTTGGATGCCCAACTGTTAGGTCATCCGTTTGGTTGCCATTGAAACCTCATGTTGAATTGTACAATGATTTGGTTGCAAGAGAAGTACCTATTTTGCCAAAGTTGGACCTTGATTGGAACAAACTGGACGGGTATGTTATCTTTTCAGACAAAATCAGATGGTCAACAATGAAATTTCGATGGAATGACATGTTTGAAAGATAAATGTCACTTAGAAAGTCAATTAAACGAGCTCGGGTGAATGCAAACTCATACGAACTTGTTATTCAAACCCACATTCGTGAATTGACATATCGAGGTGTCTATCTGCTGTGGGGTTGGTTTCTTAGGATATTCACACTAGTGATGTATAGAGACCTTTGGTTGTACACACTATTGACCCCACTCGGTGATAAGGGTGTTTTTCTGTCATTGACAGCTATCTTTAATAGGGGGCTGCAATTGGCAGTTGTTGTGAGAACGCTAAGTATCATTCCATTGATGTATCTACATCTATGGGCTTTTGCTGCGCCTTCACTACATAAATCAGAACAGTTGACTCTATTTGGCCTTATGGGCCTTTCTCTTTTGAGAGGTATTGTTGCATTTAGTCTATGGTGGCTAATTTTCCTACCATTGGTATGCCAATTTTTTCTATCTTGGCATCATGGTAGAGTACTATCATTGACTTACCTACCCGAAGTTACAGCTTACCTGGATTTGTCTCTAGGAAGGCTTATAGGACTAGGGTTTATGTTTCAATTGCCCCCATTCATTACACTTGGTGTTTTTATGAAATGGTGGTCACCTATATTGCTGATGAAGGGTCGACGTTTTGCTTATTTGCTTTTGTTGTTGGTTGCTACTTTGTTGTCACCCCCTGACGTAGGCTCTCAGCTCATTTTGGCAGTACCTTTGTGTCTTGCCTATGAATGTGCTGTTTTCCTAAGATTGTGTTTGAAAACAAGGAGTTTACAACAACAGCATGTCATTAACTTCTTTATGAGTTAAAGATAACTACATATATAAATTAACGATTGCAATGGTTGCTAATACATCATCTGAGCCTAAACTAGTATCAGTTGTCATTAATGGTACTCCACATAACGTTCCCCAAGGTTCAACAGTATTGCAAGCTTGTGAAAGAGCATATGTGCAAGTCCCCCGATTTTGCTACCATGAAAAGTTGAAAATTGCAGGGAACTGTCGGATGTGCCTTGTAGAACTTGGTGGTGCACCAAAACCAGTAGCTTCATGTGCAATGCCTGTAAGGCCCGGCATGACTATCTTTACTGATACACCTTTGGTTGCAAAAGCACGGGAAGCCGTTATGGAATTCCTTTTGGCAAACCACCCATTGGATTGTCCTATTTGTGACCAAGCCGGTGAGTGTGATTTGCAAGACCAAAGATATATCTATGGGAGAGATCGAAGCCGGTTCTACTTGCCAAAGCGAGGAGTTGCTGATAAACATGTAGGTCAAGTTATCAAAATGGTTATGACTCGGTGTATTCACTGCACTCGATGCGTTCGGTTCCTTTCGGAGGTAGCCGGTACAGGTGAGTTTGCAATGACTGCACGAGGGTCAGCTAGAGAAATTGGAACATACGTAGAAAAAGGTTTGAAATCACCACTATCAGGAAACTTGATTGACCTTTGTCCTGTTGGTGCGCTAACTGCTAAACCTTATGCATTCCAGGGTCGACCTTGGGAAGCGAAGACCACTTATACAGTTGACACCATTGAAGGTGATATGCTACCAATCGTCATTGAAAACGCAGGTTACAATGATGGTAGACGAATTCGAATCCAACCAGCGGAAGGTGATTGGATTAGAGACCGAACCCGATTTGGTTATGATTCACTTGATTACTTGAAACCCACCTCTTTGAGGTTGAATTCAGTTGTCGCTGAAGGTTTGAGAATTACAGACCTTGAATTGCTTGATACTGCTTTTGAAAAAGTACTAGATCAAACAAAATGGGTTAGATTGGTTCCTCAATTGGAATCCAACCGACCTTCACGATGGGGAATCAACGCAGAAAAAGGTAACATCGCTGAACACAGGGATTATGTCGTTTTGGTTGGAACACATATTCCAAGGTTGGCTCCAGTTTTGATGGCTGAAATTCAACAAAGGTTTTTCCGAGGTGCTCAAGTAGTTACTTTTGGTTCAACTGGAGAAGAAGATTATCTAATTAATGGAGGTAATACTGTGGCTGACGTTATTTCATTTATTGAAGGACGACATCCACTATCAGTAAAATTTGCTCAAGCAAAGACTCCAACTGTTCTGTTCTCTGCAGATTTGTGGCAAAGACCTCAGTCAAACTTCTGGAATGCAATCATTGATAGATTGGTTCAAAGAAGGCCACAATTGATGCAAAGTACTTGGGCTGGACTTGGTATTGTGCCTACCTTTGCAAACCTACCAGGTTATGCAATGGCTAGGCCACTAAATATCCAAAATGGATATCATGTAAGGTTGAAAGCAACAAACTCTCAACCAACAGCAACTGCTAATTTGAAACCACTTGCACTCCAAAATGCACAAGTTTGCACTGGACGAGGTGAACTGGTAACAACAACTGCAGTGGCAAACAGGTCAGCAAGTCAGCAATATAGACTTACTGAATTGTTGAATGGTCTATATTTGGATGATGAGGCTACTTGGAGAACCCCACGTGCCAATGGATTGAACAATGTATTTACACGTGAGGTAGGTTTGGACCCTATTGACTTCTCTTCAGAAGTTGCGTACGAGGCAACTCAACTTCAAGTATCACCTTATTGGACTAGGCTTCCTGGTCTATCAGCCCAAAGAAAAGTTTGTCGATCACTTGAGCTTGAACGACAGGCCAATCAAGCAAACCATTCATAGTTTTTGATTCACATGTTTATAACACTATCTCTTCTAGTGCAACTGCTTGCATTGATTGTACCACTTCTTATTGGAGTTGCGTACTTCACTTTGATTGAGCGTAAGTTGCTATCGTCAATTCAACGACGACGAGGGCCTAATGTTGTTGGTGTTTACGGTTTGACTCAGGCACTTGCTGATGGTTTGAAACTATTCTTGAAAGAAAGAGTTGTTCCAACCAGAGCCAACCCGTTGCTATACGCATTGGCACCAATTATAACATTCACTTTGGCATTGATGCTATGGGCATGTATTCCAATGGGTGAAGGTATGGTTTTTGTTGACCTTCCACTAGGTATTCTATACTTGTTTGCGATCTCATCGCTTGGAGTATATGGTGTCTTGATTGCAGGTTGGTCATCAAACAGAGCCTATGCTTTCTTGGGTGCTTTGCGTTCAACTGCACAAATGATTTCATATGAAGTGTCTATTGGCTTTATTATGGCTACTGTATTGCTATGTGTAGGTTCATTGAATTTGAGTAAAGTAGTTGAATTCCAACAAACTGTTTGGTTGATGATTCCATTGTTCCCAGTATTCTTGATGTGGCTTGTGTCCATCTTGGCTGAGACTAATCGGCATCCCTTTGATTTGCCAGAAGCTGAAGCAGAACTAGTTTCAGGTTACAATGTTGAATACTCTGGTATGGGATTTGCATTGTTCTTCTTGGGTGAATATAGGAACATGATCGCAATGAGAGCATTGACTAGAGTTCTGTTCCTAGGTGGATGGTTGCCTCCATTGGCAATTGCACCTTTGACTTGGATTCCAGGTCCAATTTGGATGGGATTGAAGACTTTGGTTTTCATTTGCTTCTTTATTTGGGCTCGTGCTGCTTACCCTCGATATCGATATGATCAATTGATGCGCTTGGGATGGAAAGTCTTCCTACCAGCATCATTGGGATACCTACTATTTACTGCAGGTCTATTGATGGCTTTCGATGGTCTACCTTCATAAGCTGTGAGTGCTTTAAACACATTGCATACTATTTCAATGTGTTTAAATCATTTACAACATTGATTTAATAAAACAATGCCACTTAATCTTGTAATCTCACTGACAGCTAGATTGTTTCTAGTAGGCTTGTGCGGGATTTTGCTACACCGTCGTAACATCCTAATCTTGCTAATGTCGATTGAGTTGATGTTGCTTGCTGTTAATCTATCATTTATCCTAAACTCAGTTCAATTGGATGATTTGAGAGGTCAAGTGATGGCACTTTATGTGCTAACAGTAGCAGCAGCTGAATCGGCTATTGGTCTAGCACTTCTAGTAGCATTCTTTGGTGTGCGTGGTACAATTAGAATGGCGCACATGAACCGAATGCAGGGGTAATTTACTACAAATTAAACTTTAGTTACATTGCATTTCTTTGTATTACTATAAGTAAATTGTAATAAATTTCCTTTACATAAAACTGTATTGTTTTTGTGTAAAAACTTTAACAACAAAAACAAATAAAAACAACTCAACAATATTATGAAAAAACAGCAGTCTATTCAGCATTGGAGTAATATTGATTGGGGTAATGTTGTTACCTATGTAAATAAGAAACAACAACAAATTCAAAACTGTTACAAAGAAGAATCCTTTGACCAAGTTATGCAACTTCAATTGCAACTTTTTCTATCATTTGAAGCTCGTGCTCTTGCAGTACGTACAGTAACTTCAAATAAACTGTTTAAAAAGGAGCCTGGAGTTGATGGTGTAATTTGGAACACTTCAAAAAAGAAAATAAGCGCTGTTCATGCACTTTTTGCTTATTATGGAGATTGCAAGGATTCTTTGGATACTAGTGTATATAAAGTAGATGCTCTGCTTGACTTTGAGTTGCCTGAAAAGAAAGGAATTAAAGTTTCTTTGCCAACAATGGAAGATCGAGCAATGCAGCAGCTCTTTGTGTATGTGTTGGATCCAATTGTTCAATTGACAATTGATCCTCATGCGTATGGATATCGCAAGGATACAACAGCAGCCGGTGCAATCAAGGAGTTGAAGGCCCTGTTGAAGGATACAAAAACAAACAAGTTGATTCAGCAGCTTCACGTTTTTCACAAGTTGGATACAACTCATGCAAATCACTACCTACTGGACAACTTGGTTATTTTTCATGATAAACCATTGCGTGAATGGCTCAAACAGGATATGCCAATCTTCAACACAATGGTCACTTTTAATAAAGGAAGAGCGCCCCAAGCCCAGCCAATTGCTGCTCTATTCTGTGAAATTGTATTTAAAAATCTTGAAGATTCTGTTAGAAATAGATTGTCAAATCATAAACATTTGTTTCGAAACCATAAGCAAGTTGATCATTATTTGAAGATTATTCGTTATGGACATCACCTTGTAATTGTTGGTACCTTGGAAGCGCTTAGGTTGAATAAAGATTGGATTGGTCTTTGTTTGAAACAACGAGGCTTTTACCTAACATGGAAGAAGGCACCACCAATGTCTTATTTGATCAATGGTTTTAACTTCCTTGGACACACGTTTAAGTCAGGTACTGATAAACAGTATACCATTCATAAGCCGGCCTCTGCATCACTTAAAGTAACCCGCCTTAAGATTTTACTTTAGACTTGCATTTGCTATTTGTTAATGGAATAAGAGATTATGACTAAATGTTTAATTACGTAAGGATATGTAACTCAGTTGGTTAGAGTGCCGTGTTGATAACGCGGAAGTCGGAGGTTCAAATCCTCCCATATCTATAAAATTAATAGGCATAAAAACAATAAATTAGTTCTAATAAGTAGTATTTATTTTTAAAGATAATTACACTTTAGACTTATGTTTCTTGTTTGTTAATGGAATAAGACTAAAGTTAATACATTGGTTATACAACGTTTAATTGTAATAAAAGTCTTATCAACATATGAATGTACACTTAGTGTTTGTAAACTCAAAGCATTGTTATCTTAATATGCTTAATTAATAATTAACTGCTAAGGTAGCAATATGGTTTGATGTATTGCAAAACGCTAGACGTATATAAATGCGATTTAGCAAAAATTGATGAGTTTGATCCTGGCTCAGAAGGAATGCTAGTGACTCGTTTTACACATGCAAGTTGAATGGTATTTTTAATACCATGGCGTACGGGTGAGTAATACCGGTAAGCTACCCTTAGGTGAAGGCTAATGAGGCTGTGTCCTCAGAATACCTTGCAAGAGGAAGATCTTCGGATCTTTCGCCTTTGGATGTGATCCGGCGGCAATGGAAGTTTCATGCTAACATGAACATTATTCCATGCCTAGGGAGCTTGAAAGAGTGATTCCCCACACTGGGATTGAGATACGGCCCAGACTCCTATGTGAGGCAGCAGTGAAGAATCATGGACAATGGACGAAAGTCTGATCCTGCGAGGTCACTTGAAGGAAGAAGGTATTTACTGTAAACTTCTAGTTAACATTAAAATGATGATTGATGTTAATATTAGTCCCGGCTAACTACGTGCCAGCAGCCGCGGTAATACGTAGGGGGCAGGCATTCTTCGGATTGATTGGGCGTAAAGGGTTCGTAGGTGGCTTACTGAGCAGCAACTTAAATGCCTCAAATTAAGAGGACGGGTTGACTGTAAGTAGGCTTGAATAATGGAGAGGTAGATGGAATTCTTGGAGTACCGGTGAAATGGGTCGATACCAAGAGGAACAACAAAAGCGAAGGCAATCTACTGGCCAATTATTGACACTGATGGACGAAGGCGTGGGTAGCAAATCGGATTAGAGACCCGAGTAGTCCACGCAGTAAACGATGTGTGTTCTCTGTGTGATGATGCCGTTCGCGGCCATTGCATGGATAAGCTAACGCGTTAAACACACCGCCTGCAGAGTATAGTCGCAAGACCGAAACGCAAAGGAATAGACGGGGGTCTATACAGCCCGTGGAGCATGTTGCTTAATGCGATAATACGCGCAAAACCTTACCAACTCTTGACAACTTGTTTGGAATAGCCAGTAATGGTTAAACCGATTCTTCGGAATCAGATGCAAGGACAGAAGATGCATGGCTGTCCGCTGTTCGTGCCGTGAGGTGTTGGGTTAAGTCCCTTAACGAACGCAACCCCTATTCCATTGCAAAATGGAAGACCGCTAGAGATAATCTGGAGGAAGGTGGGGAGAACGTCAAGTCTCATGTCTCTTATGAGTTGGGCTGCAAATGTGCTACAATGGAGTGGACAAAGTGTTGGCGACCTTTCAAAAGCAAGCAACTATACACAAAACCACTTCCCAGTCCGGATTGAAGGCTGCAACTCGCCTTCATGAAGTTGGAATGGGCAGTAATCGTAGACTAGAGCGCTACGGTGAACCGTTATCTAGACCTTGTACTTATTGTCCGTCACGTCTTGGAAGGCTGAGGTATGTGAAGATCAACTAATTTGATCGAGCTTATCTTCGCTGATTGAGATGAAGTCGTAGCAAAGTAACCGTATGGGAACATGCGGTTGAATGATCTGACAAACAGACTGAGAATTAGAACACTCAAGTTAATACATTCATTGGGGACATACGTCAATTGGTTAGACAGTCTGCTTTGCAAGCAGGAGGTTACCGGTTCGAGTCCGGTTGTCTCCACAATGAGTTTTATGCAAAACAAGATTTAAGCATAAACTTCAAATATAGACATATATATATATTTAATAGATAGATGGCAACCTATTGGTCAACACTACATTTTAGGGCATATGGTCCACTTGTCGTTTTCCTAGTTTTGGCAATTGTTTTGTCAGTTGTAATTCTAGGTGCATCAATGCTATTGTCAACAAGAGCAGCAGATGGTGAAAAGCTATCAGCGTATGAGTGCGGTTTTGACCCATTTGACGATGCGCGAAGACCATTTGATGTGCGATTCTATCTCGTTGCAATTCTGTTCTTGTTGTTTGATGTTGAAGCAACATTCCTATTCCCTTGGTCAACAAGATTGGCAGAAATTAGAGCATTGGGTTTTTGGGCCATGTGTGATTTCTTGTTTGAACTATTGGTTGGCCTAGTTTATGCTTGGAAAGTTGGTGCTTTGGAATGGGATTAATTTCAATAGCATTCGCTTTACAATTGGTTGAAGAGCATGGTTGGTTATGCGCAGGATTGCAAATCCTGGGAGATGGGTTCGATCCCCATTTCGACCTAAACAAAATCCTTCACTAAATTATCAGTTGTGATGTGGATAATTTAGCTTGTTATTGATGGATTAAAGCACACATTACAAAAGTTCTATATAATAACTATGCTAGTTACTGCAGCTAAGCTTATGGGAGCAGGTGTGGCCACTGTTGGTCTAGCCGGTGCAGGTATTGGGATTGGTACTGTTTTCGGTGCCTTCCTTATCGCACTTTCTCGAAACCCTTCTCTAGAGCAAAAGATGTTCCGATTCTGTATTATTGGATTTGCTCTTACTGAAGCTATGGCGCTATTCGTTTTGATGATGGCGTTCTTGATTCTATTTACTTTCTAATTTACGGTATTTTATCGAAGAAAAGAATTGAAACTTGTTCATTAAAAGATTGATGATTTGTATTTATCTCAACGATGTTAACTATTATTTATGATAATCATCTTGAGTTATATGACTTCAACCTTTGTTCTTGAACATTGCGGGTATGGTGTAATGGTAACACCTTAGTCTTCCAAACTGATGTTGTGGGTTCGAGTCCCACTACCCGTTTATAGAGAAAACTCTAGCAATACGCTTTTAGGGGATACCTAGGCGTTTCTAGCAATGCAGACGTACCCAGTTACGAAAAGTGAGTCCGAAGGTACCAATCCTAATGACGACTCGATATCTGCGACGGTAAACCGATCCAATGTGGATGACAAATCTATTGATATAGTGTTGTTTGCTTGCAGACAATTCTGGTATTGGTACAAAAGGTTTGTTAACAACGAGAGGAAGTGAAACATCTCAGTACTCTCAGGAACCTAAATCAACCGAGAGATCGAAGGTAGTGGCGAACGACTTCGATCCAAAAGGCCATAACATATTAAGAAACTCCTCGAATCCTTAAGAACCATAGAAGGTATAAGTCCTGTAGAGCGGTGAGTAGATATGTTTAACAGTAGTGCTTCACACGTGTAATGAAGCATGAATATGGGAGGACCATCTTCCAAGCCTGGGTTACTAGAAACGACCGATAGTGAACAAGTACCGTGAGGGAAAGGTAAAAGGCCTACCGCCATGAAACTGGAAGCGTACAAGCACTAAGAGCTTATTTCTATCAAGAATAAGTGATTGGTTACCTTTTGTATAATGGCTAAACAAGTTATAGTTTAATGGTTGCTGCTTAACCAATAGGGGAAGGCATAGGGAAACCGAGTTGTAATACAGCGTTGATGAAATAGTGGGTTTACCTACTCTTTCACAATCATTGACTATAGACCCGAAACCAGGTGAGCTTTCCATGAGCAGGCTGAATCTCGTGTATTACGAGTGGAGGGCCGAACTAGTGTCTGTAGCAATAGACTTGGATGACTTGTGGAAAGGAGTGAAAGGCTTATCAAACCTGGTGATAGCTGGTTGTCTACGAAATCGATATCAGTCGAGCACTTTCTAACTGTTTTTAGTTGCCGGTAGAGCGACGGTGAGTTCAAGGAGTCTTCGGATGACCGAGAGTTCGCCAACTCCGAACAGTAACTAAAACGGAAGTAGTGAGACGTTGGATGACAAGGTCCTTCGTCGAGAGGGAAACAGCCCAGACTAATAGCTAAGGTCCCAAAGTGTTATCTAAGTGACTAAGGACGTCTCAAGGCGAAGACAAACCGGAGGATAGGCTTGGAAGCAGCCATTCCTGAAAGATCGCGTAATAGCACACCGGTAGAATAGCCATGGGGTACCGAAAATGTCCGGGACTATAAGATAACCACCGAAGCTGTAGAATTCAGAGTGAACGATCAAAAGTACACATTGAATTGGTAGTAGACCGTTCTGTACGATGAAGAAGGTAAGCTGTAAGGTTTACTGGAGTTATCAGAAATGAGAATGTTTAGATGAGTAACGATAAACCCTCTGAGAATGAGGGTCGCCGTAAGTGGAAGGATTCCAACGCACTGTTCGTCATCGTTGGGTTAGACAGTTCCTAAGAGGATAGGCGAATGCCGAACTTGATGGAGAATAGTCTTTCTATTCGTAAAGGGATGCTGTGTGAGAGCATGGTATTCTGAATGGAAGGACTGCCTGTTGGTGCAAACCTTGCTGGTTAAACCAGTCATGAAAGACCACCAACATTAGAAGACTGTACCTTAAACCGACACAGGTCCACGAGCAGAGTATGCTAAGGCGCGCGAGAGAACTATTGTGAAGGAACTCGGCAAAATTTGTCCGTAACTTCGGGAGAAGGACAGCCTATCACTTGTAAAAGAGATAGGCCGCAGAGAATCGAGAAGAGCGACTGTTTAACAAAAACACAGGTCTATGCCAACTAGAAATAGGACGTATATGGACTGACGTCTGTCCGATGCTGGCAAGTGAAGGGATGTTGGGTGAGCCTAACGTTCTCAAGCCCCAGTCAATGACAGTTGTAACCCTGACAATTCTAAGGTAGCGAAATTCCTTGGCCACTGATTATGGTCCCGCATGAATGACGTCACGACTCTTCTACTGTCTCCACAATAGACTCGGTGAAATTGAACTCTCCGTGAAGATGCGGAGTAGGACTGCTGGGACGCGAAGACCCCGTGAACCTTGACTGTACGTTTGTACTGATGAAGGACCAAGCTTGTTCAGAATAGATGGAAGGTGTTTACTAAGCAATTAGTGAATGCCCCACGTGAGATACCATCCTGGCTTGACCACCTTCTCTTACCAAAGGAACCCATTGATGGTTATTTGGGACACTGCATGCTTGACAGTTTCTCTGGGGCGGAGTCCTCCGAAAACGTATCGGAGGAGCACAAAGGCTACCTCGAAGAGAGTATCTTCAAAGCGTAAGGGCTTATGGTAGCTTGACTGTAAGACAGACATGTCAAACAGGAGTCATGTAAATGGCTGGTCCTAGTGATCCGGTGTTGCCTTATGGAAGGAACATCGCTCAACGAACAAAAGGTACTCCGGGGATAACAGGCTAGTCACTCTTGAGAGTCCATATCGATGGAGTGGTTCGGCACCTCGATGTCGACTCAGCGCATCCTGGAGCTGTAGCAGGTTCCAAGGGTTAGACTGTTCGTCTACTAAGGCGCTACGTGAGTTGGGTTCAGAACGTTGTGAAACAGTTTGGTCTCTATCTGGCAGTCCCAATATGACAAGTGAGGAGGTTTGCGCGTAGTACGACAGGACCCGCAAGTATGAATCCCTGGTGCATCTGCTATTTACAATCTTGTATATATATGAAACGTTATTATTTTCGAATGGTAAAAAACTAGTGTGTATAGAAGTTGAAAGGTATCGCAGAGTAGCTACATTTGTAATGGATAACCGCTGAAGGCATCTGAAATGGGAAGCCAGCTCCAAGATTTCTTGTCACAGGTCCACAGAAGAACACTGTGTAGATCGGCTCAGCATGAAAGCCCTGTGAAGGGTGAAGTGGATGAGTACGAATGACTTAAAGCTAGTAATTTTTCTCTTTGACGAAGTAGAGTAATGGTAAACTCATCAGGCTCATGACCTGGGAATATTGGTTCAATTCCAGTCTTCGTCTTTTGATAAATCCACCTCTTGTTTTTGAACAAGAGCATAAGCGGTAGATTACTATTGCTTATGACATACGTACTATAATGGAAGCCATTGTGTTGGATCTGTCCCTTGGAATATGGCCAAATTGGCAAGGCAATAGCTTTTGGTGCTATAGATTGGAGGTTCGAGTCCTTCTGTTCCAATATTGGGTACAGCGCTTTGCTTCTATTTATATATTTATATTATATAGATTGCAGTCGTTATATTCAGTAAAACATTATTTGAAGACAATCATTTGTTATTTACTTATTTAATAGAGTCTTTTCTTTATTAACTAAATAAACGATAACTGGTTGCTTACTTTTTTTCCTGTTTTGGGAAACATGTAAGATATGCAGCATCTTTGTGCTGATGTTCAAATAATTGTTGATTATTTCAATAGATATTAAAATGGCTGTTCAAGCCAATTTTTTGGGATAAATTCAACACACTGACAATTAACAGTCAATTCTCTTAACATTAAGTTGCAATAATTCTTATTTATTGATAATTTAACGTTAAAACTATAAAAAAGATGAGACTAAGCCGATTGAGGGTAGTATCATTGAGTATTGGTGATGGTTTTCTAAGGAAAAAGGAGACCGATGGCAAGGAAGTCCTTTTGGTTCATTGTGGTCGATCTTGTCCAGAAGAAATCACTATTCCAACAGAATGCGGAATTCATCTTGTTCAAGTGTCAACTTCACAAGAATTGGATAAAGTGCTTCATTTGGAAGGGCCTAACTTGCAAGCTCTTGGTAATTTTATTGCTAAAATTGTAAGGTTGCGGCCCGCAGTAAAAAACCGGTATCGTCGGAAAGGTTTCATTCGGTGCAATCCGGATGATGTTAAAAATCCAACACTACCACCTTTGCGCAAACAAAAGAAATGATAAATAACTCAATGCGTGGCTTGATTGGTTGCGGTTATCATTTGGGAAGCTCTGTAATGCAGCGTCACCCTTCAATGATGCCTTACCTAGCAGGTACTCGTAGAGGCCTTGACTATTTTGATCTAAGGTTGTCATTGGCAATGTTGAAGCGCGCTCTCCGGGTTCTGAATGAGATGGTCACTCAAAATGGACAAGATAAGCAGGAAGCTGCCCGAATCTTGTTTGTAGGTCATGGACCATTGGTGCCAACTTTGCTCAAGGCTAGAGTTCCAACGCCTCACGGTTATTTGAATAATCGTTGGATTGCTGGAATTCTAGATAACTGGGATGAGAAAGTGGTTGGTCCCTTGCGTCACTATCTATCAGAGCCTGAGTTTCTTTTGCAGAAAACACACCACAACCGGTTTAAGAAGACTCTAGTAGGACTAGCGCCTTTGGAACGAAAACCGGATCTAGTTGTGTTTATGTCAAGGAAGGGACAAGAAGTGGGATTGAAGGAATGTTGGCAAGCTAATGTTCCTACAATTGCACTTGTGGGCTCAGACTGCGATTCCAGATATGTCACTTATCCAATTCCAGCTAACTGTGATAGACTTGCTGTTCAATGGCTTGTTCTATCATTGTTGTTGGAAGCGTTGGATATTAAATAAAGACACTTAGTTTTACAAATGTCACCTCTTAACACTCGTCGAGGTCATAGGAAACTGCGACCTCTTCAAAGTATGGAGTTGCCAGTTGTTCAACAACCACGCTTGCTAAAGCAAAAGAAGCTCAAATGGCAACGCCTTCGCAGGAGGGCGCTTAAGTTGGGTCGAATGGGTTATCCCGTTAGACATCAATCTAAGGACGAAGAACTTGTAACCCCACATCCATTTAGAAAAGTTCAGCAGAATTACAAGAAGAACCATCAAGCCGTACAGGAGCTAAAGCTTTTTTATGGGAATTTGAAGGATCGACAATTGATGACTCTGCTAAAAACCACTGGTTCAGCGTATCGAAACCGAGTTCGAAGCTCAGGTGCAGGTAAAAATGCATCACAGCGACGAGCATTGATTTTGGAAGGTTCACTGATCAGAGCGTTGGAATCTCGACTAAGTGTTGCATTGTGGCGAAGATTTCTAGTCCCAACCATGGAAGCTAGGCAGCAAGTTGTGAGTCATGGACACGTATCTGTAAATGGTAAAGTCATCCGAAAACAATCTTATAAGTTGCGAACGGGTGATGTAGTGAAGTTGAATTTGGCTTTGGTAGATAAATTTGCTAAGGTTGAATTGGATCGATCTGACGTATGGAAGCAGTTGTCTTACCGCTGCCCACCTCCACATTTGGAAGTGAGTGTGCGAAGAGGCAAGTTCATTTTTGTACATGCTCCATATGGTAGAGAGGTTAGGTTTCCATTTAACTTGGATATCAACCGAGTTCGATCATTCTATCGATAGCTTTAAACTAGTGATATGATGATTATCGAGCTCAGCTTGATTGATCACTAACAATTCACAGGTAATTGATATCGATAGGATGCTTTTACTAGCGGTTACGACTATCACAGCTCAATGGTATACTTCTACTTTACCTCTAATGAACGATGGCACTAAATACTGGCCGTAAACGACGAATTTATCGTATAACAGTTGCAAAAACCATGACAAATGGTGCCTACAACTGGTCTACAGTAAATACAACAACACACTCACTAGACGATACAGAATCAGGTTCACATTGGCTTCCACCTTTGAAAGGCTTTAAACGTGGGGTTGGTCGTAATAACCAAGGTCGCATTACAAGGCGACATCGAGGTGGTGGCCATAAACGGCTATACCGTCCTCTAACTTGGCTACCACCTATTCAAAAAAACTTTGAAGGTGAAAAACCAAGGATGGCTATCTGTTCGTTTGTGAGGTATGACCCAAACCGATCTGCATGGATTGCATGTATGCTTCCATGCGATGCTTCAGGTGCTTACGTGCCAAAAAGACAAGTTTATTGGACTTTGGCGCCAGAAGGTTTGAAACAGGGTGATTTCTTGTCATATGACGAGCAGACTCACACTGAAGTGCTAAATGGTAAATCAATCCTACGGCAACGTCTAGGAGATATGCCATTTGGTGCAAATGTCCATGCAATTTGCAGAAAACCCGGTTCAATTAAGAAAGCTAATCTTGTGTTGGCTGCGGGTACTTCTGCAAAGCTGGTTTCAAAGCAAGGTAACACTGTAATTGTTGAGATGCCATCTGGTCGTCGAAAACAATTGAGAGCTGATTGTTATGCAACGTATTCAGTTGTATCAAACAAAGAGCACATGTATACCAAAAAGTTGCGTAAAGCTGGTGAAAACCGATGGCGCGGTAAACGACCAACTGTGCGTGGTGTTGCTATGAATCCTGTGGACCACCCACATGGAGGTGGTGAAGGTAAAACTTCTGGTGGACGAGCCTCAGTGACTCCATGGGGTCGACTGACAAAAGGTAAACCTACTGTAAAGCATAAAAAGTAACTTAAAATTAAATTAAAAGTAAAACGATAACTATGCTTAAAGTACCATACGTCCACCCTGGGCTTCGACGTAAACTAGAATTGCGAGAACAACGTTTGAACAATTTGGATAAAGTCCAAAAAGCTCGACTTCTTTCAGCAATTCGCCAGCATTTTCTAGCACCTCCAAAAACAATCCAAAAGTTTGGTAAAAAAGGAGGTGCTCAGAAACAAAAAGTAAACAAGAATCATTTGGCAATGGTTACTTTGCAAACCTACAGACGTAATAGACGGATTACATCAGAATTTGTAAATCTGCCTATTAGAGTACACAATGGTAAATCATTTAAAACCTTTTTGGTAACCCCAGAAATGCTTGGTTATCCATTGGGCGGTTTCGTTGAAACTCGGCAAAGTACCTATCAAACAGCACGTAAATAACGGCTGATTGATACAACCATTACAAACAATATTTCTTTACTATTAAATTAACTGTAGTTGAATTTTCATGGGAAACAAGACTAACCCAACATACCGACGACTTGGTATCCCAGTATACCGGGATATGGAACCAAGACTCCCTTTGCCAAAAGTACTACGAAACGTTGACCTTGACATGTATGGTTGGGATCAACCTGTGCCAACAGCAAAAAGAAGGCGAGTTAGGTTGCAACAAGAGAGAAACATCCAAAAGGAAGTAACTTCTTGGTTGGGTCAAATGGGTCAGAACTACTTGTGGCGAATTCGATTGACTGAACACGGTAATTTGTTGCATATCCATGTTTTCTATTTGGAATCTGTGAATAACTCACAAAAAGAAATCAAAAGAGACATGGATTCATACGCATCAGGTGCAATTCGATTGTCTGACCAATTCTGTGCTCGAACAGGTGTTGAGCAGGGAACTTGGTTGGATGGTAAGTATTTGGCTTCAAGATTGCAGAAGTATTTCTCAAATCAACGAGTTGTCATTACTTTCTATAAGATGAATGCTCTGGTTAACAAAGCTGTGTTTGCAGAGTTGAAACAAACGGTTGGAAATACTTTTGTAAAATCTGTCAAAACTAAAGGTCTAATTGAGGATGGACTGCTGATTCTAAGACTAGTAACAGCATTCCCTTGTTCACAATTGTTGAGATCTTGGTTGGCCACAGCACTTTCAAAAGAGAAGCATCCACGTTTCATTCTAAGATTCCTAGAGTCTTGTTTGGATATCTTCCAAAGACATTCAAAGGTACTAAGACTACGAGGAATCCATATCTTGGTTAAAGGTCGACTTGGAGGCGTTGATAAGGCAACAAATCAACGGCTTACTTGGGGAATGCTACCACGAGAATCAGTATCTGCAGGTGTAAGAAGGTCATCTAACCAAGCGGATACCCCTTATGGTGTATTTGGAGTAACAGTAGATACTTTCCATCGATAGTGCAGCTGCAACAATCAATTGAAGAAGCAAAATGCTAAAGCAACCACGACGTAGAACTTACCGTAAGTGGCACAAAGGAAGTGCAGGCGCTCAATTCGTCATTTCAAAGTTGCAATGGGGTTCAATAGGACTCCGAGCCACTGAGAACGGACGATTGACTGCCCGTCAGTTGGAGGCAAGACGACGCTCAATTCGACGTCTATTGCCACGAACTGTCCGTCTTTGGACCCGACCCTTTCCAGATCGACCAGTGACTAGAAAACCAGTTAGATCTCGAATGGGTAAGGGTAAAGGTGCAGTTTCTTTTTGGAGAACTTACGTTCAAGCGGGAACCATCCTGTTTGAAATTGATGGTGCAGATCAGTTGACTGGCAAGTTCGCGCTTCGGAGAGCATCCGCAAAACTTCCGATCTTGACACGAGTCACTGAAAAACCTGAACCATTGATCTAATTGACCTAAAACCGACCATGAGATTCCCATATGACCATTGGTCGAACTTGCCTAAAGGTCAAACAATCATTGCTGCTTTTCTTGGAAACCTAAACATTAGACGAAATGTTGGGAAACATGCAAAAGCCAAGCAAATGTATTTGTTGACTGGGCAAGGGGATACTAAACAAGGGTTTGCTCCAAAGAATAAAGGGATTAACTTCCAAACTAATTATTTGAAGCAAACTGAAAAACACTTGGGATACTTTATTAAGCACTCAGACAACAACCTTGAATTTGTGGATACTGTTAAAACATTCAAACTACCATCAATGCGATGGCTATCACGAATGAAACAAATCCAGAAACCAATGGCAGGTTTGCCTATTGGCATTACCGGTGAAGATCAAAAATACATTGTAGTTAAAACAGGCTACTTGTATTCACTTTGCCCCGTGCCATCTGTGCCCAAAGATCTATCTCAAGCTCAATGCAAGGCACAACAAAAAGCTCAGTTCAAATTCTGGATTGAACGTTTTATGCGACCTTGTTACTTTAGAGTTCAATCTGTAAAGGAAGGACTTTTGGAAAGGAATACTAAGTATCCAGTTGTTATTTTGAAATATGTAGCAGATGGATGGTATTCTGATAATTCAGAAAGTTCTAAAAAGTTGACAAAGACACAGAAAGTGCAATTGAAAGAGAAAACACTTCAAGCCTACAAAAAAGGAGTGCCACAAAAGGCTCCAAATTTGAACAACTTGAAAGAAGGATTGGATCTTCTATTGCAACCCATTCTGTACAAAGGTCAACTCTTCCATCCTGGTACTGTCGCATATGAATACCTAACAGTTCACCAGCTTGGGACCAAAAAGTTCAACGCTTTGAAAAAGATGAGGAGGGTATCTCTTGCATCAAACAAAGTGTAACTACATACGCTGGCGATTGCAGTGTAAAGGTTGCACACTTGTCTGTGGATCAAGAGGTTGCGGGTTCGAGCCCCGTCTTTCGCCCTGTAAAACATACCAAAACAAACCATTGAACTCAATATGCTAGTAGAAAACCTGCTACCTATTTTGATTGGTCTCCCGCTTGTTGGCGCATTTGGTATCCTATTGCTGCCTAAGCACTTGAGGCATTTGAGAAAGCCTCTTAGACTTTGGGTAAGATCATTGTGCCTCCCACTTTCAATTCTATTGTGGGTGCTATTTGATCGATCAACAGGTACATTTCAATTTGCACAAGATCTACTGTGGATTCCTTCATTGAACATTCATTTCTCTGTAGGAATTGACGGTATTTCACTATTTTTCGTGTTGTTGACCACATTGCTTATGCCTTTGTGTCTACTATCTTCATGGGAAACAGTGAAAGGTAATGTTCAAGTGTACTTCAGAGCTTTTTTGGCAATGGAGGGCTTGATTATTGCTGTATTCTGTGTAACTGACTTGTTTGCATTTTATGTATTCTTTGAAGCCGTATTGATTCCTATGTTCCTACTAATTGGTGCATATGGAGGACGGCAACGACGAATTAAAGCTGCTTACTTGTTCTTTTTGTACACACTGTTGGGCTCACTGTTGATGCTATTGGCAGTTCTACTACTGTACTTCACAGTCGGTAGAACGGACTATCGAGTACTACAAGAAGCCGTATTGAGGGTTGAACGTGAACGACTACTGTGGCTAGCTTTCTTCTGCAGATTTGCAGTTAAGGTGCCTATAGTCCCTGTTCACTTGTGGTTGCCTGAAGCTCACGTCGAAGCCCCTACCGCAGGTTCTGTGCTATTGGCAGGTATTCTGTTGAAGCTTGGTACTTACGGTATGGTGCGATTCTCATTGGGTCTATTCCCAAGAGCTTCTGTGTATTTCACTCCATTGGTGCATACCATGGCAGTGATTGCAATCATCTATACATCATTGACAGCACTTCGACAAAGAGATATGAAGCGAGTGATTGCTTATGCATCAGTAGCTCATATGAACATGACTTTGGTTGGATTGTTCTCAATGACACCTCAAGGCTTGGAAGGTGCGTTGTTCCAAATGCTATCTCACGGAGTAGTGTCAGGAGCGTTGTTCTTGTGTGTTGGTGTTTTGTATGATCGGTATCATACGCGATTGATTGCCTATTACGGTGGTCTAGCGCATACAATGCCGGTATTTACAACACTATTCTTGTTGTTCACCATGGGTAACATTGCGTTGCCTGGAACATCAAGATTTGTTGGTGAATTCCTGATCTTGGTCGGGATTTATCAAACAAACACAGTGGCAACCGTATTGGCAGCTACTACTATGGTACTTGGAGGAGGATATTCATTGTGGTTGTTCAACCGACTTGCATATGGAAACCTTCAAACGCAGACCCTATCATTGGCTCAATTTGGAGATTTGAACCGTCGAGAGTTTGTATGTCTACTTCCACTAGCCATCTTGACTCTTGTTATGGGAATTTATCCTGAGCCATTTTTGGATACTATGCATGCTTCATGTGATTTGCTCTTGCAGCACATTCATAGATCATGTTCCTAAAAGCTAACTCTTATTTATTAATTGACTCACACAAAATAAAACTATGCCACAACTAGACGCTGCTTCATATTTCCCACAAGTATTCTGGGTATTGATCAGGTTCTACTTGCTTTATGTTAGAGTAGCTCACGCAATCCTACCTATGATGGGTCGGATTTTGTGGACTCGAGAACTAAAGAAAACTGGTGCATCTTCACAAATGGGTGCAGCAGGGAACTTGATTGCTGAACATACTGCTAAGCAGGAAGCATTGCTAACTAACTTGCCATACATTGGCCAAGTTATTAGACTAGAAACTGCACACAAAAGAGCAAAAGCACAAGCACTAAAAACAATCTGGCTTTAAACACCAAATTGTACTATTATTTTAGTATTTGACACAATTTACTCTTTTATTGATCAATTCAAACGCAACTTGTTATGCAACCTGTGAATTCGAAGCATAAGTTCAAAAAACGTGTACCTACAAAGGCTAGCGTCCTAAAACGACAAGAATTTGCTAAACAGCGTCAACTTCTTCGATACAAAGAGATGGCGCAGAAAAACCAAGAGGCTTACAGAAGATGTATGAAGATGTGGCCCACTCCTTTGCACCGCAAACATGTGTTGGTTACCCTTAGAGGGCAGTCAAAGAAAAAGCAAAGGAAGTCAGCTTCACACTCAGCACGAATTGCATTTTTGGGGCAAACATTCCTAGCAACAACTCCATTTAAAGAAGTTTTGCTTCAGACTTATGGTATTGGAAAAAGGTTTCAACCTCAAATTTGCATAGAGTTGAACATCATGCAGAACACACCACTTGGTTCATTTAGTAAAAGACAGTTGATGGACGCTGAACAATACATTGTTACGTCATTGGAACCTACATCACTTGGAGCTCAGCTTCGTAAAGTACAAGGTGAGCATTTGCGAACACTTGCAAAACTAGGCTTGGTACGCGGAGTTCGACTTCGAAAAGGTTTGCCTGTTCGAGGTCAACGTACACGAACTAATGCTAAGTCGGCACGCCGTTCAGTTGCACGTAGATTGATGTTCAGACAAAAATAGCCACCAGTTGATTAAAAGGTTACATGACAACTGAACTTAAGCAAATTGAACTTAAACGTACTGTAGTGTATACAACTCCTAAAGTAGGACTTCAAATGACGACTAAACCAATTCCTAAAGCTGAGTTTACACTAGCATTCTTCACGCGAAAAGGAAACGTTCATGCAGTTATTCGATGCACTGAAACAGGTAATACACTATTGAAGATGTCAAGTGGCCATGTTGGACTGACCGGTAGACGCCGTAAAATGCCATTTGCTGGGCAACGCTTGGCAACTGCAATTGCAAAAGAAGCAGTTCAACTTGGTTATAACCCAGTTCATGTTACTTTGGCTTATTTTGGGAAGAGGCGACAAGGTGTTGTAAAAGGCCTTCGAGCAGTTCCCGAACTGCGAGTAGCAGGATTGGAAGATGTCACTCCCATCCCACATAATGGATGTCGACCTAAAAAGCGACGCCGATTGTAATTTATGTAATATAAACAACAACGTTGCGGTAACTCAGCGGTTAGAGTGCCGGTTTGAAGTACCGGAGGTCGGTGGTTCAATTCCACCTCGCAACACATATATATCCAAGCTGTCTTGATGGAATGGTAGACATGGCAGGTTTAGGTCCTGTTGGGTTTTATGCCCGTGCAAGTTCAAGTCTTGCAGACAGTACACTCAAATATATACCTATAAAATTATAATTAAACTTGTTTAACGTGTTTAACTTGTAATTAATATTCACAGCATAATTACATTGCAATGACATTTTAAGTGTCATTTCTTTGTTTAACTATGTTAATTTTTTACCATACATATAATGGCGTTGACTACACATAAGCAACTTGAGGCCCAAAAGAAAGTTATGAGGCACACTTATAATTTCGGACCTCAACACCCCGCTGCTCACGGTGTGCTTCGATTGGTGCTTGAATTGGATGGCGAAGAAGTGCAACGAAGATCACCTCACATTGGTCTTCTACACCGAGGTACTGAGAAATTGATGGAGCATAAAACCTACATCCAAGGACTTCCCTACCTTGATCGATTGGACTACGTCTCAATGATGGCCCAAGAGCACACATATTCATGCGCTGTTGAAGCTTTGTCAGGAGCCCGGATTCCTCGACGTGCTTCTTATATTCGAATGCTATTCTTGGAAATCACTCGATTGTTGAACCATTTGCTAGCCGTTTCATGTCATGCCCTAGACATTGGTGCAATGACACCCTACTTCTGGGGCTTTGAAGAGCGAGAAAAGCTAATGGAGTTCTACGAGCGAGTTTCAGGAGCTCGAATGCATGCAGCTTACATCCGACCTGGTGGGGTTAGAGCTGACCTACCTATTGGTCTACTTGATGATATCTACACTTTTTGTGAAGGATTCCGAACTCGATTGGATGAATTTGATGAACTTCTAACAGGAAACCGGATTTGGAAACAACGTTTGGTTGGTATTGGAGTCGTTACTGCCGAGGAAGCCCTTGCTTGGGGATTCAGAGGTGTCATGCTACGAGGTTCAGGTGTTGCATGGGATTTGCGTAAAAACACTCCATATGAGTTGTATAACGAACTAGACTTTGACATCCCAGTGGGTACTGAGGGAGATTGTTTCGATCGATATAACTTGCGGATGGAGGAAATGCGTCAATCATTGCGAATTATTGAACAATGCTTGAATAACATGCCTGAAGGTCCAATTAAAACTGCTGACAGAAAACTAACACCACCTAGACGTGCTGAAATGAAACAATCAATGGAAGCATTGATTCACCATTTCAAGAGAAGAACTGAAGGTGCACTGATTCCTGCTGGCGAAGTTTACGTTGCAACCGAAGCACCTAAGGGCGAATTCGGTGTCTTTCTTGTAAGAGATGGTACAGGTAAACCATATCGAGTCAAACTGCGGGCGCCGGGCCTATCGCACCTTCAAGGCCTGGACTTCATGTGCAAAGGGCACATGCTAGCTGATGTAGTAGCAGTGATTGGAACGCAAGACATTGTATTTGGTGAAGTAGACAAATAAGCAGTATAGTGTATGTATGTATGTATGTGTATGTATGCGTATGTATGTATGTGTGTGTGTTTGTTGTGTGTAACTGAATCCTTGTAAAAAGTGTATAAAGGATGCCAAGTGGTATAAACCCGTAAAGTGAATAAAGCCTAACAAGTGCATAAAAACATAATAAGAGGATAAAACCACAAAGTATGTATAATAATGGATTAAAGAGGACAAACCACTAAACGTGAATAAACCACTAGATGTGCATAAAAACATAACATGTGTATAAAACCACAAAGTAGACAAATAAGCAGTAACCAAAGGTGAATAAAGACATTAAATGGACATAAAAGCACTAAATAAGGTGAATAAAGCATAAAATGTAAATAAAACCCTAAGTGTACATGCACATAAGGATAAAAGCATTAGAAGGATAAAGGATCAAGAAGGCATAAAGCAAATGAGAATTAGTTATAAAGTACAAGTAAAAGCTTTTGATCATAGAATTTTGAAACGATACATGTTTCTACATGACCTAGGCCTG
>PJEL010000689.1_pt1 | contig 38793 bp, 29 predicted proteins | sample 1853271 | NCBI WGS metagenome assembly PJEL01 (sample SAMN08108733, study PRJNA415343) | Invertebrate metagenome, whole genome shotgun sequencing project. | host: Globobulimina | place: Sweden: Gullmar Fjord | collected 2015-08
CAGGTTCCGCTCGTGGAGTTGCGGTCAAAGGTGGCATCCAGCGACACCGGATCCTCGCCGACGGGTGGGTCCCAGTTGTGCGAAGCGAGAGGCATGCGGTTCACGTCCATCAGCTCGGCGGACCCTTCGAGGACGCGGCACATGTAGCCGGTCCACTCGTAGCCATTCGTCTCTCCATAGGCGACTACCGTGATGATGCTCGGATTGGGGGTGTCGAGAAGCGTGCCGCCGACCTTCACGGTCACGGCGCTGTCCAGCAGAATGTCCAGGACGACATTGCAGGCCGAGGCCCCGCCGAGGATGCATCCATCGTCGTCCAGCTCGCAGTCGGTCGTGTGGGGCGGAATGCTCACTGTTCCCGTGTCCTTGGTGGGATCGCTGGTCTCCGTCGGAATGGTTTCGAGGAGTTCACACCGGCACTCTGGAAGCATGCAGTTGGCGCTAGCGCAATCATAGTCCGTGCTGCATGTAGCTCCATCGACACCAGTACGGCAGACACATTCCTCGAATTCGCAGACCGTCGCGCCCTTGCACTGGTCGTCCTCACTGCACAGATCCCTGCCCTCTGAGCTCTTGCAGCTCGCGCCAAAGAGGACCACCGCCGCGAGCGCGAGTGTCGAGGTTGGCCACATCCACGACATTCGAAGGCTTTGTACGGTCGGACGGATCATATTGGTGCTCTCCAGGTGTCCTGCACTTGTACGCCGCCAACTGGGCTCCCAGCGCATCACATCCGGTCACAGCTGCTGTTACCGGTGACGCCACTCTTTGATCGTGTACACCGACAACGTGAGCACGCACAGTGCCAAGAATGAGAAGTTCGCCACCTGATACATGCCCTGCTGGGGTACGCCCGCTACTCCGGAGGCCTCGAAGAGTGCCAACATGCCGAACATGCCAATCAGGACTGGAAGGCGGGGTTCCCTGCGGGCGGCGGTGGTGCCCAGCATGAGAAAGAGAGCGAACACCGAGTAGTAGTATCTGGACAGCACGAGCACGAAAAAAGTAAGGAACAAACCGAGGATAAACCCATCTAGGCGGTCTCGGAGCCGCCAGATCACCGCCAGGGTCCACACTGACAGTCCAAGCGCGACCACTCGGTATGCCGTGAGTTGCTGCGCGAGAGCCAGATCGCGGGCCCTTGGGCGCAGGGTCAGACCCGCTGTTGCGTAGTCCTCGCCGAACAGGGTCTTGAGGCCCAGGTGGTTGCCGCCGCTCTGGATTCGTTCCGCGTGCAGGGAGATCTTGTCGTACCACTCCACCCAGGCGCCCGGTCCACCGTCGGCCAGCAGGGTCCACGCGAGGATGAAGGCCATGGACGCTGCCAGGGATGCGGCAAAGACGGTGGAGGGATGTCGCGACCAGCCGCGGGCGCGAGTCCACAGCTGCTCCAGGAAGGCGAGTGCCGGACCCACCGCCATCAAACCCACGTATCCGCGCATCAAACCTGCATATCCCACCAGTGGAGCTGCGGAGCCTGTGCGTCCCTTCGCGTAGAGGGCGGCCGCAATGAGGGCTAGAGCGTTCCAGTCATAGGTGAAGTAGCCCCCGATCCATCTGCCGCGGTTGCCGAAGAACAGCAGCATCCAGAGGACCATCCACAGCGTCGGGCGCTTCGAGAAGCCCCACCAAAGCGCTGCGACCGTAGCGAGGTGCAACAGAAGCTGGATTAGACTGAAGAACTCGAGCGTGCGCCCCTCGTGCAAGTCGACGGCGTTCAGCAATGGCCGGTGCACGACCAGCCAAGCGGGCGAGGGGTTGTAGCCCAGATCACCGAACATCTCGCGCCAGTAGCGCTTCCGCAGATAGGGGTGGAAGGTCTCGAGGTCCTCTTGGAACTGGGACCAGCGCGCGTCGGAGAACCGCTCTCGGAGCCCGTCTTCCCGAGCCCCGTCGAGGGCCACCTGTACGCTCACGACCTCGTAGGTGTGCAGGTCACGTACCTTTCTGACGTTCTTGAAGTTGTTCGCGCCTTCACGGTCCGCGAGGAGCATTCCGCTGTACAGATCAAAGTAGCGAAGCTCCTCGAAATACTTGGTTCCAATTACGTAGTGGACCTGGCTCCAGGCGTGGATCGGCATGCGCTGCCGGTCGGTATCTCCCGACTTCTGGGGCAGGCCGCGGAGGTCTCCGAGCCCGAAGCCACCCAAAGCGATGGTGCCGACGACCAACGCGAGAACGAGCCCCGCCGCGGCGACGCGCTTCCCGGCTCTCGCAGCCAACGCGCCAAAGACGGCAGCGGAGACCATTCCCACCGCCGCTATCGCGATCCACGGTCCATGGATTGGGGGCAGCGCGGCCAGGATCAGGCCGAGCAGCACCGCTTCCAGCGCGGCCTCGCCCCAGGGAACCCGGCTCGCCTGTGTTCCGGCGATGGCTACTGAGAGCGCCGCCACGGACAGGGTCAGGACCCACAGACTCATGGCCTGGTCGCGCAGCACCGCCACGAAGAAAAGCGCCACTCCAAAGCTGAATGCAATGGAATACGCCCGCTTTGCGGCCCTCGGGCTCGGTGTCACTGCTGATCCGCGTCTGCCTTGGTTCGATCCGCCAGCTGCAGGAGCCCGGAGAGCAGGCCCACCAGCGACTCGGCTGGCCCACCGTCGCCGGTATTGACCGACACGGAGCGATGCTCGGCAGGTGTGGGCAGCTCGCGCGCGATCTCGTGCAGTCGCCCGATGAGGTTGTCGCGGACGTGGTTGTCGGAGAGGTCGTTGTCGATGGCCCTCTGAATGCGCTCTAGCTCCAGATCTCGCTCTTTGCGGGCCGCCGCCGCCTCGTGACGTAGGCGCTCGATCTCGGCAAGGAGCTCTGCTTGGGTGTGCTCCACCCTGGCCTCGGCCTCGGCGAGCCTCAACTTGGGCTCCTCGGCGATGATCTCCCCTTCGACTTGCCGGGTCTTGAGCTCGATCTCCTTGAGGGCGAGGGCCAGGGCCTCATTGCGGCGCACGGTCTCGGTGACAGTGGTCTCGCGGATGGTGTGCTGCTCGGCTTCCTGCTCGACCTTGTGGCGTCGAGCGGACTCGGCCTGCTCGCGGTCGTAGCGCTCTCGTTCCTTTTCGGATCGCAGCTGAGCGAGGGTAGCCTCGGTCTCGAGCTCGGCTGTCTCCGTCTGCTGGCGGTTGGTGAGCTCCTGGGCGGCTATCTCTCGGTGCGCCTCCAGCTCCGCGAGGCGGGCGATCTTCTCTCGACCTGCCCGAAACGGCTTCTGGAGGTTGTTCCACAGCCGCGAGGACGAGATCACCGCCTCTTTGATCTGGACCGTGACGATCTTGAGCCCCAGGCCCCCTCCACCCTCTCGACTCTCGGCCACGGCACGCAGTCGCAGGGTGAGTTCCTCGATGATTTCCTGCTTGTCACTGAGCACGTCGTCGATGCCCATGGTGGAGACCTTGTCCTTGATGGCGGCCTCGGCCTGCTCTCGGAGCTGCACGTTGACAATGCGCATCGGATCTTCCGAATCGGAGAAATCCAGTCGGCGGTATGCGGTCTCTACGTCGTCGATGATCCACTGCACATAGCCCTGAACCAAGATCCCCTGGCGCTCGTTGCAGATGCAGTTGGCGTTGATGACGATCGTCTGCATTGCTGATGGGATCACCAAGAAGGAGTCCGACCAGGGGTTGAACCGGAACGAGATGCCCATGCCGATGTGCACGGGCTTGTCGTAGCCACGACGGGTGTGCACCACGTAGGCGTTGGGCGGAACCACCACGGTCTTCCAGAACCACCACCCCGTGATGCGGTACTCCACTGCCGAGGCTGGGGGAGCGGCGTCGGGCTGGCGTCGCCGAGACATCGAGGCGGCGGCGGGCGCGCGCTTGCTCTTGAGCTCGATGTCGACCCGCTGCTGTTTCTGGATCACCTGATCGAGGTAGTCATTGTCGGTGGACTGGTTCTGTTCGTCTTCGCGCATCGTTCCCCCTGCGCAGCCTCTAATGCGCGTCTCGGTGCTCTGTCTTCAGATCAGGCGATCGGCCCAGCGGGCGGTTCCGGGATCAGAAGCGGTGCAACCGGCTCGGCTTCGTCGGATGAGGCGGGCGGCTCCTCCACAGGCGGCTCCTCCACAGGCGGCTCCTCCGCAACCGGCTCCTCCACAGGCGGCTCGGCCACGGCGGCTGAGGGGGCATCGTCGACCGGTGCGGCTGGGGTGAGCACGGACTGGGCCACGCCCTCGGGCCAGCTGCCGGTGAGGTAGAAACGGATGGTTGCCCGCAGATGATCGCCATACTGGAACAGCTCGGCGATATCGTCGATGGGCACCTTCTGTTCGTTCTTGCTGGCGTCGAAGAGGCCGAGGTACTTCTGGGCGTGGTTGAAGCGCAGCCGACAGATGGGCTTGCGGTTGTTGTCGTCGAGGAGCAGGCCGCAGTACGACTTGGTGTCCCGCATGGCGACCCGTGGCATGTCAACTTCGCCCGCAACAATCGCGCGCACCATGTTGTAGCCGTCGATCTCTTCCTGGGTGGTGACGATCTCGGGGCCGGCCGCGGCGGCAGCTAGCAGCTCGTTCCTGACAGTGGCCATGCCCTGCTCGAAGATGGCCTTGACGTGCTCGCCGAGGAACTCATCGAGGGCGCGCTGGGCGATGGGGGCAAACCGTTCACGGGCGACCGATGTCATCCGGCCCGAGTAGACCTTGCCGGTGAGCAGGCGGACCATATCTTCGGAGGGCTCCAGGACTTCGACCCGGAGTGCGGCCTTCATCCCCGCCGCGTACTTGAGTGCCATCGCCTCGGTGAGTGCGTCGGAACGACTGAAGTTCGGCGCGATCAACGCCAGAGGGGTGGCGTCTTCGAAGTCTCGCAGGTCGAAGGACAGGAACGGCCCCTGGTCTTCGACCGCTTCGTCGAGATCTGCGAAGAACAACCAGCGCGTTCCGTCGGTGAGCGCGCCGAGGGGCGCCCCCGCAAAGCTGGCGTACATGGCGGACTCTAGCTTCTCCAACGGAGCGCCGGGCGCCTTGGTGATGATCACCAGCGCCGGTTTGCCGCCGCTGTACACCACGTCGCAACCCACACCGGGGCGCACCTGGCTGGGATCGAAGACGTCGTAGCCGATGGCCGTGAGGAACGGGAAGACCAGCGCATTGCGGGCGCCCTCCTCGGTGTTGACGAGAGTCAGGCGCTCATCCAGGGTGGTGGCCAGTTGACGAAGTGCGAGCTCGGTGTCCATCTCAGTCCCTCCACGGTGACGGCAACTTGTAACCTCGGGATCGCGCCGCCGGCAGAGCCCCGGATGCTGTGAACACTTGGCGCGTTCCAGGCACGGTATATGCGGAGGCCTCTATGTCGATGAGCCCGCTTCTTTTCGAAATGCCCGTGCGAACCCTGGACCCTTGGGCGGCCCTGCCTTGATCACCCTCGTCGCCGGTGTCGCGCTGGCGCTGCCTCCGCTCCAGCTGCGCGTGCCCTTTCCGACCAAACCGCTCTTCGAGGGCGAGCAGCGACTGTGCGTCAATGTCGACGGTGACCTCGGGATTGCTCCGATCGAGGTCGACGATGGGCGGTTTGCCGTCTCCTGCCACAGCGAGGCCGGCCGGACCGAGGCCTGCATGACCGTCTTGGCCGACACCCAGTGGCCCAGTCGCGTGCCGACCTTGATCTGTCCCGGCACGGTGCGCGACCTCGCCATCACGCCTGTTCTCGCGTTCGATCCCACCGAGAACGTGTGGGACGGTGTCGAGATCCTGCGTCGGGTGGCGGTGCACGAGGCGGCGTTCAGGGTGCCAGACGTCCCCGATCTCGACGGGATCATCGCCCGTGGCAAGTGTGGCGTGTCCGACGGATACCTATGGATGAAGCTTCGTGAAGAGCCGCGGCGGCAGGTCTGCACCCTGGTGTTTCCATCGGGTGAGGAGCGCCAAGTCGGGATCGCCCTCGTCGGCCGTCTCCAGGCTACTCGCTGACCTCGAGCTGGTGAGTGCCGGACAGGTTCCTCGCGACTGTGATCCACGCATCGTCGCCGTCCTGGGTCACGAAGACATCGGCGTCCGGAGCCAATAATGCGCCGTCGAGAGAAACCTCCGGGTCGACGACTCCGTGGACTACCAGGATGGGGTTCTCCAGGTTGGTGGCGGTAACTTCGAGGGAGGCAGCCCCCCCGTCCGCGTCGACGTGGAAGGCGCCCGTGCTCGGGTCGTAGCCAGCGGGATCCCAGGGAACCAGGTCCGCGCGCTCGATGCCCCCGGGACCCTGTGTCCACATCGAGCCCACCGAAGCACTCCAGCTCGCGTCGACGGTGGCCTCTACCGCCTCGATCTGCGGGTCCACAGCGGCGTCGTAGTGTCCGAGCACCATGTACACGGCGTAGGACTGGTAGGGCCACCCGGTGTGGTACTGGCCGTAGCCATACGCCGGGTAGGAGGTCGAGCCGATGGCGCCGTAGTTCGAGCCCCAGGCCAGGCGCTTGCTGGTGCTCCCCCAGGGAAGCTCGTACTGGTTGAGCTGGTAGGTCCAGTTCCAGTCGTCGGGCATCGGGCCATCGGCATCGGTCGTGCCCCAGGCCGAGAAGAACCAGTAGCCACCGGAGGGGTACTGGTCGAAGGTCTGGGTCTGAACGGCACCCATCTCGGCGTCCGCGGCCACCGACCACTCGAGCACGTGGGGGATCCGGTTGGGCTGGCTGTAGTCCCAGCCACTGTTCAGGGTGATCGGCGAAGTTGTGCTTCGGAAGCGGTAGAGATCGCCCCAACCGACCCCGTCGACGTCGACCCCGAGGCCGCCGTCCCACTGCAGATCGCCATAGGGAGAGCGCGTGTCGGCTTCCAGCGTGTCCGCGGGAGCGCCGGTCATGTCATAGGTGATGGCCCACACCGGGTGGTCCCGACCGGTGGCGAAGAACCACTGGATGTGTACTCCCACGTCGTATCCAGAGATGGCCTGGGTGACGTGAAAGCGATGCATCGCGTGGTGAGGCCCGTCGAGCAGTGTCTCCCAGGTGCCGTTGGAGTCGTACGAGAGCGAGGCGCTGTTGCCGAAGTGGTTGACCGCGTATCCCCAGCCCGGGTGACCATCGAAGCTCCCGTCGATGGTGCGTCCGTCATAGGTGTACTGGCGCAGGTAGCCGCCATTGTGGCCGGCTGGGTCGGGCGCGTCGCAGCGCACGAGATGTGCCGTCCGCGGCAGACAGCCGGCGTCGTTCCAGGCAAACGTCGTTCCGTCGTAGCCGTCCACGAGCTGTGGGGTCGCCGTGAGTCCGCCACAGGGCGTGCCGACGGGCGTGTCGGTGTCGGTGTCCGTGTCGGCATCGGCATCGGCATCGGCATCGGCGTCGGTGTCGGTGTCCGCGTCTCCGTCGGTGGTCGCGTCTTCGCCGTCTGGAGGGGCCTTGGTGTTTGAGCACCCCAGACAGGACAGTAGAACCAGTGCCCGCAGCATCATCTCTCCCCCTCGCTTGCGCACGTCACTCTACCCCTGCTGCGACACACGTTGCTGTGCGTCTGGATCCCGATTTAGTCTCTACCGACAGAGGAGAGAACATGGCCGACGTAGAATCACCGGTGTTTCTGTTTGACGGCGACGACCCCGCCATGGGCGAGGCTTCCAAGCGCGCGCAGGACACCTTCCGGTTCTTTTGGCGCGAGATGGCCTGGGAGTCGCGACGGATCGTCCCAGGCCTGTCTTTAGCCGCGGTGAAGGCACCTTTCTGGGATGCCTCCGACGGCACGCCCGCGGTCGAGCACATGTGGGTCAACGATGTGACGTTCGACGGCGAGACGGTCACCGGCACGCTCTTGAACAGTCCCAACTGGGTCCGTTCCGTGAGCGCCGGCGCCCGCGTGGAGATCCCTCTCTCTCACCTGGGAGACTGGATGTACGCGACGCCGGGCCAGCCGGTCTGCGGGGCCTACACGGTCAACCTCTTGCGGTCGCGAATGAGCCCAGCCGAGCGAGCCCAGCACGATGAGATGTGGGGTCTCGACTTCGGAGACCCCGACACCATCACCCTCGTTCCGGACTGGGGAACCGACAACCCAGAGATGGAGCACCCCATGAGCGACAACATGGCCGAGCCCTGGGGCAAGCAGCTGGCCGCCTCGCCCATCTCCGACTTCATGCAGCCCGATGCTCAGGGTTGGACGCTGCTCCACCACCTGGCCCTCGCGGGCAGCCTGGCCACCGTGAAGCTGCTGCTCGAACACGGAGCGGACGCCAGCTTGAAGACCCACGACGGTCGCACTCCCCTGGATCTGGCCAAATCGATGCGTTGGACCTCGGTAATTGCGCTTTTCGATAATTGACTGACGCGCTCACCATCGAAGGTGTCGAAATCGAACCGCCCTTCGAGTGATTGGACTCGGGTCCATGCGGCTGAGAGTTTCCAGGTCGCCGATGAACGGTCCCTCGAGATCGAGCGTCGGAGGGCACCAGACCTCGGGGATCAGCTGCTTGAAAGGCTCGTATTTCCGGGTGAGGGCCGTCTCGAGAACCCGCTTTGGAGCGGTGAGCAGATCGCCTAGGCAGTTGGCGCGAAAGGAGGTCTCCCGCAGATAGCGCGGTAGCCATTTCTGGCTCACCGACTGGTGGGTCCAGTGAAGCTGTGCTCGTACCAGACAAAGGTGCTTTCGCGCTGCATTTGTAGGGGAGTCGTCGAACTCTAGCGTGTCCGAGTGCATCGCCGCCAGGGCGCGACCCCCAGTAGGGATCGAGCTGTATTTGCTGACAACCTTCTCTTCATCAGTGGCTGCCCACACCCACGCCGGACCCCCGTCGAATTGCTCGCGTCCAGGTCTCTGGCACCAGACGGAGAGCCCGCTGATCAGCGGCGTTCCGCTCAGTCGTATATCAGGTTGAAGCATGGCTTCGCGGAGTCGATGCATGATCTTCCAGGCCGTCTCGTAGCACGTCCCGATCTCGCGTTGCAGCGCCGCGGCCGAGCAGCCGCCCGGTCTGGAGATCATCATCGCTGCCTGAAACCAAGCTCGAAGGGGAACCCTCGTCCGCTCCAACGTGGTGCCGGACGTGACCGACGAGTGATGACCACAGGCCTTGCAGACAAAGACGCGCGGCCGGGCCTTGAGGCGATGGTGTCGGCGATAGCCGCACCGACACCGAAACCCCAGCGGCCAGCGCATCTGCGCGAGGTGAGCCACCGCCTCGAGTTCGGTTTTTGGCAGTTTGACTATGGTGAGCCAAGGTCCCATGCGTACGACTACCGCGCTGCCGGCGATCCGGGACAACCTGGCGCCTTAGATTTCCGCCCTTGTCCTCCGGATTGAGGAGGTCAAGTCCGGAGTCAAACCCATGGGCTGTGAGCTGTCGTACATAACCTCCAGATTCTGGAGGGCCGTCGCGGATGACTACGAATTATGTAGTTTTCACCAACATATGTTCGTCAGTTTGCAGGTCATGGGTGCAGATGCAGGACTTGACCGCCTCTTGTAGAGGGTTCTACCCGCACCCAGGTTGGTGCACGTGCATCAACCTGGGTGCGGGTACAGACCGTTGCAGCCCGGCGAAGACATGCCCGGCTGACAGCAAGGACACGAGATATAGTAGGCATTAGTCCTGGATTGTTGGGCAGAGCGGCTTAGGTCGCCTCGACACTCTCGCGTTCAAATGCCATCCCGCTCGATGCCCGCAGCTCCCGTGTCCGAGATTCCCCTCCGGACAGATTTCAACAGCCGCGTGTCCGGATTGAGCCACCGTGTTGGAATCCTTTGCCCAGGTCGCCGGAGGTTCGGGCCCAACCCGCCCTCAGGCGAACTGGGCGAAAGGCCTAGGAGCAGCCTTCAGTCGCGTTGCGGCCGGATGTCGCAGTGCGTGAAAGGACATGTAAGTGGAGTATTGGGCTGCTGAATCATAGTTTCCGCCTCCCGCTGGAGGGGGGTCTTGAGCATCCCTGTGAAGCCAATCGCCCTGGGGGCCTTCGACCTGTCGCGCCCCTTCGCCCGTGGGGGCAGTGGCCAGGTCTGGGAGGGCGTACACCGCGGCCGGAACCTGCCGGTCGCCGTGAAAGTGGTCACCGCCGAGCGCGCGCGGGACCCCGAGCACGTGCGCGGTTTTGCCCACGAGGCCCGATCGGTGGCGAAGCTTCGACACCGTGGAATCGTCGTCGTGCTCGACTACGGGACCGTCGATCTGGGGGCTGAGGAGGCCAGTCGCGGCAAGCTCGTCGCGGGCAGTCCATACCTGGTCATGGAGAGGGCGAAGGGCTCGCTGCGTCAGGAACGCCCCCGGTTCGAGGACTGGCCAGAGCTGCGGGACGTGCTCCTGGAGCTCCTCGACGCCCTGGGCCACGCCCATGCACGGGGTGTGATCCACCGGGACCTCAAGCTCGACAACCTCCTCCGGTTCGACGACGGAAGTGTCAAGCTCGCGGACTTCGGGCTCGCCCACGCGCTGGGCAGCGCGAAAGAGCACCTCTCGGGCGGCACCCCGCTGCATATGGCCCCCGAGCAGTGGCACCAGGAGTGGCGCGACCACGGACCATGGACCGATCTATACGCCCTTGGCGGGTTGGCTTGGGCTTGGCTGACGGGTGGCTACTTGTTCGGGGCGCGTCGCGGCCCAGCGCTCATGGTCGCTCATCTCCAGCGGCAACCCGGGCGTTTCAAGCCACGATTTGCAGTGCCCGAGGGTGTCGAGGCGTGGCTGAGGCTGCTGCTGGCGAAGTCCATCCACCAGCGCTTTCGCCGCTCCGCCGACGCCGCGTGGGCGCTTGGACAGCTCGGGGACGAAGTCGGGGAGTCTCCAGCCGCAGTCGAACCGGTCGAGTTCGCCTCGATGCCTACGGTGGTGACCCCGCGACGTCGGTCTCGTGGTCGGCGGAGAAAGCCGGTTCACTCCAAGCCAAGACGAATCCCGCAGCCGCCGCTGCCGATTCGATGGCAGCAGCCCACCCCCCCGGCGAGCCCGCAGCTCATCGGGGCCGGGCTCGGGCTGTATTCGCTGCGGGTCATGCGTCTAGTCGGGCGCCACGCCGAGCGCGACGTGCTCTGGCGCCGCCTCGACGCCGTTGTCGGGAATCGGCTCGCTCACGTCGTGGTACTCCGAGGAGACGCTGGAGTTGGCAAGACCCGCCTGGCACGGTGGCTCTGCAAGCGCGCTCACGAAGCGGGAGCGGCGACCGTGCTCCGCGCCAGGCACGGCCGTCTCTCGGGGCCTCGGGATGGACTGGTTCCGATGATCGAGACCGAGCTCGTGTGCCAGGGGTTGCCGCGCGAGGAGGTCGCCGGCCGCGTGGGAGCTCGAGTACCCGACGCGGGGTCCGATGAGCGCGAGCGACTGCTGGAACTCCTGCGTCCCCAGTGGCGGGAGGATGAACAGCGCGGTCTGACGCGCCAGGATCGCCTGGATGTACTCGAGAGGTTCGTGGCCCATCTGGCGCGTAGCAGGCCGGTGATTCTGCAGTTTGACGATGCCCAGTGGGGGGGCGAGGCCCTGGACTTCACCCGCAGGCTGTTGAGCTGCACAGACCCGGTGCCGGTGCTCATCCTGATCACCATCCGAGAGTCGGGGCTCGCGGAGCGCCCAGGTGCCAAGGAGGCCCTCGACGAAATCCTGCGGCACTCTGACGCGACCGAGGTGGTGCTCTCCCCCCTGCGCGGCGAAGAGCGCAAGGAGCTGGTGCGCGAGCTGCTCGGTCTGGAGGAGAAGCTGGCGGAGCAAGTGGAGCGGCGAACCGCGGGGGTCCCCCTGTTCGCGGTGCAGCTGGTCGGCGACTGGGTTCGCCGCGGACTGCTCGAGGTTGGCGAGACCGGCTTTCGGCTGCGGGAGGGGGCGAAAGCAGAGCTTCCAGATGAACTTCACGCGGTGTGGGTCGACCGTGTCAATCAGTTTCTCGCCGGACGCGACTCGTCGGAACGGGAGGCGTTGGAGCTAGCGGCGACCCTGGGCCCGAGTGTGGAGGAAGGGGAGTGGCGTGCGGTGTGCGAGCGGGTGGGGATCGGCGTCCCAGAGGGCCTGGTCGACCGCCTGGTCTTGCGAGATCTGGCGACGCGAAGTGGCAGAACGGGCTGGACCTTCGTGCACGGGATGCTCGGCGAGAGCCTGGTACGAGAGGCGCGCGAGGCCGGGCGACTGCGGGGACAGCAGGCCGAGATCTCGCGGACCTTGTACGAGCTGGGGAACGCTCGGCTCCGGAAGGGGAGACCGCGAAGTGCCGAGGGGCTACTCCATCGCGCGCTGGCTCTGGCTGCGGGTCTACAGAGTGTGGAGGTGCGGACCAGCTACGCCGAGGCGCTCGTGGGGCTGGGTCGGACCAGGGAGGCCCAAGAGCACTACGGTACTGCGCTGGATGCCTGCCGCGAAGATGGCGATCGTGTGACCGAGGGCCGAATCCTCGGCTTGCTGGGCTCGGTGTACTGGCAGCAGGGCCGAGTCGAGGAGGCCAGCAAACACCAAGTTGCGGCGCTGGATGTACATCGCGAGGTGGGGAACCGTCGCCTCGAGGGGGTCGTGCTCGGCAACCTCGGCACCCTACGCTGTGAGCAGGGCCGGCTGCACGAGGCTCGCGCGCTCTACGACGCCGCGCTGATCGTTCATCGCGAGGTGGGTAATCGGGCTTTCGAGGGGGTCGTGCTCGGCAACCTCGGCATCCTTCATCGACAGCAGGGTCGCATGCACGAGTCCCTGGCGCACTTCGAAGCGGCGCTCGCGGTGCACCGGGAGGAGGGCAACCGGCACTCCGAGGGCACGGACCTGGGCAACATCGGCGCGCTGCACTTCGAGCAGGGTCGCACGGTCGAGGCCCTCGCCCACTTCCGCGAGGCGCTGGCCGTTCACCGGGAGATCGGCAGCCGCCGCTCGGAGGGCATCGTGCTCACCAACCTCGGCGAGCTGCACCGGGCGGAGGGGCGGTTGGCGGAGGCCCGCGTCCACCTGGAGGCCGGCTTGGCGGTCCACCGGGAGATCGAGGATCGGCGACTAGAGAGCATGGACCTTGCCAAGCTCGGGGATCTGTTCCTGGAGGTCGGCGAGCTCGCCGCCGCCCGCGACGCCATGATCGAGGCGCTAGACCTCCTGGAGAGGTTCGGGATCCAGCGCATCCGTGGGACGTTCTTGGGCACGCTCGCCTTGGTCTGGAGCCGCTTGGGTGATCACACAGCTGCCCGGGCTTGCCTGGAGGAGGGAGAGGGCCTCGTGCGCGAGGTTGGCGACCCCGTCGAGATCCTGAAGGTCCTGTGCGTACGCGGGATGATCGAGCTTGGCTGCGGTGAATCCGCGGCGGCCATGAAGGCGCTCCAAGAGGCGGAGGCGATGGCCAATATGCTGGAGTTGCGTCCGCAGTCCACCCACCTCAAGCCCGTTGCCGAGCTCCGAGCGGCGGCCCGTTAGCCCGTAGCGCCCGTCGAAGGAGGGTGCATCCAACATAGATCGAGCTTCCCTGGTCGAACATCGGGCAGGCCTCGAGGGCGTTGAGGATGCGGGTTGCCACGTCACGGTCTCGGTCGGCCCCCGCCCCGGTTAGGTGGCGACTTCGAAGCGCGCGCAATCGCCCATACGTACAGAGGAGGCGCGGTTGGTGGTCGGGGCTGGTGTCCTCTGCAAGGCCGTCGACTGATCGAAGCAGCGCCACCGCCTCGACCGCGCTCCCGGCGTCCGCCTTCGCGCCAGCGAGGCCAATGACGAAGTAGGTGTGCAGGATCTTGTCTTCACGACCGCCGAGCCGCGACAAGGCCTCCTCGTAGCGAGCGATTGCGGCACGCGGATCGCCACGTAGTTCCGCCATCTCTCCGAGGCAGCCCGCGACCACTCCCCGCGCTGCCGGGAGGGAGTCATTTGCGATCGCGCGGGCGTGGGATTGGTAGAGGGCTTCGGCCTCGTCCCACCGTCCCATGCGCATCAGGCAAGCTGCCAACTCCGAGCTGGCGCCGCTGGCGTGTTGCCCCATAGCGCGAGCCTCGGCGATAGATCGCTCCAGATGAGGGACGGCTTCATCTCGGTGGCCCAAGGCTGCCAAGCTGGCGCCGATCACGTACTCGTTGTGGGCGACATCCCATCTTCGCCCCAGTCGAGTGGCGAGCTGGAGAGCCATTCGATGGTGAACCAGTCCGCCCTGGAGGTCTTTGGTGAGGGTCAGCATTCGGCCTCGGATCGTGTGCACTCGGAGCGCTAGGACATCACCGCCATGCTGTGCGTGTGCTCGCTCCGCCCTGGCCGCGATCTCGGCGCAGAACTCCCGATCCCAGAGTCCGTCTCGCAACAGCAGGTTGGACAGCACATTGACGTATTCGATTGTTCCGGCGGATTTCTGTATTCGGGGAAGCAGGGCCAATACGCGGTCGCGGTGGCTCCGGCCTCGATAGGGAGGCGTCGCGCAGATCAGAGCGTACGCGGCAAGGGTCTCGGTGCGCTCGTCGCCGACGGTGCGCGCGAGGGTGGTGGCCGTCTCCAGGTCCATTCGCGCTCGCGGGAAGCTGTTTCGCAGTTGCCACTCGGATCCGCGAAGGCGCAGTGCGCGTGCTTGCAGTCTTGGCAGGGAGCTGCGGGTGGTGTTCACCAGGAGATCGGTCGCACGTACGAATGCGGCGCTCGGCCCGATGTAGTTCCTGAGGGTGCGCATGGCTTCGAGCGCGTCCAGGGCCCGCTTGGGCTGCGCCGGTGCGACGTGGTGGATGGCCGCGTAGACCTCTGCGCGATGCGCCAAGAGCGCTGCGATCCGAGCCGTGGGCATGCTGAGCGCACCGGACTCGCTGTCCGCGATCGTGAGGCCCAGCGCCCAGGTGGCGTGGCGCTCGCGCGCCGCCTTTGCTTCGGTCTCGGCGAGCTGTTCCGCCGCAAAGGCTCGGATGCTTCCAAGGAGGTCTAGTCCGGATATTTGGCCTGGAAGGTGCTGTATTAGCGACTGCTGAACCAATGCGTGGATCGCGTCCTGCACGGAGGGCGCATCCGGTTGGGACAGAGCGAGCACTTGCTGTGCGGCCTGGACCGTGAATGGCCCGGCAAAAACCGAGCACTGGGCAAGGGCTTCTCGGGTGGGTTCGCAGAGCCGATCCCACGAGGAGCGGATCACGGCATCCAGCGTCGCGTGGCGGTCGGCGCGGTCTGGATTCCTCAACACCGAGAATCGGTTGTGCATGCGCTCGATCACGCCGGTCAAGCCGAGGGAGGCCACCTGGCATGCGGCGAGCTCTACAGCGAGAGGCAGGCCGTCCAGTTGATGGGCCAGGTCGAGCAGGACCTCGTTGTCTGGCACGTCCCCGCCCATCGCGGCGGACGCGCGCTGTTGCAGGAGGGTACGCGCGTCGGCCTCGTTCATGGGTTTCAGGTCGTGAACCCACTCTCCCTCGAGACCCAGACGAGCGCGCGAGGTGACGAGAAAGCGGCAATCGTCGGCCTGTTCCATCCAGGTCCCGAGCAGATGTCGCATTCCGGGCAGGCAATGCTCGGCGTTGTCGAACACTGCGACGGCACTTCGGTTGTGCAGGGCGGCGCCGATAGTCTTGATGATGCCGCTGATCGGCCGGGAAGAACCGTGAATGCCAAGGGCGTGCCCTGTGCGTTCGAGGATCTCGCCGAGTTGGTTGGCTCCCACCAGATCAACGAAGAGGCCGTCTGGGAGGGTCTGTGCGTAGCGCACGGCGAGGCGTGTCTTGCCCATGCCACCCGGTCCTGCGACGGTCACCAACCGCGAGCCTTGCTGGAACAGTCGCGCAAGTCGTTCGAGATCGGCCTCGCGGCCCACCCACGTCGTCGACCATCGGGGCATCCGGGGTCGTTTGTCTTTGGGAGCATTGCCCCATACCGTGAGCCGCGGCGGAAACGGGGTGGCCTTTGGCTCGGGCCGGGGCTCGGAGCGGGGCCGCACGAGCAGATGCTGGGTTCGTGGCGGATGAGGTGGGATCTCGATGGCCTCGTCGACCGTGATCTCGCCCCGGGATGCGGCCCGTCCCAGCCACTCGACCCGCTCTCGGTCGGGGCCTGCGTAGTGGGGAGGAGTGACCGAGGATGCCGGTGCGATCGAGATAGCACCTGGGTTCTCTGGGTCACACGACTCCATCGCGGCCACCGCCCAGTCGATTGCGGCTCGAGGTTCGTCGAACGCCAGGCCGAGGTGAAAGGGGCTGTCCAGGAATGCAAAGGCGCGAGGGGCTGGAGCGGCTTCCAAGATGCGGTCGAGTTCTTGAAGTGCCGCCCGCATGCTGGCCTTCGGGGCGGTGCGAAGGGGGCTTGGCATCGAGAGCAGGGCCAGGGTGACCTCGCCATGTGGTGGGCTGAGAGCCGACGATCCCCGCAGGCAATAGCCAAGGCGCGTGATTGTACTCAGCGCTTTGGCACTCGACCCGAGCTTGCGTCGCAGCCGCGAGATGGTGGTCTTCAGGGTGTGACTGTCGACGCTGGCCGAGTAGCCCCAGACCTGGCCGAGAAGCTCGGGTTTGGAGACCGGATCTGGGGTGTGCGAAGCGAGGTGGGCCAGGAGCGCCTGCTCGATGGAGGTCAGCGACAGAATCCGGCCGTGGACGTACACAGAACCCGTGGAGATGTGTAGCCATCCGTCCGGGAGCTCTAGAAACTCGGGTTCCTTGGTTTCTCGGGAGCTTGCCAGGTTGTTTGCCAGGGATCTGTCCTCGGTCAGCAGCCGAAAGGCATGACGAGTCCCACACACTCGAAGTGGGTAGTGCGCTCGGCCTCCAGGCAGGCGGCGCGCTCGGTGAAGACCTTGTCGTAGAGCACGCTACCGTTGCACTCCAGCCTCACCTCGTTTCGGTAGCTTGTCTGGGTGTGGGTGGTTTCGGTTGGGAGCGAGCCTTGTTCCTCTGCGATCACCAGGCCCACTGCTGCTGCGGCCTTGAGGAGCTGGAAGACTTTGCCGGCTCCCTGGCCCCCACCGCCGCCCTCACCGCGGCCCTCTCGTCGTATTGCCCGCTCCCCAGACCGCGTCAGCAGCTGCCGCGCCGGGAAGGTCCAGGAGTCGGCCAGGCCGTTCGCCAGCATGACGGTGGGACCCTCGTGCAGCCCATCATCATCGAGGAAGACCAGCGTGTTGCCCTTGTCCCGCTTGCGATCCGGCTTGCCGAAGACCAGCTCGAGGTCATCCCGCGCCATCCACTCACGCGGGGCGCCGACGAGGGCTGCGACCATCTGCTCGGTGGACCAGTCCTTGGTGCGCTTGGACTTCTTGGTGATCCGCGGCACGACGGCATCGAGGCGCGCGCAGCTCATGGGCGCTCCGAGTTCGAACAGGCCCTGGGTGGCGCCGTCACAGGTGGACAGGACCACATCGGTGTCGCCGCTGTTGGCATACAGCAGATGCCGGCAAGCCTTGTCGGTGTCCTTCCAGGTCCAGCTCGGTGAACCCCAGGCGAGCCATGTCGCGACCTCGTCCAGATCTTCACGAAGCACGCCGTTGAGGATGTCCAGCTGAGCGTCGGCGGAGTAGCTGGCAAACTGGCGCTTGTATTTCTTGAAGTTGGCCTTGCGCTCTTTGGCCATGCCCCGGAGGCGCTTGCCGCTCCAGCCACCCGGATCTTCCCAGCTTGCCTCGGCGGCCCTGGGTTTGTACCGGCGTGCAGTCTCCTCTGCCACCGCGCAGGTGTCCTGGGCCATGACCTGGCCGACCAACATCCACAGGATCCACATGATACCTCCGCTGCATACGCTAACCCCAGGCACCCTTGGAGGGGATAATCTGGTCGATGCCAACTCCACCCGGTGCCGGGACCCCTCGCTACAGTCTGAGCGGTTGTGCTCTGGTCGAGCGCGCAGGTCGCGGTGCGATGGGCGATGTGTGGCGCGCGGTGGGTCCCGAGGGCGCCACGGTGGCCATCAAGGTCGTTCGCGGCTCGGATCCCAGGAGCGTGCGGGCTCTGCAGGACGAGGTGCGCGCGATCACCGCAGTCAGCCATCCACACATCGTGCAGATCTACGAGCAGGGCGTGGTTCCGAAGGATGCTCCTGCAGTCTTGGGACCAGGGCTGCCGTATTTCGTGATGGAGTGGGCCGGCTCGGGTCGGCTGGACGGGACCATTCACCTGGACTGGGCGCGGCTGCGGGTCTGGCTGCTCGGGCTGCTGGAGGGCCTCGGTCATGCCCACGCCCACGGCATCTTCCACTGCGACCTCAAGCCCTCGAACATCCTGCTCACGCCAGGGGCCGCCGAGACGCCGCGCCCTCTCCTCACGGACTTCGGCATCGCGACGGTGCTGGCCCGCTCCCTGCGCGAAGACCGACCTCTTCGCGCCCAGGGAACGCCACTGCACATGGCCCCGGAACAGTTCACCGGAGACTGGCGCCGCTATACGCCGTCCACGGACCTGTACAGCCTGGGCACGGTCGTTTGGTTGCTCGTGACTGGGTGCACTCCGTTCCAGGGCACGCCGGCGGTCTTGGCTTCGGCTCACCGGCAGGGGACGATTCCGCACCTTCTTCCTCGCTTCGAGGTGCCCGCAGGGCTGGAGGGCTGGCTGCACGGCATGCTCGAGAAGCGGGAGTGCCAGCGGTTCCAGAGTGCAGCTGACGCGCGCTGGGCGCTCATGGCCCTCGATGACCAGCCGGGAACAGATGCCGTCCCGGTCTCGATTTTGGCTCCTGTGGATACCAGCACGGTGGAGGTCGAAACCTTGGACTGGGGAGCACGGCCACTGAGCGCTCCGAGAGCCCCACATCGACCGTTTCCGCGCTGGAGCGAGGCGCGGGAGGAGCACAGGAGGCCGCTGCCACCATTCGCCGTCGGCATGGGGCTCGCTCATCTGCGCGTCCCCGAGACTCAGGGGCGGCAAGACGAGCGGGAACAGCTGTGGCAGAGCCTGCACGAGGTGGTGGACAAAGGTCAGTTTCGCGCAGTGGTCTTGCAGGGCGTTGCCGGGGTTGGCAAGACCCACCTGGCGAGGTGGCTGGCGCGTCGGGCACTGGCGCTGGGGCAGGTGACGGCGCTCTTTGCGGCCCACACCCCCACGTCAGCACCGTCGGAGGGGCTGAGAGGGGCGTTCGAAAGCTGTCTTCGGACCACCGGCTTGCCGTGGAGGGTGTTGGACGCTCACTTGGCCCAGACGCTGCCAGAGCTCGCCGTGGCCGATCGCGCTGCCCTGATCGGTGCCCTGCGTCCGGAGGCTGAGGGGGCCGTCCGCGCGTCGTCGTCGGCCGAACGAGCGGTGGTGTGGGAGCGCTGCATCCGGGCGCTGGGCGCACGCAGTCCCGTGTTGTTGGTGGTCGACGATGCGCAGTGGGCACACGAGGCCGTCGAGCTGGTGCAGCACCTCGAGGAGAGGGGTGTAGCGGCGTTCTGTGTACTGACGCTGCGCTCGGATGTCGAGGTGCCACCTGTATTTTCGGCCTCGCTGCGGAGCCTTCTGGAGAGAAGGGCCAGTGAGCAGATCGACTTGGCCACCCTCGAAGGCGCCACGATCAGCACGCTGGTGCGGTCGGTCCTGCCCCTCGAGGACGAGCTGTGTGTCCTGCTCGAGCAGCGCACCGCCGGAAACCCACTGTTTGCCGTGGCGGTCGTGCAGGACTGGGTGCGCCGGGGGGTGTTGGCGCCCACGCCCCACGGCTACCGGCTCACCGAGTCGACCTCCGAAGCCCTGCCGCACACCGTGCTCGGGGCTTGGGAGCGTCGGATAGCGCGGGCGCTGCAGGGCTTGGGCACTTCGGCCCGTCTGCTGCTGGAGCAGGCTGCGGTGCTCGGGCTCCGGGTGGACCGTGGGTCGTGGCGGAGGGCCTGTCACGGCCTGGATGTGGATCGAATCCGGGCGGTAGAGGACGGCGTTCTGCAAGAGAAACTCGGCACGTCCACCGCGAGCGGTTTCACTTTTGTGCACGGACTCGTGGTGGAGGCTTTGGTCGAAGGAGCCCGTCAGGCAGGGCGTCTTGTGGACCACCATCGACGTGCCGCCGTCGCTCTTGCCGGGCTCTCGACGGATGGTCGACTCGGCAAGCACCTGTGGGCTTCGGGCCAGGTAGATGCGGCGGCCGACGCGCTGCTCGAAGCGGCGCGGGTGGCGTCTACGGCAGGACGTTTCGCGCAGACCGTGCACCTACTGAGCCTGGTGGAAGACGCCCTGGCCTCACTCGGCACCGAGGATGCTCGGCGTAGCGAGGCGGCTCGGCTGCGTGCCTACGCCCTCATCCAGCGTGGCGTGCTGCCCAGCGCTGGGGAGTGGGCGGATCGGGCTGTCGCGCTCTCGCTCACTGAAGCGGAGCGAGGAGAGGCTCTGCGGTGCAAGGCGGCGGTTCTCCTTCGCACCGGCAATGTGGGGGAGGCCCTCACCCTGCAGAAGCGCTCCTGCGCCGAGCTCGAGAAAGCGGGCGTGGATCTGGCGTGGGTCGCGGTGGCTGAGCTCTCCGACATGTACATGCGCCAAGGCCGACTCGACGAGGCGGCTCGGAGTCTGGTCCGCGCCACCGAGGCGCCCATGCCCACCGGGGCGGGCGCGCTCACTCTGTTGCTCTGCCGTGGCCAGGTTGCGCACCATCAAGGGCACCTGGATCAGGCCATCGAGTGCGTGGACCGGGCGACGGCGGCGGCCACAGCGCTCGGACATCGACGGTGGCTGGGGGTGTGTTGGAGCTTGCGCGCCGACATCCTGCGCAAACAGGGTCGGGTGGAGGAGGCCGCCGAGGCCAACGAGGTGATGATCGATCATTTTGAGGCGATCGGCTCGCGGGACGCGGTGGTGGGCCGCCTGAACCTGGCCATGATGCACGCCGACAACGGCCATCCTCGCAGGTCCCTCGAGGCGCTGCGCCCCGTACTGAGCGAGCTTCGGCGCCTGGGTCGCAGCGGCTTGGTGGCCGGAGCCCTGGCGATCCGGCTCTGGGGCCTGTCTTGCCTCGGCGCCTTCGAAACCTGGGACGCCGACTGCGACGAGTGCAGCAAGCGCCTCGACGAAACCGGTTTCTGGGATTCAGATATCGCCCACGCGATGGCCCGGGCGGGGCACGCTGCCGCCGCTCGTGGGGAGACTGAGCGGGCTCGACGGGCCTACGACGTGGCCTTGCAGCAGTACAGTCGTCTGCAAGCCAGCGAGCAGGTCGTGGCACTGCGCGCAGCGATGGAGGGGCTGAAATGAGCGATGACGAGACCCTCACCTCGCGAGATCTCTCCTTCTCTCCTACAACATCGCCGCCCGAGAGCCTCGGTCTCACGGTGCTCTGGTCCTTCGACGAGCCAGCCCGGAGCGGGGAGTTCCTGCCCTTCAGCGAAGGTGAGCGGGTGGTGGGTCGTGGCCCCGCCCGCCCCGACGACCCCGGAACGCGCCAGCTACCGCTGCGAATACGACCTGGAGATACGCACGGCACGGGCCCCTTCCTCACGCGACGAATCTCGCGCGCACAGCTCGTCGCGCGGGTCGTGGGGGGAGCGCTCGAGCTCCGCAACGTGGGCCGGACACCGCTTCTTCATCGCGGTGCGGCCGTCGAGGTCGCTCGCCTCGCTCCCGGCGACATCGTCGAGCTGCACAATGCGATGTTGCTGGTGTGCACCCGTCGCTCCACCGAGCTGGCGCCGCTCAAGCTCGCCTATCCACACCACCGGTTCGGAGATGCGGACAGCTTTGGCATCGTTGGCGAGAGCGCGGAGGCGTGGAACCTCCGTGCAGCCATCGCCTTTGCGGCGGGTCGCGAGTCCCATGTGCTCGTTCACGGTCCGAGCGGAGTGGGCAAAGAGCTCGTGGCGCGTGCCCTGCATGGCATCTCGACGCGTCGCAGGGGTCCCCTGGTGACCCGCAACGCCGCCACCTTTCCCGAGTCCCTCATCGACGCAGAGCTCTATGGGAATCGCCCCCACTATCCCAATCCCGGCATGCCAGAGCGCGCTGGGCTCGTCGGCGATGCCCACAAGGGTGTGCTGCTGCTCGACGAGCTCGGAGAGTTGAGCGACGGCCTGCAGGCCCACCTCCTCCGGGTGCTCGACGCCGGGGAGTACCAACGTCTCGGAGAGTCGAAGAGCCGTCACTCCGACTTCCTGCTCTATGGGCTCACCAATCGCGATCCGTCAAAGCTCAAGCCCGACCTGCTCGCGCGGCTTCGGCATCGCATCGAGGTCAGCCCGCTGCAGGCCCGTCGTGAGGACATCCCGCTCATCGCCAGAACCCTGCTGAGACGCGCTCGTGAGCAAGATCCTGGCCTACTCGAGTCCTACTTTGACGGCGATGAACCCCGCCTTACGCCTGGTTGGGTGCGCAGCCTCGTCACCCGGTCCTACCGGACCCACACCCGAGAGCTGGAGAGCTTGCTCTGGCGAAGTCTCGAGTCTGCCCAGGGCCCGTTCCTCGATCTGCCACCCGAACTCGAGGCCTCCGACGAGGTGCCCGAAGTGGCGGCCGCAGTCCAGTCCGCCAGTCTCACCCGAGATCAGGTCGTGGCGGCCCTCGAAGAGGCCAACTGGGTGGTCGCCCAAGCGTGGCAGGGCCTGGGTCTTCGCAACCGCGACCAGCTCCGTCGCTTGATGCGGAAGCACGGCATCGCTCGCGACTAATCCGGGGTTCCCGATGCCTGCGACCCCTGTCCGAACGGATCGGACGACGACAACGACGGCGTCTGGCACGGAGTGTCAGTGCCAGTAGGAGCTCTCGAGGATCCCCTGAATCTCTCGTCCCCCTGACAAGGCGACCGTCGTGACATTGTCACCTTTTCCAGGACGCTCCTGGCCACGGATAGGCTTCGAATGCGACGAGTCAATAATTCAGGAGATTCAGATGCAGAAGAAAACCTTGATGATCCCTTTGCTTCTCGCCATCGTGTCCGGCCTCGGTGCCTGTGGCGGCGAAGGCAAGGGCCCCGGGGCCTGCGTGTACGACAACGATTCTGGCCGCTACTGCAAAGAGACCATCGACGCCGACAAGGACAGCGACATCAAGGACTGTGTCGGCGACCCCAGCCCGACCCGCGTCGACGATGGCACCTGTGTTGATGAGGGCTTCATCGTGGAATGCGATTGGGAAGGACTCTTCAGCATGTGGGCTGAAGATGAGGCGGCCTGCGAGACCCTGTAGCTAGAAGCGCTCTTCCGGCCGCGCTACGGGCCCTCGGACAAACCTTGACCAGGAACAATGACGTGAAACTCGGCCGCTCGCTAGTCCTTCCAGCGTTTGTGTCGAGGCGTGCCTGACGGGCCGTCTGAAAGCCCGTCCCCCAGCACCTCCTCCGCCAGCTGGAACTTTTTACCGACTCAGCGGTAACGGATCTGCCTCTCGGGAGACTGCAGCCCGAAACAAAATTCATCGGCCCTCTGTGAGGAGGCCGGGAGGAGTGCAAGAAGATGGCCATGAAAATGGGGTTTGCAGGGGTGCGTTCGCTGAGTGCAACGTTGGTCGCAGCGATGGTCTGGACGGGGTGCAACCAGGCTACGTCCGGGAGCGGGGATACGGGTTCGGTTGACACCGACACAACGGAGTCGGACACCGACACCGACGCGGATGCCGACACCGATGTCGACACCGACGTCGATGTGATCGCCGATCTCGAGGGCCACCTGGACGGCTTCGACCTCCGTCATGTGAAGGAACAATCCTACTGGTATTCCAGGTACAACCTTGGGTCGCTGGTGATGAAGGGCGGCAACGGCGTCCTGTTCATGCCCGACATGGGCATGATGATGGACATGATGGCGATGGTCTCCGACGACGACAGCACCGCCGTCGGCCCTCTCAATCCGGCGCTCTTGAATCGCCTCTATGTAGAGGGAAACCCGGCTTTCGTCAATGCCGACGATGGCGATGCCATGGACTTCTGGGACCAGCGCTGGGATGCCTCTCCGAACACCAGCACCGACGGACTGGCCGCCGGCTGGACCTTGGTGAAGGAGCTCGAGTGGGCCAAGCAGTTCCACGTCGACGCCCACTTTGGCGCTCCCGGCGATGGCTCGGGCATTCCGGGTGCCCAGGAGCGGTTCTCCGGAATGGCGCTGTACGTGCTCGCGGTGATGCAGGCCAACGAGTGGTTGATGAACCCGGGCGCCTTTGATCAGACCGATCCCGGCGGTCAGTACGTGATGCTGCTGGCGCTGTCAGATCTGTCTGACGTGACCTCGGCGACGGCACTACCGCACTCAACGAGCAATCGCTATCGGCTGGTCGCGGACATGATGGCGCCGACGATGGGCATGGCCGACGCCGACGAGATGGCCGGTGGATTCATGATGGGAGCAGACGCGATCTTCATGGCGGATCCCGACGTGACGAGCATCGAGGGTCTGTCGTATGCCGCGCAGGCCCTGAACTGGTATGCCTTGTTGAACGTCGATAATCGACAGGCCGCCAAGGACCGGCTGCGCGTGAAGGCCGACGCTCTGGATGTGGCAGACGCCAGCACGCCGGTGGAGCAGGCCCACGTCGTTCGCGGGCTCATCGAGGCCCACCGAACCCTCGGCGATCAGAAGTACATCGACGGTGCAACCGAGGCCTATGAGGCGATGGAGGCCGACTTCGACTGGGGGAGTGGCGCCTTTGTCAGCCAGAGCACCTACACCTCTGACGACGTGGCGGTGATCCTCGGTGCGCTGAATGCGACGTTGAACCACGGAGATGCCGGCCTGGTCAATGCCATCCCTCTCCTGGAGCACTTCTTCGAGGCCGTGGTGAACATCGGGGGTCTGCAGATCAGCGCGCCTCCAATGAGTGCTATCGCGCCCTATGAGCAGTTCAGCGACGAGCTCTTCCACCGCTATCCGACCGTGCCCCTGCCGCCGATGGCCGGAGGCGACCTGGGTATCGCTCCCGTCTTTGCCTCGGAGACCACAACCGATGGGGCCGGCTGGTCGGCGTCGTCGACCTTCCACACCGCTGGCGGCATGCACCTCGCCAACGAGATGCTGTGGATGCACGTCGACGAGGTGAACGGCTTCCCAGAGGTGCCCTGATGCGGCTTGTGCCCATCGTCCTGTGCGCCGGGTGCCTCGAGTTCGGCGATCTCGTCGACATCGAGCGCCTGCCCAATGAGGAAGAGACGAGCATCACGACGCCCGACGACACCGACGAGACGCCCATCGTCGAGCCGGTGACCTGGGATGTCGTCATCAAGGATCTGGCGTTCGAACCGGAGGAGATCACGATCTCCGCCGGGGACTCAGTGCGCTGGTTGATGGAGGATGGCGGCACCTTCCACTTCGTCACCGAGGGGGATCCGAACGCCGAGCCGGTGTTCGAGAGCCCACGGCTGGACATCGGCGACGACTACACGCACGTCTTCGAAAACCAGGGGGTCTACGTGTATCACTGCGCGAACCACTCCCTCGTGATGCGCGGCGCCACGGTGACGGTGGAGTAGGGACATGACTACCTCGATCTTCTTCCTGGTGGCTTTGCTCACCGGGACCGCATCCGCAGAGCCGCGCTTTGCCGTCCGAAAGGGCACCCACTGCTCGACCTGCCACGTGAACCCGACCGGCGGAGGCATGCGCAATGCCTATGGCAGGGCGGTGTTCGAAGTGTTCGAACTGCCGAGCAAGAAGGCCCCCAATAGCCTCAATCCGACGGTGAACACCAAGCTCTCCCTCGGAGCCGATCTGCGACTGGCCTATCTGACTCAGTTCGACCGGGAGCAGGTCGAGCCGACGACGCCACCTCCTCCGGCCGGACTGTTCGTTGGGCTGTCGACTCCTTCGGCCTTCTTCCCAATGCAGGCGGATATCTACGCGAACGCCGACCTCAGCGAGCACGTGAACCTGTACCTGGATCTCGGCGCCCAAGGCAGCTTCGAAGTGTTCGGCCTCGCCCACGATCTGCCCCTCGGCACCTATGTGAAAGCGGGCTTCTTCACTCCACCTTTTGGGATCAAGCTCCCGAACCACTCGGCCGCCACCCGCCAGCCCATCGGCTTCGATCCGACGTCCAAGGACGCCGGGGTCGAGGTCGGTATCAAACAGAAGTGGTTGGACGCCCAGATCTCGCTGCAGAACGGCGAGTCGGGCGGATCTCCCATCGACGCCATCGCCGGCAAGGCCTGGTCAGGTCGAGCCGCCTGGCTGCACGCCGCCAAGAACGGCAAATACGGCCTCATGGCTGGCGGATCGGTGAACCAGAACACCCTGATCGAGGACCTCGAGCGAGACAACGGAACCCTGCGAGAGGTGGTGTCGACAGAGCTGCGCGCCGGTCCCTTTGCCGGCGTGTCGATTGGGAAGTTCACCTGGCTCGGAGAGGCCGACATCCGCCTGGTTGCCGACGCGACCGAGCCCACTAGGCGCGGAGAGCCGGGGCGTTCCGGGCAGTTCGTGAACTACCAGGAGCTCACGGTGGCGGCGGCTCCCGGCTTCGATGCGACCCTCACCTACGAATACATGGACCGAGACACCCGCACTCGCACGGAACCCTCCGACGCCGTGCACCGGCCGGGCGTTTCCGTCGCTTGGTTTCCGCTCCCGTTCACCGAGATCAACCTGATCCACCGGGTCTACCTGGCTCGTGAGGATCGCGAGGAGGCCGGACAGCACGAATTCCTGGCCTTCATTCACCTCTTCTACTGATCGGCGTCGCGGATGGTCCCCGCGCACCGCGTGGGATCATGGCGTGTGGGTCATTCGACCGAGGGGCCAGGGCATGCACGGCTTGGAATGCCGCATCTTGAAGGACTGGAACTGCCCCCTTCATCTGCTCGCCGATCTCGGGCAGGCTTGATCGGCGTGGAGATGATGGCTGCGCCGAAGCGGTCATCGAACCTCCCCGAGAGAGGAACGATATGGCCTATAGAAACAACGCATTCTGCTGGCACGGCGTGATGAGTACCGACCCCGAGAAGGCCGCCGCCTTCTATGGCGAAGTGATCGGTTGGTCCGTAGAGAAGGTCGAGATGGGCGGCGACGAGGCGATGATGTTTGCCGCCGCCGACGTTCCGCGTGCCCACCTCATGGCGCCGCCGGTGGAGGGGGTGCCGAGCCACTGGGAGAACTACCTCCGGGTCGACGATGTCGATGTCCGCACCGCCGCCGCCGCCGCCAGCGGTGGTGCCGTGATTGTCCCGCCTACCGACATTCCGCCCGGTCGTTTCAGCGTGGTGTCATCGCCTTCGGGTGCTGCGGTCGCGCTGTTCCACGAGGCCGATGAGGCCACCGCCACCAATGCCCCCGAAGGTCCCGGATCCATCCACTGGGTCGAGCTGCACAGCCGAGATCTCACCGCCGATCTGGCCTGGCTCGAGGCTGCGCTGGGCATCGGTCACGAGACGATGCCCATGTCCAACGGCATGAAGTACAACATCCTGACCTCCGAGGGTCGCCAGATCGGTGGAGCCATGGCTGGAATGAAGAAAGAGACCCCGGCGATGTGGCTGGCCTGGATCCAGGTCGAAGACATAGAAGCCTGCATCGAACGCGTCGGCAACCACGGCGGTGCCACCCTGAGCCCCCTCACGGTGGAGCCCGGAATCGGGCGCATGGCAATCGTACGGGACAGCACCGGCGCGGTCTTCGGGGTCATCACGCCAGCGGCAAGCTAGGGAGACATGCAGGAGAGTCTGTGGGTGCAACCAGGGACAACATTCTGCTCTTGGGAGCGCTCGCGTGGTGTGGACTCGCCGACCCCTACCGTCCGCTCCTCGCCCAGATCGTCGTCACCAAGCGCTGCAACCTCAGCTGCGCATACTGCTACGAGCACGATGCCGTGTCTCCTCCGGTGCCTCTGCCGACGCTGCGGGAGTGGATCGGCCACCTCGAGCGTCTCCGGGTGGTCTTTGTCACCCTGAACGGCGGCGAGCCCCTCCTGCATCCCGATGTCGTCGCCATCGTCAGCGCCATTCGCCACCGCGGCATGACGCCGATGATGAACTCCAACGGGTTTCTCCTCACCGAGGAGCTCGTGCGCGCCCTCGGGCGAGCCGGGCTCTTTGGCCTCCAGATCAGCCTCGACACCCTCGAGCCGAACGAGACCACGAACAAGGCCCTGAGCCTCCTCCGCCCAAAGCTAGAATTATTGGCCAAGCACGCCACATTTCGAGTGCGGGTCAACACCGTCCTCGGGTCCGGACCGCCGTCCGAAGCGGTCCAGGCCGTGCGCGTGGCGACCGAGATGGGCTTCGACGCGCAGTGTTCCCTGGTCCGCGATCCGAGCGGGAGTGCGGTGCCCCTCGACCCCTCGACCCAGGAGGCCTACCAGGAAATTCGACGCTTGGGAGGCCGGCTTCCCGCCTATCTCAACGACGGCTTCCAGCTCCCCCTCGTCCGCGGTGAGGCCGTTCCCTGGAAGTGCAGATCTGGCGCCCGCTACTTCCACGTCTGCGCCGATGGCCTCGTGCACCTCTGCCAGCCCAACGAAGGCACGCCCGGAAAGGCCCTCGCCGACTACACAGTCGCCGACATCAAGAAGTACTTCCGGCAGTACAAGCAGTGCTCTCCCCGCTGCCCCCACGCCTACGCCCACATCGGCGGCCGAATGGACACCTGGCGAAGGCAGTCCGGACCATGACCGTGGACGTCAGCATCATCTTCCCCGCCTACAACGAGGAAGATCGCCTCGGGCCGACCCTTGAGGCCTTCGATGCTTTCCTGGCGGAGTCCCCCCACAGCTACGAGCTGCTGGTCGTCGATGACGGCTCGTCCGATGGCACCGTCGCCCTCACCGAGGAGTTCGCTCGCTCCATGACGGCCCTGCGCTGCGTCGTCTCTCCGACCAACCAGGGCAAGGGCCATGCGGTGCGGCTGGGAATGCTCGAAGCCGTCGGTGCAATCCGGATCATGTCCGATGCCGACGGGTCGACGCCTTCCGATCAGCTCCCTCTGCTGTTGTCGCCGTTGTTGGCGGGTCGCGCCCAGGTTGCCATCGGCTCTCGCTATGTCGAGGGCGCTCGTGTCGAACGACTACAGCCGCTGTATCGGCGCCTGTGGAGCCGGTTCGCGAACCGCATCATCCAGTGGACCCTGCTTCCCGGCATCGCCGACACCCACTGTGGGTTCAAGGGGTTTGGCGCCGACGCCGCCGAGAGTATCTTCTCTCAGAGCGAGATTGATGGTTGGTCCTTCGATCTCGAGGTGCTTGCCCTGGCGCGGGCCGGAGGGTTTGTCATCGAGGAAGTCGGCGTGCACTGGGCCGATGACGCCCAGAGTCGCGTTCGGCTGGTGCACGTGTTTCAGGCCGTTCGGGAGCTTCTCAGGATCCGTCGTCGGGTGGGGTGATCGGTTGAGTGGGTCATGCGGAGTGTCGGGGACGAGCTTTCGGAACCCATCTGCAGTTGGCATACACGGGGTGGCCGTGGTCGTGGCCGTGGCCGTGCCCGCCCGATTGCGGCGCAGGACCACGACCACGACCACGACTGGGGCCGCCGACTACGAGGCTTCAAACCTTGCGTATCGTACGACGCCGCCCTCCGAATCCCCGCGACGCTCCCACCTGCGTCAACCACACTGATGGGCTGCGAATCGCCCGGCCCCAGTATCCGGATCGCGCCCCAAATCCGGATCGCGCCCCATGCTCGGAATCAATCACGTCGCGTGAGGCCCACGACATCGGCAGGACTGCCAGGAGGAGTCACACCACGAACGGAAGATTCGACGATCCTGAGTTCGCTCTCGAGGCAATCGATCTCTGCCTGGATGCCATAGGGCAAGGTCAGGATCGGATCCGTGTGCCCGAAGTCCATCCCTGTCACGATCGGCAGCTCACTCAGTCCCTGCTCTTCGGTCACGACCTTCAAGATTGCCTCGTCGTATTCGCGAAACCTGGACGGTTCGATCTTGCCACCTGGACGAGCGAAGAGAATGCCTGCTAGTTCCTGCAGAACACCCTCTGCGGCATAGACTCGCAATGCCCGTGTCACATCCCTGGGTGGCGGCGCTTCCTCGGAGGTCTCCAAGAACAGCAGAGCCCCTCGCCACTCATCCCGAGTGGGCCAGAAGTCAGTCCCCCGCATCCACTCGAGAACCTCGAGGCATCCCCCCAGCAGAAGTATCGCTCCAGTCGAGATACTCCACCGTCCATCCGTCAATATTCGGCGCAACGACCCCCGCCGGTTCCCCCGAGAAGAGACTCCGCCGGAAGGATTCCTCCAGATACCTGTGGATCCCACAGTTCTCGGCGAAGCCGCTCATGAAGGCAGGCCCGTAGAAGGACACGACGCCCGCCTTGTAGCAGGCGAGATGGGTCACGGTGGAGTCCGAGTATCCAACAAAGGCCTTTGGATTTGCGCGGATGACGTCGAGATCCAGGAACGGCAGGATTCGGATGGAGTCATCGCCACCGATCGTGCACACGATCGCATCGATCGAGTCATCGGCGAAGGCGGCCATCAAGTCCTCGGCCCTGGCTCGTGGATGCTCCGCAACCCACTCCGGTGACGAGAGCGTGTGTGCCAGTTCCACGACCGTCACACCGAACAGCTGCTCGAACTGCCGCTTTCCCGCATCATACCGGTGCGGGAGCGCACCGGGACCACCCCACGACAGGGTCACCGCCGCGACGCGATCGCCGCGCTTCAGCATTCGAGGCTTAAGGAGAGGCATGGAAGAGAACCTCCAGCAGATATTCGGGAAGCAGGGAGTCTATCCGACCACGTTCACCAGCCGGCCACGCACAACAATCACCCGCTTCGGCTCCCGCCCCGCCAGGCTGCGCAGAATGCCATCGTCCGCCCGCGCCAGCGCCTCCAGCGTCGCATCGTCGATGCCCGCCGCCACCATGGCCTTGCCACGGACCTTGCCATTGTGCTGGAACACCACCTGGATCTCCTCCGCCTTTGCCGCATCCTTGTTGAACTCCGGCCAGGGCACGTGCTGCGCGGAACCGGTATGGCCCAGCTCGGCCCACAGCTCTTCGCAGATGTGGGGAGTCATGGGGTAGAGCAGCAGGACCGCCGTCTCGAGGCCCCGTCGCATCAGCGCTGGCGGCACATTCTCGGTTCCGCGTAGCGCATTGATGAGCGCCATGATGGTCGAGACCGCCGTATTGAAGGCGAAGTGCTCGTTGTCATGACCCACCTTCTCGATCGACCGGTGAATGACAGCCCGCAGCTCGCGGTGCGCCTTGCTCAGGTCGGATCCATCGCCCTGGTAGGGCTGCACTCCCGCGAGGCTCTCGGCCTGGGTGCAGGTGAGGTCGAAGATCCGCCGCAGGAACCGAAACGCGCCGATGACGCCCTGGTCGTTGTACTCCGTCGACTTGTCCGGCGGCCCCATGAACAGGATGTAGAGACGCACCGTGTCGGCGCCGAACTTGTCGAAGAGCGTGTCCGGATCGACCGTATTGAGCTTGGTCTTGGACATCTTGGTGAGCTCGGAGTGCACGTCGGAGCCGCACTTGCTGCATCTGCCGTCCTTCACGTCGGTGCGATGCACCCAGCTGTGCTTCGGGCAGTGGTGCGCCACCATGCACACCATGCCGTGTGTGAACAGATTCGCGGCGTACTCCCGATAGGGCTGCAGCTCGGCATCTGCCAGGAACTTCGTGAAGAAGCGTGAGAACACGAGGTGTCCGTGGGCGTGCTCGGCGCCGCCCACGTACTGGTCGACGGGCAGCCAGCGCTCGACGCGAGCCCGGTCCAGCGGCTGGGTGGTGTCCCGCGGGCTGAGGAAGCGGAAGAAGTACCAGCTCGAGTCGACGAAGGTGTCCATGGTATCGGTCTCCCGACGCGCTGGACCAGAGCACTTGGGACAGGTCGTGTTGACGAAGTCGGGCACCGAGGCCAGCGGGCTCTTGCCAGTGGGCCGGAAGTCCACGCCGTCAGGCAGCTCCACGGGCAGCTGGTCGGCGGGCACCGGTACGACGCCGCAGTCATCACAGTAGATGATGGGTATCGGCGTGCCCCAGTAGCGCTGCCGCGACACCAGCCAGTCCCGCAGGCGATAGCTGATGGTGGGGCCGCCCGCCTCCAGGGCCGCGAGGTGGTCGGCGAACCTCGGGATCGCCTCGCGGTTGTCGAGTCCATCGAAGGGACCGGAATCGACCTGGATGCCATCGTCGACATAGGCCGACTCCATGGTGTCCGGGTCCAGCGCCTCCCCCTCGGGCTGGATCACGACCTTGATGGGGATGTCGTACTTGCGGGCGAACTCGAAGTCGCGCTGATCGTGGGCTGGCACCGCCATGACCGCGCCAGTGCCGTACTCCATGAGCGCGTAGTTCGCGACCCACAGCTGGGCCCTGGAGCCGTCCAGCGGGTTGACCACGTAGTGGCCTGTGAACACGCCCTCCTTCTCAGCGCCTTCTGCTGAGCGCTCGAAGGCGGGCGTGCGGGTGACGCGGCGTACGAATTCCTTGACCTCGGCCTCGCGCGGGGTGCCCGCGACCAGCTGCTCCGCGAGCGGGTGCTCGGGCGCCAGCGACAGGAAGGTCACCCCATACAGCGTATCGGGGCGGGTTGTGAATACCGGCAGCTTCTCGCCGGTGGCGTCGATGGTGAAGACCACTTCGGTACCGACGCTGCGGCCGATCCACGCCTTCTGCATGGCCACGACCTTGGGGTCCCAGCCCGGCGCGAACTCCTCGAGCATGCGCTGCGCGTAGTGGGTGATGCGGAAGAACCACTGCGCCAGCTGGCGTAGGGTCACCTCGGTGCCATGACGCTCGCAGAGCCCGTCCACGACCTGCTCATTGGCGAGCACGGTCATGCACATCGGACACCAGTTCACCGCCGATTCCTTGCGGTAGACCAGCCCCTGCTCGTACATCTTCAGGAAGATCCACTGGTTCCAGCGGTAGTAGCCTGGGTGCGAGGTTGCCAGCTCGGAGCCCCAGTGGGCAGACCAGCCCGCGCGCTTCATCTGCTCGCGCATGCGGTCGATGTTGTCGTAGGTGAACGTCGCCGGCGGGATGTTGTTCTTGATGGCGGCGTTCTCGGCCGGCAGGCCGAAGGAGTCCCATCCCATCGGGTACAGCACCTCGAAACCACGCATACGCCGATAGCGCGCGATCACATCGCCGATGGTGTACTCCATCACGTGGCCGATGTGCAGCGCCCCGCTCGGGTAGGGGTACATGCTCAGCATGTAGTACTTCGGCTTGCTGCTGCCATCGAGGTCGACTGCGAAGGTGTCGTTGCTCTCCCAATAGGCGCGCCACCGCGCCTCCACTTTTTGCGGCTCGTACTGTCTTGGTGCCAAGTTCAACTCTGTGATTGTTGGAGATTATCTGGGATCAACGCCGACGGCTGACCCGCGGCTCTACGGAGTGAGGGCGTTCGCCGCCAACTCGTTCAGATTCGTGAGCTCATGCCAGCGCGTCTTGTTTGGGAATCTCGCAGTCACGTAGACCTTGGCTGCGTGGACAATCATATCGCCCTCACCCGCCATCTTTCCCCGGCCAACCACCTTGAGACATTCCCCCTTTTGCACCAGCGCGTAGATCTTGCGGCTACCTGCGGCGACGATCACGCGACCCAGATCGTGGACCCAGGTAGGCTCGAACTTCCCCGGCCACTTCATCTTCGAGATCGGGTTGAGGGCGGCATCTCGCAACTCTAGATGCCCGTTCCAAGACAACAACGATCGGCTCGATGACCAAGTCGCCTTGGCACGCCAGGCCTCCCTTGGCTCGCCTTGGTGAATGGGGTGCGTGAGGCCCGTGTCGACTTCCAGCCTGACCACGCGATCGATGCGGAACTCAGTTCCGAGAGCGACAATCAGTTCATTGAGCGTTGGGTGTATGGCCAAGATGCGCCGCCATTCGCCGGCGGGAAGCACTTCGCGGCCCCTGCCATCGGTGCCCGGTACATGGACGAAGAGGGGTTGGTCTCGATGTGCCGTGACCTCCGTGCCGTCCGGGAGCGCGCGAGCCCACAACCAGTAGCCATCGGTCCTCGTCGGACGGGGCGGGTGATAGTCTGCGGGAGTTGAGACCTTGAGTTTCGTGATCTCTTTGGATCTGGCGATGGCGTCCCCCCTTGGCTCGTTGAGTATGGAGTACTCGTCGACGACATGCCAATCAGATGCTGGGCGTTTCGGGCATCACCGAGATACGACGACTGCATCCCAGACGACTGGTGCACCGTCTTCGCCCCGAGTGAGTAGAGCCTGCCATGTGGAGTTGGCAATCCGACGAGAACCCCGACCTCGTTTCTCTGCTTCGAGGCCCATTGCCGCAGACGGGGTGGACGGAACTCGTCGAGGGCGTTCTAACCTCAGGCGTGGTGCACAAGCTGGTGTGCCTGTCGGCAGGGCTCTCGATCGCGCGAACCTTGTGCAGCTCGCAGCAAGCGTCCTCCAGACCGGACGACGAGCGAGTGCTACGGCTCGTCGAGGATTGGCTAGATGACCCGACCGACGAGGCATTTGAGGCCATCTGTGCAGGGCTGTTCGGAGAGCCCGACGACGCCGAGGTCTCGCCGAAGTTCGATTGCCATGACGTGGTCTGGTGGGCAGCCCGCATCTCTACAGCGTCGGTGCTTGTACCAGAAGCGACATGGGCTCTCGAATCGTTGATCTTGAATGCCCGAGACGCCATGAGCCACGCTCGGATTCGCGATGCGGCGCTCGCCGGGATTCTTGCCCGATGCGACCAACTACCCTGACCTCGGACCTCCCGAGAGCTGGGCATCCACCAGGCGTCTTTGCGCGCGTAGGTCGACACCGCCATACATCCGACACACGATGCCTGCAATCGCGTAATAATGGCGTAGGGAGCGGAAAGGTGGACGAGCTTGCGGCGAAGCTGAAGGTTGTGAATGATGTGCTTGCCGTCGCGTTCGATACATGCGCTGAAGGCCGCCGCCACGATGCCCGCATCGCAATTCACGAGTTCATCACTGACTATCCCCTGTTGTCCATGTCGGGTGAGCGGTTGACGCCGACTAGGGCACTGGAGCGGCTGTGGCGTCATGCAACCGAGGCCGAGAGGAAGACGTACAACCAGGATCTTTTGCGGGTCATTGAGTTCGCATTGACCTTCGCCGCCGCCGACCCAGGACCAGACGATCCCGACGGCAACGACGAGTCCTGGGTTCACTAGCGACGGTTCGCTCCCGCGGGCAAGGCGTAGGGCGACCGAATAGACTCTGCCCATGAACGCAATGATGGCCCTGGTCGGCGCCCTGAAAGTGGTCTTTGGATTGGCGGTCGCCGTGGTCGGCATCCTGGTCGCGTCCAGAGTCCTGTCCCGCAGTCTGGGTGTGACCCGAGTAGAGGAGGCGCTTCAGAAGGGCAATGTCTCGATGGGGATCCTCGAGGGGGGCGCCATTCTCGCCCTGGCATTGCTCTGCAGACCGGCGGTGGTGTCGACGTTCACCGCGCTCGACTACCTGTGGCGCGGAGCGGAGTTCCAGGCCCGGATCGTGTTGGACTTTGCCTTCTATGCCGCCATTCACGTTGGGGCGTCGCTGTTGCTCGGGGCCGGATGCATCGCGGCGGGGGTGCTGCTGTACGGAGCGCTGACGCGGCGCATAGACGAGATCGCCGAGGTCCAGGAAGGAAACGTGGCTCCGGCCATTGCCATCGCCTCCATGATGGTCGCCATCGCCCTGTTGACTGCCCCCGGGCTGGAGATGATGCTGGGCGGATTGCTGCCACTGCCCGACTTTGTCGACACGGAGCACTTCCCGTGAGGAGCGCGGTCCTTCTCCTCATCCTGGCGGGATGCAGTGCTGTGCCCGATCTGAGTCCACATCCCATGGGCATCGCGCTGCACCCACTCAGCGTGGACGTGGAGCGGGCTCGCTCACTGCAGTGGTCGTCCAACTGGGTGCAACACCAGGTCCAGTACGCGCTCTCCGAGACCGCCGAGACGGAGATCCAGACGCGCTACGAGGCATGGGCGGCTTCGTCGAAGCCGGGGTGCGATGCCACGTTGCAGTGCACCTACGAGGCCGCTCAGCGGGGCAGTCACGATGCGCTGCAGGATCTCACGCGCCGCTTTCGCGAGCACATCGCCATTCGGCACCTCGATGTGCGCGAGGCGGCCACTCTGGTGGTGGACTTTGTACAGTCCATTCCCTACGCCCGGGTGGACGACCTGGCGCGGGGTCTGCTTCCGCCAGCGCTGGTCGCCTATCGCAAAAAGGGGGACTGCGACTCCACCGCGCTCCTGGCCGTGAGCCTGCTGACGGAGCTCGGAATCGAGAGCCACGTCTTCGTGTCCAACGACGCCACCCACGCCGTCGTCGGCATCGCGATACCGGCGCCGGGAGACTTCGCCGTGGTGGATGGTCGCCGCTACGCCATGGTGGACACCACCATGCGCGTGCCGATCGGCCGGGCGCCGACGTTCAGTAGGTACACCGACTGGAAGCGGGTCGCGGTTCGGCCCGACCGCGCTGTGGGTCCCGACGAGATCATCCTCCAGACCATTCACATCCAGGGGGATGCCGACAAGACCGAGACCTTGCACCTCGACTTCGATGTGCCGGATGGCTGGCCGACCCGCCACACCGTCGATGTGGTCTTCGATCCCCGAGACCTCGCCAAGGCCGAGGCCCGCGCTCGGGACTTCGCCAGAGACACCGGCCACGCGAAGAGTGCCGACGGCTCGTGGACCTGGTATCCGCCGGAGGGCTGCCGGACCCACGGCATACCCTGCATCTTCCAGAGGTTTGACCGGGATAACAAGGACTTCGTCGGGAGATTCGTCCGCGAGCTGGCCGCTCTGGACGGCGACCACGACGCCAGTCGACTCCACCTCGCCCAGGTGCTGACGAGCATCGTCGCCGATCGCGCTGGTTCCGACGACGACGCGACCCCCTTCATGACGCCGCCCGCCACCGCCCTCACATCGAGTGGAGACCACCGGAGCCTGGTCGTCCTCCAGTATCTATTGTTCGCCGAAGCTGGCTTCGACACGATCTTCATCGAGTTCGGCGAGCCGCGTCGGGGCTTCCCCGCGGTCGGTGTGAACGTGAAGGCGCCCGCCGGAGTGCAGACCTTGGAGCACGACGGGAACAGCTATGTGATCGTGATGCCGACGCGGCCATTCGGCGAGCTGCTGCCCAGGTACTACGACCTCGACAAGTGGCATGTCATTCCGTACGAGCGGTAGCACCCACTCATCGCGCCGATCAGTGTTGTGACCGCCTCTGGAGGGGAGCCTCGGGGCGTACGGGTTGAGAGGAGCCGGTGCTCAACTTCGCACGTGGCGTTTGATGTTGCGTCGGCACGGGAGGTCGTCGCGGACCGAGACGGAATCGGATTCGAGGACCCCGGGACCGACAAGAGCGGCGGAGGGTCGGTCTCCGAGCGCCCCCGTCGACTTCCACGCCCACTGTCTCCAATTATAGGGGAAGCGCTAGCGCTTTCCCCTCGGCTGCGCCTCACCCCTTCCGCCCGTCGGCCACCACCAGCTTCGCGTGGCGTCGACGTCCCGGCGGGGCGGCCCGGGCGGAGAGGCGTGTGTTGCGGTGGATCATCTCCGGTGACCGGCGCTGTCAGCTACTCTACAACTTCGATCTCCACGTCTTCCTCGGCCTCCACGAACGGAGACGAAGTGTCGTCGGCATCGAGTTCGGTTCCCTGGAGCACCAGGCTGTTATCGACCGTGTCCTCCCGGTGAATGGCGTGATCCGTCACCTGGCCGTCCGCGAATCGAACCGTCATGACGTCGTCTTCGATCGCGACGACGCGCACCACCTGATCATCGAGGGCCAGCTCCCACCCCACAGCGACCGCAACGGGAACGACCAGACGCCGCTTCCCAGCGAAGGTCCGATAGGTGACTGGCCGACGAATCCGGCGGCGGACCCGGCGGCGGACATGGCGACGCACGGTGCGACGGGCCGGACGATGTGTGGGACGGCGACGCGGACGCGCGCTTGCTGCCAGGGGAAGGGTCAGTCCAGCGACAGCGGTCGCTAATGTCGTCAGGAATTCTCTTCGATCCACGATTGGCCTCGCATCAAGGGGGTCATCGAGCGGTTTGCTCAACGCCTCAAACGATGCCGGGCGCGGATTATTGGGTCGCGTCGTCGCTTTGCCAACCAATCGTGACGTTTCGCCAGTGGGAACGCCCGTTACATCGAGGTCCTGAGCTTCGGGTGTCCGGTGTATCTAGAAGGGATTCTCTATACGACGTTGTTGCTATCCACGTCGTATCTGGCATGGCGAGTCATCCGTCAGGTGATGAATCAACAGTTGAGCTACCGGCGACTGCCCTTCGCTGCGGACTTGCCGTTGGGTGCCGGGGAGGCAGATCGAGCCGCCGGAGCGCTGCTTGGTTTGGCGCTTGGCGACGCCCTTGGCGCCCCGCGTGAGAACGTCCCGGTCTTTCTCTCGCGACTTCGCTACGGTAGGGAGCCGACTCTGTCGCGAGGTGTCCTCCGCTTCATGCGCCTCCGCGGCACTGTGACGGACGACACCCAGCTCACGTATCTCGTGGCAAAGGCAATTCGGAAGGACCGTTTCGACGAGGAGGCCTTCCGGGCATCGCTGGCAGATTGGTGGAACTGGCGCATCGGCGCCGGCGGAGCGACCGAGCGGGCGGTTCGAGGCAGACCGGACAATCGGAGTCAGGGGAACGGTGCAGCGATGCGTATCGCGCCCATCGTGCTGCTTCACCATGGGCTATCGCTTCGACGGGGTGGGTCGCTCGTCTCTTCGGACCCCGCCATGTTGGACGCGGTGGCTCGCTCGGCGCGGGTCACCCACCCGAACTCGGAGGCGATCGCAGGGGCGGAAGCCGTTGCGCGTGTCACGGCCTTTCTGCTGACGACCTCTTCGGAGAGCCCCGACCTGGCTGATGTGGCCTTTCCCGCGACAGCGACTCGGGATCCGACCCTGTGGCAAGAGCGTCTCGCCGAGGCGGTGGATGCATCTTCCAGTTCCAGAATCCTGGGCGGGCCTGGCTGGGTCCCGTCCACCGTCGCGCAGGCAATACATCTGCTGGTACGCCACGGGAACAACTGGAGAGAGGCGCTTCGACAGCTGTTCGATGCGGGCGGAGATACGGATACGGTGGCCGCCATCTACCTCAGCTGGGTTGGCGCCCGGTGGGGTGCCACGACGTTCGGGGTCGAGCTCCTTCGCGACGTTCAGGGCGCCGGAGTGCTGCTGGAAGAGTCGCGTCGGCTCATG
>PJEL010000690.1_pt1 | contig 38784 bp, 27 predicted proteins | sample 1853271 | NCBI WGS metagenome assembly PJEL01 (sample SAMN08108733, study PRJNA415343) | Invertebrate metagenome, whole genome shotgun sequencing project. | host: Globobulimina | place: Sweden: Gullmar Fjord | collected 2015-08
CCTCAAGACCCGATAATTCACTCTCTGGTAAAAATGAAAAAGGAGCTTTTGAATCAACTGCTGGTTCTCTCCATTCAATCTGCCATTGATGGGCAAAACACCGAATTTACGATGCAAAACCGTGAGGTGATCCTGAATAAACTATCCACCAACGACAGTTCCCTGGAAATTCGTGAAAAAGAGTTGGGAATCTCAGCGAAAAAGCTGGAAGTTAAGCTTTTTAAAGATATTCAAGGTGTTCTGGCGGCAGTGCAGGATAATAATAATCAGACCATTGTAAATCTAGAAAAAGAGCAAAAAGCGATCGAGCGGGAACGTTCCCGCCTAGGTACCGAAAATAAACTCTCAGGCTACATCACGCAGAATAACAGTTATCGCAATGCTGTCTCAGCCAAATTATCGGAAAAAACAACTAAGGGATCAGGCATGAGGTTACTGAAAGGGACCCTTTAACCTGTTTACAGGAATTGATATTTTGCACCCTAAACCCTATCCATGACTATCAAGATTGAATGGATGAATTTTTAAGTAACAAAAGTGTCACAGAGTTGAAACAAATGGGATTTCAACCAAGGAGTCAAACTGATGAAAACAGATACTGTCTCAGGAAAAGGTCATATCCCTTTCAACAAAACGGATCAAGCAAAAGAAAGGGGTCGGGAACCTGAAAAAGTGAATCCACAAAAAGAGCAGGACCTGGATTCCAGAAAAAAAGCCAATGCAAAAGAGAACAAAAATGCTCATTTGTTCCATATGGACGCAGTCAAAAAATTGATCGGTGAGAGCATCCAGTGGACAGAGATGAGGTTTTACCGACATGAACAGGACGGTCAGATGTATGTGGATATTATCGACAAGAAAACGGGAGAAGTTATCAGGACGGTGCCGGAACCGGAATTCGTAAAGATCGCGACCCAATTCAAGCATCTGGCGGGTATGACCCTCAATATCAATGGTTAACCAATGAAAGGATCATATCGAATCGGAAGATTGCTGAAACGTCTTATCAATAACAGCTTTGGCGATACCTTCCAGGAACCGGACATTTCGCCCCCCAGCAAACAGCACTCTGCTGAGTTTTACAAGGAACACAAGCAGGCCCCCACACTCAAACCTGAAGATCCACTGTCAGGGCCCGATCCGTCACAAGAGAAACAGCAATATCTGAAATATCAAAAGGAGGTTCAGGCAGGCAGGCTTTCGCAGAACCAACATCAGCCCCAAAGCCCTGGCAAGATTTTGAAACTGCCATTGGATTCTGAATAAATCCTAGGGATCGTTCAAAAATAACGTCACTAATATTTTTTCTAGGGATCGTTAGAAAATAACTTCACTTAATCTGTCTGCAAAAGTCCTAAATGCCGGACATTTTACAAACAGAATGTGAAGTAATCTTTTAGCCGACCCTGAAGTACCAAAAACACTGGACATTTTGCAAATCGAAAGTGCTAGCAACGTGTTTCCTTTTCCTTAGAGGGAAACACTTGACTAATTATTGAGCCGACCCTTAGTTAAAAACCAAACTCGGCCAGCATTTTATCCACATCAGCCTGGTTTGCCGCTTCCTCTTTAAGCTGGTTGTCACTCGGCCCTTCCAGTATCAGACCATCGTCAGTTTCGACTCCCACCAGTGGTGAAACCGTACCTATCGATTCTTTGGCTTTGGCTAATGCTTCGGTGGTTTTGCCACCATACTTTTGCAGAATATTGAGCAGGCTGAACTCAAGCTGTTCAATAAAAGTGATAATCTTTTTCAGGGTCTGTCCTGTGATATCCTGAAAAGACTGATTTGAAATGATATTGAAAAAAGTGGTTTCATCTGCACTTAATTCCTGACTGCGGGTTTCCATTTCTATTTGAAACTGATCATCCAGATTGGAGATAATGCCAGCAATTTTTTCATCTACATCCGGATGGGTCTTCTGAATTTCACTCAATTCAGATTTTGTCTGAGCCCACTGCTCAGTCAGCCTAATATGCCGGTCCTTCTGCTGTTTATTCCTGTCAAGAAGCGCTTCAACGTCATCCAACGTTGAGTTCGCCGATTCCTCCATGCGTTTGATCACCAGATTCAATTTATCAATGGCATCAGGCATATCGTCAACCAACGCAGCGTCCATGTCCTCAATGGGCACATGCGCACTGAATTCACCCAGAGAATTGTGAATATCCCTCACCATGTGTCCGATATCATTGATGACGAAATAACTCTCTTTACTGGCCGTCAAATGGTGGATGTGATTGATGTGACCTTCCATGTCCGTGGAGTCTTTTCTGATAATAGACTTGAAAAAACTGGATATGGCTTTCAGCAGCAAGCGAATCTTCTCAATATTGTTCGGAGGCAGCAAGCGGGAGATAAAAAAGACTTTCTCTTCTATTTCAAGCAGCTCCTTCTCAATCGTTTCAATTTGATCAGCAAGCTGCAGAAATCCATCATTTATAGCAAAAAACTCGTCATCTGGCTCATCTGGAATGAGGAAGGTTATTTTTTCACCCTTGAATTTTTCAAGGGTGTACCGCATGTAAGCTCCAATCAATTCCATCGCTTTCACATTAACACTGCCAAATTCAAGATTTGACATCCGTGTTTGCACAATTTCCTTGATCTTCAACATGCTTGTATGCTGCTCGTCTGCTACTTGTCCAACCAGCTCATCATAGTCTTTGATGGCATGATAAAGTTGCACAAAACTTTCCAGCAAATCTGCTTTGGAAATTGAGATCCGATGATTGCTATTTGTACTCATTATTTTATTTCAATTCTTCTAATTACTGTATTGTAGAGAGCTGTTCTCTCAGTGCATCAATCTCTTTGAGAAGCTGTTGTCTGCGTGTAAAGGACTCTGCTTGATCCAGTAAACTGACCAGTTTTTGTGCATCACCAGCTCCAACTTCTTGCTTGGATAATCGGGTCTTGATGTGTTCAATCGAAACCGTAATGACACTTTCTCTCAGCTGATTCCTCTTCGCAAGAGCGTTATGAAGCTGGGAATCTTTTTCTGAATGCAAGGCGGCTTCTTCAAACTGTTTGATCCCAACCAGGAGTTTGTTTATCTTCTCCAAAGAATCACTGATGGTTTGAGACTCTTTTTGAGTTTCCAATGCGACAATAAATGCGCGACCGTAGTCCGAATCCTGTTTGATAGCCTTGGTAATTCTTATCCTTTTCGCGGAGCCCTGTTCTGCCTCTTTGCGTTTTTTGGCCTCCAACAACATCCCTCGGCTGAGTATTGTCTGATCGACAAGGTTAAAGAAGTTGACATAAACCGAGTTATCACTATTTTTATAAATAATCGGCGGCATATCCATCACCGTCGGATTGAAGGTGGTACGCAGAAGTAACCGTTTCGGATATTTTGGATCTTTTACGATCTTGATATTCTGCAAATATTCTAGATTACTAACGGGTCGAATCTCAAATTTCTTTTCACTGTTTGGAATCGTAATATCAATGACAAACTCCTTACGACTTTTACGCTTGCTTTTAATATACCTTTTTCGTTCGTAAATCTGATAAGGGAATTGTTCTCCCTCCATTTTGATTGGTTGATCAAACTGAATCTCAATTCCAAACTGGGATACACCATCCTCGGGCTCACTCTTCGGATAGGGAATAATCTTTGTGACATGATAGGCATGTTTAAATGAGCTTGTATCAGCATTATCATCCGCTTCCAAAAGCCCATTTTCAAGAATTCGATGCACATCCTCGTATGTCAACAGTTCTCTGATGCCGTTATAAAGATCAATAATATAGCGATATTTACTTCCGATAGCATCTCTTCCAAAGGCTGTTTCCGTCGGTGAAATCAAACTGAACGTTTTAATGAAGAATCGAAATTTTTTCCCGACCAACGGGTCGCCGGACTTGAATTCCATTGTGTAAACATTTGCATTCAAGGCGAGTCGGTGAAACTTGTTTTTGTTAAGCACCACAAAATGGGAATCGGTTGGATCTGGAAACAGTAAGGCCCTGTTTTTATCAAGCAATAGTCGATCATCTCGACTCCATTTGTAGATCTGATCAATATACCACTTCTGGGCACTACCATCGCTAAGTATAACCGATATATAGTAGTCACTGACATTTTCATTCTGAACATAAGCAGAGGAGATGGTGTATCTCCCAAACATCCCCTTATCAAGCACCGCAGCTAGTTTCAGCGCAGTCTCCTTGTCTGTGAACTTCGGGGTCACTTTACCTGAGTTTTTCGATGCGGCAAAGGCAGAAGAACCAAATACCAGCAGGGTAATCACTATCAGATAAATAGAAAATATCTTTGGTTTCATCACTCATCCTTGATAATTATTATTATTTTAAGTGGTTGACATTTTAGCGTTGCATTATCAACCTGCCGCTCAAGACCGAGATTCTGAGCGACAACTCATCGGTATGAAACAGCTCTTTACTTATAGTCCACGCCCAGGTAGATCTCGACATCGACACCTAACCTTTCTCTTTTACGGCTGATAGGCACCAGCTTCTGCTCACCTGGTATTATTCTTGCCAGAAACAGCGCTGGTTTCAGAAAATTATCTCTAAAATAAATTGTCGATTGATTATGCCGATCGTCCTTGGCATTGGAGACATTAACGATATCCAGTTTGATCCCCAGGGACTCTTCAATATCTTTCTTCTTTTCCCTGTTTAAGAAGATCGACAATTTATGAGCCCTTTTCGCCCAACCGCTGGCATTAATAATAGCCAACTGCATGACACTCGGACGCTGGTACTGTTGCAGGACCTCAGTGACAGTCTGTTGAGCCTTCTGTGTGGTTCGTCGACTCTTCATCTGACTTTTTTCTTTTTTCTTAGTAGCCATCTGCCTAGCAGTCTCTTCCGTTTTTTTCTGTTCTGCTAATTCAGATTCCTTTGCCTGCGTCTTTTTCTTCATGGCTCCCGAATCGCTCATCATAATTCGGATAGTTGAGGAGGTAATCGGTTTAAGAAGCTCCAGTTCAAGCTCTTTTCTAGCCTCAATTTCGAGATTAACCGTAAAGACAACGTCACTTCCCTTTTCCTGTATTTCCTCTGTGAAATTAATATTTTTAAGGGGATCCCTCAAACTGAATTTCTGGGAGGACTTTGGTATTCTTTCCGGATCAATCAAGGCATTGGGTATGGAAACCACAAAGGAGGTAGCTCCCTTTTTAACAATGGTGATCCCATCGAGTTGTCCCGGAACCAACTTACCTCTGATCCGCAAAATCGATGCCCCCTTTTGGGAAGAGGTTGAGACTCTCTCTATTATATTCCCCTGTGATGCCTGTTTTTGTTGGGCATTCAATGATGCTGTAATCCCAACACCAACCAGAAAAAAGACCAATAAAGAAATCCTTGTTGTTATTCGCTTAATCATACCCTTACCCCATTGGTGAATTAATTCATCATATTGTTTGGTTTTATTGGAACTTATGTCGCAGTCCTCAATGCATAAAAAAGGCCACAAAGAAGAAAATTAAGTGATTAACACATCTGCAGGAATCCAAATGCAAAACACCGACTACCATCTTTGCATTCTAAAAACGATGCCCTATTTAATTTGCTGTAACTCACCCTTAGCACAATAACCCATCAGAGAAAAGTCTAAAAAATTATTGATTTTCGTTAAGGTACCAATTTTATTTAGGTTGAAATGGATTACTTTTCCCTAATCTGAGTTGTTTTGGAGTACTTTTTTCATGTTCCCCTTCTGCATTGATACAGCGAGATCATACTTTTAATTAGTGATTTAATACTTGAAGATCAGACAGATATATATTGGTAAGCACGTTATCTTTTGATATTATTGACTTATGCTCAAAATTGCGGCGGGAAATTCCTTCCATCCCTGGATATCTCATTTTCAGTACAGACCTAAGTCTTTACGATAACTTAACAATTTTTTCGATGTAATAGCAACACTTATTTGCTTTTAACATTAAAATGGTCTATGATTCTCAGCAGATTTAACGGTAAGTTGAAAGGGCAGAAAAACAATGAGATCTCTGTCTTTTTTTTTGGTTATCCCAACGAAAAGATCAAGACCGGAGTCAGCAATACCAGGCCCCTGATCTCAACATCAGTGTTTGCTATCATTGACTTTTTCGGTTTGGGAAACGATCATCAGAAAATTTTTAGATTTTGTTTCAACCAAATCGCATGAATGGGTAACGCATTTCGTTAATCACACTTTAAAGACATGTTTATATAAAGAGGACAAATGTTTATTCAATGTCAGCATTGTCAGGCCACTTATAAAATTGATGAACAGAAGATCCCAGATCAGAATACTTTTGTTCGCTGCGCAAAATGCAACACACCCATTTCTCTGAATAAGCAGGATCAATCAGCGCTTTCCAAAAAACAACCACTTAAAATAGTCAACTGCTCCGAGTGCGGAACACGCTACTCGATACCGCTGGAAAAAATTAATGATGACACAATTTCTGTCCGTTGTGGAAAATGTAGTCATGTTTTCCAAGTATCCGCTGATGAAAATGCACCTGATGAATTTGATGAATCATTTAAACCTGAACTAGATTCATCCCAATCTCCTGACGATGATTTGGATCTGGATAACATCAGCATTCCTGAAGAGAGCGAAATTGAAGTAGATGGTTTGTTTGACGACGTAGACTCTGATGCGGATGAGGAAGAGTCATACAATACCCCAAGCGAACTCTTTGATCTCGACGATCCTGAATTGGACGACGACGACATGTTCGATTCTGAGCCAAAAGGGCCGACAGAAGCATACCTTGAATCCGTGGACCTGTCGGATAAGATCGATCCGGATTTCGATGATGACTCTGATTTGGACGATATTTCAACAGATGAAAAATCAAGTCTGTTTTTAAAACCAAAAACGGCAAAACAGTCCTCTCAAAATGCAGGTAAACAACTAGACTCTGATAGTGATGATTGGCCTGATATCCACGACGAAACCGGGTCACTGGAAATGGATTCGGAATTAAATGAGTTTGTCGAACTGGATGACCTGGAAGAGTTGCCTGATTCTGCTGACTATGATGCTGATAATCCCCTGGAACTGCAGGAGATGTCTGTGAAGAAAAGCCCGAACCGCCTTGCTATTATCGTACTACTGGTCATTCTCTTTGCTCTCCTCGGGGTTTCAGGTTGGTTTTATTTTCAAACAGAACCCACACAGGCACCCTCCATATCGAAAGTTGAACGTTTTGATAAGCTATCCCGACTGAAGCTGATTGAACCTTTAAAAGGCCGCCTCGTCACAAACAAAAACAGTGGGACAAAAATCTTCATTCTAGAAGGTGAGATTCGAAACAACTATACGCAAGATGTAGTTATCAGCTGGATTGAAGTTAAAGGAGCACTATTTGACAAGAATAAGGCGGTCCTGTCGGAGTCGACCGCTTACGCTGGTGATATTCAGAAAACAGAAAAACTACCGGAGGCATCCAACGAAGAATTAAATGTGATGCGCGCGGAAAAAGGAATGAAACAAGATCTCGAGCTGGGTACCGGACAGACGGTACCTTTTCAGATACTTTTTTTCGATGTGGGGAACAACATTCAGAAATTGCAAGCACAAATCAATCGTTTTGCCAGGAAACGAAACCAATAAAATATGTGGCGGCGACAGCGACAGCCGCCGGTTTTTTATGCTTCCACTTCTTCCAGACTCTTATCCATATCTTTTAGAACAGACGTAAACTTTCGACTCATTTCATCGCCTGCATCCACATCCACAGGCCCATTTCCGTTAGCTTCCTGATCTGAGAATCCTTTGGAGACCTGCGACAGAAACTCATTCAATACATCTGACATGGCATGCATCGTGGTACGTCGTCGCTTGACAGATGTGATATCCACCTCCAGTATCAATCCCTGCTGACTATGGTGAGGGTTAATCATAGAGGAGAACTCCTGGAATTTAGCCTGCAAAAATTCAATTCTTTCTTCCAGGATAATTCGCTCTTCAGGGTATTGAGTACCATAAACTTTAAGGACTTTTTCCTTCATCAAGCGAATGCGATGTTTAAGTATAATGGATTGACTGACGTTAGTAGCCCCTTTTTCCACCTCTTCTGAATTTTGGCTGTTAATGATAAATGCGAGTTCATCCCACATCAAGTCTTCTGGGTCATCTGGATCTTCTGATTTGAAGCTCCACCACTTCTTATTTGCCTTGGCGCCTCCGTCCAGAATTTCCTGAGAGATTTCCTGATAGTCGCTAATATCATTTTCTTTTCGGAATTCGAGAAAAATCAGTTCCACAACCTTGCCGGCTTTTTCGATCTCATTTGACAGTTCCCTGAATTGCAGATCATACGCCTTTCGCATCTGGCATAATTGATCACTATCAAAGTAGCTCAGTCGCAGGTCAAAAGTTTCATCCGGTAGATCCTCTTTATTCTTGTGAGCATACTCTCGAATCACACAAACTCTGGCGTTTTTCAGGTTGTCTATATGTTGATAGCCCATTTTTGAGTTATCAAGAATAGTTGTCAGAGCGTTGACAATCCTGTTGAAACCACGGCTCTTGATGTTTTCCCGTTCAAGTATGCGTTCGATATTATCTCGAATCTCTTGTCCTGCGATATCGTCGGTGGTTGACCCAAGTTCCGAGGATTCGAGACTATCGATAAACCGTTTTGCAATAAAATCGTACTGTTTACTCGAAGCGTCATCCAAGTTATCGTCGAAAGAGAGGTGGTTTTCAACAGCTTTCAATTTCTCCATGAGCTTTTCATCACCTGGCATCTCAGGTTGACCGTTTTTCAGCTTTTCACTGTTAATCTCTGCGATATTTTTGTCAATCAGTGTCTGTATATGGTCTGATACCTTCTCTTTCAGCAGTTGTTGCAGGGGTTTCTGATAATGATAAATAGGCGTGATCAGCTCTGAATCCAGGATGTTGATAGCCAGTTTAACATCGAAAACAGTTTTAGGTTTGTTCTGGTTATTTTTTAGCGAACATTTAACAATGGCATAGGCATTATCTCTTCTGATAAAAGCGCCTACATCATTTTTCTGTCGCAGCAGAGCGTTTGTATTGTGTTCGAACTCCTGAACCCCGCGCTCCATATGGCCCTGGAGATGCTTGTAGATATTCACCATCGATTTTTCGATGGCTGACGTATTGAACTGGTCGTCCCCCAGGTGTTTCAAAATCTCGGCGATATTGAAAGGGGTGTATTTGTTCAGCTGCTTGGTCTCTTCACGATCTATCAGGTCATGGTATTTTTTCAGCAATTCATCTTCAATCGTTACCAGATATCGGTTCTGCATATTCTGCAGATTCTGGTTATAGTAGTTGTGCAGCTTGTCTTTAACATTGCCCCCAATATCTAATTTATCAAGGACTTCCGGAGGAAGCTTAGCTGAGATATGATTCAATAATTTGTCGACCTCTTCATCGATCAGTAGAGCAGATTCCTGATATTCATTCCGACCATCGCGGTTAAGACTGTTCCTACTTCCAATGGCACTCGGTTTTTCAGGATGAACGACTTTTGGGCCTCTAATTATCTTTTCTTTTTCCACGCCTTACCTCCAAGGTAGTTTCTAACAAGCCAACCGGGGACACTGCCCCTTCAACTTCAGTTCTTGCAAATTGTGATGATCAAACAGATATAGAATCAAATGACCTTTAAGCGCTTAGGGATCGTTCATAAATTAATTCACATTCTATTCGCAAAAGTCTCCAAAACACTGGACATTTTGCAAACAGAATGTGAATTAATTTATGAGCCGACTCTTAGTCAGCCAGTGATTTCGAAGATGCGTTTTTCTAAAATTGTACAGTCCTGCAACTCCATAGTTTGTTCTGTTCGGGTGATCATAGAATATAATTACAAACAATTCAATAGGAGTTATACACTAAAATAGTGAAATCCGCAATATCCACTACTAAGAGATCAAAAAGTTAAGACTTAAAGCAGATCAACGGCTTGCAAAAAAGGTCACCAGCGTTGAGTAGGGGAGGGTCTTTTCCAGTCAGGGAGTGAGCGCTGTAATAAGCTATCAGGTATAAGAGCATCCATTGAATTTCAGTGGATGCTCCTGAAAATAACTAACTGAATGTTGGTTGAAGAGCGATTCCAATCAATCTAAATCGCCCTCGCCATTCCATCCAGATCTTATTTCAATAACTCTATCATTGTCTCACCAATTGATGCAGGTGTTGGAGCCACCGCAATACCGGCTGCTTCCAGAGCCTTTATCTTACTCTCAGCAGTTCCCTTGCCACCTGAAACGACTGCACCGGCATGTCCCATGCGTCGTCCCGGAGGTGCTGTTACACCACAGATAAAAGATACAATCGGCTTGGTCACATACTGAGTAGCGAATTCTGCAGCTTCTTCTTCAGCTGTTCCGCCAATTTCACCAATCATAACGATGGATTCAGTTTGATCATCATCCTGGAAAAGTTTCAGGGTATCAATGAAATTTGTTCCGTTGATGGGGTCACCACCGATTCCAATACAGGTTGACTGTCCCATACCAACCTTGGTGATCTGGTCAACCGCTTCGTAAGTCAGAGTTCCTGAGCGGGATACGATTCCGACATTACCGGGGTTGTGGATGAATCCCGGCATGATGCCGATCTTACATTCACCCGGTGTGATAATACCCGGGCAGTTAGGACCGATCAGGCGGGTTTTTGAACCCTTCAGTGCCTCAGCAACCGTAATCATATCCAGTACAGGGACTCCCTCTGTAATGGCTACAACCAGATCAACTTCAGCTTCAATCGCTTCCAGAATTGCATCGCCACAGAATGCTGGCGGCACGAAAATCAGTGAACAGTTAGCGCCTGTTGTGGTGACGGCATCTTTTACCGTATTAAAAACAGGGGTTCCTTCATGTTCAAGTCCGCCTTTACCAGGAGTTACACCGGCTACAACCTGCGTCCCGTGGTACTCTTTGCATGCTCTGGCATGCAAGGAACCCTGTGCACCGGTCAGACCTTGCACAACTACTTTGGTATCATTATTGACTAATACACTCATGATTTATTCCTTCAATGAATATTTAGATTAGATGGATGGGTTGTCTTAAGCTTTTGCAACTTCGACAGCCTTTTGTGCCGCAGCAGCAAATTCTTTGATCATGATCAGTTTGTCACCGATGCCGGATTGATCGATAATCTCAGCTGCTTGCTCGGCGTTGGTTCCTTCCAATCTGACGACCACCGGAATGCCCAGATTCACTTTTTTGAAAGCGGCGACCACACCTTCTGCAATAATATTACAGCGGACGATACCGCCGAAAATATTGATCAAAATAGCCTTCACATTGGGGTCCTTTGTTATAATCTTGAAGGCAGCTTCCACTCTCTCAGCATCAGCTGTACCACCTACATCGAGGAAGTTGGCAGGAGATCCACCATAATGCTGAATGATATCCATTGTAGCCATCGCCAGACCAGCACCATTGACCATACAGCCAATTGTTCCGTCCAGCTTGATAAAACTCAGATCATGATTACTGGCCTCAATTTCGGTTGGATCCTCTTCGTCCAGGTCTCTCAGTTCCACTGTTTTCTTGTGTCTCATCAACGCGTTGTCATCAAATGACATTTTGCAGTCCAGAGCCAGAATGCGGTTATCACCGGTAACAACGACCGGGTTGATCTCCAGCATGTCGCAGTCTTCTGCCATGAAAGCCTTATACAGGTTCATGAAAAAAGCAGATGCTTGACGGATGAGCTTGGGATCGAATTTGTCCAGTCCCAGCCCAAAAGCCAACCGCTGAGTTTGAAAGGGGCGCAGACCGATTGCCGGGTCGACGAACTCTTTCAGAATTTTTTCAGGTGTCTCTTCTGCCACTTCCTCAATATTCATCCCACCTTCGGTTGATGCAACCAGAATAACCTGTTGAGTCGAACGATCAGGCAGGATTGAGAAATAGAGCTCCTTTTTGATATCCATGCCCTCTTCAATCAAAAGGGTTTTAACTAATTGTCCCTCAGGACCAGTCTGCTTGGTTACCAACTGCATTCCCAGAATGGCCGTCGCGTTTGCCTTGACCTCTTCCTTTCCCTTGGAAACCTTGACACCGCCACCTTTTCCACGACCACCAGCGTGAATCTGTGCTTTTACAACACAAACATCGCCTGTAAGTTTCGCTGCAGCATCCAAAGCCTCATCAACTTTTTTTGCCACAAAGCCCTCGGGTACCGACGCGCCGTACCGGGCAATTATTTCTTTTGCTTGAAATTCATGTATTTTCATGGTTTCTTTTCAAAAAAATTATAAATAATTATCGATCTTCTAAAGGATACATCCAACCGGTCAATGCCGATTATTTCCGACAAACGGGAACCTAACCGTTATCGTTCGTGCTGCAGGCTCACTTTCAGCGCTAACGTATGTCTTCGAGATGTCAAATAAATCACCTGGCAGTTCTTCCTGAACAGATTCCAAATGAACAGATTCTAAATCGAATAATACCGGGGCCAGCGATGCAACGGAGACTAAGAGGATTACTGAAATATGGGATTAGCTCGTCGCTCTATGCTAAAATCACTGAATCAGAGCATCATCTAACCTGCAGATGCTTTTTTATTTTACTCCGTAATTATTACGAAAAATAGGTGTTTTTAAATTGAGTTGCATCAAGTAATCAAGCATTATCAATTTTCTATGCCCTCTTTAGAAGATTGTTCAACACTTTATGCTGGTTTAATCACTCACTAAAAATATTAGCTGATATCCAACGAAGAAGCTAAAACTGCCGTAATTTCATCGGCCAACAACATACCAGAGATTGTCAGTTGCAAGCGACGATTGACAATTTTTACCAGTCCGGCGGATTTTAGTTTTTCGAGCTCATCCTCCCACAGAATTGATAAGCCTGGGGCAAAGAGCGATTCAAATGCCGACAGATTCAATCCTTTATTCTGACGTAAATTTAACATTAACACTTCATCCCGTTTTTTCTCCAGATCCAGGCATTCATGGTACTGTTGCGGCAGTCTGCCTGCATTCAGCGACGCCTTGTAATCCACCCACCGTTTATGGTTTCCCCAGCGCTGTGAAGATACCAGAGAGTGGGCTCCCATACCTAATCCGAGATATTCTTTTCCACACCAATTGTATAGATTCTGCTTCGACTGAAACCCCTTTTTAGCGAAATTGCTGACCTCATATTGCCGATAGCCATGTTTTTCAAGAAACAGTACCACCTCACGATACATATCTGTGATCAGTACTTCATTATTGTCCTGCCACTGCTGCCATTCCGGTTTTTTAAAGAGTGGCGTCCGCTCCTCTATGTTCAAACAGTACGCTGAGATATGAGTCGGATTCCACTGCACAAATTCAGTCAGGTCCGCTCGAAGGTGTTCAATATGTTGACCCGGATAGCCATACATCAGGTCCAGGTTGAAATCCTCGATTCCTGCCTGGAGCATATTGGAAATGGCCTGCCGAGAATCATGGGGAGTATGCTGACGCTTTAACTGTTTCAAACCAGGTCCCCAGAAACTCTGAACACCTAAACTGACCCTGTTGAAACCCAGATCAACCAATCCGGTTCCATATAGTAACGACAGATCCTCCGGATTGATTTCTATTGATCGCTGTATCGGCGAAATGCCGCCAATCTTTTTATTCAGCCAGGCTACCCACTGCTCCAATGTAGTCAAAGGCAAACGTGATGGCGTTCCCCCTCCAAAATAGATTGACTTTATATGGGAAAAATTCAGAGATGTTGTCTGAGATAAGAGTGCAAACTCCTCTTTGACCATCTCAAAATAAGGAGCGTGCTTCTTCTGATCGTCCCCTCGAACAGCGAAAGAACAAAAGGGGCATATTTTTTTGCAAAATGGAATATGGATGTAAAGAGACGGTATCATCATTACCAATCTTTTTCGATAGGGACCCTGCCAGGAACTGCTTGCTTACCGACAGCCTTTTCTCTTCGCTTCTTTTCGGCATCAGTATCTTTTCGCAACCGATAGAGTTCCTTTAAAGCTTCTTGAGGACTCATTTTTTTCTGAGATTTTGCAGCAGCGCCAGCCTCTGCCTTTGGTTTGACCTGATTCTGATTTGGCTCTTGGGAGTCTTTCTGTTTTTGTTGGTTTCTACTTTGAGACTGCTTTTCTTTGCTACTTTGTTTAGACTGGTTGTTTCGTTGCTGTTGGCTATTTTGTTTTTGATGATTTTGAATGGCTTCCAACGCTTCTTTCAATTTTTTCTCGGCTATGATTTCGGACTGCAGTGCCGATTTTATTTCATGCCCGGCAAGAAGATCAACAGCTGCAACCTGATCCGTTTTTGCCTGTTTCAGAAGCTTTCCAACCCGGTCCAGCAATGCTTTCTGGGATTGAACCGCTTTTTGATTAGATTGTTGTCCGTTTTGATTGCTTTGATTAGGTGTATCGTTACCTTGTTTCAACTGCTGTGCTACAGTATCTACTGCCTTTTGTGTCCCACCGATATTCTCTTGTTGCGCCGTTATCAGTTTTTTAATTTCTGGCAGAATCCCTTTTTCTGAATGGGTAGTTTCTTTCGTATACCCCTTCGTCTGAGAAACGATCTCCTTTTCATTTTCCCAGATTAACTTAATGCGCTCAGTCAGCGGCATAAATAGATCCAGCAGAATGGATAATGAAGAAATTGATATTTCAGTACCGTCTTGTGCCTGATTGTAGTTTCCCTTTTCAATCTGCTCATCACTGAGATTCATACCCGTTTGGGCACGATTTAAAATTCTTTCAATTTCCAGAGAGAAATCAGTCTGTGAATTGGCTTGGGATACTCCCGCCCCTGGGACTAAAGTGAAAAGAAGCCCTGTCAGTAGAATAATAAGAATCAAAAAGATTTCTCTTCTAAATAGCATAATTGTAAAGTCCTTAATTGAAAAAAACGTGCCTTACAACGAAATACAAAGTGATGCATTCAACCCCGATTTTCTTTCGATACTGTAAAATGCCTATGGGATCAGACAGCGAAATACTGAGCAAGATTGAAAAAAACCGGAAACTACCTTTATATTCAATAATAAAAAAGAGAATTGCTCCTCATCAAGTCAAAACTGAAAAAAAACACTTGCCCCAGCTTATTCAACTGTTTTCACATGCATTCAAGAAAGTTACGTCTCATCTCACATTAAAAACAAACCAGTTGAGATACTCTCTTTTCTTGCAGTTACAGCCTTTATTCTGTAAGGTTCTTATGGAAAACAGGTTACAGAAAATGCAACCCTGTGTTGTTCAATATGCGTTTACAATTCAATTGTTTCTATTCTAATTTGCTGTAATATAGAGTTATTGATATAAATATCAAAATTAAATACTCATCTGATCAGGAAAAAACAAATTCAAAAGATTATTGAAAAAATCGGTTTTTAACATAACCCATGAACCTGTTCATTGCATTCGGATCCAATATGTACTGATGAATTCTCTTATACAGATGAATACTTTTTAAGACTTTCGAAATGTGTAATATAGATGTTTTGGGTTGAGTTGTCGCACAACCGGTATATTCCAACTATCTGTAATAAAGGACATACAGATCATCCAGCGACTAATGAAACTTACTAATTTTATATCAATTGTTACTAATCACTCATCATTTTCTTTCAAACATCGGCATTTGAAGCCATTATAACCCGTCACATCAGAGCAAACTACCCGCTTGCAGAAGATAATCGAAGCTGATAGGGCAGTGATTAGTCAAATCCGGAACAAGTCTGCAATACAGCAGGAAAAAGGCATCGTTCCAGGAAATCAGAATACGGCTAGGAAAATTTCATCACTTGCTAATAAGAATCCGTGATAATTTTCCGGTGACATTATAGGACACTTAACAGTCGGGGAACTGGAAAAATCTCAGGAAGGCCTCGTCACGCTATCACAGGTGCGAACAGAGCTGAAAATACAATTTAGAAATGACCGAAATAGCTCTTGACAGAGTTTCAACCACAGAATTGCAGCTAACAGAAGGTGTTGAAGATCCGACGCTGGATCATGCAAGATTATAATATTTGTCCTGAACCTGTTCTATTTGTTAATCTAAAAAGGTCCAGAAATCAGGAATTTTCCGAAAAAAACAACAGCCTTAAAAGAAAAATAGATAGTGCGTCCGGCTTTCGGGGCCTTATATTTTCACCAGATAGATAATTAGTAACAGGATTGTTTCTTAGAAGGTACAGGTAGTTCTTTACTATCCCGTTCTACAAACCGAATTAGTTGCCTGGAGCCTTGATAGCACCCGTCGCAGCGCAAGTGACCAGAAAAGGAGCTTACAGAATGAGATCCGCATTTTGCGTACCCAGTTCGGAGATCACTCGCGGAATGCCAGTACCTCATTTTCCGGTTTTTGGCATGACTTGGTGCTTTATGGCACTTTTTTCAATTCGCATGATTTTCGATTAAACCCTTTCAAAACAGCAAAATGAAGATAACGTCCTTGATGCCCACAAAAAAGACAGTATTGATAGTATTTTGCTTAACTATTTCCAGTCTGTTTTCTGCATGCGACAAAATCCCTTTTTTTCAAAACGATGATAAAAACGACGATCAGGATCAGGGGATTGTTCAAACCGATTGGAAAAACGGTTCGGAAATTACAGTCGAAACAGAACCGATTCAGAAAGAAAAAAAATCTCCACATCCAGTTCCAGATCAAGTCCCCACAGAAAAAAGTCAGCTAAAAACAGAGCAACAAACCCAGAAGCCGGCTAAATTTTCTGTACAGATAGGTGCTTTTATAAAAAAGAATAATGCCACCCGTCTTGTGTCCAAACTTAAAGCAAAAGGCTATAATCCTTCCCTAGTTGTTGTCGAAACACCAGGAAAACGCTGGAATCTTGTGCATGTTGGATCCTACCCTGAGAGAAAGGCGGCTTTGGCAGCGGCTCAGAAGCTCACAGAGTTGGAAAATATGGAAACCGCTGTGGTCAAGAACAACACTATTATCAAGATGCAAAAAAACATCACCCAACAGACCGGAAAAGGCGCCAAGCCCGAAGCTCCGATGCCGACCACAGTTGCCAGTTTCGGCCCGGAAAGATTCACTTTCCAAGTGGGAGGATTACGAACAAAGGAAAATGCAGGTAAATTTAAGATGATTTTAAAGAAGCAAGGATATGAACCTTATATCAAAAAAATCAGAAACATCCAGAACACAGAGGTCTGGTACACTGTCAGGATAGGCTATTTTGAAAATATTGAGATGGCAACTGATGTTGCGACACGATTCACAGCTAAAGAACAAATTCCGACCATGGCGACGTCGACGAATCAATGAGAAAATGTCAAAATAGAGCTCTAAACTTCCTATCGATCCTATCGATTCAGCCAGTTTTAGTATGAATATGATATTACTGTTATTTCTAGTATCGTTTAAAAAGAAAGTTGTATTAGTTGATACATCCTGATAACAAGATCTTAGGAGGTGAAACGAAAGATTTCTTATGAAGGTTTCTAAAAAAGATCAATCAAACTTTTTTCAGGCTTGAGCCCGTCTATCTGGCATCGTTGTTTTTTTCATCTTTTTTGAAGCCTCAGACAACCTGTTTTCCGCCTGGACTTCAAAATGTCAATGAATTGAACGTTCGGTAATTGATAAAGCAAAAAAAATGCAAGAAGAATCTTACGAAGGTGGCCGAATTGTAGTCGGCCTAGACGTTGGAACAACAAAGATTTGTGTCGCTGCAGCAAATGTAACTCCAGACGGTGAATTCCAAATCATCGGTTTCGGAAAGGCTCCGTCGGAAGGCTTGAATCGCGGTGTTGTCACCAACATCCGGTCAGCGGTAAAATCGATCCGAAAAGCAGTTGAAGATTGTGAACTAACCAGTGGCATCAAGATTGATGATGCTTACGCCGGGATTGCCGGTCACCATATTCTCGGTTTGAATAAAGACGGAGTTGTTGCAGTCACAGGAAACACGATTACAAAATCCGATATCCAGAGAGTTGTTGAAGCCGCTCGAGCAACTAATTCTCCAGACAAAGAAATCATCCACACTCTGACGCAGGAGTATATTGTCGACGGTCAGGACGGTGTCATAGATCCAATCGGGATGCAGGGGAAACGTTTGGAAGCTAAAGTCCATCTGATTCTGGGCTCTGTGACCTCAGCTGCGAATCTTGTCCAATGTTGTAATGATGCTGGGCTGAATGTGCTCAACATCGTCCTGGAACCTTTTGCTTCCGCCATGGCTGTACTAGACGAACAGGAGAAAGAACTGGGCGTCGTGCTGCTGGATATCGGGGGTGGCACATCAGATATGGTTATCTACAAGAACGGGTCCATTGTACACACCAGTGTACTTCCGCTTGGTGGGAACCAGATCACTAATGATATCGCCATCGGGTTGAGGACAACGAAGCTGGAAGCATTGCGAATTAAGCATGAATATGGTGCTGCACTGCTGTCGAAGGTTAGAGATGGTGAAGTCATCAATCTTAAAGGAATAGCGGGCAGAGATGATCGCATCATCGAAAAACGGCTTCTGGCAGAAGTGATAGAAGCTCGATTTCGTGAGATCTTTCATTTAATAAAAAACGAAATCGTCAGATCCGGCCACGGACCCGGTTGCGCCGCTGGCATAGTCGTTACAGGCGGATCCGCCTTGATGGCTAACCTTCCTGAACTGGCAGAAGAAGAGTGTCAGATGCCGGTTCGGGTGGGGACCCCCACTAACATTCAGGGCTTAGGAGAGATGGTAGAGTCTCCTTTATACGCAACAGTTGTCGGGCTGATAATGTACGGCTCCGAACCTGAAATGGAAGAGGCTTCCATTTTGACCAACTCAAATTCAGAAAACCTTCTAGCGAATGTTTCATTAAGTTTTAAAAGGCTAGTGAAAAACTTTTTCAACCTGTTTTAGTGGAAAATCGTTTTCAATGCCTCATTGGCAAACGGTTGACAATGACATTTTATTTCCAAAGGCAGCAATATGGTAATTGACGTAGACAACTTCAAATCACAACCCATCCATACAGGATTACCAACCATAAAGGTCATTGGCGTGGGCGGCGGCGGAGGGAATGTTGTTAATCGCATGGTAAACGATGACATCAAGGGAGTGCAGTACCTAGCTGCCAACACTGACGTAATGGTGTTGAATTCATCGAAGGCCGATATTATTCTGCCACTTGGGTCAAAAATAACCAAAGGTCTCGGCGCAGGAATGAAGCCTGAAATCGGACGTATGGCAGCCGAGGAGGATGCTGAATCCATCAGAGGCGCTCTGGAAAACACGGATATGGTCTTCATTGCCGCAGGCATGGGTGGCGGAACAGGAACAGGTGCCGCACCAATTGTTGCCGAAATTGCAAAAGAGATGAAACTGTTGACAGTTGGCGTCATCACAACACCTTTTCGATTTGAAGGAACCAAACGGGCTAAAATTGCAGAAGAGGGCATAGACGAGTTTAAGAAGCATGTCGACACCCTGATGGTAGTCCCAAACGATAAACTCCTCGAAATCGCCTCTTCCAAAACCACCATGAACGAGGCTTTTTCTATAGCGGATGACGTACTCAAACAGGCGATAAGCGGCATTACCAACCTCATCAACCTGGAAGGAATTATCAATCTGGATTTTGCTGATCTTAAAACGGTCATGTCAAATAAAGGGCGTGCTATCATGGGGACCGGAGTCGCAAACGGAGAAAACCGAGGCCTGGAAGCTGCCAAAAAAGCGATTTCCAGCCCCTTGCTGAGCGACACACCCATTAGTGGCGCAACCGGTGTGATCATAAATATCGTGGCCGACGAACAATTTTCACTACTCGACGCTCAAGCAGCTGCAGATTTTATTCAAAGTACGGCAGATCAGGATGCGGATGTAATCTTCGGATTAGTGACGGATACCACAAAGGATAATGAAGTGGTCATCACCGTCATTGCTACCGGATTTGAAAGAGATACGGAAGAAATCATAGAGCAACAGTCTGGGAGAAGGCCGTTGAGGGTAGTAGACAGTATGAAAAATAAGATAAGCGCATCACCGGATAAGGACCAGGCAAACGGCGAAAAACCTGATAATGGTGAGGCCCCGGTACTGGAACTAGGCCCGGAGCTGATCGATATGCAGCCGATTGAGAACAAGTTACACTACCCCGATCAGATGTCCCGAACTGAAGAGAACGACAAAAATTCAGGGGATCTGAACCCTCAGGATTTCGATATTCCATCTTTCATGAGAAAAAAGCGACTTAACTCCTAGAAATGAAAAACAAAACCCCATCACATATTCTGTTTGGCCTTGCAACAGGTCTTACCATCTGGTTTTTGGACGAACTCTGGATTTTTTTGTACTCCGCCGAGTTTACTGCCAGCCGATTTGAAATGGCTATCTCAGGTGCCTTGATCGGCATCGGATTTGGTACCATCATCTTAGTAAAAAATGGTTTTTTTGCCGACAACCTGTACAAAATCAAACGAGGAGCGCTTTACGGCGCCATATTTGGTTTGTTGGGTGGTTTAATTGGATTTGCCCTGATCGACCAAATAAACCAGCAAATTGCGGATCTAACGCAACAACCGATACTGGTCCATATTCTACACAGCACACGATGGCTGGTACTGGCACTTTTTATTGGCTTTGCAACCGGACTGAGAGACCGTAGCACTACCATATTGTCCCGTAGCCTGGTGGGAAGTGCAGCGGCCGGTTTAATCAGCGGCATCTGTATCACTCTCATTAATGCTTTTTCCCCTGTATTCTTCATATCCAGAGGATTCGGTTTTATCATCTTCGGTATTCTGCTGACATTAGCACTCGACTATGTGTCAATTATCGGTAGAAAGTCATGGATCAAAGGATTAAACGGAAGCCTTGAGGGTTTTGACCTCGAACTTTTGCAGGAAATTCACTACCTGGGGACTCAATCCAATGATGACATCAATCTGAAAAGCTACCAGGACATTCGCCCCTCACACGCAAAACTGGTCAGATACTACTCTGGCTATTCGCTCGTGGACAATGATCCATTTTGGCAGACATACGTTAATTTTAGAAACATTAAAGAACAGCCGCTAAAGAACGGTGATATCTTAAAAGTGGGCAAGGCACTGTTTCAATACTGTACAACCAACTGATTCACCGAACAAGAACTGACAACTCAATTTATCCAAGGGACTACTCAGATAATTGCAGCAGGACGCGATCTATCATAGCAAAACCCCCTTCTGCAACAGATCGCAGTAAAAGAGAATTCAATCAGGAACATCCGTATAAGTACAATGAAAGCAATTAAAATATTATTGACAACTGGCATCCTGACGGGCCTCCTTCCTACAGCCGGACTGCATGCAGAAGAGGCAATGCAGATTCAGGGTGAGCATTTCATGATAGTTTATAGCATTATCGCAGCATTTCTGGCCGTGATCCTGTTTATTGCTGCTAAGTTTAGCTTTAACGCCAAACCAAAGAAGGAACTGGGTTTTTTATCCATTACGCCGCACCGTCCGCAGCAATTTTTTCCCATCAATGAAAAAGTTCTGAACATGGTACCTGTCGTTGAAGCCCTGGCGGATGAACAAACAAATGTCTATAGCAACCTGAACAAGATCACGCTCTCCATGAAGTCTAACGGTGTATACCTGGAGGATAAGAACTATAAAATTTCCATACTGATCAATCGCCGCCGAAGCAGACGCAGTTTCCTGAACGATGGGGACATACTGGATATGGGCGAACTGACGATTATGTTTAAAACTCCTAATAAAAGACCTGAAAAATACGATTCCAAAGACCATTCATCCGGACATGTCATTCCACGCACTCGGAGAGTCAATGGAAAAATCCTCAAAAACACACCCAAACTGATTCCGGTAGAACCCCGTGAGAAAACCTACTATATCACCAAAAATCTCACTTTTATCGGACACTCAGAAATGAACGATCTGGTTCCTAAATCAAAATCGGTTGCCCCAATGCACTCGAGAATAGAGCGCGTTTCAGGAAAATATAAGCTCATCGATTTGAGCAGTCAGACTGGCACATTTGTTAATGGTCGCAGGATCGACACTAAAATGCTGCGCGATGGAGACGAAATTTCCTTTGAATCAGTCAGATACACATTTAGCCTTTCAGATAAAGCGCACTAGTACTTTTCAGTTTTTCGTTCTTACCCGTCATCCTTCTGAAATACTCAACACAAAACCACACTGGATATCCATGACTGTTGATCAAACAGAAACGCCGCTTCCAAGCGGCTTTCTTTATTCGGGAACGATTGCCGGCCTAAAACAGGAAAATACAAAAGATCTGGGATTAATCTATACAGAGCAAAATGCCTTGGTGGGAGCCGTTTATACACGCAATCGATACCCTTCGGCCCATGTTCAGTATTGTCAAAAGTTGACACCCAGTGAACAGTTTCGGGCGCTGATTATCAATTCAGGTAATGCTAACGCAGCCACCGGGGATATAGGAATAGCTGCCAATCTACAAATGGCGCAACAGGTTGCTCAAAAATTGCACCTTGAAACAGAACAAGTATTAACATCTTCAACGGGCATAATTGGCAAGCCTTTTCCTATTGAGAAAATCGAATCTTCCCTGGACAATCTTACCAGCGCGCTGCAGACATCTCCTGAAGATACTGCTGAAGCGATTATGACGACAGATACCAGACCCAAACTGGCTTCAACGGTGATTTTGATGAATGGCAAGACCTATTCTGCCATTGGCTTTGCCAAGGGTTCTGGAATGATTCACCCCAATATGGGTACTATGCTGGCCTACATCATGACGGATGCTCCGATTCCAGCTACCAGGATTCAGGCGCTGACCCGGCAGGTGTCGGAACGGAGCTTCAATTGCGTTAGTGTGGACGGTGATACATCTACCAATGATTCATTTTTTTTGATCACATCCCAACCAGATAAAAATGATGAACCTGTTCATCCAGCCATAGAGGATGGCATCACGCAAGTTGCCATCTCACTCTCCAAGCAGATTGCAGCGGACGGTGAAGGAGCCAACCATCTAATTGAAGTGATGGTCAAAGGCACTCCATCTCATGATGTTGCACAGCCGGTGATGAATGCAATTCTGACTTCCAGCCTTGTCAAGACTGCAATCTACGGAAAGGACCCCAATTGGGGTCGAATTTTGATGGCGATGGGTAACGGCTTGAATCAGACGCCGTTGAGTTGTCATCCACCGACAACAATCACCATTCAGGGAACCACAGTTTTTCTAAGGGGCGAACCACAACCTTTTGATGAAGCAGCTCTCTCCGCACTGCTCGCAGAACATGAAGTCAGGATAGAGGTCGATCTGCATCAGGGAGACTTCAGTCTGACAGGCTGGGGTTGTGATTTCAGCGATGAATACGTCCACATCAACGCCGACTATTCAACTTGAATAAAAAGCTTGTGCAAATCAGATTATCTGCCAAAGTATACTAAATGAAATTTATTGCAGATAAAGCCATTCCATATGTGAATGAGGCCTTCTCATCCCTGGGCGAAGTCCATCTTCTGCCTGCCATAGAAATCACACCAGCAAAACTTAAAGATGCGACTGGCTTGCTTGTGCGAACGACAACAAAAATCACACCCACTTTGCTGAACGGAAGTGCCGTAAGGTTTGTCGGGACCGCAACCATAGGAACCGATCATATTGATCTGCAGTATCTAGCTGACAAGCAGATCCGCCTCTCATCAGCCCCCGGATGCAACGCCACTGCCGTTGCTGAATATATCCTGACAGCCTTGTTCACTCTGGAACAAAAAACAGGGGTGTCGGTCAGAAATTGTACGCTGGGAATTGTTGGAGCAGGAAACACCGGAAGTGCCTTGAAAATGAAGGCAGAGGCCATTGGAATTCAATGTCTTTTGAATGATCCGCCATTGGCAGAAAAGTCATCTGATACACAATTCAGCCATCTCGATGAAATTGCCCAAAAAGCAGATATCATCTCTATTCATGTCCCTCTAACACACTCTGGAAAACATCCAACTTTTCATCTTGTTAACGAGCACCTTCTTAACCAGCTCAAGCCCGGCACCATCATCATCAATACCAGCCGGGGGGAAACTCTCGACAGTCAGGCACTGAAAGCCAATCAGAACCGAATAGGTCCCACCATACTGGATGTCTGGGAAAATGAACCGAATATCGATCCTGAACTGCTGCACAAGGTTGATATTGCCACCCCCCATATCGCTGGTTATTCCCTGGAAGGTAAAATTCGGGCTACCGAAATGATCTATCGCGCCGCCTGCGACTTCTTCGAAGCAACAGCAAGCTGGAAATCAAGTGATGCGTTGGCACCCTACGGTTTCCCTGATCTGATACTTCAAAATGATGGTCTATTTCCCGAACATGCAATCCTGCAGGCCTACAACATCTGGGATGATGATCGCAGGCTGCGATTATTTCCCTCACAGGAAAAATCTGGAGAATATTTCGCCAGTTTGAGGAACAATTATCAATTTCGTAGAGAGTTCTCGTCGTTTAGAATAAAAACCGGACAAGAATTTTCCTGGCCTGACAGACAGCTATTATCAGGAGTAGGATTCAATATTTCAAATGATTAGAACAAATAAGCCAATCACAAGCGTGTCGGATTGATTCAGGCATCATTTTTTATCCTGGAATTATCAAAGTTCGGTAAGAGTTTTGCTACTCTCTTTGGATCGTTTAGAAAAAACACTCCTGTAAATACGAGTACTGATCAAAAAGAAAAAAGAAAACGCTTGATTAATCCGATGTAATTACTTATTTTTGCTTAAAAGGTTCACATATTTAAAGTCAATCTCATACCCTTAATTACAATGTCAGAAAATACAACAACTCCCCCGCAACAAAGTGATTTATCAAGTATCGGTGCCATTCTCAGGAAGAAACGGGAAGAACACGCTTATACCTTGGAGCATATTTCTGAAATCACGCGGATTACGTTGACCTGTCTAAGAAATATCGAAGAGGGCAATCTAAATGCACTGCCCGGGCTGGTATTTGTAAGGGGTTTTATTCGAAACTACGCTAAATTGTTGGGACTTGAAAGTGATTGGATGATTGAAGCCCTCAATCAAACTTATTCTGATCGAACCCAGTCCAGCACAATTCCCGACCAGACTAAATCGTACAATCCGTTGGCACAACCAAAAAGCAACAATACCAAACCGTTAATTCTGGTTGGAGCGCTGGTGATCATCTCTCTGGTGGCTTTTTTGGTATACTGGCAGAGCAAACCGATGAACTCGTACAGCGGTATTAGTAACGAAGTCGAGACCATTCAGGCGATTGACACCAAGTCCTCAGCTCAGGAGGCAACCGGGGAAACTCTGGAAGCACAAATTGAAGAATCAACAGCAGAACTTCCCATGGCACCTGTAAAGCAGGAGATCAGCCCATTAACCTTGACGCTGGTAGCAATGGACAATGACTGGATTCACCTTACAATCGATGACCAGGAACCGTTTGATTTACGTTTAAAAAAGGGCGAAAAATACGATTGGCCAGCTAATGAAGAGTATTCTTTGATTATGACAACCGGCGATTCCGCTCTTATCCATCTAAACGGAGAAGAGATTGTAGATAGGGAAAATTTCAGAGATGAACTATATCAGGTTAAACTCAATAAATTTACTTTAACTCGTATTAATAACCGCTAACCTGAAATTCAGCCTAAACGACTGTTTGCAAACTCCAAACAGCTCATTTCACAGCTGATGGTTATTAAAATACCGAAGTCACTCGTCGTCCAGCGGCTTTTTGACCCTCTGAAAAATTTATGAAAGCAATCATTCTGGCTGCTGCCAAAAGCAAAAAACTCACCCCGTTTTCGGACACACGCCCCAAATCCATGATCTCCATTTCAGGAGAATATATCCTGGAAACAATTCTGAGACACCTGGCAGCAACAGGCATTCATGAAGTCTGGATTGTGGTCAATCATAAAAAGCAGATCATTCAGGATTATTTTAAATACGGTAAGAAAGTTGGCCTGAAGATTGAGTATATAGAACAAGCGGAAGAAGGCGGGATTGGACAGGCGGTCTCACTGTGCGAAGAAGTTGTCGGTACGGACTCCCATTTTCTGCTTGGATATGGCGATGTGCTAATGGCTGATAATCATTTTAAAAACTTACTACAGGGTTTTGAGAGAGTCCGTCCAAATTCCCTGGCAACTATCGCACATCCTTTATCTGATGGAGATTATGGCAATATCTATCTCAGCCATGATATGCAGATATCCAAATTTCTCGAAAAACCGGAGGGAGCCCGGATGTCAAACTATATCCTGGGCGGTAGTTTTGTTCTAAGTAGAGAGTGCTTTGATTATTTATCAAAGAATAAGCTTGATATGGTGAGCTACTATCAACACTTGATTTCCGAAAATAAGATGATCGCTTCTCTCTGGGAAGATTCATGGATCGATATCAGCAGACCGTGGCACATTCTGGCAGCAAATCAGATGATGATGAAAACGTGGATCACCAGCATCATTCCAGATAGCGTCTCCATTGATCCCAACGTCAATATCAAAGGCACTGTCCACTTTGGTGAAAACGTTCATATCTGTTCAGGGACCTCCATCGTAGGGCCCTGTTACATTGGTTCCAACGTCTTTATCGGCAACAACTCCCTGATTCGAAAAAACTCATCTATCGGGTCGAACTGTAAAATCGGGTATGGGACAGAAATTAAGAATGCCGTCCTGTTCGGTAATTCAACAGTCGGACGACTCTCTTTTATCGGGGATAGTGTTTTAGGTGAAAATGTACATTTAGGATCTGGCAGCATGACGATCAATCATGACTCTTTAGGCAGAGAGATTGAATATCAACCACCCGGGGAAGAAGCCATCAATACGCAATTACCAAAACTCGGGGCTTTTGTTGGGGATGATTCAATCATTGGAACGGGTCATACTATCGCTCCCGGTACTTATATAGCTCCCAAGACCCAAATTTCAGACCGAATCACCATTTCGGATTCAAAAGTCAGCTGAGCTCCCTATTCTAGATAAGATATGGACAAAATATCTCTTCAGAACAAAGGTATGTATGGGAAAGACGAACCTGAAATAACAGGAATCACCCACAGCAGCCAGAGAACTATTAATTTTAATATTGAAAAGCATTATGTGCGGAATTAGTGCGATCGCCAGCCACAAACCCGTGGCCAAGCTGCTGCTTAAAAGCCTGCAGAATCTTGAGTACCGAGGGTATGACTCCTGCGGAATGGCGCTATTTGATGAACAAGAGATCATACTGCGCAAAAACATCGGCAACGTGAATGAGGTCAACTCCATCGAACGTTTTGAGGAGATGAAGGGACATCTTGGTATTGCTCATACACGCTGGGCAACTCATGGCGGAGTAACAGCAGAAAATTCACATCCTCACTTTTCCAGTGATAATAACTTCGTCATTGTGCACAACGGCATTTTTTCAAATTATCAAGCCATTAAAGCTGGCCTGGAAGCTAAGGGACATCAATTTCGGTCTCAAACGGACACAGAGGTCTTTGCCAATCTGCTTCAAGAAGAATATAGCAACTGCCAGGACGTGGAAACTGCCTTCTGCAACGCTCTTAACAAATTGGAAGGGTCATATGCCATTGCCATGTTGAGCGTCTATCGACCGGATACCGTTTTTGCGGTCAAAAAAGACTCCCCGTTGGTACTGGGAATCAATGATGGCGTCAATTTCGTCAGTTCGGATATGAATGCATTTATCTCTGAAACTCGCGACACAGTGCTCATCAATGATTACGAATATGTAACAATGACAAATGATTCCTTTCAGGTTAAAAGCCTGGCAGACAATCAGACCATCACCAAACAGATTATCCATGTACAATGGGACAAAGAAACGGCCCAGAGAGGTGGTTTTTCTCACTACATGTTGAAAGAGATATTTGACCAACCTCAAACCGTCCGCCAGAGCCTGCACATTTCAGATCAGGAAATTGAGACCATCGCCAGAAAATTCATCGATAAACCACAATCCTTTTGTGTCGGTGTTGGGACCACTTATTATGTTGCCATGATTGGAACCTACCTGTTTTCCAAATATGCAGACCTCTACGTCCCCAGCATTTCTGCTGATGAATTTCCAACGCTGATCCCAGTCAACGCAGACCAACACGTACTGTTTTTCTCCCAGAGTGGTGAAACCTATGATACGCGCATGGCTATTCGGTCAGCAAAACAGGCCGGTGCAGCCACTTCAGCAGTTGTTAACGTGGTCGGATCCTCCATCAGCCAGGAAGTTGATGACTGCATTTTTCAGGGATCCGGACCAGAAATCTGCGTCGTTTCGACAAAGGCTGCGCTGTCTCAGATTGTGATACTTTGGCAGATCGCCCTCAGAGTCGGTGTAATGCGAAATCATCTCAGTAAAAAGCAGGCAGAATTACATCGCCAAAGGTTGTTTGATTTCTCTGAGCTCATTGAAAAGGTGATTAATGAAGAGTCTGGTTTTATCCGGGATCTCGCCAAAGAAACCAGCCATGTCAGAAATTGGTTGTTTATGGGCAGAGGCATCTATTACCCAATTGCTTTGGAGTCCGCCTTGAAAATGAAAGAGGTGACCTATGTCCATGCAGAGGGGTTACCGGCCGGATTTCTGAAACACGGCACGCTTGCCATGGTAGACGAAAATATGTACAGCCTGTTCTTTCTCCCAAACCGCCAGGATACCAAACTCTTCGACACGACGTTAATGGCCATTGAAGAAGTTAAGGCACGTCGTGGAAAAGTGATTGCATTCTGCACCCAGGATGACAAAGAAGTACAACATATGCTGGACCACTATTTCGTGATTCCGGAGACCGAGCCCGAGTTGACGCCCTTGGTGGAAATGGTGATGGCTCAGCTATTCTCTTATTACAGCGCCCTGAATCTGGGACTTAATATCGACAAACCCCGAAACTTGGCTAAATCCGTGACGGTTGGATGATAGAGCTACCTGATTTCGATCTTCATATCTTCGATCTAGACGACACCCTGATCAATACTCGGGAATCTTACTATTCCGCCCAGGAAGAAGCAGTTCGTAAAGTGTTTCCCGAACTGACCGGAAACTCACTACTATCCGCCCTGCAAGACCTGAAATGGTTGTGCCGGACCTTTGGTTCAGGCAATACCGAATCCTACTTTACTGCGTTTATTAACAGCCAGAAAGATCTGACCGTCACAGATATGTCTTCCGCTGCCTCGTTGACCGCTGTTTATCAAGAGGCATTCCTGTCTAACCTCAAACCTCTGGATGGAGCAGAACATTACCTGAAATACCTTCAAACCAGCAGTAAAAAACTGGCCTTGGTCAGCAATGGGATAATAGTATCGCAGCTGAAAAAACTTCACCTAACCGGATTTGCTGATTTTTTCCCGGACAAACAGAGCTTTATTTCAGAATCCTACCTTCCTTCTCAAAAAAAACCCTCTCCGCATATGATTGAATTGGCCTGCCAATCAGTCGATATCGATCCTGCTCGAAGCGTATTTTATGGTAACAGCACAGAAGATATTCTGGCTGGAAACCTGGCCGGTGTAACGACGTTTCTCATTGGTAAGGATAACGGCGTTAACAGTACCGTGCCTGAAATCGGTCAACCTGATTTTTGTGTGGATAGCTGGATAGACTGAAGAGAAATTGGGACAAGCAGTGTTCTATTCTAAGGTAGGAACAGCGGGCAGGAGAACGTTCTCCTCACCCGCTATTAATCAGGAAATTACTTGCCTAATCAAGCAACCGCATTACCTTTTGAGGGATCTGATTCGCCTGTGCCAACATCGCCGCACTCGACTGCATGATCAGATCGTTCCTGGTGAACTCGGCCATTTCAGCCGCCATATCGGTATCACGAATATTGGACTCGGCAGCGACCATATTCTCCTTGGCTATCTGCATGTTGGCCACATTAATCTCCAGAGTATTATTCTGGAATGCGCCAAGCTCAGCCCGGACTTTAATCACTTCATTGATCGCTTTGTCTATCAGGGTCATCGAATCCTGAGCTCCCTGGGATGATCTAACATCTAAATCCGAAAGAGACGCAAAATTACTCATGTTAGCAACCCCTCTGGCCAAAGTGCCCGATGAAACGTTCTGCAGAGCAACTCTGACCTTCTGGCCTTGTCCCGGACCGATCTGGAAAGTCAACGCATTTTGAGTCACGTTTACCTTTCCAACATTCAGTCCTTCCGTTGGTATCGCAAGATTTGGATCCTTGGAATGATACCAAACGGACAATCCGTCGGTTTTCTTATTACCACTGATACCCGTCATGGCTTCACCCATACCAATGGTTGCTTCACCATTGATGAAACCGCTCAGGTTTTTACCTCTGGTTGCGGCCTGAAAGATCCCGCCTTTTTCCGACAATACACCCGCCGTGCTGCTGGCTGCAGAGAACGTGTGCTCGCTACCATACTGAGTATGCTCTATCTGTATGGTTCCGGCATCGGTTTTTGAAATGGTCACATTCAGACCGGCCTTTTTTGCGGCATTCGCAAAATTCAGGACTGCCGCATCGACCGTGTCGCTTTTTTTCGTAACATACTGGGCTGTTTTACCACCCTCTGTCACGTATAACTTCTCACCAGCTGTGATAATTTCCTGTGTCAACGAGGTCGATCCCAGCAATGCTGCTTTGGTCGCCATTCCAGTGACCACGACATCATAGCCTTCTTCCCCACTTGACTGGGTTTCTGTCATTGCGCCAACAAACTGCAAGCCGTCTCCGATTGCCAAACCGGACACACCATTTGAGCCATCCAGCAACTTCTTCTGGCCAAACTGTGTGAATTCAGCAATCCGATCAACAGAAGCAACCATGTTCTTGATTGATGTCTGGTTTGCAGCTAGCATCACAGCATCATTAGAACCTTCGTTGGCTGATTGAACCGCCAACTGCCTCATTGCGACAAGCGTATTGTTAGCTTCCGCTAACGCACCTTCAGCTGTTTGCACCATAGAAACCGTAGACTCCGAGTTACGAATTGCCTGGTCAATACTGGCAACTTGAGAACGTAACTGTTCCGAAGCCATTAAAGCGGCAGCTCCATCTCCCGCGGAATTAATCCTTAATCCAGAAGATAGTCTTTCGAGAGATTTGGAAACCCTCTCATTAGCCTTCTCTAAGTTCCTATGGGCATTCAAACTGGCGGTATTATGATTTATTCGCAAACTCATAACAATTCCTCCATAATGAATGTATGCGGTTTTACAAACCGCTCAGTTCCATCAACTTCCGATGTCAACAGTCCCAATGTGTCGTTCTAAAAAACGACAGGACAGCTTATATGGAAAGTGGTGTGAGCAAGCGAAAAAGAATCACACTTTCCAATAAGCGGTTCCCGTGAACCACAACTATACGGGTCTCGGGGTTCGCGGCAACCGCTTCTGCACGACTACCCCTTCCATACATTCTTGGAGCGCATCAAACGCTAAACACAGCGTTTTTCTGTTATCAGTTTTATACCCAATCAAAAACAAACCGAATTCCCATGTGAGATCTCCACCTCCCCAAAGTACATAGCATTTCATGCACTGCAGGAACAGTCTCAACCACCCATAGAAAAACAGTTTGTACTTTTTACTAACACTACTGCGTCATTGCCCATCCACCAAAGATCAGACTGATTGGTAAAGTGGGTTAAATGCATGACGCAGGAACTTCTCAAGGGAACAGGTAAATCATTCCCCTGGCAGCTCCCTAACAGGTCCCTGAAAACGAATTCAGTGGACTCGCAAGGCAGATGCCATTATAAAATGCAATTTTAACTTTATGCACCTGCAAGCTCTCGAAATCATAGTTTTTTACTATTCACAACATATCCTGAGCTGAAGGGGTCAGGATTTAAAACGATGGAAAGCAGGACTATTTCCCTGCGCGTTTTAAATCATGATCTCCTTGGCAAAGTTGGATACCCCATAACCTCTGCAAAGGAACATCAACTAAATATCTGTTTGCCGAAAGCTTTGAAAAATTTATCAATCCATATCGTTTTCATTAAAGGTTCAAATATGGGATACAAGGCTGTGTTCCGTCAGGACAGAACATTAGCCGCTCCCTCTTTTTCAATTTCTTCAAGGGTCACAAATAGTGGGGGATCCTCCATGGCAAAGACCATTTTCAATCCCGGTGTAAAATTATCGATGGAATTTTCATCGAAGCATAATTGGATCACTTGCTCACTGATCAGATCCATTCGACCATTTCTAGCTACCATTTTTGTTTTCATAACAGACTCCGCAAAAAGGTGCCTTAGGCACAATTTTGGCATTAACCTTTGTATCATGAATTATTCGCAAACTCATGACCTCCGCAGTAAAATGGGGTTGGTTGATCCGCTTCACCCAACCCTGAAAAAAAGACACACCTCACCTGTCCACATCCATTGCAAACAGATGTGCGAACAACCACCTTCCCCATATAAACTGTATCGTCAGGGGCTTTCCGGTCATTCTGAATATCTAACCCACCCACTTTTTCATTGGAATTTCTGCTGTGGATTCAGGTCAGACTATTAAGCTTTCATTCCATACAAGCGATGATTCAATCGCCTTCTCATTCCTGGTATTTTAAATCCAATTGGATTTATTTATGTTTTATGACCCCCAAGTGGAAACCACCTGTGTTATCCCTGCAAATTCAAGGGTTTGATTTCGCTTCTATTATTAAATTGCACATTTTTTGACACTTCCTTTTTCTGGTTGACCACTGTCCGCCAACCATCACGTAGTTCTGACATCAGATCACAAACCTCTTCAATATATGATGCGTTCTTCTGGATGTTAGCATCAATCAAACGGTTAAACATATACACATAAAGCGACTTGAGACTCGATCCCACTCTGCCGGATTGATCCATATTCAACGAAGTCATCAACTCTGAGATAATTGCTTTAGCCTTGGAAATGGCGTTATGTGCCCCCTCCAGATCCTCCTTATTTATTTTATTGGCTGCAATTTTCAAATATCGGATCGTCCCATCATACAGCATCAGGATTAACGTTCCCTGATCTTTAGTCGTCACAGCTGCTTTTTTGTATGCCTGATTGCTTTTTGTATATGGGTTCATTTTTCCCTTACTAGAAAGTTTGGTTTAAAATTTTATTCCAACAGAGTTAAAGTGAATTGTTAAAGAAACCAGCCAATAGATAAAAACTATCAAAGCTTGGCAAGCTGACCGGTCATGTACTTCTGCTCAGATTTTAATTGCCCTAACTGACTCTCCATTTTTGCAAACTTTAGAGACAGTTTTTCTCTTTTTTTAGTAATTCTTTCTTCCAGTTTTTCCAATTCTGATTCGTAATTCTTCAACTGCTTTTCAATATTTTTTGTATAGATATCCAATGCGCCTTTTTCGGGCTCCATCACATCAGAGATATACTCCATTACCTTGGTCCCAACCCCCTTTGTAAAAATCAGATTGCCCTCTGCAGCGGGTCCAATCTGATTTTCTGTCAAAGAGATATAAAGCTTCAAACCTTCATACTCAGTACCCTCTTCACCGGTCAGGATCTGACCACTGCCCTGCATTGCAACGCCATCAATAGTCCCCTGCACATCCTTTCCAACCTCAGAGTCACCGCTCATCAGCGGATGGTTAAGTACGTTATTGTTGTTCTCAACCCGGATGGAAACAGAAGATTTAGTTCCAGTCACATTGGAACGGATAGTCACCTGCCCACCGTCCGATGTTACTACCACCTTCATTTTCCCCAGGCTTTTATCGTTGATGATTTTCCGCTGGAGATCCGAGGCAATATCTTCAATTTTCCAGGTTCCGGTTTCCAGGGTGATCATTTCAGACTCCCTGCCATTTACAGTGACATAGATTTCTTTATTACTATCATCGATCGTCACCGGCCCTGAGGCCTGCCTCGTTATGTAACTCCCCCGTGTCGCAGCTGAAGTAATGTCGATTTCAAAACCATCTTTACCGCTGATCTGGGTCTCATCTGAAGAACCCAGGTAGATAATCCCAGTGTTTTCGGATGTCCCATGGCTCCGAAAAAGATCAGCAACGGTAGTCAGGTTATCATTGATCGCATTTGTCAGTTTCTCTTCATCTATATTAATCAACCCTTCCTGGGTAATTTTCAAACCGATGGAGATCAACATATTTTTTTGTTCTTCCAAGCCAATAATCGGATCGATAAAAATCCGATTGGCTTCCCTTTGAATTCTCGGCAGATTTCTATCCCCCTGTAGCGGAGCTGCCTCTTGTGTATCCTTATCGTACCTAGTGACATCCTTAAAAAACTGCAATGTCGTATTATATACTTCTGTAAATTCAGCAATCCCTTGTAAAGCCTTCTCAGTATCTCCACGTACACTAATAGTCACTGGCTTCTCAGCAGTAGAGAGCAGATTGAGCTTGACCCCATCAATCACATCCTCAAGTGTATTTGTTGGGTTGGTGATTAACAAGCCACCTCCCAGATCTGTTGCTCCCAATCGGATTTCAGCATCTTGAGGCGGCTGGATCACCGGTGTAAAGGTGCGGAAAGAAAAACTGTCCGTTTCGAAGACACTGCCTTCTCCCAGCACTAACGACAACCCGGAATCAAATTCAATGGGGTTTCCTACCTGATAATCATCTCCCCCGACCTTCAGAATCCCGGAATTACCTGCATCATCTTCCCAGCGTAGTTCCAACCCCTTCGTTACTCCAATACTTCCGCTTTTCAGCGAGGTGAAGGTGTAGACTTTGGGATCAAAATCGGTATAGGTTCCCACGATGGTTTTGCCTGCGTTACTGACCCTCGCACCAGTCGGTTTTTTAGCAGCAGCAGGACCAACACCTTCTTCTTCATCCTCATCAACTTCCGGTGATATCCAGTTCGTAAGATCTTTTATTTGCCCACCTTCTCGACGTTCCGAATCATCCAGCCACCAATAGTCCGCAGTTGATTCCGCCTGGTATTCAAACGTGGAAGTGTCTCCATCGTTCAGAAGGCCTGGTTTCAAGTCCAACTCCAACCCGTTCCCCAGGGAGAGCTTTGATCCAGGCTCGTAGCCTTTTCCAACAAAGGCGGTTCCTTTGATGCCATTTTCTGATTCGTATTCAATTTTCAGGTCTTCCGCCTGACCGATCTGTCCACTACCAACAACTCTCAAAGTGAACACATCGTCCTCTTCACCTTCGAATTTTCCGGTGATAATGGGCCCGCCTTCTGTACTTTGACGCTTCCATGATGTAGGCGGTTTAACTTGAGCCGCCCGTTCCTCATCGCTTTTCCACCAGTACAGTTCAGAATCCTGATTTTTGGCCTGGGCCGTGAACACATCATTTACAATGATTTCGCCCTCACTCAGAACCAGACTAATACCATCTACAATTTCAAGGGGCTCACCTGGTGTATAGTTAAATGAACCCAGATCCAGATATCCGTATCGGCCGCTGTTATCTTCCCAGCGCATACGAAGGTTCTCACTGACACCAATGATACCCGTGTTAACAACAGTAAAGGTCAAGTCAAGGGCTTCTTCTCCGTTAAACTCGCCAATCAATTCCGGGATGGCAGTCGACGCCCCTGTTCCCGTGGCGATTTGTTCTCCCTCTTCCGCTCTGACGATGCCTTTCCATTTACCCGGCTGCAGGTAGTATGGATCAAATGTTGGCGCCTCTCCTTCCCCTTTTATGGCGGAAACGATTTTTAATTCACCTTCCCGACCGGTCTTTTTACTGGTCAGAACCACCTGAAAGGGCTTTCCCTTGTTTCCTGTCTTTATAATATTCGCACTGACATCGGTGTCCAGATTATTAATAGCATCTACATATCCCTGTAGATTATCGTTTGTTTCGTCAATCACAATACTGTGGTTCTGATCCTCTCCGATCGAGATCATAACTTCACCCCGCCCCACCGTATCCTCCTTGGCAGAGAATCCCTGGGATGCAATCTGATGATTGAGTGCCAGTTTATCAACGACCAGAGTGTGCTTCCCGGGCGTAGCCCCGGATGTCGCAATCGCCTCAACCACTTCCGGATGGCTGGAACTGACAATTTTACCTTCCCATAATGATTTTTTGGAAAGTTTTTCCGCAGCTGATTTTACAGTATCCAAATAAATCTTGGTCTGTTTCCAGGCGTCCAATTCCAGTTTTTTTGCTTCCTTCCGCTGTTCAACAGGTTCAACCTTTTTTCGTTCAGCTGCGATCATCTGCTCCACGATACCCTTGGTATCCATACCGGAAGCAAGACCTGTTATTACATTTGGATTGGAAGATATTTCACTTGGCATTTACCTATCCTTGAAGAGACGGATCATTCGGCAAAATTTTCCATTTATTTACCGATGATAGGGCAATAATCCACATAAACCCGGCTAACAGGGTTGAAAGAACGGATCATCCCCGCGTTGACAGACACTACTGTCAATGAGATCAAATCCACACACAACCTTGATTGCCGGCTCATGCTGCCGCTATTAAATTTTATTCCAAGAATAGGTTTACAATTATTATTCCATGATCCTCATTCCAACAAATTAAACTATCTTCACTGTGTCTTTATCGGCAGATAAAAATAAAACTTTAGTCCCAAAACACTCTTTTTCCCATAAAACTGAAACGTCACTGAAATTCCGACTATCAAGTTGCGTTACCAAAGAAATCGCCAGCACTCCATACAATAATCTTCAAGAGCTTATGGATCGTTCATAAATAGCTTCACATAATCTATTCCCAAAAGTCCCCAAAACACTGGACATTTTGCAAACAGAATGTGACAGCAACGTGTTTCTGGGGAAACACATGACTAATTTATGAGCCGACCCTTTGGTAAAGAAACTATCATTTTAGAAATGGAAACAGTTATAACTTCCTTTTAGTCTCTATCGGCAGATTTCTGATAAACTTTAATTTTTTACAAAAATATTCTTCAACTCTAATCTCGATTTTGTTAGAGCCGGACCTCTGGTTAAATTCAGGGGAGGTTGAGTGACAGTGCTGAATTGTGAGCGGGTTCTACAAGGGGGAGAACAGTAGCAGAAGTGAGGCGGATTGAATTAAAGACAACGGATTAGTTACTTTGTTTGAAGATGGTGTGTTTTGCAGATTAAAAAAACCGGAGAATCATGAACATAATACGAAGGAGCTATAATGTAGAGAGGCGTTGTAATTTATAGATCTTCGGGTTCGTCAGCTGGATCTTCAGGTTCGTCCGTTATGTCGATCTGATCCAGAAGTTGGGAAATACGATCAGCGTGATCAAAACCGCCGTCAAATACAAATCTGAGTCGAGGAGTATTTCTTGATTTCAAGGTCTTAGCCAATTTAGCTTGAAAGAAGCCGCTGGCCGCATTCAATGCCTGTGTGACTTCAGCCGTATCCACCTTTGGATTAAACACTGAGTAAAGTACAACCGCGGATGCTGAGTCGGGACTGAGATTGACAGAAATTATCGTGACACCCAGAAACTTTGGGTTATTAGATGATTTTTGAAGGATGGTTGAGAGCTTTATCTTAATCAGCTCTTTTTTCCGGTTGCTGTTGACCTTTGCCATTCATTTACCCTTTAAGAATTCCTCAATAAAAGAATCGGAAAAAACTCACAAATGAACAGCACTGACCTTTAACAAGCAATTGTTCTTCTGATCCGATGCAGATAGCCATATAGATGTTACAACCTGCTCATCCTAAATACTTCGAGAATAAAAAACTGCTAGAGCTTCGCTGCTGTCTCAAGCCTCGAATAGGATTCCAGCTCGTCACCCTCTCTAATGTCCTTATACGCCTCAATCCCAATACCGCATTCGAAACCCGATAAAACCTCTTTCGCTTGATCTTTGAAACGTTTCAGAGAGGCCAGCTTACCGTCGTGAATGATGACATTATCCCGAATGACTCTGACCGGGCAGTCCCTGACGAATTTTCCTTCTACCACCTTGGATCCAGCTATCGTGCCCACTTTTGGAATATTAAACACTTCCAGAACCTCAGCTTTACCTTGTATCTCCTCACGAATGATCGGCTCCAGCATACCTTCCAACGCCTTTTTCACATCGTCTATGACCTCGTAGATGATACTGTACATGCGCACATCCACATTTTCCTCATTTGCCATCTTTTTGGCAGATGCGTCAGGCCGAGTATTAAAACCGATCACAACCGCATCACTGGTTGAGGCCAACATCACGTCGGTGCTGGTAATAGCCCCTACCGCTCCTCGGATCACACGAATTGCCACCTGTTCATTTCCCAATCGATGCAGCGCATCCGATAAAGCTTCAAATGAACCGATTACATCGGTTTTGATAATCAAATTGAGAATCCGCTTTTCATCTTTACCCATGGATTCCAGCAGGTTTTCCAAGCTCCGCTTATGTTGCTGCGCCTGCTTCCTGGCTTTCTCTTTTTCAGATCGCAGAGTGGCAATTTGACGAACCTGTTTTTCGTCCAATCCCACATTAAATCGATCCCCAGCCATCGGAACACCATTCAAACCAACAATCTCAACGGGAACGGACGGCACAGCCTCATGCAGCTTTCTCCCGCGATCGTTCCACATGGCTCTCACACGACCATATTCGGTACCCACGACGTAGTTATCTCCGACTCTCAAGGTTCCCGTCTGAATCAGGATAGTGGCGGTATTTCCCCTTCCTTTGTCTACTTTGGATTCGATCACGACTCCCTGAGCAAACCGGTCCGGATCCGCCCTAAGTTCCATGACTTCGGATTGCAGATGCAGCATCTCCAATAATTTCTCAATGCCCTCACCCGTTTTTGCCGAAACTTTGATCATCGGCACATCCCCACCAAACTCTTCCGGGACCAGTTCATGTTCCATCAATTGTTGGATGGTCTTGTCCGGATTTGCATCCGGTTTATCGCATTTATTGATGGCAACAATTATCTG
>PJEL010000691.1_pt1 | contig 38739 bp, 36 predicted proteins | sample 1853271 | NCBI WGS metagenome assembly PJEL01 (sample SAMN08108733, study PRJNA415343) | Invertebrate metagenome, whole genome shotgun sequencing project. | host: Globobulimina | place: Sweden: Gullmar Fjord | collected 2015-08
ACATTACTTGTCAATATAATAAAAAGGTTGTCAGTGAAGTATCTAAAACCATTGCGACAATAATAAATAAGCACATTGGCGAATTTGATTATGCGGGTCAAATAAACGAGGGCCAATACCTTATTATTTATCCACATCAGAAAAATGATGAGTCGTTGAAAAAAATGGACAAAATAATTGATGAACTAAAAGTAAGATTTTTTGCCAATTTAGGTGGATTTTCAGTTAATATAGTTTTTTCGTTAGATGCTCCAAGTGTTCAGGACATTGATCCATATATCTTTCTTTCAAGGCTGATTGACACATAAAGAGCGGAATAGTTAAGTTAGGTTGTTTTATGGTATTTGTACTTGTTGTTACTGCAATATTTGTTGCCGTTAGTATCTATTTCTTCTTTAGATCTGAGAAGCTTGAAGCGGAACTTAAAGCAAAACGTAGAGAGTATTCGCAGACACTTAAATCAAGTAAAGCTATGGCAGATACCGTGGCCGTGGTCGCATCAAAACATGAAGAGTTTTTAAAATTTAGACTGAGCAAATTACAAGAAATCACTGAAGAGAATAACGACCTTAAATATGTCACCCCGTTGATCAATAATTACGGGCTTATTTTTAGAAACTGTTTTTCGGCTAACAAGCAGCTAAAGCCAACAGCCGAGAAATGTTTCGAAAGTATCAATCCTGGTTCATATAAAGGTTTTGTCACCTACCTTGGCACTAAGGATGCTCATATTCGGAAAATGTGGGCAGAAGGCGGATTGAATGGCTTTATGTCTTTAGTTGAGGCACTTTTAGTCGAGGTTAACAAATCAGCAATAAAAAAGGTGTCTGAGCTAGCTTAGCTCATTTCACAAACATAAAAAAAGCACCAACTTGGTGCTTTTCTATGATCTTACCTTTAAATTAGGACCTGTATCTATTTCACCATCTCCGGTGATAGTCGCTGTATTCCCGTCACATAATAGTACTGCCACACTGCCCATATTACTATTTCTCAAAAAAGCTAAATCGTAACCGAATTGAATCAAGCTACTGGCTGCAAATTTCTGAGCTAGTGTGAGTTTATCCCATAGTAAAGCGTGTTCTTGTTCGCTATGCCTTCTTTCCAGAAGTGTTTCGCGATTAGCTAATGCTTGCATTAAAAGCCTCATCTCTCTACTAAGCCATCATGACTTAAATGCCAATAGTTGACACATTATCTAACCTTGATTATTAATTCAACAAATAAATTCAATTCTTTACCCCGTTTTTACTGTTATGACAATAATTTATAGTTTTTTTAGCCTATGATTTCGTATAATTAAATCATTAACAATTGGGGTGTATGATCGATATGAGTAAAGTTTTAGATGACTTGTCATCACTATTAAAGTTAGAAGCGATTGAACAAGGGATTTATCGTGGACAAAGCCAAGATCTTGGCTTTAAGGCCTTGTTTGGTGGTCAAGTTTTAGGTCAAGCCTTATCAGCTGCGCAAGAAACCGTAGAACCTGATCGACAGGTACACTCATTACACTCATACTTTTTACGCGCCGGTGATGCAGCAAAACCCGTCGTTTATGAAGTTGAAGAACTTAGAAACGGGCGTAGCTTCAGTGCAAGGCGTGTCCAAGCAATTCAAAATGGTAAAACTATTTTTTTCATGAGCGCTTCATTTCAAGGGGCTGAAGAAGGACTTGAGCATCAGGACCCTATGCCTGATGTGCCTGGACCAGATGGAATACCCTCATACGAAGATTTTATTTCAGCTCACCAAGCGGCTATACCTGAGGATAAGCGTGGCAAGTTCTTGGCCGAAAAACCCATTCATATTCGCCCCGTAGAACAATACAATTGGATCAAGCCACAGGCTACTGAAGGTAAAAGCCATATGTGGATTAAAACTAATGGGAATTTACCTGATGACTTACGCATTCATACTTATATGCTAGCGTACGCGTCGGATTTCCATTTTTTGCCAACTGCACTTTTCAGACACGGGCAGACACATTGGCAACCTAATATGCAAATAGCGACCATAGATCATTCGATGTGGTTTCATCGTCCGTTTCGTTTCGATGACTGGTTGCTTTACGCGATAGATAGCCCATCGGCTACCAGTGGTCGAGGTTTAGTGAAAGGACAGATTTTTAACCGTGAAGGTCAACTTGTTGCCTCTACCATGCAAGAAGGTGTTATTCGTTTAAGGTAACCTGTGATGAGCTGTCAATAGGTTATTGCGGTCGTTGCCGCCAATCATGGCCTGTAGGATGTTGGAACACACGTAGGTCGAAGTTAGGCGCCATCGCATATAAATGGTCGAAAATATCGGCTTGAATACCTTCATAATTAACCCAATTTTGGTCATTACTGAAAAAATAAAGCTCTAAAGGTACACCCGTACTTGTTGCGGCTAACTGCCTTACCATACACGTCATATTGTGGTGAACTTTGTCGTGTTGACTCAAATAGGCGCTAATATAGGCTCTAAAGGTGCCAATATTAGTAAGTTGACGGGAGTTTAACGTATCACAGTTGGTTAGTCCCTGCTGTGCCATGCTGTCATTAATGTCTTGCTGCTTTTGTTCTAAATAGGGCTTTAGTAAATTAATGTCTTTTAATTGTTCGATTTCTTCTAAGTTGTAAAACTTAATACTGGCAACGTCTAAGGTAATCGCTCGTTTTATTCTTCGACCGCCAGAATGAAACATATCACGCCAGTTTTTGAATGAGCCGCTCGTTAGCGCATAGGTAGGCACAGTTGTTACGGTTCGATCAAAATTTTGAATTTTTACCGTATTTAGACCAATTTCCAATACGTCCCCATCGGCACCATACTCAGGTAGTGTCACCCAATCTCCAGGAGCAACCATTTTGTTTGCCGATATCTGTATACTCGCGACAAGTCCTTTGATGGTGTCTTGAAATATGAGTAACAAAACCGCAGTTAATGCCCCTAAGCCACTCAGTAAATAAATGGGTGAACGATCCAGTACATATGAAACTGCCAGAATAGTTGCAACAAGGTAAACAATTAACTTGATCACTTGAATGCTAGCATTTAACGGTAAATATTTTTCTTTGGCTTTATGTTGATAAATGCTTTGAATGACATCGAGCAGCGCACTAAAAGAATAAGCCACCTGAAAGACAATGAAGACTTTAGCCAAAGTGATGACCAGATTAAAAACGGGTGAATCTTGAGGGATAAGCAGTGGTGTAAGAAACAACACCAAAATAGTTGGTGTTAAGCCGGCAATGCGCTTGAATATATTATGGTTCATCAATAAGTCATCCCACGTGTTTTTAGAACGAGAGATAACAGCGTTTATCATCGCAACCAGCCGATGCTTTACCAAGTAATAACAAAGGCTAGAGGCCACTATCATTAGCACAATGCCTGTGATGGTTGCCGCCAAGTTTAGGTGTTGCTCGGGCACACCGTTCGTACTAAGCCATTGCAATATATATTGATTCATTGTTGAATTGATCCTTAGGGCTTGTTTTTCATGGCTTTAAGCGTTTCGTCTTTATCTATCCATAGCTGATTCACCCAGCGCTGAAATTGTTGCTTAAACTCTTTATCGTTGAAATAGTCGCCAACTATTTGAGAGTCTACATCAAAGGTTTGAATATGCACTGATATTTTCTTTACCTTGCCACTGATAAATTCAAAAAAATGAGGAATACCATTTGGATAGTGGATAGTCACATTAACGACTTTGTTGAGGTGCTCACCCATGGCATCAAGTACAAACGCAATGCCACCTGCCTTTGGGCGAAGAAGATGTGAAAAAGGAGACTTTTGGTTGCTATGTTTTTCGTTGGTAAAGCGTGTACCTTCAATAAAATTCATCACACTGACTGGCTTGTGTTTAAATTTCTCACACGCCTTTTTTGTCGTTTTAATGTCAGACCCAATTAAATGAGGATTCTTTCTCAAATAGGCTTGGCTGTATCGCTTCATAAATGGAAAATCTAATGCCCACCAAGCAATACCTAAAAAAGGTACGTAAATGAGTTCCTTCTTCAGGAAAAACTTTAAGAAGGGAATTTTTCCGTGAAACAGGCGCTGTAACACCAAAATATCGACCCAACTTTGATGATTACTTAAAATTAAGTACCAATCATTCATGGTCAGCTTTTCTAGACCGGTGACTTTATATTCGACACGGGTAAACAGGTCTTGAATTCGAGTATTGATTGCGACCCAATTACTGGCCATTTGATCTAACCAGTAACTAAAAAATTTTTGCCAAGGTTTAAGTGGCACAAGTGCTTTGAGGAATGATCCAATAACAATGGGAATAACCCAAAACAAAGTATTCAGGCAATATAAGATAAGAGAGCACACACAAATGAGTGGTGTTGGTAAAAAACTAAGCATAAGTATTATTCATTTTTGTTTTAATAATTTCAACCATAGCTCTACAAGTCATAGCGCATAAGTTTCTATCGATAAATATAGAAAAGATCAGTCAATTGATGTTTATTGTTCAGCATACATCACGGCTTTTATTCTAAAATTTAACTTGCAGCTTCTTCAAGAACTAATCGCTATTTTTATTTTACAAGCTTAAGAGTCAATAGTGTACTTTCATTTCTATGATAAGTGAGCAAAAACATACTTCAACAGTTAACGCCTAAAAATTCGCTAATGTAAAAAAGTCTTTTTATAGGTGTTTAACTTGAAATCCTCTTTAGATTGCCAATAGCGTATTTTTACTCTCGGATAATTTGCAAAAAACTAACTATAAACTTCTCTTCCCCTTTAAATGCCGTCATCTCGCGGATTCATACAAGATGTACAAAAACACATCGGTTTTATTTCTATGTTAGCAATGCACATGAATATTTCACAAGTAAACTTAGACTATCTAGCTTCAATTGTGATTTATTCGATTAACCCTAACAAAAGACAATTTTATTCGGCAGTTAGGACTACGACTGTTTGCTAAAATTATATCGAAAGTTGATTTCGTTTACCGAACGTTAAGAACAATCACTCAAACATATGATTTTATCCCATAATTGCTAGTAGTGGCTTGAAGAGAACAATACTTAATGTTTACTGAGATTTAAATTGCTCAAAATCTCTTATTTTTTGTTCAATAAGCTACATCTAGTGCTAGTTTCATCAATTAAATAATGGACAAAAGAACACCAAATAATATTTATGGAAGATGAACTAGGGAATTTACTAAGGTATTAAGTTAAATAAATATCCGTTTTCAAGTGATTATTCCTTTAAGTGATTAAAAATTTCATTTTAGTTTAAATAAAAAGAGAAATTTCATTGCCAAACCCTGTCATTTTAAGTCATTCTGAATGTGTCAATTATGAGGGGGAGTAATGAATTTTCAACGTGTTGTTATAAAAGTCGGTAGTGCACTCATATCACCCGATAAAGAAGGTTGCAGTGGTAAATACTTGCTTGCAATAGCTCGCTTTATTACCGAGTGTCACAAATTGAATAAAGAAGTTATTATAGTCTCCTCTGGCAGCGTAGCTGCCGGTCGCGCATTAATACAACACGGTTCGCCCAACCCCTCTATCCCAACAAAGCAAGCCATGGCTTCTGTTGGGCAAATGAAAATGATGGCAAATTGGCAGCGATTTTTTGATGAGCCTTGCTCTCAGTTATTGATCACGCATGGCGATTTGAAAGACCGGCAAAGATACATCAATATCAAAAATACCTTACGTATCTTGTTGGCAAATAAAATTATTCCGATTGTGAATGAAAACGATACGGTAGCAACAGAAGAACTCAAAGTCGGTGATAATGATAATTTGGCTGCTCTAGTCGCCTTGGTGAGTGAAGCTGATTGCTTGATGATATTGAGTGATATTGATGGCGTTTATGAGCAAGATCCTCGCATCAATCCGAACGCAAAAATGTTGTCTGAAATTGAAGTGGTAGACGAATCCATTTATGCCATGGCTGGCGCGACGACTAATCAAATAGCTACCGGCGGAATGAAAACTAAAATTCAAGCGGCGGAAAAAGCAACGGAAAATGGCATAGAAACGTTTATTGTTAATGGCACACGTAGTGAAGTGTTTGAGCAGTTTTTAGCTGGTCATAACCCGGGAACGCGGTTTAAAGCAAAACAAGCGGCGGTGCGTGCCAAAAAACACTGGTTAAAACATACCTTGAAAAGTTGTGGTCAAGTCACACTCGATCAAGGTGCTGTTTCAGCAGTATTAAGAAATGGCGCTTCTTTGTTACCATCAGGGATCAAAGGCGTATCAGGAAATTTTGTTGCTGGCGAGTTAGTCGAACTTAAAGATGGATCAAACGACAAGGTGATTGCGCAAGGTATTAGCCAATATAGCCATCGTGATCTCGCCCAAATTAAAGGCTTTCAAAGTGAGCAAATAGACAGCATTTTAGGTTGTTGTCCAAGTAAAGTTATTGTTCATCGTGACGATATGGTATTGATTAATGAAGGAAGTGTGTCATGACAAATGAAAAGTTTGATATGTCAGCAATGGCGAAACAAGCAAGAATTGCCAGCCGACAGGTTGCACAATTAAACACAGACCAAAAGAACCAATTGCTACTAGCTATGGCTGAAGCGATTGAAAGCAATAGTGAATGTATTATTCAAAAAAACAGGTTGGATATCGCTGCGGGAGCAGAAAAAGGTTTATCTGGCGCGATGCTAGATCGCCTTAAGTTAACGCCAGAAAGAGTAACCGATATCGCCAATGCGATTCGTGAAATAGTCTCTTTACCTGATCCGGTTGGCCATATCGCTAATGTTTCTCTGCGCCCTAATGGTATTCAGGTTGGTAAAATGCGTATTCCATTAGGTGTCGTTGCGATGATCTATGAGTCGCGCCCAAATGTGACCGCAGAATCTGCCGCTTTATGTATTAAGTCTGGGAATGCGGTGGTTCTGCGTGGTGGCTCAGAAGCTATTCATTCTAATTTAATGATCGCTAGCTGCTTGCACCAAGTATTGGAGTCTTTTTCTTTGAACCCTTATATGGTTTCAGTGATCCCAGATACAAGTCGGTCAGTTATCGAGAGCTTATTGCAACAGCGTGAATCAATTGATTTAGTCATCCCTCGTGGTGGCGAAGGCCTAATTCGTTACGTCACTGAAAATAGTCAGATCCCAGTCATTCAGCACTTTAAAGGTGTTTGTCATTTATTTATCGATAAGTATGCCGACCTGACTAAAGCGGTCAATATTATGATGAATGGCAAAACGCAACGTCCAAGCGCTTGTAATTCGATAGAAACCTTGTTGGTTCATCAGGATATTGCCGAATCGTTTTTACCTTTGGCGGCCAAAGCATTGGCAGAAAAAGCCGTTATAGTGCATGCCTGTAAGCAAAGTTTACCGTTTTTTGACGATGCGCAATTGGCGACTCAAGATGATTTTCATGCCGAGTACTTAGCACAAGAGATCGCGGTCAAAATCGTGACAAGCTTTGACCATGCAATTGAACATATTAATGAGTACACCTCCGATCATACCGAAGTAATTGTTAGCCAAGATATCTCACGCACTCAAGCTTTTGTCAGGCAGATAAACTCGTCAGTGGTCATGGTTAATGCATCTTCTCGTTTTTCAGATGGCGGACAACTAGGTTTGGGCTCAGAAATTGGTATTTCGACCAGCAAATTACATGCTTACGGCCCGATGGGATTAACCTCACTGACAACAGAGAAGTTTGTTGTTTATGGTGATGGTCAAGTACGTGCTTAACAAATCAATTTTAGTCGGCTTCATCTTTAGTTGCTCTTGATTAGGAAGCCGATCAAAAGGTTAATTTAAAGGCTCGGGTGTAAAGATACTTCACCAGTTAAATGTTGGTTTTCATTTTTAATATCGCTTAATTCAAAAGATATTTGGTCACCTTCTTGTTGATATGAGATGTTTACTTCTGCCGGCAGAAATAAAGGGCGCTTGAACTTTACATCAACTTGGCAGTAACCATTACCGAGCTTGTCTTCTATCTGGGCTAAACATCGAGCTTTGGACCACATGCCATGGGCAATATGCTGTTTGAAACCGAATAATTTAGCAGCAAGAGCGAACAGATGGATAGGGTTTCTATCTCCCGACACTTTCGCATAACGTCTGCCGATATCATTTGGTGCCAACCAAGACTCAATGGTTGAAAAATGTTGTATGGTTGTTAATTTTTTTGAATGAGCCGTCGCCTTGCTTTTATTGCGATAAAGCATGGTACTGGTGCTCTCCCAAACGAGTTCTTGATTTACATAAGCCGAGGTTAATATATCGAATTCGATGCCGCGTACCGTTTTTCTTTGCGTGTTAATACGACAGCAAAAATTTAATGGCTCATCGGTTGCAATGACACGATGTTGGATAATCTTATTACAAATATGAACCAAGCCTAATAAGGGAAATGGAAAGGCATCATTAACTAGCAGTGTCATCTGTAGGGGAAAGGCTAATATATGTGGATATGTTATCGGTAGTTGCCGTGTATTTTTAAAGCCACAAACCTTCATGTATTTGATCAGAACGCTTTGAGCCGTCCTGACTGTATCGAGCTTTACGGATAGGTCAGGCATGTTTGTCGGCCTGCTTCTGCGCACTAGCATATTGCTAACGACTTTTTTATATAAGCTCAATATTGATGGAGCAGCGTCTAGAATGATCGGTGTCATGGTATTGTTTCGTTAAGTAATGTTGGCTGATTCGTAATGTTTTGGTATTTTTACTAAATAATTACTCGCACATTCTATTGAGGTTCGGGTATGATTTATACAATCGTAAGAATAATCTCTCATATTAAGGAGTTAAAATGAAGCTATTGAAAAAAGTTGTTATTGCCGCATGTTCGATTTTGATAACGACAAGTGTTGTTGCTGAACCCGCTGCGTCACAAAAACAAGCAGAGCGTGCAACTAAGTATCGTCAGGCGATATTTTCTTTAATGGGTAGTAACATGGGCACATTAGGTGCGATGGCTAAAGGTAAAATACCTGTCGATGCAAAAGTGGTAGAGAAAAATGCGCAACGCATTAATCAATTGTCATTGATGGTTACGGACTATACAAAAACTGATACTTCAAGCTTCAAAGTAAAAACTGAAGCGTTAGATAAAATTTGGCAAGACGAAAAACAATTTTCTGATAAAGCTAATGATTTAACCTTAGCATCTGCAGCACTTGTAAAAGCGGCTATGTCTGGAGATGAAGGTGCAATCAAGAAAGCAATCGGTGGTGTTGGTAAAACATGTGGTGGCTGTCACGACGTATTCAAAGCCGAGTAATTGAATGATGTTTTACGGGTTGACGCCTTGTTAGTGTCAACCCGTGAAATGCTGTTTCATGCTAGTAATAGAATTCTTCAATCACTGGCGCGTTAATGACCACCAGCCAATAAACAAACGCTGCGATAATAACTGCAACCACTAAAGCGATTAGCAGTTTGGAATGCTTTATTTGATCGTCTTCCCTGACATCTTTAGCATGCTTTTTGCCTGTAATCATAGGTGCTACTAAGTTCATTTTTTTCCGCCACCAATAGAAATATATCGCACTAAGGTGAAGGCCAATCAGTATCAGCATGACGTCAAAACCGTAGTAGTGGATAGTCTTCATTAATTTACTGAATTCGCTGCCAAAGAAATCATAGTATGGGCCGGATGAAAAAATATCATCATTAATGAATAGTCCACTAATAGCCTGTGTCAAAATAGATAATATCATTAGCACAACCATTACACTGCCGAGTGGGTTATGGCCTGCATACTTGGGTGCTGAGGGATCGTTGAATTGCTTAGCATAGGAGTAAACTGAACGTGGAGATGGCATGAAATGCTTAAATTGAGCGTGTTTGGTACCAGCGAAACCCCACACCAATCTGAAAGTTATTAAACCAAGAATAAAGTAGCCCAACTGCATGTGTTGGTCAACCATTTCACCTTCTTGCTCTGACGTATACCACGAGCCCAATATCGCGAGTACTAACAACCAATGAAATAGACGTAAGGGTAGATCCCAGATTAATTTTTTGTGATCAGTAGATTGCATAAGCATTAAATTAACAAGCAGCGAAAGTGATATGTTCAATAGTATTACATTGAATACGAATTTCCAGCATAACCGTCTTGATTTATTCGTCGGGCTTTACGTGCAAGACCCCTACTTCTAATACAGGAGATGCATCGAGTTCGCCTGCATTCATCATGGATACAATACGTTGCATTGTAGCTAACATTTGTGATTGCTCCCACTCTTCCATACTTTCAAAGCTTTTAATAAAATGCTCTTGTAATGGTGTAGGAGCATCTTTAATCATGTCAACGCCAGTTTGGGTCAGTGAGATTTCTACTTTTCGCTTATCTTGGGTTGAACGCAGGCGTGTTACTAGTTCTCTCTTTTCTAGTCGGTCTAGTATGCTAGTAATTGTTGCTGAACTTAAATTAATATCTTCCGCAATTTCTTTTACCATCACGCCTTCGTGTCTATAAATCGATTGTAAAACAAGTAGTTGAGGGCTCGTTAGCCCTGTTTCCTTACTCAACTTTTTCGAATATAAATCAATTGCACGGATGACTTTTCGTAAAGAGACCAACAATTCTTCATATTTTTTCATCAATAAAACCTTAATACATACGAATAATTACAATACTAACAATTAACCTTGTTGTAGAAAATGTTTAATTGTGCGTTAACGTTTAAATTTTCGGCAAGTTAGTTATTCAGCCTTGATCTTTTTGTCAAAAACCGCCATCATAATGGTTCGTACACTAATTATTAGAGGTGAATTTAAATGTTTAGCAGGATCTCGATGTTATCGAATAGCGATACATCATTGTTCTCGAAAGAAAATGTCGAAAATTTCACAGGATTTATATGTTTTAGCTTGTTACAGAGTACTTACATTTTCTACCCTTTTTACAAACTGTATAAATTGAGTACGAACGAAAAAACGGAAAAGTAATGAATTATACTTATGTCACTTTAGGACTTTATTTTGTCTTGATGTTAGTGATCGGTTTAGTTTCCGCACGTAAGTCTGCGTCAAGTTTATCGGGTTACATGTTAGGGGGACGAAAAGTCAGCCCGCAAGTGACTGCCCTTTCCGCCGGCGCTTCTGATATGAGTGGCTGGATGCTGATGGGGCTACCTGGCGCTATGATCATCTCTGGTTTTAGTGCTGTATGGATAGCATTCGGTCTATTGATTGGCGCATGGGCAAACTATCAACTTGTTGCGCCTAAATTACGCCTGTATACGGAAAAAACCAATAATGCTTTAACCTTGCCTGACTTTTTTAGTCAGCGCTTTGGCCGTGACAACGGCTTGATACGTTTGGTTTCAGCTAGTGTCATTATTATCTTTTTTACCTTATACACGTCGGCAGGGTTAGTCGGTGGCGGTAAGCTTTTTGAGTCGGCATTTAATGTCGAGTATCAATACGGTGTCATCATAACCATGCTTGTCGTCGTTGCTTATACCTTGATGGGCGGTTTTCTTGCAGTCAGTCGTACCGACTTTGTTCAAGGTGTGATCATGTTTATCGCACTGGTGATGGTACCTATTGTCGCCTTGAGCTATTTTGATTCACCAACATCGATGATGACTTACACGCAAGGGCAAATTCCATCGTTTAGTGACAGTTGGCAAAATATTACTTTATTGTCGTTAGTCTCCAGCTTGGCTTGGGGTTTAGGTTACTTTGGCCAGCCGCATATTATTGTTCGGTTTATGGCGATTGACTCAGTTAAGAACATCAGTACCGCAAAAAGAATTGGCATGAGTTGGATGACAGTGACTATTGTTGGCGCCCTTGCAACAGGCTTAACTGGCGTAGCATACATTAATAAGTTCAATGTGATGTTGTCTGACCCGGAAACTATTTTTGTGTTTTTCTCAAATGTCTTATTTCACCCATTGGTTAGTGGTTTCTTACTTGCGGCCATTTTAGCTGCAGTAATGAGTACTATTTCATCGCAGTTGCTTGTGTCTTCTAGCTCACTGACCGAGGACATTTATCGAGCGTTTAGCAAAAAGCAAATATCAGAAAGTCGCTTAGTAACGATAGGTCGAGTATGCGTGTTTGTTGTTGCTGTGATTGCCTCGTTTATTGCCCTTGAACCATCGAATAGCATTCTATCTATTGTCAGCAATGCTTGGGCAGGTTTTGGAGCGGCATTTGGCCCATTAATTCTATGTTGCTTGTTGTGGAAACGCATTACTTATCAAGGCGCACTCGCGGGCATTATCTCGGGTACTACGACTGTCTTGTTTTGGATATCTGTGCCTGTTTTTGCTGACGGCTCAACACTTAGTAGCTTAGTTTATGAAATACTACCTGGTTTTATTGTCAGCAGTATGAGTATTTGGTTAGTCAGTTTACTCACTGAAACCCCCTCCGATCACATCGTCGATACTTTTGACGAAGTCAATTATCAATTAACCCAAGAGTTATCTTAAAGAGGAAGTATGTCGATCACGACTAAAAAACGTATCGTAATTAAAGTCGGTAGTGCTTTAATTGCTCCCGATAGTAATGGCTGTAGTTCACACTATTTACTAGGCGTGGCTCAGTTTATTATCCAAAGCCGTTTGAAAGGCCAAGATGTCGTGCTAGTTTCATCGGGCTCTGTTGCTGCAGGGCGCCAATGGTTTGATGTTGAAAAGCCATCTGTAGTGCTCAAAAAAGCCATGGCGGCGGCAGGACAAACTGAAATGATTGCGGTATGGGATAGGCTGTTTGATTTTCCTGCGGCACAAGTATTATTAACGCACGGTGACTTATGTGATCGCGAGCGCTATATCAGCATTAAAGATACGATTCTTTCGTTGCTCGAGCATAGCGTCCTGCCAATTATTAATGAAAATGATACGGTCACTTCTGAAACATTGAAAGTTGGTGATAATGATAATTTAGCGGCAATGGTTGCTGCTGCCTGTGACGCCGATGCTTTGATCATGTGTACCGATGTCGATGGCCTATTCGATAAAAATCCTCAAAAATATGATGATGCTCAGTTAATTGAAAATGTTAAAGAGATCACTGAGCAAACTTACCAAATGGCCGGCGGTGCTATTAGTGGTACAGGCACTGGCGGCATGAGAACTAAAATTGAAGCGGCGGAAAAAGCGGTTGCTCATGGCATTGATACTTATATTGTCAATGGCTTCAATTCGCAATCATTCGAGCAACTATTGCTTGGTAAAAATCCGGGTACACACTTTTCATCGAGTGTTAGCCCAATGTCACCAGCAGTTCACTGGATGACGCACACGACCAGAGAGGCTGGAGAAGTTGTTATTGATGACGAAAACACTAACTTGAATACCGAAAGTGGTGTCGTCACCAGTGACAATATTGTCGAAATTATCGGTGACTTCTCTGCTGGAGATACTATTTTATTGCGCAAAGACGATGGTACCAGAGTTGCAAAAGCACGAGTCAATTACAGTAGTTGCTTACTTAATTACATTACCCAAGAGCCTACTGAATCGAAAGAGCAAAAGAAACATCGTGCTCAAAACAACTCGATTATTGCCACCGAAAACTTAGCTGTACTGGAGAATTTATGAACCTTATAACTCAACTCGCAAAAAATGCGGCTCAAGCTTCACGCGTACTATTACGCCTAGATGAAGTAAAAAAGAATCAAGTATTACAGGCCATGGCAACACAATTGCGCTTGAAAGCAGGCGATATTATTCAAGCGAATCGCCTCGATTTAGAACAAGCCGCAGCTAATCAATTAGATGACGCAATGATTGATCGCTTAACCTTAGATAAATCGCGTATCGAAGCGATGGCCGAAGGTATCGAAACTATTGTTCGTCTACCGGATCCAACCGGTAAAACGCGTGCCATTGAAACACGTCCTAACGGTTTGAAAATTAGCAAAATGCGCATGCCACTTGGTGTTGTTTGTATGATTTATGAAGCACGTCCTAATGTGACTGCTGATGCAGGCGCGCTATGTTTTAAATCAGGTAATGCGGTTATTTTACGTGGTGGTAAAGAGGCGTTAAGATCGAGTAAAGCCATTGCTGCTGCGCTACATGAAGTGCTCGAAGCATTTGATCTGCCAACGTCATTAATTACCGTGATCCCAGATCCGGATCGCGGTTTACTGATGGAACTCATGCAACAACGTGATTCTATTGATGTCATTATTCCCCGTGGCGGCGAAGGCTTGATTAACTTTGTCACAGACAATAGTAAAATCCCGGTTATTCAGCACTTTAAAGGTGTCTGTCACCTGTATGTTGATAGCGAAGCGGATTTAGATAAAGCCCGTAAGTTATTATTGAACGGTAAAACGCAGCGCACAGGTGTTTGCAACGCATTAGAAGGCCTGATTGTACATAAAGATATCGCAGCAACCTTCTTACCGATAGTAGCGGCAGAGCTCGCCAAGCATCAGGTAAAAATCAATGGCTGTAGCAAGAGCATGGAATACTTTAATAATGCTCAGTTATTGGCAGACCATGAGTTTGGCCAAGAATACTTAGGGTTAGAAATCGCGATTAAAGTAGTTGATGATATTAATCAAGCACTAGATCACATTGACCAGTTTGGCAGTAATCATACAGAAGTGATTTGTACTGAAAATAGTAAAAAAGCCGCGCATTTTCAGCAATGTGTTGACGCATCAGTCGTTATGGTAAATGCGTCATCTCGTTTTTCAGATGGTAGTCAATTAGGTTTAGGTGCCGAAATTGGTATAGCAACAACTAAATTACATGCGTATGGCCCTATGGGGCTTGAGTCTCTAACGACAGAAAAATTCTTAGTCTCAGGTGAAGGTCAGATTAGAGCTTAAAAGTAATACTATTAAATACAGGAGTTGAAATGATCCAATCAGATGTCAACGTTGCGTTTATTGGTGGCGGCAATATGGCGCAAGCGATTATCGCGGGCTTGATACGTGCTGGCCATTCTCCAAAAAATATCATGGTGTGTGCGCCGTCGGCACAAACCCGAGACAACTTAAAAGAAAAATTCTCGGTTCAAGTGAATGCAGATAACAGCGCAGCAGTCACTTTTGCTGATGCTATTTTTCTTGCGGTTAAACCCAATATCATCTCTATGGTCAGCAGCGAATTAGTCCATGCGCAAGCCTTGAACAACCGAAAACAGCTTATGATTTCGGTTGCCGCAGGTATTAGCCTGTCTCAACTTCAAAGGTTTACGAAGAGTGACCGAGTTGTTTGTGCTATGCCTAATTTACCGGTAAGTATAGGCCAAGGTGTTATAGGCTTATATGTGAGTCCGAGTCTTACAGAGAGCGATAGAACATTAACTAATTCGCTTATGTCTGGCATTGGTACCAGTATCTGGCTAGAAAATGAACAAGACATGTCAGCACTTATCGCTTGCGCAGGAAGTGCCCCAGCCTACTTTTACTTATTTTTAGAATGCATGCAAAAATCAGCAATAGCTCAAGGCTTACCTGAACTGGAAGCCAGAAAGGCGGTTGTCGAAACGGCATTTGGCGCTATGAGCTTGGCTCGACAGGGAGACATTGAGTTTTCTGAATTACGTAAACACGTCACCTCACCCAAAGGTACAACCGAGCAGGGGATAAAAACATTGCTCAATGGTGATTTAGAACAGTTAGTCGCGCAAGCTATGTCAAATGTTGCTATCTGCGCAGATCAAATATGCCAAGAAAATATAGAATAATATGAAAAGTTAGTTTAAGGCTCTGGAATAATTGAGGTCGCTAAAGGGAGGTCCTGCCCATTATCGCGTATATCTTTCGTTATTTATCATTTAATTGTCGTAAATTGTCGTTTAATAATAAATCTCGCATGTCATATTAGTTTTCACTATGGCGACAAAACGCAAATTTTCTTCATTATCTAGGTATTAAGAAAACACGCTATCAGATTGTCTTCCGCACAAATATTTAAGTACGGCATTTGCCTTGTTTAAAAAACTTAGCGTAAAAGAGGGCAGCAAGATGAGTTTATCACCAGGAAAAATCTACCCAATTAATGGCGTCAACTACTACGTTTACGATCAGGGTAATAGCGATAAGGTCGCGTTACTGGTTCACGGCTGGCCAAGTATGAACAAACAACCCAAGGGCAGCTGCTAGCCATCCCTCACAATGGCAACTTATCAAATGGCCTAATGTTTGATGACGTGACTCGAAATGGTCAGCCACTTAGCCGCAGTTATGCTGAAAATCGAGCGCGTTGGGAGCCGATTGTTGAAGTAACTCAAATGAAAGGAGATGGGGAAACTCACCCCGCCCTATCGTCGACTGATGAGTTTGCCGACTTTGAAACCTGGGACATTGGCAATTTTGCTTCAGTCGCTAAAACCCCTGAAATGCTTAATCGAGAATATGCCCGTGAAGCGCTCAAACGTGGTCTGGAATACGACAATACATTCGGTGCTAATCCATTTAAATTTGGCATGATTGGCAGTACTGATTCTCATACTGGCTTATCAACGGCTGGCGAAGATAACTTTTTTCATAAGCTTTCCATTTTAGAGCCACAACCGGGGCCTAATCGTGTTGATACGGTATTGATTGGCTATATGCTCGAAGAAGGAAAAGCTGGCGCGACCTTAAAAACTAAACAAATATCAGCGTCTGGATTAGCGGCCGTCTGGGCAACAGATAATACCCGTGAAGCTATTTGGGATGCGATGAAGCGCAAAGAAGTTTACGCCTCTACAGGCACCCGTATGACGGTTCGTGTTTTTGCTGGGTGGGACTTTACTGAGCAAGATCTCTATCGCTCCGACTTTGTTAAAAACGGCTATCAACACGGTGTTCCTATGGGCGGTGATCTGCTTGTCAGCAAAACGAACCAAGTAGAGAGTACCCCGCGCCTAATGATCCAAGCGTTACGTGACCCCGACGGCGCAAACTTAGATCGCATTCAAGTCATTAAAGGCTGGCTTAACGATGCCGGTCAGGCACAAGAACACGTTTTTAATGTTGCTTGGTCAGGTAAACGTGAACTTACCGATGATGGCAAGCTTAGTGCGGTCGGTAATACCGTTGATAGTGCAACAGCGACTTACCAAAATACTATTGGCTCGGCACAATTATTCGCTTACTGGCAAGATCCTGAGTTTGATGTTCAACAACAGGCTTTTTACTATGTGCGCGTATTGGAAATACCAACACCACGTTGGACTACCTATGATGCGGTGATTTTTAATAATGATATTACAGAGGGTATTAATAGCAGTATCCAAGAGCGCGCTTATACCTCGCCGATTTGGTACAACCCAGAAGTGAGTGTTAATACCAATCATAGTAAATAGCTGATCTATTTTACTGGTTAAAATAACTTACTTCTGCGTTGCAAGTTTCGCAAAGGGAACAACCATTTACGTCAACTTACGCCTTGAATTAAGCTCTTTTTCCTCCGTAAAATTTAAATCACATTTTTAATCTGATTGGTATAACACGACGCTGTAAATAAATTTGATGGCCATCAATCCAGAAATAAAACGGCTCTGACTCTTTTTACTCCTCTTCAGTGAGTGAGCTCTTTATGTTTGAATAGTTAAGTATTGCTACAAAGCTGACCTAATTGAGCCATCAAAATTAAGCACGTTTATATTCACTTTGATACGAAACCGGACGTTAGCATCAATGGATTTTCGAGCTGTTTTTAGTGTTCATTAGACGTTGAGCTACCTTGATCTTGATAGTCAACAAAGCCACCGTAGCCATCTGTCATCATAATGGAAACAGATACGTTGGGAGCGTTATTTTGAAAGCCGGAGTATTAATGCTGATAGATTATTGGCATGCAAAACTGAACCTCGTTAGTGAGCTTCTGGCAAGTAATATTGCTTCTAAAGACTTCTCTACAACTTAACTTCAATCAAGTCTACAGAACATTTGTTTTATTTATATCGTCAAAAGTAGTGGGTCATTTTTACGTGCTAATCAACAGTCAGTTCATTCTCTTATTATTTTAAAATCATAAATATTCGCATTTTTCATTTTTACTATCATACTATTTGTATAAAAGGGATATTATGACTGAGACTAAAAATACAATGAAATTTTTTTTAATAATAAAAGAGATTAAGTTTTTACTAATTCTAAGTTTATTCTGCTTTTATTCTTTAAGCGCTCAAGCTAAAACTTTAAGCATTGCCACAGCAACTTCGATAGAAAACTCAGGTTTATTAGCTTACCTTCTTCCTTTATATACGAAAGACACAAACGTTGAAGTTGAATACACCGCAGTGGGGACAGGTGCAGCATTAAAAATGGGGCGTAAAGGTGAAGTAGATGTAGTGATTGTTCATGCCCCTGATTCTGAAAAAAAATACATGCTACAAGGGTATGGTAGTCGTCGAGAGTTTTTTATGTTTAATGACTTTATCTTGTTAGGTATGGATGAATTAAAACAAACTACTTTTAATGCCATTTTAAAAGAGATAGCGGATTTGCAATATAAGTTTGTTTCTCGAGGTGATAATTCAGGTACTCATAAAAAAGAGCAAGCATTATGGGAAGGAATTGGCATTGATCCTATCGGTGAGTATTGGTATATCGAAACAGGAAAAGGCATGGGCGATACATTGAAAGTTGCTGAAGTAGAAAAAGCATTTGTATTGACCGACAGAGCGACATGGATTGCTAAAAGCGATGAATTAAAATTAAAAATAGTCCATCAAAATGATATTCAACTGTTAAATCCCTATTCTGCAATTATTGTTAAATCAGAGACACAATTAATACAAACTGAATTAGCCAATCAATTTGTTGATTGGCTATTGTCAGCTAAAGGTCAAAAGGCAATTGCATCTTACAAAATAAAAGGCCAAATACTATTTAAAGCAATTAATATGAAATAAATCATGAAAATACGAAGTCAAATAATTGTCATCATCGCAATATTTTTTTCTGTTGTTTTGATAACTCAAGTAACGTTGTTGAAACGAGTTAAATTTAATACTCAAAATTTAGTAGAACTTCAATCTAAAGCTCAAAATAAGTTATTAAAAGCGGCTGATTTAAACTCTTTTTATCGAGATAATATTAATAGCTGGAAAAGTATTTTACTGATTGGTCACACCACGAGTAATTATCAATTTTACCTGGAGAAGTTTTATAAAAGTGAAAGGTTAATTAGAAGCACGCTGAGCTATTTACTAGAAGATACGACCAATAACGATGCGACTAAGGCACTTTTAATTGAATTAAACAGCCGAATAAAAACAAATAGTAAAAATTATCGTAATGCTTTGACTAGTTACTATGAAACAACAGAGGAGCCTGCCAAGATTGCAGAAAAATTTGTTGTTGATGAATCAGAAATTATTCATTTAATTGATGCGATTAAGTTAAAAGTAGCAGACCAAAGGAATACATTATTAACTCAAAGTAATAAAGACAATTACCATGAGTTGCTATTAAGTGTTCTTGTTACAATATGTGTTTTTTTACTGATATCATTTATCTGTTGGCTTATTGTTCACTACAAAATTATTTCGCCTATTGAGTCCGCTTCAAAAATTGTTAATGAAATTAAACATGGCAATAATTTATTAAGAATGCCTGTAAATGGTAAAAATGAAATTGCCAACTTTTCTATTGCTTTTAATGAGATGTTTGATGAACTTGAAAAACAAAACAGTCAATTAGAAAAAGCTATATACCAGCTCGCAGAATCTGAAAAACTGGCAGCATTAGGAAGTTTGGTGGCAGGCGTCTCTCATGAATTAAGCACGCCTATTGGAGTGGCATTAATGGCAAGCACTACAGTTTCTGCGACGGCAACTGAGGTAGAACAGTTATTGGATGAGAACAAATTAGATAAAAAAACACTTTCATCTAAATTAGGTAACATTATTAAAGGTGGAAATTTGATCGAATCTAATATCAACAGAGCAGCAGAGCTTATTTCAAGCTTTAAAGCAATCTCTGTTGATCAAGCCAGTGAGCGTAAAAGAAAATTTGAATTTCACCAATTGTTAACTGAATTATTAACTGCAATGGAGCCTCAATTTAAAAAATCATCCCATAAAATTATTATTTCTGAAGATATTATTCATATGGATAGTTATCCTGGACCTATACTGCAAGTCATAACAAACTTTATCAATAACTCCATTCTACATGGGTTTACTGAGAATAAAGCTGGCGAAATTAATATTACGTATGCTGTATATAAGGAAAAATACATAAAAATTGTCTATAGAGATAATGGGAAAGGTATGACAACCGAAGTTCAAAGTCATGTGTATGAGCCTTTTTATACTACGTCAAATAATGGGGTGGGAAGTGGGTTAGGTTTGAATATTGTTTATAACATTGTCTATAAAATACTAAAGGGAGAAATAAAACTAGAAAGTGCCCCTGGAGAATATACTCAGTTTACGGTAATACTGCCACTTGAGATAAGTTAATTATTATTATTTTGAGGAAAGATTTAACTCAATAGTGTCCCCAAAGAGCTTAAACTTGCCCCACAAACGAGCAGTAAATTTCGGTTAGTATTACCCTGAATATGATTATGGTTTATCAAATCTTAATGTCCGCAATTGGCTAACATTTGACCTAAAGAATAACCAGTAGCTAACGTCAGCAATGCGCACTAAGTGATCATCCCATAGAAACGTAATTATTTTAAAAACCAGAAAAAAGTACCAGAACTAGACAGTAAAAAATTACAAAGCTAAAGTTCATTAACTTAAGTCAATGCTGGAGAAATAAGCCGTTTTTTTACTCTGGTTACCAAAGTTAACGTCAATTAGAAGCACTTATGCAACGGAGCAAGTTATGATAAGCAAGGCTTATATTTATCGGAAAAGCTACAGGCTTTGGTGCTAAAGGTCTACAGAGAGAAAAGAATGGGGTGGCTAATGGGACTTGAACCCACGACAACCGGAATCACAATCCGGGGCTCTACCAACTGAGCTATAGCCACCATAGAGGTTTGCTTGATTCTGCTGAATCAATGCGCGGATTTTATATAGATACGCTGCCTTTGACAAGCGTCTTTTGTTAAAAAAGGCTAAATCTTGCTAGAATTAGCGTAGGTCTCTTTTACTTTTGGCGAAAAAATGTCTTTAGATAAAATTATCGGTCAACTTTCGGGTCATCAGCGAAAGTTACCTCCCGTTGATTCATGGAATCCCCCTTATTGTGGTGAAATGGATATTGTTATTAAAGCCAATGGTGATTGGTTTTATAATGGTACGGTTTTCAAAAGAATGTCCCTAGTTAAGCTTTTTGCTTCGGTACTCAAAAAAGAAGCGGATGACTATTTCCTAGTCACGCCAGTAGAGAAAGTTAAAATTACCGTTGAAGATGCGCCTTTTGTGTTAACGCAATGGCAGTGGCAAGATGATAGTCAGCAGGCAATGATTGTCGCTACTAATTTAGATGATGAGTTTATTCTAAGCCCCGAACATATGATGCGTGCTGATGAAAACGGTCAACTTTATGTCACGGTGCGCAGAAATCTAGAAGCCAAAGTTCATCGTAACGTTTACTACCATTGGATTGATCTAGCGAAAGAGGTTCCGAATGAAACAGGTGCCGCACTTATATTTCAAAGTGCAGGGCAGTTATATACCTTGGGTGAAATTTAATAGTGAAAGTTCACAGACCTTAGATAACTCTTGAAAAACGTTGTTGATTAAGGTGTTGCTTCATATAGGCGTCAAAGGTCATGCAGATGTTTCTCAACAGCAGCCTAGCTTTGGGGGCAATAATGATTTCTGTTGCCGTGTTGGTCAGCAAGCCATCGCTAATGAAGGTTGTTAATGACGGAATTTCATCAGCGAAGTATTGATCGAACGCGATATCGAATTCTTTGTTGAGTTCGGCTTTGTCTAAGTGCAGGTTACACATCAGTGACTTGATCACAAAGCCGCGAATGATATCGTCTTGGTTCAGTGTTAATCCTTTTTCAAGTGCGTTACCTTGAGCCTCAACGGCTTTGTAATAGCCCTGTAGATCTTTGTCATTTTGGCTAAAACTGCTGCCGATGTTGCTAATTGATGACACCCCTAAACCGAGCAAGTCACTTTCATCACGGGTGGTATAACCTTGGAAATTTCGATGTAATACGCCATTACGTTGAGCGATGGCTAATTCATCATCAGGTTTAGCAAAGTGATCCATTCCGATAAATTCATAACCATAGTCACATAAGGTTTCAATGGCTTGACGCATCAAAGCAAATTTTTCATCGGTACTGGGTAGCCATTCATCTCTTAATTTACGTTGGGCTGCAAAGCGACTTGGCAAGTGGGCGTAGCTGAATAGCGAAATGCGGTCGACGTCAATTTCTTTTACTTTAGCTAATGTTTTTGCAAAGGTGGTTGGGGTTTGATGAGGTAAGCCATAAATTAAGTCAACGTTAACAGATTTAAAGCCAACAGATTTAGCACGCTTAATAAGCTGTTCAATAAAGTCAGTCGACTGAACTCGGTTGATGGTTTCTTGTACTTTTTGATCGATATCTTGAACACCAATGCTGATGCGGTTAAAGCCGAGTTCATAAAGGTGGTCTGCGGTACTTAATTCAATTTCTCTCGGGTCAACTTCAATACTCATTTCCATTTTTTCTTCGAAATCAAAATGTTTTTTGAGTGTCTCGACTAAGGTTGTCATTTGAGCTTTGGTCAAAAAGCTTGGTGTACCTCCGCCCAAATGCAATTGGTTGATTTTGTAATCTTTAAACAATGGCGCGCGGGCGATAATTTCTTTTTCTAGAAATTCTAAGTAAATGTCTGCTTTGTCGCGATGACGAGTAACGACTTTATTGCAGCCACAGTAATAACACAAGCTGTGGCAAAAAGGGATGTGAACGTAAAGTGATAAATTACGATGCGGCGACTGATCGATAGCAGCGGCAAGTGCTTGCTCAGAAAAGTCAGTGTTAAATTCTAACGCTGTGGGGTACGAAGTGTAACGGGGTCCACTGGTGTTGTATTTTTTAAGTAATGCGGTGTCGAAAAACTCTTTAGCTTGCATCTTTGATTCCTGCGTTAGTACGCAGCAGATTATAGTTGAGCTCAATGGTGAGGAGTATTGATCTTGCTCAACTTTGGCATGCTATTCTTTAGTTAATCGGCACAACTAATACATTTTATCGCGGAAGGCTGCACTGCTAAGCGCTGTTTAGCGATTTTTTCTCCGCATTGCTGACAAAAACCATAACTACCACTTTCAATCCGAGTGATAGCGTTGGACAGTAGTTGAATTTCAACTTTGGCTTCTGATTCAAGCGCGTTAAGTACCTCGTCATTTTCGCGTTCGCGGGCTTGCTCTGCCCAATCGGCATTGCGCCCACCAGCAAAGTCCTGATGTATAGAGTCGACTCTTTTTTGTAGTTCGATAATACGTTGCGTAAATTGTGCTTTTAATTGCTCAGACATAAACGGCTCCCACATAAGTCAGCCAAATAACGGAATTAGGGCGTTAATTTATACCTATTGGAATTAATATCTGCTGCTGTTTTCTTGCATAAGCCAGCAGGCTATCTAATTCATTGATTATTTGGTCAGAATACTCAGCTTCTAACTTCATACGCTCAATGTCTTGCTTCATGCGTTGTTGTTTAGGTAGCGACTTTCTGTCTTCATGAATTGATAGGTGTTTAATGCCCTTGTATAAATCAAATATAGCAGTAAATTTTTGATCTAGTGCGGAAACCGTCTGTAATGAGTCAAGCAATACACTGATCCGCCAACAGCCTTCGCTTATGTCACACTGCTCTTCCTTCATCGCACGCGCAATAATAATGACACTGTCGTATAACTTAACGTCATTGGCATAAAGTTGGGCTTGAAGTTTTGCTTGGTTCTCTTGGCGTTGTTTAGCCTGCTGTTTGACTTGCATTAATAACTTACCAGCGTAATACGCCAGTGCGAAAATAATAATGACACCTAAGATGCCAAGATAAAGCCAGATATTTTCTAACACGCTTATGCCTTATTCGTCTTTGTCGTCACTAAACTGGGAAAAGTCACTATTATCTAGCTTATCCCATAAGTCATCTTCGGATATTGAATCACGAGGTTTTACTTCATCATCATCATCGTTCAAACCTAGAATGTCAGAAATTTTAGCGTGTTCATCCATTAGATTATTAAAGTAGTCGATTTCTTCTTCACTAAGCGCAACTTCTGCTTCTTGTTTGGCAATAATGGCTAATAGTTTTTCATCTTCTTCAATCACGATGAGTCTTTCTTGCATAGACTCAGACGGTTCTACCTTTCTAATGGCAGCAATAGGTTTAGCTTGCTTGGGTTGACCAACAGAGGCGGTTTGCTTTTTAGGTGTTTCTTTAACCAATGCGATAGGTTTTTTACTACCTAGACGAGGATCACGCGATTGTGGATTCTGCTGTTCGCCTTTTTTGTTTTGTATAGCTTCAAGTTGACGGTTTCCAGACGCTTTACCACTTTTTTTCTTTGGCTTTTTATCTGAAACTTGCACTGGTGCTTTCTTGTCTGCTTTAGGGGCACCACTTGAACCAAGCCCTGGTTTTCTGGTTTTTTTAGAACGACTCATGATTATTACGCTTATATTTCTACAATGGTCTGTATTTTACGCGAATAAGACTAAAAGTGCTTGTTGAATATTTTATTTCAGGCAAGAAAAAAGCGATGGAAAAACCATCGCTTCTGGAGAGTATGTTGTGACATTGTTACAACAATTAATTCCGATTCTTAAATTGGTATCCTACCTATGTAACACAATCCCTGTCTAATCTGACATCGTCCCAATTATTTTTATAGCTTTCCGTAAGTATATTTTTTGTTATCGGTCATCCTAACGCTTTTTGTGGTAATCCTTTCGCAGTCCTCCTGGACTTTATAATTTTTATCATCCTGATAAATGAGTTAACCATCCATATTGTACATCAATTAAATTGATATCTTGCTTCCATTGCCGCCAGTAATACTGGTATCCATATTTTTTTTGCTGTCAAAACAGCTTTCAATACTTTACCTGTCTGACCACTACTCACAACCATTAGATTTTGATTATTTTGCGTGAAGTTGATGATTTTTTTGTAACTGATTGTTTTAAAGTGTAATAACATTGTTATCCTAGTTAGAAATAGCGATAATAAATATTATTTATAGCGAATGTCTTACATGATTTATGGCAAATAGACTACGTTGGTTCGTGTGTTTTTTATACGAAAAATATCGTGGTAAATAGATTTCGACATTTTATATACGGCTTTAATGCTAGAAAAGATCATTAAATCTTTAAAATATTGCAAAATGATATAAAAAAACCAGCGAATGCTGGCTTTTAATCGAACAAACTCTAGGCTAGTCCTGTTCATGCAACCACGCTGCGTGACGAGGAGCGCGTTTAGTTTCACTCCATTCGTCAACCATTAGCGGAGCAACTCGCTTTAACTCGGTATATTGCTCTTTGGTGCCAGTGTTTGCAGCTAATTCTAAACGATGACCATTTGGATCAAAGAAATAAATTGATTTGAACACCCCGTGATTGACCGGCCCTAAAACATCAAGACCTTTAGCACTTAGTTCTTCTTTTGCTGCAACGAGTTGATCAAGGCTCTCCAGTTCAAGGGCGATATGCTGAACCCATGTTGGCGTATTTTGATCTCGCCCCATTTCTGGAGAGTTTGGAATTTCAAAAAATGCCAAGACATTACCCATACCTGCATCTAAAAATATATGCATATATGGATCTGGTGCTTTAGTTGAAGGCACTTCATTTTCGGCAATAGCAACCGTCAGTTCCATGTTAAGCATTTCTTTATACCAATCCGCTGTTTTTTTAGCGTCTTTACAACGATAGGCGACATGATGAATGCGTTTTAAATTAATCATAAATTGATGTACTACTTTAAGTGAGTAAACAGTTGGCTTATTTTTATCACAAAGTGTTTTAGCGCACTATGTTTGTCGATAATCAAGAGGTTCAGCTATTGTCATGGTTTTACTACATGGTGTATCAATCTTTTTACATTTGAATAGCAAGCCTGTTAATAAGCTTGCCATTTTTTTATTTTTTCTTCATTAGAGGCGCACAATGCTATTCCTTGCTTAGGGCTGTCAATAAAGCCCATTGACGAGCTCAGTAATTGATCATCCCTAAAATAATGGCATGGCACAGGCGTATTGGCTGGTAAATGCTCGGCCAGTTTTTGTAGTGATGATTCGGTGATTTTTAAACCGTCAACAGAAATGAGAATGTCACCAACGGCAAGGCCAGTGTTTGCTGCTGGTGAGTCTTCTTGTACGCTAGTGATGAGTACACCAATCGCTTGTGCCTTATACTGAGCGCCAAAATAAGGCTTGTAATCGTCGGTCGAGACTGTCTCTAAATCATTGAGTTTTTTAAATTTGACTGGGTTTGTTTCAATACCAACTTTCGCCATGATACCGGAAATATCAAATTTATTAGTGGTCTGAAGTAAGGCATTAAAAGGTTCGCTGATGTCTTCATTACACAGAATATTTGCAATGTTAATAAAATCTTCGGTTTGAGTGCCGACACCTGGGCGACCAAAGTTTATCCACAACTCTTTCATTAATGTGTCGAGACTGTATTTGCCCTCTGAATAGGTGCGAATAGTAATATCTAACCAAAGTGCAATTAATGAACCTTTGGCGTAATAGCTTACAATATTATTAACTGCATCCGGCCCTTGCTTATAGAACTTATTCCATGTGTAAAAGCTTGATTGCACAACACTTTGCTTAGTTTCGCCTTTACCTCGATGCACTCTTGTAGCGGTTTTTGAGAGTAATACTAGGTAATCTTCAAAACTAATGATCCCTGCACGGTACAGTGAAAAATCATCATAGTAAGATGTGATGCCTTCAAATGCCCAAAGCTGCTCTGTGTAAACTTCTTGGCTTAAATCGTAAGGTATAAACTCTTTAGGTTTGATGCGACATACATTCCATGCATGAAAATATTCATGAGAACATAAGCTTAAGAATGTTTTGTAGTTATCAGAAACGTCAGTCGGTAATTGTGGGTTCGGTAAGTCAAAGCGACTCGCTTGTAAAATGGTTGAGTTTTTATGCTCTAAACCACCAAAGCCATTTTCCAATAGGTGTGTAATAAACCAATATTCTTTAAAAGGCGCTTCACCAAATAAATTAATGTGATGCTGGCAAAGTTTTGCTACGTCCTCACTAAGTCGTTGTGTGTCGCCAAAATGAGGGCTAGTAAAGACTAAGTGATGGGGCACGCCTTCAACGATAAACTCTGTGCTATCGAACTCGCCAATAGCGACTGGGCAGTCAATCAAATGTTGATAGTCATCAGCGATATATTGACCAAATTGATATTTTTCGGTGTTGTTTGCACGAGGTAGGCCGGTGGCAACGCGCCAGTTTGTTATCGATTTCGGTGGTTCGATGTGGAGCAAACAGGGTTGTGAGGCCAGCTCTTTGATCTCAAGAAAAGTCGAGCTGCCGTTAAAAAATCCGCGTTGACTGTCCAAGTAAGCGGTTCTGACCGATAAATCAAAAGCAAACACTTGGTAGTCGATAATCGTCTTATCGCTTGCTGCAGTCACTTGCCATGTTTGTTTATCAATTGCTGTTAACTTAATGACATCACCGGTTGGTGTGTGTGCGTCAATCTCGACAATGTTTTTAGAGAAATCTCTGACCATATAGCTACCTGGCAGCCATGATGGTAGCGCTAAGGTGTAAGTTGCTCCAGGCGTCGAATCAAACGTTAAAGTGACGGAAAAAAGGTGGCTGTTAAGATTTTCAGGCGTTATCGAATAAGTAATGGCGGTCATAAGCGTACGGATAAAGTTATGTTGCTTAACATTATCCGCAGGCGACTAGATAAATGCTAGTACTAAATTACATCAGGTTAAATCACGGTTATACAAGAATGACGGTTTTATCGCCATTAATACAAATACGTTGTTCTGCGTGCATTTTGACCGCATGGCTTAATGCGGTCGCTTCAAGATCATGGCCCAGATGCACCATTTGCTCAATGGTATACGTATGGTTAATAGGTTTTACTTCTTGAACGATAATAGGCCCTTCGTCTAAATCTGCAGTAACGTAATGCGCTGTTGCGCCGATGATCTTTACGCCGCGGGCATGAGCTTGATGGTAAGGTTTTGCGCCTTTAAAGCCAGGTAGGAATGAATGGTGGATATTCATTGCACGGCCTTTAAGCTTTTGGCATAAATTGTCCGATAAAATTTGCATATAACGGGCCAGCACAAGTAAATCCGCTCCTGTTGATTCCATCACCGCTAAAACTTGTGCTTCTTGCTCTGCTTTGGTGTCTTTCGTTATCGGCAAATAATGGAAGTCGATTCCGTGCCATTGAGACAAGCTTTCGCAGTCTTTGTGATTAGAAACAATTCCTACAATGTCAATAGGTAGAGCACCCGACTTCCATTTGGTTAATAGTGAGACTAAGCAATGGTCATATTTTGATACAGCAATTAATACTTTCGGTAACTTAGCACGATTTCTTAATCGATATTCCATATTGAGAGGCTTAGCTAAGGTTTCTATACCTTTTTGAAATTCATCAATTGAAACGGTCAGTGACCGATCATCAAAGGCGATACGAGAAAAGAAAGTTTCGGTGTATGGATCACTATATTGAGAGGTTTCAGTAATAAAAGCACCATGTTCAAATAAATTCTGTGTGATCTTTGCTAACACGCCTGACGTGTCTGGGCATTGCCATGTTAAAACATAATGATTGCTCGGTTGCATTGTTGCCTTTCTCAAAAGTCGTTGTTTATTACTTAGTAGTTAGATAAACCTATTGCTATCACTATATTGCCAGTAACGCCTACGAAAAATCTAGTATTTAACACGAGTACGTTTAGTCTTTAACACTATAAGGTAGAACAGATGAGGTAAAAATAGCAGGTACACTGATGATAAGTAAAAGATAATTTGAATTAATGAAATTTATCTGTGGTGAACTGGGTCTATCCTAGCGTTGTAATTAAACTCAGAATTAAATTAAGGACGTCTACTTTGAAATTTTTAAATACTTTACTTGTCGCTTTTGTTGCCAGTGCTGCTATCTTTTCGGTGCAGGCCAAACCTATTGCAGAAAGTAGCGAGCTGGTTACGCCGCTTCTTAATGGTCAAATGCTTCCTGATGTCATGACCAAAACAGCTGAAGGTAAATCTATCACCTTGGCGTCGGCACTTGATAACCAAAAAACTGTTCTTTTTTTCTATCGAGGTGGCTGGTGCCCTTATTGTAATACCCAAATGGGGCAGCTTAAGGAGCTTGAGCCAACGTTGAAAAAGTTAGGCTTTAAATTGGTCGGTATATCTACTGATGCGCCAAAGGATATTCAAAAAAGTATCAGTAAAATGGATCTAGGTTATCAACTATTATCTGATTATGACTCGACGGTGAGCAAAGCATTTGGTTTGGCCTTTTTCTCCTCGCAGAAAGTGACCGATCGTTATTTAGATAAAATGAACCTAACTAATCCGTTACAAAAAAATGCCGCGGGTGATGAGCGATTAGTACTGCCTGCTCCTGCTATTTATGTCATCGACAGCAAAGGTTTAGTGCAATTTAATTATGTTAACCCGAACTATAAAGTACGACTTCATCAAGACGTGCTTTTGGCGGCAGCTAAGTTAGTTAAATAATTTTTGTTTTCACGTTACACTATCCTTAATGGCGACATTAGGAAAAATGAGCAAGCTATTAAGGAAGGTAATGTGAACGACTTAAATTTAGAACATTTGATTAAAAACACTTTGATTGCCAGTGCCATTTTTGCATTGAGTGCCTGTGGTGCCATGTCATCAAGTTCAGCACAACCTGAGCTAGAAGAGATTGCTATCGAACAAGACGCATCAATACTTTATCAACACGAATGGCAACTGGCTTCTTTGGCTGGTGAAAAAGCCGGTAAAGGTGCCGATGGGCGGCTGGTCTCAATCCGTTTTGATCAAGAGAGCAATAAAATATCGGGTTACGCAGGCTGCAATAACTACTTTTCACTCTTCAGTGTTGAAGGTGATGCATTATCTATCGGAGCAATAGGGATGACGCGTCGATATTGTAGCAAACAAGCGGATTTGGAAACTCAATTTACTCAAACGCTTTCCAATGCTAAATTTTATCAAATAAGTGAAGGTAAATTGCTACTGCTTAATGCAGAAAAACAAGTCACAGCAACCCTGATAAAAGGTTAACATCTCTTAAAGCCCGGACATCGTTGCGGGCTTTTTAAATTTGACTCTATTTAAAGCGTTAATTCGCACTCTTTTTTTTATCATCTATCTTTACAATGTAGTGACTTAACATACAAAAAATACGCGAGCAAATTTGCCTCTAAAGACTAGGGCATGATAAATTGCTCTTAACTTGTATATACAATTCGTGGACAGATGATGAATTCAACGTTTAACTTAACTAAAGGTCATGTGCCTTTGCTGATCAGTATGCCTCACAACGGTGAAAAAATTCCGTCAGATATTGCCCTGCATATGACAGATAATGCGCTAAAAGTTGAAGACACCGATTGGAATCAGGATAGACTTTATGATTTTGCTGAAGCACTTGGTGCTTACATCATAAAGCCGGATTACAGCCGTTATGTGATCGACTTAAATCGAGATCCTAACGGGGTTGACCTTTATCCCGGAGCCAATAGCACCGAGCTCTGTCCTACCACAGCATTTGATTTGTCATCTCTATATCTCGATGGTTCAGAGCCAAATGCTTTAGAAATTAAACGCAGAATCAAACACTATTGGCAGCCATATCATCAAGCCCTAGCGTCAACATTAGCAGAAATAAAAGCACGCTTTGGCAAAGCGGTATTATTAGAGGCCCACTCTATCCGTTCTGAAGTACCTCGCTTTTTCGACGGGCAATTACCTGATTTTAATTTCGGTAATTCGGAGGGCGAAAGCTGCGCACCTGAATTAATTGAACAAATAGAAATGCTTGATTATGCGCCCTACTCGCAAATTACTAATGGACGCTTCAAAGGCGGCTATATTACTCGTTATTACGGTAAGCCAAGTGAAAATATTCACGCATTGCAGCTAGAGCTCTCTCAGCGCACCTATTTGAATGAACAAACATTTGAATACGACCTAAAGCAGGCAGAACAAGTCAAACTTAAATTACAGAATTTAGTCTCTCAGATTATTCAATTTGCACAGCAATAACCTGGGGTCAATGCTATGAAATTATTTGCAAAGAAAATATTGCTAGCCAATGGTTGGGCATCGAACCAGCTATTAACGATTGAAGACGGGTTTATCTCGAACATTCAAACGTGTAACGACGAGCAAAGTGCGCCAACCGACTGCGTTAAAGGTATTGTTATTCCTGGCATGGTTAATTGTCACTCTCATGCCTTTCAAAGAGCATTCGCCGGCTTTAGCGAACAGGGCAGCGAAGGCAAAGACAGCTTTTGGACGTGGCGAGCGATCATGTATAAGTTTCTCGACCAATTAAGTGCCGCTGATGCAAAAGTCATCGCCACTCAGCTTTACATCGAAATGCTCAAAATGGGTTATACCCGTGTCGCCGAGTTCCATTACTTACACCATGATTTGAGTGGTGATCATTACCAACCCCTATCAACGATGGCAAAAGCTATTTTTGAAGCGTCGAATGAGTCAGGTATTGGCTTGACCATGCTGCCCGTGCTGTATCGCTTTAGTAGTTTTGGAGAGCAGGCTCCCACTGACGGACAGGCCAGGTTTATTAATTCTATTACTGAGTTTAATCAGCTAGTTACTGAGTGTATTGAACTCACAAAAAGCTTCGATAATACCAATGTCGGAATTGCGCCACATTCATTGCGCGCGGTCGATAAAACCTCTTTGAATCAAGCCGTAGCGCACGTTCGAGCACATGATGATAAAGCGCCTATTCATATTCATATCGCGGAACAACAACAAGAAGTTGATGACTGTTTAGCCCATTATCAGAAAAGACCGGTGCAATGGTTGTTAGACAATGCCAACCTAGATAAGCATTGGTGTTTAATTCATGCCACGCATATTGATGAACATGAAAGGCAAGGCATCATTGCGTCAGCAGCCATCGCGGGCATTTGCCCGACCACAGAAGCCAATTTAGGTGATGGTATTTTTCCAACTGCTGAATTTATCGCCGAAGGTGGCACTTGGGCAATTGGCTCAGACAGTCATATTTCGGTCAATCCGGTTGAAGAGTTACGTTGGTTAGAATACGCACAACGCCTGATTAAACAACAACGTGCTATTTTAGCTACGCCAGAGCAGCCTTCCGTTGGTCGTTATTTGTGGCAGCAAGCGGCAAAAGGTGGCGGCCAAAGCTGTGGTCGTGATCTAGGTGAACTCACGGTGGGTAAACAGGCCGATTTACTGGTCTTAGATGATAACCAGTTGTCGTGTTTTGCTCATGCTGATCAGCATTTACTCGACAGCGTGGTGTTTGCTAGCCAACAGCCCATGATTAAAGATGTTATGGTCAATGGTGTGTGGGTTGTTGAGAATAAACAGCATCAGCATGAGTGCCAAAGCGCAAAAGAGTTCTCACAGCTGCTTGCTCGCCTGTCAGCCTAGTTGAATCCGATAATGTTACTCGCTTTATATCAGCTTAGTGATTAGATTTAATAGATGAAACATAGCTCTCGTAATCTTAAACATCATGGCTCTAGTGCCGAGGCAGTAGAGCGTGTGACTAGACGCGTTTATTCGCTAGCTGACGATGGTCAATTCGTGGTCGAGGCGGCAAGTTACGACCGAGTGATCATCGAAGCGCCGCTGCAAATTCTACTGGCGTGGCACTGTCCGAAAGCTCAGGCATATACGAGTCGACCTTTGATGATCACGATGCGCACGCCAGGACAAGATCTAGCGTTAGTCAGAGGGCTATTATTAGCGTCAGATATTATTAAAACTTTGACAGATATTACCCAGATTTGCCATCTAGAAGCGCATACTATAGAAGTAACATTAGCGAAAAACACTGTACCTGACTGGAGTAAGCTCGAACGACAAGGTCTCAGTTCAGCCAGTTGTGGCGTCTGTGGTCAGCAGCAAATTAAGCAGTTAGCCATTTATAAAACTCCCGTCTCAGATAGCAACAATCATTGGCTCAGTGCCGCTGATATTGTCAGCTTGCCTGAACAACTGAAGCGCTTACAACCCCACTTTAAAGACACGGGTGGTGTACATGCCGCCGGTCTTTGGCAACAAGACCAATTTTTAACGGTACATGAAGATGTTGGTCGTCATAATGCGGTAGATAAAGTTGTTGGTAGTAAGCTAGCACTTACGTCGAGTGGTGGTTTGTTAGTACAGACAGGCTTAGTCCTAGTGCTAAGCGGGCGAGTAAGTTTTGAATTAGTGCAAAAAGCAATTATGGCTGATATTCCTGTTATTGTTGCCGTTGGTGCACCATCGAGCCTAGCGATTGCGCTAGCCAAGCAGTTTAATATCAGTTTGATCGGCTTCACTAAACCACATCAGTTTAACCTGTACTGCGGGGAGTTCAGAATAGTATGAGTTATCAAAAATACAAAGGTGCGGCAGGGGGTTGGGGTGCGATAGCGAGCACAGCAAAGCATCTATTAAAAAGCGAAAATGTCGCCAAGAATATCAAAAACCTGCTCAATACTAATCAAGACAAAGGCTTCGATTGTCCCGGCTGTGCTTGGGGTGAAAAAGACGAACCTGGTCGTATTAGGTTCTGCGAAAATGGCGCAAAAGCGGTGAATTGGGAAGCAACATCTCGTCGCGTCACTCGAGACTTTTTCGCAGAATATTCAGTTCGATGGTTAAAAAAGCAAAGCGACTATTTTCTCGAAGAACAAGGTCGATTGAGCGAGCCAATGCTATTCGATCAGGCGCTAGATAAATATATCCCAATTTCATGGCCGCAGGCTTTTAATTTGATTGCTCAGCAATTGAACCAATTAGACGATCCTAACCAAGCCGAGTTTTATACCTCAGGGCGAGCAAGTAACGAAGCTGCATTTTTGTATCAGTTATTTGTTAGACGCTTTGGCACTAATAATTTTCCTGATTGTTCCAACATGTGTCATGAAGCGAGCGGCTATGCGTTAAAACAAGCGATCGGAGTGGGTAAAGGCACGGTAACACTAGACGATTTTGAACTTGCGGATGCTATATTTGTGTTTGGGCAAAACCCTGGCACTAATCATCCTCGTATGCTCGACACCCTCAGCCAAGCGGCTCGTCGAGGCGCTAAAGTGGTGACTTTCAATCCCTTAAAGGAGCGCGGTTTAGAGCGATTTTCAAATCCGCAATCTATAGGCGATATGCTGATGGGGCAGTCGACGAATATTACCAGTCATTATTTCACACCCAATCTTGGCGGTGATATGGCCGCAGTCAGAGGTATGGTTAAGATTTTACTGGAACAGCATCAAGCAAGTGAAGAGCCGATATTTGATCTCGAATTTATCAGTGAGCACACCCAAGGACTAGACGAATACTTAGCGGAAGTTGATGCGACAACATGGGCGCATATTATTGAACAGTCGGGATTAAGCCGAGCAGAAATAACTCATGCAGCTAGCCTCTATCGTTCTGCCAGCAAGGTTATATTTACCTGGGCGATGGGTATTACTCAACACAAGCATTCGGTAGCAACGATTCAAGAAATGACTAACTTACAGTTGTTATTTGGTCAGCTTGGTAAGGCAGGCGCGGGACTTTGTCCGGTGCGTGGCCATTCCAATGTTCAAGGTGACCGAACCATGGGCATCAATGAGCAGCCGACTCAGGAATTTTTAACAAGACTTGCTCAAGTATTTGATTTTGAGCCACCACAACAAGCCGGTCACAATACCGTTCAAGCCATACACGCGATGTTGGCAGGTCAAAGTAAAGCCTTTATCGCATTAGGGGGCAATTTTGTCGCGGCAACGCCTGATACTGAATTATCTCAGCAGGCATTAAGTGGCTGCCAATTAACGGTCAATATCGCCACTAAGTTAAATCGTACCCACCTTTACCCGGGCAAAACTGCGCTGCTGTTACCTTGTTTAGGTCGCACCGATATTGATATCCAAAATGGTCAGAGCCAGTCAGTCACAGTGGAAGATTCTTTTTCTATGGTGCATTCATCGCAAGGTGTTGTGGAAAGTGACACCGCGATGATGAAATCAGAGCCAGCGATCATTGCCGGCATTGCGCAGGCAACATTAGGAAGTTCGCCCATTGATTGGTTAACTGCGGTTAAAGACTATGACCATATTAGAAATTACATTGCGCAAACATTGCCTGAATTTGTTGGATTTAATGACAAGCTGAAAAAACCTGGTGGGTTTTACTTGGGTAATGCGGCGGCAAGAAAACAGTGGCTTACCCCATCAAAAAAAGCGACTCTTGTCGTTAATCAACTGCCAGAGGATATTGTCAGCCAATCTCAACGCGCGATGACCAATAACAAAATCTTTGTTTTACAAACTTTACGTTCACATGATCAGTACAACACTACTATTTACGGTTTTGAAGACAGGTATCGAGGCATCAGCGGTAAACGCACGATCTTAATGATGAATGAGCAAGACATTGCCGATTTAAGCTTACAGCCTGGACAAGCGGTTGATATTGAATCACTTTGGCCAGATCAGCAAGAGCGAAAAGTCATCGGGTTTACGCTGATCCCTTTTGATATACCGCAGGGTAATGTCGCTAGCTATTTTCCTGAAGCAAATCCTTTAGTTGCACTTGATAGTGTTGGGGAACATAGCTTTACGCCGACGTCTAAATCGATCGCTGTAGTGGTGACGGCGTCAAATCAAACGCCGATCAAAGTTATCTAATAAAGCTAGAATAACGTACTAGGATTTTACATACTTTTTGTTGATTATCGACATGAAGCTTTTTGTCTCTTATCTCTTTGCCTATACAATGAGTTGAATAATAGGCTTTAACGGACTTTTTTGATGCGGTGATTGTTGCTGCATGCTTTTTTTCACTTTTTCTAAAGCTAGCAAACTGAGCTTCAATATCTTGCGTAACTTTGTTTAAGTTCAAGCTAACGCCTGTGTCAGTTGCTTCTGAAAAAGCGGTTAGTAGGCTCTCTTTTTGCTCTTGATAAAACTGTTCTACTTCAGGTTGAGGGTAAAAATGTAAAAAAACTGCTATTGCTACGATTAAGATCAATAAATTTTTCATGAGATGCCATATACTAGGTGAGTGGCTATAGAATAATAAATTTCCTAACGAAAAAGCAAACTAGAGCTCAAAATTTCCAGTATTAGTTAGCGCCGATAATATCAGCGTAGATGATAAGTACAGAGTGTTAACATTAGTTTTCAAGGATTTACCGTGAAGCACGAACAAGAAAAAACGCCAGCACCACAAAGAATTCCAGTCAAAAATGTAAAAATTCATCAACCTAAAGGGCCCGGGCAGGCTGAATATAACCCTCGTGATCAGATTTATGTTCGTAAAGTCGAAGGTTTTTTCCAGCGTTTACGCCAAAAAATGAATTTTTTCTTTTTGGCGCTTTTTGCTTCAATTCCTTGGTTTAACTTTAACGGTCAACAAGCCATATTGTTTGATATTACCGAGCAGCGCTTTAATATTTGGGGCTTAACCCTATGGCCACAAGATCTGACTTTACTTGCTTGGTTATTTATCTTAGGGGCTTTTCTACTGTTTTTTGTAACGACCTTTTTAGGTCGAGTTTGGTGTGGCTACCTGTGTCCACAAACGGTATGGACCTTTATTTTTATCTGGTTTGAAGAAAAAATTGAAGGCAGTGCTAACCAACGTAAAAAGCTTGATACGCAGAAAATGGACGCGAGTAAGTTCTGGAAAAAAACGCTGAAGCATTTTTGTTGGCTATTTTTCTCAATGCTAACCGCCTTAACTTTTGCTGGTTATTTCACGCCAATGCGTGAATTATTTATTGATTTCTTTACCTTCAACGCCACAGTGACCGTATGTCTAGTGATTCTATTTTTTACTTTTTGTACTTATGGTAATGCCGGCTGGATGAGAGAGATCATGTGCTTGCACATGTGTCCTTATGCGCGTTTTCAATCGGCGATGTTTGATAAAGACACATTAACGGTTTCTTATGATACTGCACGAGGTGAAAGCCGAGGAGCACGCGGTCGAAAACAAGATCACAAAGCTATGGGCTTAGGAGACTGTATCGACTGTAACTTATGTGTTCAGGTCTGTCCTACGGGTATAGATATTCGTAATGGCTTGCAATACGAGTGCATTAACTGCGGAGCTTGTGTAGATGCTTGTGACGGTGTTATGGACCGTATGGGCTACGACAAAGGGTTGATTCGATATACCACTGAGCATGAACTAGAAGGAAAGAAAGTTCATTTTGTCCGCGGCAAGCTTATCGGTTATGCGGTTTTACTTTGTATTATGAGTACGCTGTTGGTGGTTGAGATAGCCAACCGTGTTCCTGTTGCTTTAGATATCATGAGAGACAGAAATACCTTAGCTCGTGAGAATATTAACGGCGAAGTAGAGAATGTTTACACTTTACGAGTCTTAAATAAATCTCAAGTTGATAGTCGTTATCGATTGTCGGTAAAGGGCATCGACAATGCCAAATGGATCGGGCCACAAGAAATTAATGTAAAAGCGGCACAAGTTTATACCTTGCCTATTAGCATTGCGGTCGACCCATATGATCTAAAAACTTATATGACAGATATTAGCTTTGTCGTGGAACTAGTCGAAGAGGACTCTGATGTAAAACTAGAGCATGAATCTCGATTTTTTAAGACACGTTAATGGCGGCTTTTGATTTTACGACATTAACTCCTGATCTTATTTTAGATGGTTTAGAAAGCCAAGGTTTTGATATTGATTCAGGGCTTTTGGCGCTTAATAGCTATGAGAATAGGGTTTATCAGTTTCACAACGAAAAGGGTGAAAAGTTCGTTACCAAATTTTATCGCCCGCAGCGTTGGAGCCAGGAAGAACTTCAAGAAGAGCATGATTTTGCTTTTGAATTAGTCGAGCAAGAACTCCCCGTTGTTGCACCGCTTAAATTAGATGGCGAAAGTCTATTTCATTATCAAGGCTTTGATTTCGCTGTGTACCCCTGTCGTGGTGGGCGCATTTTTGAAGTCGATAATTTAGACCAGCTAGAATGGATGGGACGATTTGTCGGGCGTATTCATGCCGTCGGTGCGAAAAAACCATTCGCACATCGACCGACCATTAACACCCAGGAATTTTTATTAGATGCACGAGACATCATTGAAAAGTCTGGTTTTGTTTCAGCTGGCGTTCAGGTTGCTTTCTTTACCATACTAGACCAAATCATCCCGATGGCAGTAAAACAATATCACCCAAAACGCATAATTCGTTTGCACGGTGATTGTCATGCTGGGAATATTCTTTGGCGAGATGAGCAAGGGCCACACTTTGTTGATTTAGATGACTGTCGACAAGGACCAGCGATTCAAGATTTGTGGATGATGTTGTCAGGAGACCGACAACAACAATTGTTACAATTGGATACTATGTTAAGTGGCTATGAAGAGTTTTTTTCTTTTGATTCTTCAGAGCTTGCCCTGATAGAATCTTTGCGTACAATGCGTGTAGTCAATTATATGGCGTGGTTATGTAAAAGGTGGAGTGATCCTGCTTTTCCACACAACTTTCCATGGTTCAATAGTGAAAAGTACTGGGAGCAGCAAGTGTTAATGTTAAAAGAGCAACATTCAGCATTAACTCAACCGCCACTGAGTTTACTACCCATCTAAATTAAACTGGTGTTAAGCACCCAAGGAATTAAAAAAATGAAAAAGACATTTGCTAGTTTATTAATGGCTGTAGTTTTACCATTCTTAGCAAAC
>PJEL010000692.1_pt1 | contig 38698 bp, 36 predicted proteins | sample 1853271 | NCBI WGS metagenome assembly PJEL01 (sample SAMN08108733, study PRJNA415343) | Invertebrate metagenome, whole genome shotgun sequencing project. | host: Globobulimina | place: Sweden: Gullmar Fjord | collected 2015-08
TTTCAGACGCCGCATGGCCCAGCAGGCTCACTTCAGCACATCCACCCAATACACCGAGACTGGCAATCATTAGGGCTGGCATTAATGTTGGTGCGAGTGTTCTTTTTAACCACATCATCTTCATTACGCTATTCCGGGGCTGGTGTTATGAGTTATTGGGAGGCCAATCGATCAGCAAGCTGACCAACTGACATGGCAAAATAGGTCGAATAATTCCACTTTAGAATGGTACGATAGTTATTATAAATCAGAAAGGTCTGACCATTACCACCTTTGGGTTGCACCAGCGATCCAGCGAGTTGCCGGCTTGGTAAATCCGTTCCATCCACTTTGCGAACCCCTAGGTTTTGCCAATCCTTCATAGGTTTCTTTACCTTCAAACTTATGAGGCTTTTGTCAAATTCACTAGGAAGCTTTACTTCGCGCCCCCATGTTTGGTCACCTAGCCATCCTGAACTGGATAAATAGTTGGCGGCAGAGGCAAAAACATCGGGTTTTGTCGTCCAGATATCCCGGCGGCCATCTGCATCATGATCGACAGCAAAATTAATAAAGCTTGAAGGCATAAACTGAGCCTGACCCATTGCACCGGCCCAGGATCCCTTCATGTTTTGTGGCGTGATATGTTTTTCTTCCAGAATTTGCAGAGCGATCATCAACTCTTTCCTGAAATAGGCAGCGCGGCGGTTATCGTAAGCGAGGGTCGTTAAGGCTTCCACGACATTAAAGCCGCCGGTATATTTGCCGAACCGGGTTTCAACGCCCCACAGCGCTACAACAAATCGGGGTTGCACACCGTATTTCTTTTCAACTTCCGCCAAAATAACTTTGTGCTTTTGAAGTCGCGCCCGTCCCTGATCGATCAGGGATTTTGGAAGCCGTTTCGCCATATACTGCTGAAAGGTCTGGGTGACTTCGGGCTGCTTACGATCCAGATTGATGATTTTTTCTTTGAATTTTACATTTTTGAAAGCGTCATCAATTATTGGCTGGCTGATCCCGTTAGCAAGGGCTTCTGCCTTTAAATCAACGAGCCATTCACCAAACGGTTTTTTTGCCGCATTTGCTGTATTGAGAGTCCACAATGACAGCGACATAAAAACGGCTAAACAGGTTATTTTTCCTAAAATTTTCGGCATCCACCCCTCACATCAAAGTCTTCTATTCCTTTTGCCACAGCGGCTCGCTTTGCGCAACGGTTGGCAAGAATATTTGATAAATTACTGCCTTCTTATTTGAAGGCTTTTTATCTTTTTGTCGATCAAAGCTATTGACAGTATCGAGCAGGAACTTTAAACGGTCTGCATTGTCTAGTGGACAGCGTTCACAGACACATGAAATTGGAAAAGATTTCATGATCTTGCGGAGGGTTGGCAGAGCGGTTGAATGCACTGGTCTTGAAAACCAGCAAGGGTGCAAGCCCTTCCGGGGTTCGAATCCCCGACCCTCCGCCACTATCTTTATATTACCGCTGTCTGCGTTAGTTTTATTCATTACATATTGTTGTCTCTATCTCAGCGTGTTTTCGCTCAAATCCATGTTCTTTGTTTGGTTTTGTTAAATTAATCAGCTGTTCTTCATACATAAATTCTTAATAGAAGCTGTCTAATACTTAGCGAGTAAGAATTAGTAAATTTGTATTGTCTTGGACGCTAAGATGACTATGTTCCAGAAACACCGTATATTGATTTTTGATGAGTGTGTTTTTACGGGAAGGCTGCTCTACTCAATTTTATTGGCATTTGAAGTCGAGCAAATCGAAATATGTCACGATTTAGAGAAAGCCAAGAATTTTATCAAAGACACGAAGTTTGATTGCATTTTTTGTGATTGGTCAGGATGGCCGGATCCAGAACCGGCCTGTTTGGAATTTGTACGCATGTCGGATAGTTCAATTGACCCCACCGTCCCCATCATTGTTTTCTCTGGTCAAACAACAAAAAGTAACGTCTTGAAATCCCGTGATCTTGGCTGTACGGAAATTATCGCCAAACCTGTTTCTACAACTCAAGTGTTCGACAAGCTTTATAGCGCCATTTATGCACCTCGTAGCTTTATCGCTCATGAAGTTTATACCGGGCCGGACCGTCGCCGCCGAAATGGCGATGATCATGCGGGATTGGAAAGAAGAGCTGAATCGACATTGTCTCAGATCGAAATTGACAAGTTGTTAGAGGGTGCAGATGTTGATGGATGAAGTGGAAAAGACACGATTACGTTTGATTACCAATGCAAGTGAGAGCGTTGCTGATTTCGTCGATAAAAACAAAGCCGTTTTACCTCAACTCGTTGACGCAACTCTGGAGCAACTAAAGGCAGAAAATATTGATGGTATTCTCACGTCTTCCTATCAATTGTTTTCGTCAGCAAGAAATTTTGGGAGAGATGACATAACGTTCGTTGCTGAAATGTTATATAAAGCAATGAAACAGACTAAATTTTCCTCAGAACCAAAGGTCCTGGTAGCCTTCGAAGTCGCACTGGATACCCTAGGGAAGAGTTCGACTACAGATTCAGAACTCTTGAAGGAAATGTCGGATAACATATACGATACGCTAAGAAAGTATAACTCCTGATCATGAGTGTGCTGAGCAGCATTGATAGATGCCTAACCGAATGATGTTGGTGAAATTCACTTCGATGCCTAAATTGACAGTGGATTAAATCTAAAGTTATTTAAATCTTTTGTACATTTTTTGAGCATAATATATATTTATATAAATTAGATATAATGTAATGTTTGTTCAGTAAGTAGTACCGTTGATATGAAATCTCTCGCTGCCTTAATTGTGTGTTTATTGATTTCCCTCGAAGTATTGGCGGAATCCTTAACCATCGTCACCGAAAATTTTCCACCCTATAATTTTGAAGAAAATGGTCAGCCGAAGGGGCTTTCCACAGAAGTTGTTCAGGCTGTTTTAAGTGAGACAGGATTAGAGTGCGATATTCTTTTCTATCCATGGGCACGTGCGTATAGACTTTCGCAAATTCAAAAGAATACACTCATTTATTCGATCGCAAGGATTCCCGAAAGGGAAGATATGTTCCATTGGATTGGTGTCATCGCACCTTATAAAACATCCTTTTACAAACTGAGATCAAATGATCGCATTGTTGTAAACTCACTTGCCGATGCCAAACAATTTTCCATCGGTGTATCCTTGGAAGATGTGATTTTGACATATCTCAAAGGCAAGGAATTTCAAAATTTAAGCATTGTTTCAAATGATATATTCAACATACGAATGTTGACGCGTGGACGTCTCGATCTGATTGCCTATGATGAAGCATCCTTTCTTCACAAAATACAGGCCGAAGGGTTGGATCCTTCATTGTTTGAGAGAGTTTACAGATTGGAGGAACTGTCCGGTTCTCTATACATGGCATTTAGCCGTGGCACTGATCCAAACTTGGTCAGAAAATTCCAGGCGGCTTTGAAAGTAGTGAAAAAGAAAGGGATTATTGAACAAATTCAAAGACGATACCTCGCGTTAAATTAAGTTCTTAGTTTAATTTACGGGGTAAATAGACAAAGAAGATTGTCCCTTTGTCTTCCTCACTTTGTAAGGTAATCGCACCTTTTGATTGACGGATAAATCCGTAGACAGAACTTAATCCTAATCCGCTGCCAGTACTTGTATCTTTGGTTGTGAAAAAAGGCTCGAAAACTCTCTGGATGTTTTGTTTGCTGATGCCACTCCCCTGATCCGCAATGGATATGAGAACGTAATCGCCAAGGACAAAATCCTGTTCAAAAATACCTTCGATACAGTCCATTGATTTATTCTGAACAGAGATCTTAAGCTCTCCCCCGTTCGGCATTGCATCACCCGCATTTCGGCAAAGGTTGATGATTGCGTTTTCCAACTGTTGGGAGTCAATTAAGCAAGGCCAGATTGATGGGCTGCAATCGTAGGAAACAAAAACTCTGTTGCCCACGGACAATTTTATTCTCTCCCGCATTTCTTCAATCGTTTGGGCGATATTGATAGTTTCCGGGATTAAGGGAAGTTTACTTGAATAGGCAAGGAGACGTTGGGTAAGCAATGCCCCTTTTTCAGCGGACCGTTCAATTGATTGCAGGATAGGAATAGTCTTTGAGCTTGGCTCTGCCATATCTTCCAACAGCTCTATATTTCCAATAATCACGGATAACAGGTTGTTGAAATCATGAGCAACGCCACCAGTAAGCTGCCCCACTGTTTCCATTTTTTGAGAGTGCAGGAGTTGCTTTTCCATTTTCTGTTGTTGAAGCTGGATTTTCACATTATCAGTCACATCCTGCATAACACCATAATGGGACAGTATTTTTCCCTTCGCCGAGAATATGCAATTCCCTGTCAAAATTACATTTCGAACTTCGCCGTCCGGGCGAACGACCTGCAAATCCAACTGATATTTTTCACCATTTTCTCTGGATATCTTTGCATGTTCTTTAGCAAGTGCTTCAGATTCGGGAGTATAGATTTTAAATCCTCGGTCGAGGGTTATTTTGGAGAAATAGGGTAACCCCGAAATTCGGTATATTTCCTTGGACCAGAAGAAATCCTTTGTTGGATAGTAATACTGCCAATAACCAATATGAGCCAGTTTTGCAGCTTCTTCGAGGATGGTTATTTTTTCTGCGAGATTTTGTTTTAATTCGATACTTTGCGTAATATCACTGGAATATCCTCGATAACCGATAAAGGTTCCCTCTTTTGAGAAATAGGGTTTTCCATTCACGTTTAAGTACCGATCTTCTCCTTTCTCTGTTGTGAATTTGAGAAGAGCTTCATGAAATGGTTCAAGTTTTGCCGCACCATCCGCATAGGCCTCGATTTCCTCCTCTGTTCCGAAAAGGGGAAATAATTTTCTGGAATTCTGACCTATAAAACTGTTAATGGATCGCCCCGCCAGATTGGAGAATTTCTCTGAGATGTATGTGAAGTTGGCAAGTTCGTCTGTTTCCCAGTAGAAATCAGGCGCCAGCTCGACAAAATCAGCCAATCTGGACTGGCTATCCATCAAAGACTTTTCAAGTATTTCAATTTTCTTTTTGTCGTTCAATAGGACCTACACGTCAAAATAGTACCGGACATCCTTCTGGATAAAGCATATTTATTTACAATACGTATACCTAAATTAGAATACGTGCAGTGTATATAGGCGGAAGGGATGTTTTCAATTCAGTGTTCTCACAAATAGAGAATGTCCGGAAAAACCGATTATTCTTATTTCTTCTTTTCCTTGATGGGCAGTGTATTTACAAACTCAATAGCATAAGCACAAAATCGTTTAAGGTTTTCGTCATCTTCCATAGCTTCGGCTTCTATGGTTGCCCAACCCTTCATAATTTTCCCGGTAAGATCCATAACCCGAACATGTGGTTCTTGAATTAATATTTCAGATACAGGGACACCGACACGAACAATCAAAGTATCTTTATGAATACCAACACACATATTGCCATTCAGAAAATAGCCATATCCGCCCATCATCCGATTTTCACTTAAACCGGAAATGTGGGAAAACTTTTCAGTGATGGTAAGCGTTAATCTTCCAGCCAGGCCAGGGTCAAAGGGCATTAGTTCTCTTCTTTGCGATTAGAATTCATAGAACACAGTTAAGGTTATTAAAATCAATTCCCCAGGTAAAGGGTTTCGTTCTTTCTGAATTCTAAAGCTGCAAATCGCATAAACGTTCTTATTCGTTCGTTATTTTGCAAGTCAGGGTGAGTTAAGATCCAGATATCCCAATAAGGGGAAATCGGTAGCCCAGGTACTCGTGCCAAAGAGGCATCAGTGTCGCCCAAAAAGCAAGGCATACGGCCAATCCCCAATCCTTCTTTCACTGCACTGTGAACGGCAATCATATCGTCAAGTTTAATGCCAACCGTTGCGTTGGGATATCGGATAAGAATATCCTTTGGGACTTTATCGCCCCACCAAAGGAAATTAACAGATCGTACATTCGCCGGGTTTGGACTGACATTTCCATCCCCGATAATCTTTGAAAGATAGTCTTTTGATACAAAATACCCTCTGTTTTGTTTGGTAACACGCCGGCCGAACAAATTTGGATCAGGCGCATTGCCAACCCTTATGGCAATATCTGCTTCTCGTTGGCTCAGGTTCAGATTTTCATTTGCCGCACTAACTGTAATGTCAATGTTGGGATAGGTTTTTGAAAATTTGGATACTATTTTTGAAACACTGCTCTGGAATATTAATTGAGGCGTAGTAATTCGTAAGGGCCCAGCAAGCTGTTTGTCTTTAGATGCTATCTGCCGATTTAAAGTGTGAAGTTCTTCCTCCATGCTGGATGCAGCTTCAATGGCCTGCTGTCCTTCTGTTGTTGCAGTAAATCCGTTATTCAAACGATCAAATAACCTGACTCCCAATTGCGTTTCAACAGATGATATTCGTCTTGAAACAGTTGAGTGATTGACGCCCAAGGATCGTGCAGCCGCGCTTAAACCGCCATGACGCCCCACTGCGAGAATGAATTTATAATCGTCCCAATCTTCCATCTGTGCATATTTGCACAATATGTTTGCAATGTTAATGAGTTTTAGAACAGCAGTGGAAGCCTTATTTCTGCATCACCAACCAAATGGAGAACAGAAATGACAATACAACTTGTTGCCCTTATCAAAGTTGAGGATCAGGAAAAAATTCAGGAATACCGTAATGTTGCCGGTGAAGCACTGGCAAAGCATGAAGGTCGGGTAGCCAAGGGTAGTTTGAACCCTGAAGCATTGGAAGCAGCTATTGATGTCCCTGATTTGATGGCAGTCCTGGAATTCCCGACAATTGAAAAAGCGCGCGCATGGCGTGAAGATCCTACGCTCAAAGATGTTCATGCGCTCCGAAATAGTGCTGGAAAATCGACTATTCTGGTTCTTCCCAATTAACGGAAGTTTGAACGTAAAATGAAGTGGATACCGATTTGAATATATCCTAGTTTATTATATTCAGACTTTCGGTATCCATTTTCTACCAAGAAGTTTTACGAAAAGCGACAACGAATGATCACGATCAGGCAGGCAATTGAAAAGGATTTTGCAGCACTTCCAGAGATCGAAATGGATGCTGGGTATGAGTTTTCAAAATATGATCTGTCTGTCGTTGCAGAAATGCCTGCCTCTCCCCTTCATTATTACCAAAATCTACCAACTGGCAGTTCGGTCTTTGTCGCGTGGCTGGATGAGGCCATAGTTGGCTTTTCGGTGTGTAAACATGTTGATCAAGAGGGGCATTTGAAAGAAGTTTCAGTCCTTCGAAAGCATATGAAAAAAGGTATTGGCAGAAAATTGATTGATAAGGCTGTCATTTGGGCCAAGGACTGTGGTTTCAACACACTAACCCTGACAACCTATCGTGATATCAAATTCAATGCGCCTTTATACGAGAAGCTTGGCTTTGTTGCTTTTGAGCCTGATGAAAACTGGCCGGAACTTAAGGCAATCAGAGAGGAAGAGAGAGCAAGTGGACTAGATGTGCAACCACGTATCTGCATGAAACTCTCTCTTGATCGGTAGGGGCCTTAATTCAGGTTGCTTTATTCAGGGTGTCTTTGTGAAAGCCTGCGAGCTTTTTATAAGCCGTTGCAACCTCCTCCAAAATTTCCTGGTCAACGCATGTGTGTTTCTTCCCGCATTTACCTTCGCACTGATCTTTCACCATTTGCATAACTTTTTCAGGCCCGGTTTCCCGGTTGGCCAGTGAAATGCGCGTTGTTGCTTCACGGCGAGCATCCTCGTATGTCTTTAATACGGCTGGTATATCGGAACTTTCAGAAATAAGATCCGCAAATATCATCGCATCCAGAACTCCTTGCGATACACCGTTTGACCCATTTGGGTACATGGCATGAGCTGCATCTCCCATAAGGGTGACCCGGTCGAAACTCCAATTAGGGATGGGGTTTCTATCAATCATCGGGAATTTGTGGATGGACAGGGCATTCTCAAACAGTTTTTGAATATCAAGCCAGCCAAGATCCCAACTCTCAAAATCAGACTTAAATTCTTCCAGCAGGCCCGTCTGGTTCCAGTTGGCCTGATTGGCATTCAGATCAGAGGGCATGCGTCGCTCTGCAATCCAGTTGATATAGGACTTTCCGCGGGCTGTGCTTTCTGCCCGGATTGGATACGCCACCAATTTCAAATCATTATGCCCGGCCATAAACATGGATCGGCCATCCAGGTAAGGCTCCATTTCTGTCACGCCGCGCCATAACATCTGCCCGGAATAATGCGGAGGTCCTTCATCAGGATAAAAAATCCGCCGGAGACGCGAATTAATACCGTCTGCGCCTATCAGAAAATCTGCTGTGGCTGATCCTTGTTGGATCGTTCCGGTATGATCTGTGAAAAAGGCTGTAACGCTTTTCTCATCCTGTTCAAAGTGGTCAAATTTGTGATCTGAGGATAAGGCATCTTCCCCCAGACGCTCTTTTACATGTTTAAGAAGGATCATATGAAAGTCACCGCGGTGAATGGACAGCTGCGGAACATCATATCCCGCCTCCAAACCCCGAGGTTCTTGCCAGATAATTTTTCCATCTTCCGTATAAAAAGAAAGGCTGGATGTTTTTATGGCAACCTTTTCAAGGTCTTCTAACAGGCCAAGTTTAGCGAGATTTTGTACAGAATGGGGAAGTAGATTAATTCCGACACCGAGAGGCTGGATTTCTGGAACAGTCTCATAAATCTGGGATTGGATGCCTTTTTCATGCAGCGCGAGGGCAAGGGTCAGTCCGACCAACCCGCCCCCGGCTATAATCCCGTTTGGTGACTTATTTCCCATATCCATCCTCGTTCAAATTAGTTTTAGATGAAACTATATTGTCAATTTGAACGAGGACGCAAGAAAAAGCTGTGTCAGAGTTTGGACCGAAGTGGACTAAGAGATCGTGTGAATTCTTCTGCAACCTGTTTGTTGCGTGCACGAATTTCAGCTGCACCCAATTCTCCATCAGGGGCACCAGCTGCAATAACGACTGGATCCAAATGTTCCAGTTTTAAAGGATAGCCAGCTGATAGGAGCATTTTTGAGGCAAGAATGTCCATCGGATCAACATAATCTCCTGCCGTCCGGGCGGCAATTTGTTCAGCTGTGTCTTTTATATAAGCGAGTGGAATTTCTGTGCATCCCATAATAACGCAGCATTCATTTTTTTCTGTATCGCCTTGTAATTGTTGAACAACAGTTTCAAAAAGGACTCTTGCATGTTTTCTTCTTTTGGTTCCATACTTTAAACCTTTTGGTTTGTCGTAAATTGCTGCCATGATGGCACCTTGTTGGTCCGCAGCAATTCGTTCCATATTTGGAATGAGCCCATCTGAAAAAAAATAGGCTTGATCAAAATCATGCTCTTTTTCAAGAACTACCCGTTCGTCTCCATCACATTTCACAAATTGCATTTGGCGGAAATAATCATCATATACGGCAGTATTCCGCGTCCCTCGGGTCGATATTAATATAATTTTTTTACCTTCATGATCTGCTCTTATCGCCATTGCCGTTTCTGAGATCATATTGACAAGTGTAATACTTGCGGTTTCTGCTATGGATTTGTAGGCGTCAAATACACTTTTTGAGTGAAATGTATTGCAAGGTACACCAACGATAAACCGATGAGCAGCCTGCGCATAAGTTTCACATGCTTTTCGAACAGCTAGCCCCATATTTATTCCCGGATTATTATCGATTTTCTTTTGTAGGAAACGTGTTCTATCCAAAATGAAGGGAGACATGGAAAGATGGATAACGGGAGCGTGTCCCTGATCTCCTAAAATTTCGTTGTTTGTCCGATCGATAATCTTTTGATGAAAGGCAACGCCAGCTGCTGGGCCAACACCGCCACCGATAACGAGAAAATTCTGTGGGCACATAAAACACCTGTATAATGTAATTAATATACACGCATATGGTGTGTTTGTGAATGACTTCAATTCTATAAGGCCAGTTTTCACACAGGGTTATGATCGCTCCTTGTTTCTTAATTGATTCGTTGTGACTTGGCGCACAATCGAGCGGTGTCCTTCAAATGGATTAGACACGTTTATCGATTTTGGAGACGATAAAATAGTAAGAAACTTACAATAGACTTTTAGTATTAGTATTTCTTTTTTAATTATTTATGCCTACATTAACTATCAGATTATGGAATTTGACGGTCTCTTTGGGATGGTATGTGATGGCAAGTAAAATTGACCCTGCGATCGAAGGGATGATTACCGAATGCTATTTTGAGACGGTTGCAGAAGCTTTGCTTACTGGGCATAGCAATTTAATCGCCCATAAAGAAGGTGTCACGGGAGCGTCTATGCTACTTGCGTCTATGAGTGCGATGGAAGATGAGGTAGCAAAAGAAGCTGTCGTCTCTTTAAATCTAAGACCTGCTCAAATGGAGGCTGATTGAACAGCCTCCACCTGACACGTTAGAAAACTAGAAATGCCTTTAGAAACCGTGGGCCGTTAAACCGTCATCAACTTCTATCATACTTCCCGTCATAAAATCTGACCCTGGTCCAGCCAATAACAATAATGTACCATCCAATGCATCGGGCTCTCCTACCCGCCGGCCAGGTAGATTTGAAATAAACTTTTTGCCGTGATCAGTTTCCCAATAGTCCCGGTTAATACCAGTGACAATGTAACCCGGATTTATACCATTGACCTGGATTTTGTACCGTCCCCACTCATCAGCAAGGGCGTGGGTCATGTGCTTTACGGCGGCTTTTGACATGCAATAGGCGATATTCTGTTTTAATACCCGGTTTGCAGCAACTGATGCGATATTGATCATTTTACCGCCCTGCCCATGTTTGATCATGCTTTTCGCAACAGTTTGCGCTACAAAAAAGGCACCTTTAGCATTTGTATTCATGACTGCATCAAAATCTTCTTCGCTGATAGAGTCCGAAGGGCATAAAGCGCTGATCCCGGAATTATTAACGAGGATATTAACCGGCCCAAGTTCAGTTTCCGCAGCTTGGACAGCCTCATGGATACTGGCAACATCGGTAACGTCCATTCGAACTGGAACGGCTCTTCCGTCAAATGCTTCGATTTCCTTTGCAAGTTCCTCCAATTTATCAGTACTTCTGGCCGCAATAGAAACCTTTGCTCCTGCACGGGCAAGCGTTAATGCAAATTGCCAACCAAGGCCCGAGGATGCGCCGGTAATCAGAGCATGTTTGCCTTCAAGAAAGTTAGGTGACGTCAACGTGTTTCTCCTTATTATTATCGCTAATTTGCCCGCCATCATTCACCGAGGTTCTTTCAAAATCAAGAGATGGTTTTGAAAATTTTATTAGGAGAGAAATCTATTAAGGACGTAGGAGATTGCGTGCTAAAAAGGCAGCAGTGCATGTCATTTCAATTCAACAGGTTAAAATCCAATGAAATATTATCCCAGTATCTTTAATGATGCCATTGGTCCCGTAATGCGCGGTGCCTCTAGCTCCCATGTAGCGGCAGCGCACCGAATTGGTATCCTTGCCAGGGATTACATGAACGGCGATTTTAATTCTGTCCTGATTGAATATGACATCAATGGATCGTTAGAGCCAACCCATGACAGCCAAGGATCTGACATGGGACTTTTCACTGGTCTCATGGGATGGGAAGTTACCGACGAGAGAATGGTTGATGCGGTCGATTATCTTCGAGATACCGGGACCCAAGTTGAAATACGGATATCAGATTATCAGGCGGCTCACGAAAATACTTATAAACTTTCCCTGTCAAATCAAACTGATAGCCTGTGTCTGATCGCCATTTCCATTGGCGGTGGGGTTATTGAAGTCATAGAGATCAACGGTGTAAAACTCTCCCTCTTTGGGGACTATCATGAAGCTCTGATCAAGACGCCAAACATAGAGTTGGCCCAAGAAATCCAGGCCGATCATGTTTTGGTAAAAAACGGGCTGATACAGATTAAAAATAATAAACCTGTTACTCTTCAGGACTTTCCAGATGGTCTGAAGGTTGCTGATTTCAGGGCACTCGCGCCTGTTCTTCCGATAGGGGCGCGAAAAAATCTACAGGTTCCCTTCGAAGACTGCATCGAAATGCTTGCCTATAACGAGGATAAAAAACTAGGTTTATGGGAACTCGCATTAAAATACGAAAGCGCGCGCGGGAATATTTCTGAAAACGAAGTATTTGAAATGATGAGGGAAATCGTCCTCATTCTGGATAAATCCATAGCGGATGGTATTGCGGGCACAGAATATACGGATCGTCTTTATCCTGCTCAGGCACCTGCTTTTAAAGAAAAAATGTCTTCAAACGCATTTTTGGATTTGTCTCTTTATAACAATGTCATTCTTAGCGTGACAGCCTTAATGGACGTAAAAAGCTCTATGGGGGTAATCGTTGCGGCCCCGACAGCCGGATCATGTGGCACCCTGCCCGGCACCTGTCTTGGTGTTGCCAACGCCTTGAATATGACAGAAGATCAAAAGATCCAAGCGATGCTTGCTGCGGGTCTAATAGGTGTTTTTATTGCTGGAAAAGCAACCTTCTCTGCAGAAATTGGCGGTTGTCAGGCGGAAACCGGTTCCGGTTCCGGTATGGCTGCTGCTGGTTTAGTAACATTGCTGGAGGGTTCTTTGGACCAGTGCATTGCCGCTGCTTCCATGGCCCTTCAAAATACATTTGGCCTCGTCTGTGATCCAGTTGCTAATAGAGTTGAAGCGCCGTGTTTGGGTAAGAATGTCTCCATGGCAGGAAATGCATTATCCACGGCCAATATGGCGATGGCGGGATTTGATCCGCTAATTCCGTTAGATGAAGTAATTGTTGCCATGCATAAAGTCGGTCAAAGCCTGCCGTGTGAGTTAAGATGCACCGGCAAGGGTGGGCTGGCGATGACACCAACGGCACAAAAACTCCTGAAAATTCACTCACAAGAGATGGAATAAATTTTAACAGATTTTTTATTACATTCTGTTCAAATGATGCCAGCAAAATTTAGGAAAAGAAACCATGCCAGTCTCTGCATTTATCTTGATTGTATCGAATTCCGACGAGAAAGAACTCTCGGGCAACCTGGAACAGTCAGGATATGCATTCGGATTATGTTCAAACGCCGAATTCAGTGAAAAGGTAATTAAAGACGGGGCTTATGACCTTGTTCTGAAAGTGACGTCGGCTGAAGACCAAAAGAGAGATACATCAGAGCTGGAGCAATTCTCAAAGCTGTCAGTGCCAGCTCTCATTATCGGGCCGAACCCGATACCTGCAAAATTACATTCAGTTCCAACCGATCATAGCTTGTTGGAATTGCAAAAACGAATTGGCTCTTTGGTCAGGCTTCAAATCATGCGGCGTGAGTTGGAGCGTCGTTCCCGGACAACCTTTTTGTACAAATATAATGAAGAAGGAATTGAACTCCCTGAAATTGTGCAAGATGAAACAAAAATTATGCTGATTGGTCAGCAAAGTGAAGCTTTGGGGGCTGTTCTTCTTCAATTGGACAGTAAATCAAAAGTTCATATCTGCCAGAATGCTGATAACGCAATTACTGAACTTCGTGAAAGTCAGTTTGATGCATTGATCATAAATGGTGTCGGCCAAGGCGACGTTAACTTGCGTTTGTGTAACGATATTCGTGCAGATAGCCGTTTGTTCAACTTGCCAGTCCTTTTCATTTTGGAAAATGAAAACAATCGGGAGGCTTCCTACATACATGGTGCTTCTGATGTTGTTCTAAATCCCGGCGAAATGGATAATCTATTTACCAGGACCGCCCTTCATATTCAGCAAGCCAATTACCGGTTTTCACTTCAAAAACTCTTTAAATCCTCCAAACCCCTTCCCGTAACAGATGGTCCGACCGGTCTTTACTCCTTTGGTTTTATGATGGCCCATATGGACGCTCTGATGAGCGATTATCATGCTGAAAACAAATGTCTCTCGGTTGCAACGATAAATATAAGAAACCTTTCAGAAATAAACGAAACATTGGGTTATCCTGCGGGGGATCTCGTGCTTCGCCAAATTGGATCTATTGTATCCTTCTTAGTTCGCGGCGAAGATTTTTGTTGTCATAACAAAGGAGGGCAATTTGTTATTGCACTTCCCAGCACCCCTGAAAAGGATGCTCGTATTGCCCTGAACAGAGTTTACGGTGTTATCCGCAATACTGAATTTGCAGTGGTAGGTTCTGAAAATCCAGTTTCAGCCTCTGTTGAAATGGGACTGACGGAAATGCAGCCTAATGACACGTTGGGCCAAATGATTGATCGCGGACTCACAGCAAAAAAACGGATTGATTGATCTCCCTTCATTTTAAATGGAACGAACATTCCAATTAAACCTTGCAACCATGCTTGGTGCTAATTAAGTATGGGGCATGAAAATTGATATTATTTCCGATACTGTTTGTCCTTGGTGCCTGATTGGTAAGCGGAAACTGGAACAAGCCCTTGCTCAGCGTCCCGATCTGGATATACAGATTACCTGGCATCCTTTTCAGCTTCACCCTGATATGCCAGAGGAAGGTGCAGACCGAAAAGAATTTACGGCAAAAAAATTCGGCAATTCTGACCGGGCAAAGGAAATATACGAAAATATCAGTCTTGCCGGCGAAGCGGTTGGTCTGGCTTTCGAATTTGGTAAAATTCAACGTGCGCCCAATACTCTGAATTCTCACCGTCTTATTCGTTGGTCAGAAAGTGCTGGCAAGCAGGACGAGCTGGTCGAAATTCTTTTCCGTAAATTTTTTATGGATGGTGAAGATTTGGGCGACATTCAGGTATTGATCAATTCAGCTGAAGAAGCGGGTATGGATAAAAACCTTGTGACTGAACTCCTCAACAGTGACAGAGACTTGGATCTCGTTCGGAGTGAGGATGCGCGGGCTCGTGAAATGGGTGTCTCCGGTGTGCCGTTTTTCATTTTCGATAACAAATATGCCTTGTCTGGTGCACAAGATCCGACCGCTTTTCTTGAGGTGATTGACACTATCAAGAAGGAAGCCGCCAGCGAAGTAACCTGATTTTTCATGACGGATCTTGTTTTAGATGTTGGTCGGATAGTTTTTTTAAGTCCCCGTTCTTTTTCATTTGCCGGATCAGTGTGTTAAGTTCATCCACCCGATGAGCACAAGCCGAGTTTCTGTTGATTAACATCCTGACACCGGTGGATAAAACGGGCCAGGAAAGCGCAACGACCTTTCCCTCTGCACCGATTTTACGGATATGTTGCAACCCTTCCACATATCCAACAATCCCATAGTCGCCACGACCTGCGACCATCATTTTAATGATGTCGTCACTTTTCCGAATATCTGTTGTGTTCAGGTGTTTTGCTGCGAATGTATCAAATTCATCGCCATATGATCCACCAAGCAACTTGAAACCGTTTCTTCCAATGAGGTCCTCGTAGGAAGAAAGTGGAAATTCACTTCCCGCCGGTACAAATACTCGAACCTCATCTGTATCCAGGGGCTCGGAATAATGGTATTTAGAAGCTCGATCAGAATTCCAATATGCTCCAAGCACAGTATCCAATGTACCTTGTTCAAGATCGTAAAGGATACGTTTCCAGGGTCTGTCAGGTTGCGCACTTAATTGCAAATTCATTTGGGACAAGGCCAATCTTGCCCCTTCCACCACCGTTCCAGTCAACGCCCCGTTCCCATTGCGATAGACAAATGGGAACCAGTTATTTATGCCATTCGATGAGAAACCAATACAATCCTTCGATGCACGGGTGTCCTGTGCTGTAAAAAAGCAACCGATGAATATCAGTGAAGTAGAAAGAATAAATCTAGAAAGAAAAGTAGACATATCACCCATCTAACCATGGTTATGTGGCAGGTCATCTATATTTATATTAGATTTACAATATATAACCTTGTGTTCAGATATAGCTTTCTAATTTAATACATCAAATAGAAATTCGCTTGATTGAAAACCGGGTGTAAATATTTTTGGTGATAGTTATCCTGCAGCAGCTATTTTTGCAAGATTCTGTGCAAGCCATAACACACCTTTCAAACGGTCTTCCGGATCTGCCCACGACCGGGTGTAGACCATCTTATGATCGCCCCGCAATTTGGCAGATCCAGGTTGTTTGGAAATAAACGCAACCAGACCGCCAGGGCTGGCAAATGTATTGTTTCTAAAGGAAAGAACAGCGCCCTTAACACCCGCATCGATTTTTTCAATATTGGCGGTCCGGCAGAATTGTTTGATTGTCATGACTTCGACCAGATGGTTCACTTCATCCGGTAACGGGCCAAAACGATCAACAAGTTCAATGGCAAAGCCATTGATTTCCTGCTCTGTCTCCTGTGCTGCAATACGTCTGTAAAGATCCATTCTTACTGTAATATCAGCAACATAACTTTCAGGTATAAGAACAGATGTTCCGATATTGATGGTCGGGGACCACTTGTCTTCAGCTTCTTCACCAACCCCGAGTGTTGTGTCTTTTGCCGCAGCCACAGCTTCTTCGAGCATTTCCTGATAAAGCTCAAACCCAACTTCTTTAACATGGCCCGATTGTTCATCTCCAAGCAGATTCCCTGCCCCGCGAATATCCAGATCGTGGCTGGCAAGGGTAAAGCCCGCGCCGAGAGTATCCAAGGATTGCAGCACCCGAAGGCGGCGCTCGGCCGCTTCGGTTGGTTTCTTCCGTGGGGGCAATGTTAGATACGCATAGGCTCTGGTTTTTGAACGGCCTATTCGTCCGCGAATTTGATAAAGCTGAGCCAAACCGAACATGTCAGCACGATAGGTGATCAATGTATTGGCTGTCGGGATATCCAGACCGGATTCCACAATATTGGTGGCGACCAACACATCATATTGGCCATCATAAAAAGCATTCATGACAGTATCCAGCTCTTTTGCCGGCATTTGTCCCGAAGCCGTGACAAATTTCACTTCAGGTACATGGGTCCGAAGATATTTGCCAACTTCTTGAAGATCGCTCACCCGTGGACAGACAAAGAAACTCTGGCCGCCGCGATAATGTTCACGCAGCAATGCTTCACGAATAACCACAGGGTCAAACGGCAAGACAAATGTTCGAATGGCCAGACGATCAACAGGCGGTGTTGCAATGATGGAAAGATCTCGTATGCCCGTCATGGCGAGCTGCAAGGTTCTAGGAATGGGTGTTGCGGTGAGTGTTAAAACATGCAAATCACTCCGCATTTCTTTAAGGCGTTCTTTATGTACAACGCCAAAATGTTGTTCCTCGTCAACAATGACGAGGCCCAAATCTTTGAAGTTCACAGATTTTCCAAGAAGGGCGTGAGTCCCGATGACAATATCAATCTGCCCTTCACTCAACCCCTGTCTGGTAACATTGGCTTCCTTGGTCGTGACCATTCGCGATAGCTGAGCGACATTCACTGGTAATCCAGCAAATCTCTGACTGAATGTCTTATAATGCTGTCGGGAAAGCAAAGTTGTTGGCGTTACGATGGCGACTTGTTTTCCTGATAACGCCGCCGCGAAAGCAGCACGCAACGCAACTTCGGTTTTGCCAAATCCGACGTCACCGCATATTAAGCGGTCCATGGGTTTTCCTGCGCCCAGGTCATCCAGAGCATCATTGATGGCATTTAACTGGTCTTCTGTTTCTTCAAAAGGAAAACCACCACAAAATTCTGCATAAGCACCATCGGGGGCTGTTAATCGATCGGCTTTTCGAAGCTGCCTAGCCGCAGCAATACCGATAAGCTGATCGGCCATTTCCATGACTTTCTTTTTCAGCTTCGCTTTCTTCGCTTGCCAACCAGAACCGCCTAATCGATCTAGAATAGCGCCAGCTTCGGCTCCCCCATACCGCGAAAGCATCTCGATATTTTCGACGGGAAGGTAAATTTTATCACCACCAGCAAAAATCAGAGATACGCAGTCATGAGGCGCCCCGGAAATATCGATGGTTTTGAGGCCCTCATATTTGGAAATACCGTGATCAACATGAACAACAAAATCTTCAGGTGAAAGCTGGGAGGCCTCAGCAATGAAATTTTTATTCTTGCGGGCCGATTTTCTAGGGCGCACCAATCGATCACCCAGAACATCTTGTTCTCCGATAATCGCGAAATCAGGTGTTTCAAATCCTTTTTCTAATCCTAAAACAGCCAGTGCCAGGATATTCCTACCCTTGGGAAGGTCTTTGAAACTATAAATTTTTGCTGTGGGGTCAATGCCATGATCCGCAAGAACGCCTGCATTTCGCTCTCTTGAACCTTCAGAGAAATGGGTCATCACAACCCTTTTCCCGTCTTTCAATAATTGGGTGAAGTGGTCCTTTAAATGATCATAGATGTTAGAATCTTGCAATTTACGTTCAGGCGCGAAGTCTTTCCCTTCTTTGCCATGCGCATCAAGAATATGGTCCCCTTCTCCGCCGCTTCGGTACGGAGATACATGGCATACTGCCCGGGTTGCCATAAGGGCATCCCATTCTTCTTCGTCTAAATATAATTGTTCTGGCGGTAAAGGATGATAATCAACAGATTTTCCGACCGCTGCAGATTTACGCGTTTCATAATAATCAAGAACGGTATCAAGCCGGGCATCTCGGGATTCGTCACTTAAATGGTCGATAAAGATCATCGATCCGGGAAGAAAGTCAGGAATGATTTGCATGCCATCATGAAACAAGGGCAACCAATGCTCCATGCCAGCATGTTTTCTTTTTTCGCTGACCGCTTCATAAAGCGGGTCATCACCGGTAACGGCCCCAAAGTTCTCTCTATAGCCGCTTCTAAAGCGTGTGACGGAAACATCATCAAGCAAGAATTCTGTCGCTGCTGTGAGTTCAATTTTCTTCAGTTTTCCAGAGGAGCGTTGCGTTAATGGGTCAAAGGTTCGAATACCCTCAACCTGATCACCAAACAGATCAAGGCGCACAGGCTCCTGCTCATTCGGCGGATAGATGTCAATCAAGCCGCCCCTCACAGCAAATTCGCCGGGTTCCATCACTGTACCAATGCGTGTGAAACCATTAGCAATAAGAAACGCCGTTAAATCAGCGAGAACAATATTATCGCCGATTTTTGCTGAAAATCGTGCGGCGCGGATCATTTCAACCGATGGAACGCGCTGAAGAAGAGCATTTACAGTGGTTAAAACCAAACGGGGTTTATCTGACGGATCGGTCAGCCGAGCCAGACTTGTCATCCGGTGTGCAACAATTTCAGGATTTGGCGAAACTCTGTCATAGGGCAGACAATCCCATGCGGGGATAGTTATGACTTCGAGATCAGGGTTGAAGAACGCGAGGGCGGCTTCCATTGCCGCCATGCGAAGATCCTCGCGCAGAACATAAAGAATGTCGCACTTTGCTTTGGTTGCAAGTTTTCCAATTAAAAAAGAGTCGTATCCTTCAGGAACGGCTTCCAGTCGCATGGACTGGTTTGTTCCTTCAAGGGTGGCCAGCCGGTCAGTGAGGCTGGCAATATGTGCGTCAGTCATCGTCGCCTATCGTTGCGGGATCATGTTCGTATAAAGCAAAATTTTGAAGTTTTTTCATAACACCGGTTGCGTATTCTTCTGGCACTTCTTCGCGTCCAACCGCCCAAGCGTAGATGCTAGGATCTCCCGCTTTTAACAAAGTTTCGTAAATATTCAATTCTTCTTCCGAGAAGGTTTTGACATATTTGTTGGCAAAACGCCCTAACATCAAATCAGTCTCTTTCATTCCTGTATAGCGGGAGCGATGCAACAATCTTTTTCGGCGAATGGTTATATCTTCTGTCATTTTTCGGCTCTCGATTTGAATGAACTTCGATATACCCTTTTTGTTCCTCTCTGTCAGTACTTATTGCAAGTTGGTATAAGGTGGACCTGAAGTGTATTTTTGGTTTAATTAAGAACCTAACCCCTTGAGTAAATGAGAGACTTAATGAGACCTGAAGTCCTATTTCCATTTTTTCGTACAGTTGATACCCTTAAAGGTGTTGGTCCCCGGCTGACAACCTTGATCGAAAAATTGGTGGGAGGACACGTTCTTGATCTGATCTGGCATTTACCGACTGGCCTGGTGACACGGCAACAGATCAAAAAACTGGAACCGCATTTCTCAACTGGGCAGGTGGTTGTGACCGTAAAAGTGGTTCAGCATCATCCCTCAAGGAACAGGCGTGTTCCTTACAGAATAACCTGTTTGGTCGGCGATGATACTCTCACCCTTACCTTCTTCAATGGTCGGGAAGATTATTTGAAGGGCAAACTTCCTGTGGATCAGGAACGGCTGATTGCTGGAAAGCTTGAAACTTATGCTGGCGATTTTCAAATTACCCATCCGGATCATATTTTAAAAATCGATGAGATCGCCGAAATTCCAATCCACGAGCCCGTCTACCCTTTAACCGCTGGATTGACTAACAACACATTATCGAAAGCCATTTTCCAGGCACTTGAAAAAGTGGAGGATTTACCGGAATGGCAAGATAAGACTCTCCTGAGCCGCGAAAAATGGGATGGCTGGTCAAAGAGTCTGAAAGAAGCCCATCACCCAACTTCAATGGATGATCTGGAGCCGGATACCGCGGTGAGGCAGCGCCTTGCTTATGATGAGCTTTTTGCAAATCAGATGGCTCTTGAACTTGTTCGCCGTAGTATGAGACGAAAGCCTGGCCGTGCGCTCACTGGAAATAATGGTGTTACACAGGTTATTGAAAGCGCCCTGCCCTACAAGCTCACAAATGCACAGAACGGTGCTCTTTCCGAAATTCTCGAGGATATGGGGGCTGGTTATCGTATGCTCCGTCTTGTTCAAGGAGATGTGGGGAGCGGAAAAACCGTGGTTGCTTTGATGGCGATAGCCCGTTGTATTGAGGCTGGTGCGCAAGCAGCCTTTATGGCACCGACGGAAATATTGGCACGCCAGCATTTGGAAGCCATTAAACCTTATACCGATGCCGCTAATCTCAATATCGCTCTGATAACTGGTCGGTTAAAGGGAAAGAAACGAGAAGCGTTGCTTCAGGAACTAGCCTCTGGTGAAATTCATATCGTCCTTGGAACCCATGCCTTGTTTCAAGATGATGTCCTTTATAATGATCTAGGTCTTGCCGTTATAGATGAACAACACCGTTTTGGTGTTCATCAACGTCTCGCTTTGAGCGCAAAGGGGCGGCCTGAAAATGGCGGTGTTGATGTGCTTGTCATGACAGCAACCCCTATTCCGCGCACATTGGCCCTCACGGCTTACGGGGATATGGATGTCTCCATCATTGGCGAAAAACCACCAGGCCGAAAACCGATTGATACACGCGCCATTGAAATTGAACGACTGGATGATCTGGCGACAGGGTTGTCGAGAAAACTAAAAGATAACGAACGTATCTATTGGGTATGCCCGCTGGTCGAGGAAAGTGAAGTAAGCGATCTTGCCGCTGCTGAAGATCGGTTTACATATCTAAAAGCCCTGTATCCCGATCAGGTTGGTATTGTTCATGGCAAGATGAAATCGGACGAAAAAGACGCCGCCATGAAGGCTTTCAAGGCGGGTGAGACGAATATTCTAGTTGCGACAACGGTTATTGAAGTTGGCGTTGATGTGCCAGAGGCAACCGTGATGATCATTGAACATGCTGAGCGGTTCGGTCTTGCTCAGCTTCACCAACTAAGAGGCCGCGTTGGCCGGGGCGGCCTCCCAGGAAATTGTCTTTTGTTGTTTGCTGGTCCTCTTGGCGAAACCCAAAAATCACGCCTGAATATCATGCGCGAAACGGAGGACGGATTTCGTATTGCAGAAGAAGACTTGCGATTACGCGGAGCTGGTGAATTACTGGGAACCCGCCAAAGCGGCCTCCCAGAATTTAAGCTCGCAGACTTGCAACTTCATTCACGGCTTGCATCCATCGCGAGAGATGACGCGCGTGTTTTTCTTGTAAAAGACCCGGACCTTAAAACGGAGCGCGGACAAGCGATCCGAACCTTGCTTTATCTGTTCGAGCGCGATAGTGCGATCAAGTATTTAAGTTCGGGATAGGTTTTACGCGTCAACCTTTTTGTCACCTTGCGGATCTGCATCCGGTAACAATTCAGGTTTTCTTTCTGGTATTTCCATACCTTCTGGCCAAATCATGCCTGCAGATATAAGGAGCTTTACGCCTTCTTCCACCGGCATATCCAGGAATTTAAGATCTTTCTTAGGACTGAAAAGAAGAAACCCGGATGTGGGATTTGGTGTGGTAGGGACAAATATGCTCATCATTGTGTCTTCGTGCAGATCGGCGACTTGTCCTCGTGCTTCGCTGGTAACGAAAGCAAGCGTCCAAAGACCTTTCCTTGGATATTCGACAAGAACAACATCGCGGAATGACGTGCCTGACTGCGCCAATACAGTCTCCATGATCTGCTTCAGGGCTTTATACACTGAGCGGACAACGGGCATCCGGCTTACAATGCGCTCTCCGATATGCAAAAGAGAACGTCCTAGAAAATTGGCGGTCAGAAAACCGATCATGATGAGGAAAAAGACGGCGATTAGAACACCAAATCCCGGAACACCAAAAGGTAAATAGGTTTCCGGGTTATAGCGTGCGGGTATGAGCGGCGTGACATTGGCGTCAACAAAATCCACGAAGGCATAAGTTAGATAGATCGTAATAGCGATCGGTGCCGTTACAACGACGCCAGTAAGAAAGTAGTTTCTCAATCGCGCCCATGCGCCTACTTTTGCCGCAGGTTCTACCAAAATGTTTTTAACGTCATGTTCCGCTTCGGCGTCTGGCGCCTTTTTCTTAGTCATAATTTGGCTTAAACCTTCAAAAAAACAAGGAAACAACTTCCACTTAAGTCAATTTCCGGGTGCACCATATCATTATGTATGTATTCCGTCGCAAAAAAACATATTCAATTTTTTCAACATAAACCTCTCATTAACCGGCTTGATTTAAAATCCGGTTTCAGTTTGGCGATAAACGTCAGGTTTTGAGTTTAAAGCGCATTAGTTGAAAAGCGCGCAGGTTGAAAGAGCGTATTCCATTGCTTAAGAACAGAACTTTGTTAATTGTATCTGGACTTTGTCTTGCGTCACTTTTAACTACTGTCATTTTATTCATCCAAAAAGAGAATTTTGCCCTATTTGCCGCGGGTATTTCTGTTGGTCTATTGGCCTCAGTTTTCCTTTCATACAATAAACCAATTTCTGCCAACGAAAAATCCTCCAACAAGGTAATGATTCAACACAAGCAATTGCTAGACGCTGTGGAAAATATCGAAGATGGCTTTCTTCTTTTTGGCAAGGATCAGAAGATCATCATTGCCAATGAAAAAATAAGAAATCTCTATGGGGGAATGAACTTACCTCTCAGCCAAGGAGTTCACCGAAAAGAATTGGTAACCGCAGCATTCAATTTGTTCGAAGAAGGATCACAGAAAGAAAAAATCAAGCATTTCCTGACCCTGATTGAAAATAACATTGTTAAGCCGCAACTGGGTACTGAATGGCAGCTTCCCAATGGGACGCATATTATGGTTGACGAGCACTATACCCACGACCGAGGTATAGTTGCAATTATCCGAGATGTGACACAGCAAAATCGTAAACATAAGAAACTTGAAGAACGCAGCAAATTATTGAAAATGGTGTTCGACAACGTGCCGATTGGAATATGTGTTTACAATGGTGAACATCGGGTCGTGAGTTGGAATAACAAATACTTGGAAATTATGGATGTAAAACCGGATAGCATTTATACTGGAATCCATATGAAAGATCTGGTTGAGGCCAATTTCGAGGCGTATGAAGATGTTGGTGAAACCCCGCAGGAATTCTCTGAAACTGTCCTGAGTAATTTGCATCTTAATCTACATACAAAATTGGAACGCCAAACCAAAAGCGGAAAATCCGTGGAGATTTTCAGAAATGTTTTGCCCGATGGTGGGTATATCTGCACTTTCACAGACGTCACGTTGACCAAATCCGCACAACTTATGCTTCAAGAAAGTGAAGTCAGATACCGTAAAATGGTGGAACTGACACCGGATGCCATATTTGTGCAAAAAGATGGTTTAGTTATTTATGCGAATGCTGCTGCTCTAAAATTGTTAAACATCAAGAACCTTCATGATTTGATCGGTGCATATATCCGAAAATTTTTCCCAACGGATCATAGAGAGAAACTTACCCCTCATTTCGGCAATTCCGATCATATGTCTGCAGGAGACAATGTCCCCTCCGCCGCCTCTCAAGTTATTCGACCCGACGGAAGTCGTGTGGATGTGGAAATAGAAGCAACAGCATTGCTATACGGTGATCGTCCGGTGATGCAATTGATTGCGCGTGATATTTCAGCTCAGACCAAAACACGGGATTTTCTACAAAAGGCAAAAGAAGAAGCCGAGTATGCGTCTCAATTAAAAGGAACCTTCCTTGCCAATATGAGCCACGAGCTTAGGACACCCCTAAATGCGGTTATCGGATTTTCGGAGATCATCAAAAACGAGATTTTTGGTAAAGTTGGATCGGACAAATATATAGAATATGCGGATGACATTCATTCAAGTGGGTTACATCTTCTAGAACTTATCAATGACATTCTCGATTTTTCAAAAATCGAAGCCAATTCTCAGGATTTGACTGAAGAGGCAGTTGATATGAAGAAGCTGGTTTCCGAATGCGTACGTTTGGTTGAGCCACAGCGGAAAAAATCAGATCTCAGTGTGTCGATTGATTTCCCTGCCAACCTGCCAAATGTAATGTGTGATGCTAAAATATTAAAACAGGTCGTCCTTAATCTATTATCCAATGCCATAAAATTTACCCCACGGAGTGGACAAATATTTGTTCGCTCTGGTCTAGCGGCTGATGGTAATTTCTATGTTTCTGTGGAAGATACTGGCATCGGGATTAAAGAAGAAGACATGATAAAGGCGATGACACCTTTCGTCCAAATTGATAGTGAGTTGAGTCGGAAATATCAGGGTACAGGACTGGGGCTCCCCCTTTCAAAGAATTTGATGGAGCTTCACGAGGGTAATCTGGCAATCGACAGCACCTATGGTGAGGGGACGAATGTGACAATTACCTTGCCAAATAACAGAATAGATCGAAGCGCTGCTTGATCTCTCTTCCCGTCTTTTATATTGTTTGCCTTCAATCGAAATTTTGATTTTTTTCTGGTGCGTAGCTGTGTGAACAAAGCCGGATAAAAACTCCCGGAGGAGGATAACGTGAGACTAGAAAACAAAGTAGCCATCATTACTGGTGCTGGATCAGGATTTGGCGAAGGCATGGCCATTCGCTTTGCTGAAGAAGGGGCCAAAGTTGTTGTCAGTGATATCAATGAAGAAGCGGCGAAAAGAGTGGCGGATGATATCATAGCAGAAGGTGGTACGGCAGTTGTTGACGTAACCGATGTTTCAAACTCGGCAGATGTTAGCAAAATGACCAAATCCACTTTGGATACATACGGACGCATTGATATTCTGGTGAATAATGCCGGCATGCCACAGCGTAATGGCTCCATGCTGGATGTGGATGAAGAAACATTCCAAAAAATTTATGATGTGAATGTAAAGAGCATTTTCCTGACCACAAAAGCCATTGTCCCTGTGATGCTGGAGCAAGGTGGCGGAAATATCATTAACATAGCCTCTACGGCTGCGTTAAGCCCCCGTCCCGGCCTTGTTTGGTATAATTCCAGTAAAGGGGCCGTTCTGACCATGACGAAGTCTATGGCCGTGGAATTGGCGCCAAAGCAAGTCCGCGTTAATGCACTTTGTCCTGTGATTGCCCAAACAGGTATGACCGTTGAATTTATGGGCGGTGTTGATACACAGGAAATCAGGGACAAATTTGTATCCACAATACCGCTTGGTCGAATGAATACACCAAGGGACCTTGCAAATGCAGCCCTTTGGCTTGCTTCCGACGAAGCTTCCTTCATTACAGGCGTGGCTCTGGAAGTTGACGGTGGTCGCTGTATTTGAATAAAAAAAGGAGAAGCAGAAATTCTGCTTCTCCTTTTCATACAATTATTATTCTGTGGCGAGCCGCTTATTTTACATCAGCAGCCATTCGCATAGAGATAATGACGTCAGGGTTTCTAACAGTTCCTCCTGAACCATATCCCTTTTTGATCATATCTACATATTCCATGCCTTCTACGACCTTGCCCCAAACGGTGTATTTGCCGTCCAGGTGATTAGAATTCTCCAGAACAATGAAAAACTGACTGTCAGCACTATTGGGGCTATTTGACCGGGCCATAGAGACAATCCCGCGGTCATGAGGAGTATTTGAAAACTCTGCCCGGATTTTCTTTCCTGAACCACCACGTCCGGTTCCAGTAGGATCGCCTGTCTGAGCCATAAAACCATCAATTACGCGATGGAATTTTATACCATCATAAAACTTCTGCCGAACAAGCTCCTTTATGCGTTTCACATGCTTTGGGGCAGTGCGCGGAAGCATTTCAATAACAACTCGACCATATTTAAGGTCGAGATACAGTGTGTTTTCCGGATTTAAATTTTCAGCAGCCTTTGCCGACAAAGTTGTCAGGCATAAAAGCGTGATAGCCAATAGGCTCCGAACTACGAGTGATCGTCTCATAAATTCTCTCATATAAAGTTGTATCTCTTTCTATTTTTATAGGCCGGAAGTGTTCCCTGCAAGGCCCAATACATAATTAATATTTTTTGAAAAAACAGGAATTTTAATTGTTTAAAAAAAAATCGAAAAACCCGCTTGACCTATATCAAAGACGCCCCTATGTTGCAGCCGCATCGCGACGCTGTTTTGTTCCAAACCAGTTCAAAATAATGTAGCGACTACATTGAAAAGTGTGGGCCCGTAGCTCAGTTGGTAGAGCAGCTGACTTTTAATCAGCGGGTCACAGGTTCGAATCCTGTCGGGCTCACCATTTCAACGACTTCATTCGTTGAATCCATATTTACTATACCAAATAGAACAAATACGACCGTTCAATCGGTTCGATATGGATTACAGGTCAAAAAAGACAGCCTGATCAATAATATTAATATTCTTATTTACTAATATTTTATTATTCTAAAATAACGTGTCTCCTATACCTTTTTGGCAGGAGAAATGCATATGGTTGCAGAATTCAGGAAAATGAGTTTTTCTTTTTTTGAATTAGGAAATGCAATCAAGACATTTCACGTCAGTAAATCACTCCCTCTGCCCGTCGGGGATATATTGGCTATAAATCTGGTGGAAAAACCAACAATCCGCGCAAAGCTAAAATTTGCTCTCGCCAATACCGGTAAAACTGAAGAAATCGAGTTGGATAACAATCGGCTGGCTGCTTCAATGTTGTATTACTGCATGCAGCACAATATTCCCGTTCCAAAAAATGCCAAAAAAGAGATTGTAAAAACTGAAAACGGCTTGGCTCTCCAGGTTTCTATGAACTGACATGCCTACTTATCAGAAATTTCCTTTTGCGCAGAGAAAGTCTGAGCCTTGGCTTCTGCCAGCCTGATTTCTTTATCTGTGAGCTGTCCTAGCAGCTTATCTTTCAAGTCCATTGTGGCTTTATCCTCTGGTTCTCCAGTGACCAAAGCCCACTTCAAAGCAACAACCTGATTTTTTATAACCCCAAGCCCTTGGGTATAACGCGCTACCAACTTGGCTTGCGCTTTTTTATTACCCTGTTTGGCCGCTCTTATGAACCAGTGAGAAGACGCTGTTTCATTTGCGGTGACACCGAAGCCATCTCGGTACATCTTCCCAAGATTATATTGTGCTTTTACATGTCCTGCTTTCGCAGCCAAATCAATATACTGAAAAGCGAGATCCGGTCTCACGCCATTTGATATGCCAAATTGATGAAACTTTCCAAGCGTATAAAGAGAGGCTGTAAATTGTTGGTTCGCTGCATTTTCGAGATTTAGCAATGCGAGATCAGTACTATTTTCTTCAAACTGAACCAAGGCAAGATTATGAAGGGCGGGCGCATAATTCTTTTGGGCAGATTTTGTGAGTAGTATCCGCGCTTTTTCAAGATCACGATCCACTCCACGTCCGGTTTCATACAGAGTTGATAGATTGAACAGTGCGGCGGCATCGCCCATCTCGGCTTGAATAGACCAGATATTATACGCTTCGCTGAAGTTACCTTGTTGATAAAATTCCCGAGCAGGTGTTGTTTGTGCAGACGATAACGCCGGATAAAGAAGGCTTCCCGAAATCATTATCAAAGCGATTACTATGACGGGGCAATTTGTTTTCCAGGCCTTGTTCATTGGCTTCATGGTTTTTCTCTATGGCTGCGCTGTAACGCGATCAGCACGAATACGGAGGAGTGTGAGCAATCCTTCAACACCTTTTTTATCTAGGTGTTGATGAAACCCTTTTCTATGGGAAATCACAACACTTGCTCCTGCAACTGATACATCAATAATTCTTGGTATACCTGCAAATTCTCTAATGCGCCATTCGGAAATCGCTATTCTTTGATTAGGGCGCTTCAATTCAAGCCTGACAAAAACGTCCTTTGGACCGTTTTTGTGAACCGCCTTTACCCTTATTTTTTCGCCTGGATAACCGCCAAATTGTGAGGCATATGATTTCAAAAAGAAATCGGCAAAGAGGTTTGTAAAATCGAGTTTTTGTTCTTCATTCATTTGAGACCAATAGGTCCCCATGATAAGAGGGGCTATAAAACGAAAATCGATGTTCTTTTTCAAGACCGAATGAAAATCACTTTCCCGCTCATTAAGCGATTTTTCCTGAGAGGAAAGAAGAGAGGATGCGATCGATGAAATCTCTTCAATCATTTTGATGGCAGTCTCTGTTCGGTCATCCGCAAATGAGAGATTAAAACAGCCCAAATACACAAAGGCTGCGATCCATATGCACTTCCCCTTTCGGAACAGCATTTAAACTCCCGGCAAGAATATAATTTCAATGAAATATAACTATAGAGGATTGATTTGGAAACTCTCCCAAAAAATCTTTCTTTTTAGAGTGATCGTTCAAGTTCTGCTCGCCACAGAGGATTTTTGAAGATAGAATGAGCAAAAATAACATAACGGGAGTTTACAATGACAGCCAACCATTGGTCGATATTGATCGAGAAAAATAATATAAAACAGTCAGATGTTCATTATTTAGAGACTTCAGACCAAGAACTGTCAACTGGCGAAATCGAGATTGCTGTCCGTAAGTTCGCCCTGACCTCCAATAATGTAACCTATGCCACTTTAGGGGTGTCATTTGGAAAATGGACTGATATGCCGGGATATTGGGCATTTTTCCCATGGACAACCGATACCTATGGTCAACTACCCATTTGGGGCTTTGCCGAGGTAATTCGATCCTCCCATGCTGATATAGCTGTAGGGGAAGAGCTTTACGGATATTTCCCAATGGCATCCCACCTCACTATGCGTCCCGGCAACGTCAAAGATGCGTCTTTGGTCGATATGATGCCACACCGCCAAAAACTGGCGCCTGTCTATAACCAGTATAATCGTGTTTCCGGCATGACGGATCTGAAAGAAAGTGAAAAAGATCTCTGGCCTGTATTCCGCCCTCTCCTTGTCACCGGTTACATGATTTGTGATCAACTAGAAGAGAATAATTACTATGGCGCTGAAGAGATCATCATTACCAGCGCGTCCAGCAAGACCTCTATGATGACAGCGAAGTGTTTTGAGGGGTTTGAAGGGGTTCCAAAGCTGGTTGGCCTGACCTCAGCCAGAAATAAGGATTTTGTCGTTATATCGGGCCTTTACGATACCGTCGTTACCTATGATGAAATCTCCACCTTGGCATCAGATGTTCCTACGGCCATGGTCGATATGGCGGGCAATGGCGATGTGATTAACCAGATCCATGAACATTTTAAAGACACCCTCACCTTCAGTTTGCTGGTCGGCTTGTCTCATTGGGACTCTGCGCGACCCTCAAAACATCTTGTCGGCCCACCGGTAACCCCTTTCTTTGCGCCGGGCCGTATTAAGCAGCGCACTGGCGAATGGGGAAGTGATGGATTTAGAGACCGCTTGGCCGCTGCGTGGGACGGATTTGCAAGCCTTGCCCCTACCCTTACAAAAGTAGAGATATCAGATGGGCCAGACGCTGCAAAAAAAGCATATGATGATCTGATCGACGGGAAAATTGATCCTGAAATTTCAACACTGATATCAGTAAGCTAATTGGAACAAAAAAAACCGGCGCATATCTGCGTCGGTTTTTGTAGATGGTGCCCGCACCCGGAATTGAACCGGGAAGCCCTTACGAGCGGCAGATTTTAAGTCTACTGTGTTTACCAATTTCACCATGCGGGCGGCGGAGCTAACCTAATGGCAGTCGTTCAATAGGACAAGACCCTTTTTTCATGAATTGAGAAATATTTTTTAGATTTTTGAGCTCTAATTCAACTGCTTAAGCTAGAGACAACTGTTCCCATATTTTTATCGCGTTTTCGCGGAGTTTACTTCGCTGTATCTTTAGCCCGTTAGCACTTTCTGTCATGGGGAAATCCTCTACAAATGCGATATGAACCGGGAGTTTATAGCCGGCAAGTTTTGATTTGCAGAATTTGATCAATTGATCACTGGTGACTTCATGATCATCTTTCCGTGTCACAAAAGCAAAGGATTTTGTGCCTTTGGTCGTGTCAACGCCAACAACCTGTGCTTTGGATATGCCGGGATATTCCTGCAGACAGCTCTCAATCTCTACTGGATCTGTGAGGTATCCTCCTAGCCTCAAGACATCCCCCATACGGGTAATAAAAATGAAATGTCTCTCTTCTTCCTGAACACCAAGATCTCCGGTTCTAATAAACCCATCATTGGTGAGTGCCTTTCGGGTTGCTTCTTGATTTCCGAAATACTCTTTCATTTGGCTCGGGGCTTTGATTTCGATTTCCCCTTGTTGCCCAAATTCAAGGTGTTCTCCCGTTTTAGGGTCGACAATGCGCAATTCTGCTGCAGGAGAGACAAGATAACCCCCTGCCCTTTTTCTAACGTCGGAACTCGCTTCAGGATCTTGATGCGAAAATAGAGCCTGTAACTCACTCATTCCCCAAAGTCCCATTAATCGGACTCCCCGCGTTTCGGCTTGTTTAACGATGTTGCCAAGAGCCGGGTTAAAGGCGGCGAACCCACCCTGCTTTAAATGCGGAAATGGTATCGTTTCATCACTCTGATCAAGCAGCATGGCAAACATATCGTCCGATCCATTCATATCGGTAATAGAATGCTGTCCTATAAGGTCCGCAGCAATGGATGCATCAAAGACGGGCAAGCAGTGAATTTCTGCATGTGCGGCAAGCCCAGCAAGCGCCTGGGTCAGGCCAAATGTGCCGCATAGGGGGATAGCCTGCAGCATCCTGCATTGTTTGCTGTCATATCCAAAATTCTGGGCTACTTCTTGTGCATGAGCAGTAATGCTTTTTTGAGAATGCAGAACAAACTTTGGTTTTCCCGTCGTACCACTTGTTGTAAAAATGACAAGTCCATCTTCTTCTTTAACAGACGTGTTTGAAAGGCAACTGTCCTCGTACAGTTCAGAGAATTTGTGTATCTCCTTACTTTCAAGACATTCCGGTACTTCAGTCTGCTGATCATCGGTTTCAGAGTATAGGACAACAGATTGCAGATTACTCAGATCAGCGGGAGAGATTTCCGAGAGGATATCGAGAAAGGGGATATTCTTAAAATCTGGCCATAAAACCAGCATCTTGCATCCCGATCTTGAGACTATATCAACCATTTCAAAGGATTTGAACTTGGTATTGACGGAGACGACAATGGCTCCGACCTCTGCGCAGGCGAGGAAAAACTCAAGATAAGCAGCGATATTGGGAAGCCATATCCCGACCCTGTCCCCCTTCTCTATGCCTCTTTTTTTGAGGCCGGTAGCGATACGTCTACTGCGGGAGATGAGTTCACTGTAGGAAAGAGAATTTCCGCGATCAACAAGCGCCGTTTTATCCCCCGCAGTTTCATTTATAGATCTAAGCAGATGTGGGAGTGTTTTCATTTTTGTTATCCCCCTGAATTGAATGTTCTTTTTTAAGTGGTTTCGACGACCTCTCCGCCAAGGTCGGTGAGAATGCCTCGCAATTCAGAAAAAGCATTCTCCAGGTTCGCATCGTCGATAGAACGCAACACCAGATTAGTTCCAACCGCACCTTGGCGGAAATACGGATAAGAACCCATAGAGACATCCGGATATTTATCCTGCAATACACCGAGTTCCTTCGCGATTATTCCTTCCGGTAGGGCCGCTGCGATCGACTTGCTCAACATTTTTGCGCCGCCTTCAAGCTCAGGCAGGATACTTTGCAGCATTGCGTGCATGATTTGGGGCACACCCGCCATAACGAAGACATTTTCAATTCTGAAGCCCGGCGCTTTACTCACTGGGTTTTCGACCAGGCTGGCCCCTTTGGGAATACGGGCCATCCTTTTTCGTGCGTCATTAAATTCTATACCGCTAACTTGATAGTGATGGGTCAAGATCTCCATGGCTTTTGGGTGATAATCCACGTCGACATTAAAGGCAGCACCAATAGAATCAGCCGTAATATCGTCATGAGTTGGTCCAATGCCGCCTGTTGTAAACACATAATCAAATTTCTGTCTGCAATGATTGACGGCATTTACAATCTCGCTTTCGATATCCGGTATAACGCGAACTTCTCGAAGCTGTATTCCGATATCGGACAAATGCGTTGCCAGATGAGCTACATTCTTATCCTGCGTTCTGCCAGACAGAATTTCATCGCCGATTACCAGCATAGCGGCAGTGACTATTTTTTTTGTGTGGTTTTTTTTATCTGCCATTTGCGATTTTCCGTCTGAATTATTATTGTACTTGCAAGTTATTCGCATTTTGCCCCTTATGGGTGGGAAATCAAACATTTTACAAGAAATTATCATTTTTCTTGTCAAGGGAACGATCAAGGATGGAGTTTTCCACACCTTTACTAAAAGGTCATTTGATAAAGCGGTATAAGCGGTTTCTATCGGATATAGAGCTTGAAACCGGTGAGATTATCACAGCGCATTGCGCAAATTCTGGATCCATGTTGGGCTTGAAAGAACCGGGATGTCCAGTTTGGGTTTCCGAAGCCAATAATCCAAAACGTAAGTTGCAATATACCTGGGAGCTGGTTGATCCGGGCACTTCATTGGTTGGGATAAATACGTCTTTACCGAATAAAATTGTCGCTGAAGCAATCAGTGCCCAAAAAATACCTGAATTATCGGGGTATAAAACTCTGAGAACCGAAGTTAAGTACGGTGAAAATTCAAGAGTTGATATTTTTCTTCAGGATGGGATAAAAGCAGATTGTTATGTGGAAGTGAAAAGTGTGACACTCTCCCGGCGGGACGGAATAGCTGAATTTCCTGATGCTGTTACAGCGCGTGGAAGCAAACATCTATTGGAACTTGGTAATATGGTTGAGCAAGGCTTTCGTGCCGCTATGTTTTACCTGGTACAACGGACTGATTGTTCTACATTTGAGCTGGCATCTGATATTGACCCCACATATGCGGAAGCTTTTAAAAAAGCCCGGATGAGAGGTGTTGAAGTTTACTGTTACAATACTCAAATAAACCCAAAGCAGATTAAAGTTGATTCTTCTATCCAAATAGTTGAATAAACCAGTAGCTGACATTTTTTATAATTGAGTATAGAATATTATAATAGATAAAACTAAATTAAGGCCGATGAAATATATAAATAGCATAGACGCTCCCGTCCAAAATACTGGTGCCATCAAATTACACGGTCCTGAAGGATTTGAAGGGATGCGTAAAGCAGGCCTATTGGCTGCTGAAACACTGGACATGATTACCGAGCATGTTGTTCCGGGAATTACGACAGAGGAGATAAATACTCTCTGTCATGAATTCATCACTGAACGCGGCGGAATATGTGCGCCCTTGGGATATCGCGGATTTACCAAGTCGGTTTGTACATCCATCAATCATGTCGTTTGTCACGGCATACCCGGCCCTAAAAAGCTGCAAAATGGTGATATCGTTAATATCGATGTGACGCCGATTGTTGATGGTTGGCATGGAGATTCCAGTCGCATGTATGTTGCTGGGAAAGCCAATGTCAAAGCCAAAAGACTTATCGATATCACCTATGAATGCCTGATGCGGGGTATTGATGTGGTGAAACCCGGCGCAACGACTGGAGACATTGGATATGCCATCCAGTCTTACGCAGAAAAGAACAGATGTTCCATTGTCAGAGATTTTTGTGGTCACGGTCTTGGGCAGGTTTTCCATGATGTTCCAAACGTTGTTCACTACGGAAAACCGGACGAAGGTGTTGAATTACGCGCGGGAATGATTTTTACAATTGAACCCATGGTCAATCTTGGTAAGTGGCAGGTGAAAGTCCTGGAAGATGGATGGACTGCCGTTACCAAGGACCGTTCATTGTCTGCTCAATTTGAACATTCTCTAGGCGTCACTGAAACCGGGTATGAAATTTTCACGTTGTCTCCAACAGGATTAAATTGTCCACCCTATGCCGTCTGATACTGAACAAGGTGATTTTCTAATTCACAGTGATCGCACGGAGATGCCCTCAGCTGAAGAAAGTGCTGCCGGTTTTGTCAGTAAGGATGGGGATGTTCGCTATCCAGTAAATGTTGGCGGCGGCTTGAATGAAAAGTCTGAAATGCTGGTGAAGGAAAAAAGCGACAAACTGGGTCATCGAGAACGGTTGCGTGAAAAGATCATCCATTCGGGTGCAGCTTCTTTGGCGGATTATGAACTCTTGGAAGTCCTTCTTTTTGCAGCCTCTCCCCGTGGAGATACAAAGCCTCTGGCTAAAAGGCTGATCGATAAATTCGGTTCTTTATCAAACGTGATGAGTGCTTCTCCGGAAAGGCTCCGTCAGATTGACAAAGTTGGGGATGCAGTGATTGCTACAATAAAAGTTGCTGAACTACTGGGCGAAAAACTGCTTCGGGGGAAAATTGAAAAGAAGAATGTTCTCAGTTCCTGGCAAGCCTTGCTTGAATATTGCCAAGGGGTCATGGGCCGCAAGGAAATCGAACATTTTCGCATTCTGTTTTTGAATAATAAAAACCACCTGATTACCGATGAAATTCAACAGACCGGTACGGTTAACCACACGGCCGTATATCCAAGAGAAGTTGTGAAGCGAGCATTAGAGATCGGCGCAACATCCCTGATCCTTGTTCATAATCACCCCTCTGGTGATACGACACCGTCAAAAGCGGATATTACAATGACTGAGGAAATCGTTGCCGCCGCTGCAGCCCTCAATATTCGCGTACACGACCACCTAATTGTCAGTGCAAACGAGAATACGAGTTTTAAGTCACTTGGGTTGATTTAGATGGTTATCAAACTTTTAATATTTACAAGATATTTATCACATATCGGAATGTAAATAATCGTTACTTTTTTTTGCAATTAATAACAAATTTAATGCAATAAACAGTAGGAAGATTGCAAACAGAACATGATTGATTTTCGAAATAACGAACCCGAGGGCAAACCGAACCAGATCGACGTCTATGTTGGAAAACGTATGCGGATGCGGAGGACGATCCTGGGAATGAGTCAAGCTGATCTGGGAAAGGCCTTAGGGCTGACATTTCAACAAATTCAAAAATACGAACAAGGCGCAAATCGAATTGGCTCCAGCAGACTTTATGATTTAAGCACCATATTGGGAGTTCCTGTCACATACTTTTTCGATGGTATGGGGGAAGGCGCTGAAACTAATGAATTACCAGATGATAGCCCCGATTTGCGTAAAGATCCCGCTGCGAAACGGGAAACCCTGGAGCTTGTACGTGCTTTTACCAAAATCGATGACAGTTCTGTTCGCGCGTCAATTTTGAATATGATTACTGCCCTTAATCAAAAAATCTAATCTGTATTTCAAAAATATTTCTTCGGTGCTATCCCGTTTACCAGCGTATCCCACGCGACTTTGTATATGTCGCGTTCAGCAACAACCCCTCTGTATAGTGATGTACTTGCCGTTAACGCCATATAATCAAACAAGGATGCTATCCAGCCGGACGGTAAATCTGCTCTGATATCACCGGCGCGCTGAGCGGCAATGACGAGCTTTTCGACCTTGTCCAATTGCTCCAGAAAAACTTTTTGGTTTTTATTTCGATCCTCAATACTGGTGCGCATCCAGAAAAAATAATGATTGCGAAGTTTTGAAAATCCCATAAGGACCAGATAGAATTTTTCCAAAGCTGGGCGATCTGAAGCATCGGCCTTTTGTAAGACCTCTTCAAAACGATCGATACAAAAACTGGACGCTATTTGAAGAAGATCTTTTTTTGATCCGAATTTCCTATTCACGGTTATTCTGGTTACCCCGGCCTCTTTGGCGACGTCACTCATTGTTGCATCGGGTTTATGCGCAAATACTAGAATAGCGGCTTCGATAATTTGCTCGTCTGACACCATTGACACTTCTTACCGTTGTTACATAGTCGTAACAAATGTTATAATGGGAAATAAAGGACAATGCATTACTTCTTAATCAAAGTAAATTAGGACCTTTATCGCGCGGTTAGAAAAAAACTATATATCGATAAAGTTGTGTTTTTGTCGAATTAAATCTCGTTTATCAATATCTATAACACCGCAAAATTTGATAACTATATTTTTTCAGATTTACTGGAAAACAGTAATCAACGTTATTCAAGCCGGATAAGAGTTGAGATTTTCAGCGCTCTCTGGTAGTGAACGCGCAAAGGCTAGCAGCCTAGATTCCTGAAACCCTGATAAAGCTGAACAGCTTTTGAATGCAACAAGGTGACTTTAAATGATCCCCCGTTACGCACGCCCTGAAATGACAGCCCTTTGGGAACCACAAAGTAAATTCCGCATTTGGTTCGAAATTGAAGCCCATGCATGTGATGCGCAAGCCGAACTGGGTGTCATTCCGAAAGACGCAGCGAAAGCGGTTTGGGAGCGTGGAAATTTTGAAATTGACAGAATTGACGAAATTGAGAGGGAAACAAAACACGATGTGATCGCGTTTTTAACGAACCTTCAGGAATATGTTGGGGATGAAGCCCGATTTGTTCATCAGGGAATGACGTCATCCGATGTTCTGGATACATGCCTGAATGTTCAGTTGGTAAAAGCCACCGACATCCTTTTGGACGATATGGATCAGCTGTTGGCGGCGCTCAAGAAAAAAGCGTATGCCCATAAAGATGATGTTTGTGTTGGACGATCACATGGTATCCACGCCGAACCGGTTACATTCGGTTTGAAAATGGCGCAGGCTTACGCTGAATTTGAACGCAACCGTGAACGACTGGTCAACGCTCGCAAAGATATTGCTACATGCGCCATTTCCGGTGCGGTTGGAACATTTGCCAATATTGATCCTTTTGTTGAAGAACATGTCTCCAAGGCTTTGGGGCTGGAACCTGAAACGATTTCAACTCAGGTTATCCCGCGCGATCGTCATGCCATGTATTTTGCGACCCTGGGCGTTATCGCAAGTTCTATCGAACGGCTCGCGGTTGAAATTCGTCATCTGCAGCGGACTGAAGTTTTGGAAGTGGAAGAATATTTCTCTCCGGGCCAAAAAGGCTCTTCCGCGATGCCTCATAAGCGCAACCCTATCTTGACAGAAAACCTGACAGGTCTTGCGCGTCTGGTTCGTATGACAACCATACCGGCTATGGAAAATGTTGCTCTTTGGCATGAACGGGACATCTCCCATTCTTCTGTAGAGCGGGCAATTGGGCCAGATGCGACAATTACACTTGATTTCGCCATGGCGCGTCTCACCGGTGTGATCGACAAACTTCTCGTTTATCCAGAAAACATGATGGATAACATGAACAAACTTGGTGGCCTGATCCATTCACAGCGTGTTCTTCTCGCACTTACACAAGCCGGTGTTAGCCGCGAAGATGCCTATCGTCTGGTGCAGCGTAATGCCATGGTTGTTTGGCGCGAAGGAGCCGATTTCCTGGAGTTGCTTAAAAATGACAAAGAGGTCACTGACGCGTTATCTCACGAGCAGATAGAAAGCGTGTTTGATCTTGAATATCACACCAAACATGTAGACACGTTGTTTAAACGTGTATTTGGCGCGTAAGTTAAGACCATTCCAAATTACCCTACATCAGAAGGATTTCTCTTCTGATGTAGGGTGTCTTGAGGCACGTAAAAACAATTCAATTCTGATCTGATTGCTGTATCTCATCAAGATTTTGGCGAATAGCGACGGCAAGTTCACTTTTTGTGTAAGGCTTTTTAAGCAGATTGGCAGCAAGGGTTCTGTTGATCGAAATAGAGCTTGTTATTGATTGTTCTCGTTTTTTTGAAAAACCGCTCGTTAGAAGTATCTTCAGATCGCTGTTATGCGACAGGCATTCCTTGGCGAGTTCAAAACCATCAACACCACCCGGAATAATAACATCGCTGAAAAGCAGGTTTATTGTCCTATATTCCTGGATTGCTTTTCTGGCTTCTTTGCCACTTGTCGCAATGTAGGTTTTGTATCCTAGATCCTCCAGATAGGTACTGGCAATTTTTGCGAGCTCAACTTCATCATCAACAATCAAAATGGTTTCCGTGCCACGCGGCAATTCGGTTTTCGTCTTTTTCGCTGTTATGGTTTTGCCGTTCTGATTTTTCGCACAGGGTAGATAAATTTGGAAAGTAGTCCCCTCACCCAGTTGAGAATTAATCGTGACATGTCCACCAGACCGTTTCACAAAACCGTAAACCATACTTAATCCAAGT
>PJEL010000693.1_pt1 | contig 38648 bp, 60 predicted proteins | sample 1853271 | NCBI WGS metagenome assembly PJEL01 (sample SAMN08108733, study PRJNA415343) | Invertebrate metagenome, whole genome shotgun sequencing project. | host: Globobulimina | place: Sweden: Gullmar Fjord | collected 2015-08
CGATGCATTTAATAATTGTTCTTTTGACATCTTGAGTATGTCTTCTTTGGTTAAATCACTCATCCCTTTAGATCCTTCATTTTAGTCTCATACTCTTCTTTTGTTAGTTGAACGTTTAGGATGCAATACTTTTCATCGAATAAACCCGTGCATTTAAAGCAATCCGTGCAATACCTGCAATCCGTGCAATCCGTGCAATCCGTGCAATTCGTGCATTTAAAGCAATCCGTGCAATCCTTGCAAAACGTGCAATTCGTGCAATCAATGCAACCCCTGCAATACGTGCAATCCGTGCAATCCTTGCAATCCTTGCAATCCGTGCAAAACGTGCAATCCTTGCAAAACGTGCAACCCCTGCAATTCGTGCAATCCGTGCAACCCCTGCAATTCGTGCAACCCCTGCAATTCGTGCAATCCGTGCAATTCGTGCAACTCCTGCAATTCGTGCAAAACGTGCAATTCGTGCAACTCCTGCAATTCGTGCAAAACGTGCAATCCTTGCAATTCGTGCAAAACGTGCAACCCCTGCAATTCGTGCAATCCTTGCAAAACGTGCAATTCGTGCAATCAATGCAACCCCTGCAATACGTGCAATCCTTGCAATCCTTGCAATCCTTGCAACCCCTGCAATCCGTGCAATCCGTGCAAACGGTCGAGTCATTTGATAATTGTTCTTTTGACATCTTGAGTATGTCTTCTTTTGTTAGTTTATTCATTGGTAAATCTCCTTAAACTTGTGTCTTTGCGCATTTGTAACAAAACTCAGCATCATTCAATTTCTTTGTGCCACACGAACAGTCATCATATTCTGATTCTTTTTTAGGGGTGGAATTGGTTATTTTATTCACAGATTTTTTATCGCTTGAGTATTGCCCGTCATCATCCTCTGATGAAATACCTAAAATGGATTGTAGGCTATATCGCTTTGCATACGATAGTACACTTCCATATGCTTGAGGGTCTTGTCTTGTGGGCTTCATCAATAGCTTGTTTGATAACCATTGACCAGATTTGTGCATCAGTATTGTCTCAACTCCAACTAGCTCATTATCTGTCATTGGTAACTGACAATATGAAAGACCGTTATCGAATAATGGTTGTTTAGAAATTGATATTATTTCTGATAGCTCGGTGTACGTTCCATAATGCCCTTTTGTAGTCTTTTTAGCTGTGGGCATTTTAGATTGTGCCATACATAATGCGATTGCCAATTCTTTGATATCTTCTGATTTTTCCATTTTTAGACCTCCAACAATTTAATAGATAACGTTTGAGATTTTACAATTTCTACCTTTTCCATATTTTCAACGAGTTCACCCGTGACCTTATTGATAATCATTCCTGACAAATCGACTGTGTAAGTATCGTTAAACGCTTTTTTATCGAACTCTTGTTTAGTTCTAATAAACTCTGGTTTTTGTGACCAATATTCTTCATTTGGCTTAATACGGACACGTTCTTTATGCAGTGAAACAACACCTATATCAGGGAACTGGTCAACTCTATAACCGCCCGTGGGTGTTTTCCGTCCAAATGCTGGCGCATAGTTTTTAACGATTGACTCAAGTTCTGATATTCTTTGATTCCTGAAATCCAAATCTTTGTTGTATGCAGAGGTTATATTTTTCAAGATTTCGACCTGCTCATTGTATTGAGTCCTCTCATCTTTTAGAGATAGTAAAAGTTCTCTCCAGCGCTTAATGTCTTGAGGATCAAAATCATCGAAGTCTCTTTTTTCCTTATCCATCAGTTCACCCCCATATCGTATTCAAAAAAGTCTAATTCGGAGCCCATAAAGATAGAAAAGACCCCTTTTCTTTGGTGAAGTGTTTCAACACTAATATACTTAACTTTTAGCTCGCTAAAACTTTCTAAAACCTTAATCATGTATCTTCTCCCCTGTTATTTGCCCACAGCACGATTTGCATTTGTAAGATTGATCCCTACCATTGAAATTGTTAATAGCCCAGTGATGATTGTATTCCTCGGTATCAATCCTAGCTGTACAACCTGTACACGGACATTCAAACGTCTGTTTGTCCTCGCATTTGTGTTTGTCAACAATATTGAAGCTTGTCTTGCACTTTTTACACATCATAATAAAATCAATTCCTTCTTCATTCTCGCTATCACTATCGATATCCCCGTAAATTTTATAGTTATCTTCTTGCACGTCTGAATCCGTCATAGCGAGCACTCCGGTGATTTTGATGTACTCGATTCTTTGTCTGTAATGATGAATTTATTTTCATCGGTAAACGTTTCAAAGCGTAGAAAACGACCAAATTGATCTAGCTGATCTAGCTGATACATTAACTCTGAATGTGAAGACCTATGTACTTTTTTATCTGATTTTCTCATTGTTGCACCCCCCCTACATTTGCTAGGTGAGCGACAAACTCTTTTTGTATCTCTCTACCTTCAAGTGACATCCAAGCGTCACTCTCAGTACGATACTCTAAGGCTAACTTTTGTCCCCTACTTAGCTTATCTTCGTATGCTGTCTCTATGTTATCTCCGTAACACCCCGAGATAGTCTTTTTATTGATTAATACGTTATTACATTCTACAATTTGATTAGCATAACTTCTTTGTGTTTTCATTTTTTCCTCCCACGGAATTAGTGATTTGTAGGGCCCGGCTAGTGACCGGGCTTTACTTTTTATAAGTGTTGTTTATTTTTCATCACCTCCTAGCTCGTAAAAAAGCCCTTCACAATCTACTTTATGACTCTCAAAAACATCTGTAATTTTTTTTCTTAGTCTGTTAGAGCAAGAATGAAGTGTCTTTTCACTTTTCAGATTTGTAAGATAATTTCCAGTAGTTTTACAACGATTGGACAAATCAATTTGCAGTATACCCGCTTGAATTAAACACTTCTTTAGCACTTCTTTATTTATTTTGGTTTTCAATTAATTCACTCCTGTTTTTATCGTATATAGTAACTATACAGTATGAATAAAGAAACGTCAAGGGGTAAAATAAACACGTAGTACAATACAGATATGTTTAAAGTCATATCCGTTTCACAGGTACCCCAAGAACACCAATTTTTACAATCAGATGAAATATTTAGACGGGATATAGAGATACTGTTAAACGAACTCGAAACCATCAGTAGACCTATACCAGCACAATCAGAAGAAATCAAAATAATTCTAGGTAATATCCTAGTTGTTTTATTATTGGGGGTTATATTGTGGCTGGGCTTTCGTGCAGAACCGAGAACACTATATATAAATATCTAGTTCATAAAAAAGTAGAGCGGGATCGGCGCATTATCAAAATTGTAAATTGAATCGTCACTAGCCTGCACATTAGGTCTAAATACAAACTCGCCTTTCACGATTGGTAAAATAGCTGGGATAGTAGCTTTTTTTTCTTCTTGCATGGTGGGGACTCCTTTTTAAGACACAATTTAATATAGGGGTGGGGACAATAAATATTATATAAATAGAAAAATAAACTTATTGCCCCCATAAGAAAAACAGCCTAAATCGGGGGATAAAGGTCTACGAATAATACAACAAATTTGAAAATATTCAATAAATATCCATATACTAGAATTATTAAAAACTAGCCTTCAACAATACTTTAGCAATAAGATATTCTTGAAGGCAGGTTCAATTCCTGCTCGGTTGTTAAGATCTGGAGAAAAGGAAGTGGGGTTCGATTCCTCATGATATGTTTTATAGGTAATAGCCTGTGAATAACTCAAGAGAGACAAAAACACGGACGGCTAGTCCGATAAAGCAAATTAGGAATAATTTACAGGAGCAATTAGGGGGATACTAGTGGCAAAAGGTAAATCGAGAAAAAAGGGTGGTCAGCCAGGAAATAAAAACTCTGAAGTGTGGACAGAAAAAAAGGCGATGGCTTTAGGTTTTGAGCTACAAGAATGGATGGGAAAAGAACCAGACTACTATTACCCAGAAAAGGGACAACGTCAAATTAGTAAGGGTTATCTTTTTGCTAATAAATTCCTTTCAGAACAAAATTTAGATGAGGACATTATCGGATGGTTGTGTAAAAAGTATAGTTCGTTCGCCGACTTATATAAAAAAGCAAAATACAAACAAGAACAGAAATTAATCGAATTGGGATGTACAGGCGTATTAAATCCAGCACTTACTATATTTGTACTAAAGAACCACCACGGGTATAAAGACAAAATTGAAGATACTGTGATCGATGTAAGTTTTGATACAGAAGAGTCGATTAAATCAGATATATCTAGGATACTATCAAATCCAGTGATATCTCAGTTATCAGCAGGCAAGGGGGGGTAAATTGTCGGGGGAATCATTAGAATTATTACGGAATGATAGAGATGATCTTTTAAAAATAGAAAAACATATACAGTGCAACATGCTCGACTATATGCAGTGGGATAAATACCCAAAGCAGAATGAGATGCGCGAAATGGTCTTGCAGCGAGTGTTACATAAGGTCGGAAAAAAGAAGATTTTCGTTATATTTGGGGGAAATCGCAGTGGCAAAACGGAAGCCGGCGCCGGCATTGTTGCCGAGGTTCTAGACAAAATGCCTAACGCTCAAATTATGTGTTCTACTGTAGATTACAAGCTAAGTGTCGCAGTCCAACAAACAAAGGTCTCAAAGCTCTTGAGAAAGTCAGCTATTCAGTATGCCGATTTTAACCCAGTACGTGGGTTCACTAACGATGTGATACTGACCAAGAAAAACGGTAAATGCATTTTCAGGTCATATCAACAGGGGAGAGAAGCGGTACAGGGTATGGATTTGGACTTGATTTGGTGGGATGAAGAGGGGCCTTGGTCAATATTCCAGGAGTGTTTAGCTAGGCTAACTGACAGGGATGGTATTTTTGTACTCACATTCACTTCTCTGAGTGGGTTCACACGTCTAGTAAACTTCTTATGGGAAACTAACAACGAACTCATATCATCGACTGTGCTATCAATTCTAGACAATCCATTTATCTCAAAACAAGCAAAAGACAATTATATGCTAACGGTTGATCCTGATGAAATAGAGTCGCGTGTCTATGGTAAACCTCAACTCAAAGAAGGATTAATCTATAAAGAGTTTGGAGAGATACACAAAATCGAACCATTCGATCACGTTGCACTAGCTAAAAACAATCCGGCTAGATATGAGCTGCACGAGGGAATTGATCCACACACTAGAACGCCACATCATTGGATCAGGTTTTTATTTGATAGAGAGACTAAGACAATTTATGTATGTGACGAGATTAAGGCACCCGCTGAAAGTATGTTAATCGCTGATTTTGCTAGGATGATTAAAACTAAACGAGGGATTCGCAAAACATTGTCAGGAGCAAGGGGCGTATTAGAGCCTATGTTTTGTCAGATTGACACTAGTTCTCAAACACCGGATGTAATTCACAAACACCCTGACGAAGAGCAAGAAAATGTTCATACGATGCGACTAGAGTTTCACAAACAAGGGATTAGCACAATTTTATGTACAAAAGACAATTCTCTGGGCATTAATGAGGTGAAGGCTAGGCTCAAGACTGTCAAAACTATGGATGGTACAATAAAGCGAAAGCCGAAATTATACGTTTTCAAAACGTGTACGGGCGTAATATGGGAGTTTAACAGGTATTCTTGGGATAGTTACTCGACTGAAAAGACTCAAGAAAAGAACGAGATACTTAACAGGCCATTAAAAAAGAACGATCATTTTATGGACATCATTAAGTACGAATGCATTAAAATGTTGAATGACCAGGGATCTATTGTTGAGACGCCTGAGTACGAGGATGCTTATGATGATATGGGATATTGATGACTAAAAAAGACTGATTATTGAGAGACATAAAAAAAAAGGTTCGTAGGGTGAAAAGTGATAATTAAACTGATAAAACGACTAATTAAACGATTATTCAAACCTACTTACCCTAGAAATCATAATAGCATTCTTATGTTCGCTATTGACTATGCAATAGCGAGAAACACGGGCGCACCGTTTATCGTCTGTAGCTATATAAAGGCAAACATAGATCAACTTTCTACTAAAGAAATTGAAGATATTATCAAAAAAATTGAGGTTGAAGATATTATCAAAAAAATTGAGGTTGAAGATAATTGGAGTGTGGCAACAGACCATTTTTTGACAGATGACTTTTTGAGACTGGTTCCCTGGTTAGATGATTATCTGTGTGAACACAGAAGTTTTGCGTTAAGAACGTTAAGAGTTGACTAAAGAACTATAAAGAGGGGCGGTATTGATGAGTAGAGAATTTGATAAATATAGTTATTTAGAATCAACAACAATTTTTTGTAAATATAGTATTTTAAAAGATATCAAGGAATTAATTAAGAAAATAGATGGGGAAGACCGCAAGAATGAATACGACAAGAATATTATTAAAAGATTAAATTATGAACACAAAATTCTTAGGGACTTACATAAGAATTTAAAAAAAACAGTAGAAATTATGGAACGTGAATAAAGAACTGTCAGAAATGTTTCACAAAGCGTGTGAAGCCATCGAGGCAGCATACGTACCTGGAAAGCTAACAAAGATTCGAGACACTGACTTTGATCTGAGAAATAAAATACTTAAATATGATGATGACTTGGATACAGCGTGGAATCAAACACTAAAAGGCAATAAATTAGTATCAGATTTTAGATCTGTGCTAAAAAAATGGTACTTTCTGCATATCAAAATAATGAAATATTGAAATAAGCAAACTTAAACGATAGTATAAATATGTGCGATGGGGATTGCACACAATTTAATTAGGGGTGGGGACTTTTGGCTTCGTCAAATGAAAAGGGTAACTTAGATGAAAATGGGGGGACTGAGTCAGTTCGTGATCTAGCTGCGCTAAATTACTTTCTTTCTCTAAAACAAAACTATTCTCTTCAACGTCTTCCCTGGGAAACCAAGTGGACACAAGCACTTGCGAATTACCATTTGCTTGACGAAGCCGAACAAGTTTACGAAGGCCGAGCAAAAATACGAATCCCTATAATGAAATGGAAAGTCAACGGGATTGTAGCTCGAATAAACAAAATATTATTCAACGTTGACCCGATAGCAAGGCTAGAAGATTCTAAAGTTGATGAAAAAAATAAGAACCTAGTAGACCTATGGAACAAATACATATTTGATTACCAATTAGGCGAAATAGGATTTAAAGAAGCGTTCAAACTATTCATTCAAAACAAAACCATATTTGGTACGTCAGTCGCTAAAATATCTCAAGAGTTTGAAGAAAAGGAGTTTTCGTTCTTTGATGACGAAGAGTCGGAAACAATAACCGTAAAAGACAACACTTATTTCAGAAATATGCTTTTGACTGAGTTCTATAGTGACGTTAACAAACTGGATATTCAAGAGTCACAGGCTTGTATTCACACTACAAATATTTCGATGGAAGAATTGAGACGTGACGAGATAGGATTTGTGATTGAAGAGACAGAAACAGAGTTTGGTTTTGAAGAAAATAGAGTCAAAACGGGATTCTATAAAAATCTGAATCTATTAGTATCGGACGGAACAAACATCACAGACGAGCAAGCGGAGTACATTCAATTATTAGGATTAAACGAAACAGGAATAACAAACTTTAAAAAAGATATGGAAGAATCAAAGAAAACAGGGTTTATCAAAATCGATGAATGTTACGGGAAATTTGACTTAGACGGTGACGGGATAGCCGAGGAAGTTGTTTGTACAGTTGCTAACGGTCGTGTAGTTATCAGGCTCGAACCAACGCCATTTAAACACACTAAACTGGTCAGACCGTTCATAGTAGGACGATACGAACCAATTGCAAACTGCCTATATGGAAATTCAAACGTTATTTTGGGTAGAAACTTATTAATGGAACTAAACGCTGCCCGAGCGCAAGCCACTGACGCACGTACAAGATCAGTGGCTAATATGTGGTATATGGACGAAACAAAGAATGTACGTTGGGATATGCGCTGGAAACCAGGCGGAGTTGTTAAAGGCCAAGGTCAAAACGGTTTAACACCGTTAATAAATCCTAACTTGAGCAACGTTTCAATAAACGATAGTACTATGATACAAAGAGACATAGACCAGCTCTGGTCACTCTCCCCTGTCCAAGAAGGTACTAGCGATCGCAGTCAGATACCGTCTACAGCTAGGGGAACTTTGGCGATTATCTCACAAAACGATATGCCTCTAAACGACATAATTGATAATACTACTGAGCGAGAATTAAAACCGTTTATTGAGATGCTGTACGAACGAAACCTTGTATTTAAAGATGTTGATGATCTCTTGGATGTCTGGGACGAAAAAGACATTGAGCAAGCAGGCGTAACAGCCGAGACTTCAATGAGTGAGTTGCAAACTGTTTTCAATATAAAAGTACTTGGAAATCTAGAACTATCAAATGAGATTGCCCACCAGCAAGGGTGGCAAGCGTTCCTATCGTGGGCGCAAACAATACCACCGATTGCTAAACGTTTGGATTGGCAAGCAGTAGCAGAGAAACAACTAGCTAGCTTTGGTATTAAAGATGATTCCGAGGGGATTTGGCACAATGAAGAAGAGATTCTAAAAACAGATCAAGCGCAGTCCGAGGCTCAACAGCAGCAGTTACAAGCAGCCGAGCAACAACGCCAGAAAGTTAGGGGCGAAAACATTTCAGAAGCACAATTCTTAAAAGAGATAGACACAGAAGCAGACATAGTCAAAATGCAATCAGAAGCGGTTATTGAAAAAACTACGGGGCAGAAAATACAGTAAATGACGACACGAGACTACTTAACTATCGATGAAATCACGCAATCTTGTAAACAGATTACCGATCTTATAGACATTGAAATTGATGCTTTTATAGAATCAGACAATCAAAACAGCCAAACACTAAAACGACTATCAACACAACGAAACACAATAAAACGAATGATTTATATGTTCAAAACTATGTTAGAACCTGTTGAAGATGAAAAAGATAAATTCAATTTAGAAGAAGAGATTGCTTCAAAAAGAGACATTAACGAATTTATGAGAGATACAGGGATATCTATTTAATGGATAAAACAATTAGCTACGTAATTACTATGTTCAATGAAGAAAAAAGGGCAAAAGAATGTATTGACTCATTACTAGCTCAAAAAACACCATCTCTTGAAATTTTGGTTTATGACGATGGCTCAACAGATAAAACAAATGAAATTCTGAAATCGTACGGAAAAAAGATAAAACTTTTTACTAATAAAGATAGACTTGGGGCAGCTGTTAATTGGAATAGGGGCAATAAAAAGGCAAAGGGTGATTATGTATCATGTTCTGGCTGTGACTTTAATTATCCAAACAGAAATTGTGTAACCATTAGTCAGTTTGCAAAAGACAAGGAACTTGAAATAATCCATACGGACATAAATTGGAAAACCCCAAAAAATGAAGCAAGTGGAGTAAGAAAAGCGGTTGATTTTGACGGTTATTCTAAGTGTACGTTTAATGCTGTTTCAGCTACAGCAAAACCATATGTCTGGTTAGAAAATCCGTACCCTGAATTATCGATTGAAACAGATTGCTATGAGGATGTTTATATCAATATAGCCAGAAAAAAATATAAATGTAAATCAGTGCATAAAATAACTGTTTTGTGGGGGAAGGGTTCATCAAATAGGATAAAAAGAGAGGCGTTGGAAATTAGACAAAATATTTATAATAAATATGGTATTTCAGTTAGATTGTATTAAATAATTTAGGGGGGGCTAAAATGGCCAAAAGAAAAACAGATAGTACTGATAATCAAGAATCAAACGTTTATGTAACAGACAATACAGGGGTAAAGGGAGAAGAAGAAAAAAAAGAGGTAGCCGAGGTTTCTCAAGAATCACCTGTGTACAAAAAGGAAGCAAACAAGATAGTCAAAAAGAAGAAAGCAAGCAAGTTTAAATTTGACGAATCCAAGTACACAGAAATTGAAAAATATGAGGAACACATCCCAATACGACAGGTAAACAAACGGGGTCAAGTGGTGTCTGTAAATACACCTACCGGACGACAATTAGAGAGAACCGTTTTATCTGAAGAGTTTGTCAAAATGTATGGTGGTGGTTCTAGAGATAACAAAAATGCACTACATAAGGCTGAATGTAAAATAGCAGCGGCTAAATTTTTCGATGTGAGCATAGAACGATTGGAGGACTCGTATATAAAAATAAGTGGAAAAAAGATAGACGGGCTCTTTGTAACCGATTTGATAGACCGTTTTGGTTGGTCAGATGGCAAGAAAATGAGTCGTGACCAACTCAGAGTCTTATACAACAAAACAAATATAAATTGTATAAATATTGCACAACAGAAATTATGTGATATTCTGAAATCAGAAGACGTTACAAAAGCGTATGTTGACCTCATAAAAGACATTAAAGAAGAGTTCGCAGAAGATCTCAGAAATAAAGTGGTTTATGGGGAATAATATGAGCGACACTGTGAACGCCGAGGAAATGGATTACGACTCCATGTCTTCAGATGAGCTAGACAGCATTCTCAATAACGCAGAGAGGAATACTGAAACTAGCGAAGAGTCTGACGAACAGGAAGATCAAGACACCATTGAACCCTCAAAAGAAGTCCAGGGGGACAATGAGGAACCTACGGGTCAAACCCAAGAAGAAACACCCCAAAAAGACAATGAAGAGCCGATGTATAAGGGAAAATCTCGTGAAGAGATTCTTGAAATGCAAAAGAACGCTAATCGAAAGATTTCAAAGCAAAACAATGAAATCTATCAGCTAAAAAAGAGGCTGGATGGCATTGAAGAAACTCAAGAGACCAAAGCCACACAAAAAGAAAAAGAATCGATTGAAGCGACACTTAGCAATTATGAATCAAATGACGTAGACGCTATTAAAAAAATAGTTGATATGGAATTTAAAAAACGAGAAACCGAAAAGAGAAATCAAACAGAAGCTCAAAAGAAACAGGTAATGTCCGAGCACGATGACATGTGGGCAAACTTGGAAGTATTTAACCCTGCGTTGTTCGATAAAATTAAAGATTCAGCAATGCAAGAAATGCAAGAAAACCAAGAGGGTACATATCTCAAAAAGGGTTGGTTGAAACAGTACATCAGTGAACGGGCTTCCGAGCCTATATCAGTACCTAAAAAAACAGTTAAAAAAAGAACGGGGACTGTTTCAGCGGGTGGTGTTTCAAACAACGGAGGACAAGCTGTCAACAAGTCAGTTGACGATATGACCGCTCAAGAATTTGAAAGTCATATGCTGTCCAAGGGACACAAATTTTAAATTAAATAATAACTAAGGGGTATACAAATGGCAGACCAACAATCAAGTCACGCATCACTATCGCCAGTAGTCGGGACATGGTACTCAAAGAAGATTTTAGAATCTTTTGAGCCTGAAACAGCTTACTACTCAATGGCACCAATAAAAGAGCCTATTCCAATGGCAGGCGGTAAAACAATCAATTTTGACCGCTACAGAAAAATTGCAGCTTTATTTTCAGACGATACGGACGAATTTACAGCGCAACAAATGTATCTATCAGCAGAAGTCGTTACAGCCACTCTTCATGAAAGAGACGGATATGTTCAGCTTTCACGTTACGCAGATCTTACAGCTCGCGGTAGAGCATTAGACCGTGCAGCTGATAAAGTTAAGTTCGCAGCAGCTAAAACACTTGATAAGTTAGTACGTAACGATATCGGGTGTATTGTCACTGACCATGCATCATACTCAGCTGTAAATTTCAACAACTTAGCTATTGATGGCGGTACTCAGAACAGCTCCGGCACCACTGCGAGAATTTGGACACGTAGAGCTGATGGGTTCCCGATTTATCACAACAAAGTCAGAGTTGCACAGTCAGCTACAGTAGTTAGCATCGCAGGTTCTGGTATGAGTGTTAAAACGTTGCAACACGCTTCACGGGTTCTTGAATCGAATGATGTACCGACTCTTTCAGACGGTAACTATCACACGATTATGCATCCAGATGTTGCGTATCAAATCACGACTAATCCGGGGTTTAAAGGATGGGTAAGCCCGACTTCTTCTGAAGAAATGAAGAAAAGCCCGGTTAGACGCGATATCGTTGCTGGTATCTCAATTCACACGACAACATTAGCGTATAAGTTCCCTGTTGCTGGTGACACATTGGCCACATCGTCAGGTAACGTATATCAATCGTTGGTGTTTGGTGATGAGGCGTACGGCGTTTCGGAAGTTAGCGGGGCAAACGGTGGAGCAAAAGGGTTTCAGTTTTTCTTAAAACAATCTGGCCCAACTACCGTTTCTGATCCTACTAACAAGAAGAAACAAGCAGCGTTTAGTATTACGGCAGTAGCCAAGGTATTAAACAAATCAGCAGGTTTATGGCTTATCACTACAGGCACATAGTCACAGGTTGATTATTGAGGTGGGCGAGCGAAATTAAGTAGCTCGCCCATCTCTACAAAAATAAATAGGGGGGAATATGAAAACAGTTAACATAATTAAAATCACAGACAAAGAACGAAACGAATTAATAGAGGGGTACCAAACGAACCCCCCTACCGGGACATCATATGAAGACTTTCTGTCATCAAACGAAAATCAAACACTATCAATACTCAGACAATTAAAAAATATCTACAAATGGACAGACATTGAAAAAATGGTCGATTACGTTTCTATTATCAAAACAGTAGAAAAAGCAAAGCTTACGTTTTCATTAAGTGACGATGATTACAAGCTCGTTATGGACGTTTTCAAGCAAGCTGTTGCGTCTGGGGAGATAAAAGGATTTGCAATGGAAAAGCTTGTGCAAATATACCAGGAGTTCAAAAATGCAACGTAAAGCGTCAGCAGTATTTGAATCTGAAAAAGAATGGGAACAGCACGAACTAACAGACGATACGATTGGAAATCAGTTTGATAAGAACGATGTACGTTTCAATATCGTTATCCCATTCTATAAAAATTACGACACTATCGAAAAATTACTACTAAGCATAGCCGATCAAGATTATAAGAACTATTCCGTTACTGTGATAGTCGATGGGCCAGATGAAAAAGCACAGGATTTGCTTGTTGGATTGTTAAAAGAGTTCAACTTCAATTTAGAAATATTACACGAAAATGTAGGCGCAGCAAAAGCTAGGAACTATGGGGCAAAAATAAGCGGTGAGGATTTAGTTGGTCACAATTCAGCTGACGATGTCATTCTGTTTTTTATTGATGCCGATTGCAAATTGATGCCAGGGATACTGACAGATTTTAAAACGGAGTTTGAATTGGATAAAGAGCTCAAGTTTTGTTACGGAAACTATAGATTTGAGCTCGATAAACCAGCATTTATTTCTCAAGATTACGATCCGTATCTTTTGCAAACGATGAATTATATACCGACTATGAGCCCTGTAAAACGTGGGGCATTTAATGAGGTGGGGGGATTTGATGAGGATAGGAAGTATTTTCAAGACTGGGGATTATTCTACAAGCTATCGAAAAAAAGCTTTATGGGTAAATACCTGGGCAAAAACTATTTTGTCTTCTCAACGGTGTCACCTACGGAGAATAGTATTTCCGGTTCAAAGGGAATGACAATTGCTGAAAAGTGCAAAGAGTTTAGAGAGTACTACGGTATTGAAGACAAACAGATGGTTGTTAGTACCTGGGGCGCACCATTACAAGCTATTCAAAGGGCTAAGATGCTTGATGCTGATTATGTAGGCGCTGCCAAAGGTTCGGACAGAATGGCATTTCCTGTAAATTATTTCTTTGAGAATTGGAAATATACCTATATGGTCGGGTGCTATAACCAAACGATAAGCGCTTTAGAGAACCATATGACTAGTATTGTAGGCAGGCCGGTATATCATTTTATTGGTACTGACGTTTTTCAAATGTTTAACACTCACTCTATTGCAGCGCTAACAGACATTAAAAAGATGTTTAAGGCACAAAAAGCAGTGTTACTCACTAACAGTAGTACGTGTCAGAAAGAAATGAAACGATGTGGATTCGATACAGAATTAGTCCATACACCAATTTTCAAAATAGATAGATACGGGCCACAATCTGAATTACCAAAGCAATTTACCGTTGGAGTCTATATCAGTGGAACAAACAACGCTCACAAAGTAGATGGTGCTGGTGGATTGAGTAATATACCGTTAATTATGGATGTTGCCCGTGCAATGCCAGATATTAAGTTCAAATTGTTTGGAATTGATGGGATGTACGAGGAAGTGGGTAACGTTGAGTATTGCGGTCTCATACCTGAAAAGAATATGGTCGATTTTATCAATGAGTGCTCTATGGTGCTGCGATCAACAATTCACGATGGATTCCCACAGCTCCCCATTCAATTTATGTTATGCGGTAGACAGGCTCTAGTATCGTGTCCGGATCCCGAACTGAAATATGCCCGAAAGCTAGACTTTCTAGATAACTTAGACTGGGAAACGAACAAAGACGAACTAATCACAAAGATTTATCTAATGTCTGAAACGTATGACGAAGAAATTAGTATGAAATCTCACGAATACTACTCAGAGCTTTTAGATGTGAAAAAGTTTAAAGACAAAATATATAGTTTAGTGGAGGGGAAATAATGGATATTAGCTACGTTTTACCCGTTTATAACGCCCAAAATACGATAGCACAGTGTATCAAAAGTCTACTAAAACAGGACATTACACCACACGAAATCATTGTTATTGATGACTGTAGCACAGACTACACAGCAAGGATCTTAAAACACTATGAAAAAGATATTACTAAAATCATTACTAACGATAGAAGAAAAGGCGCAGCGTTTTGCAGAAATCTTGGCAATTCTCTGTGTACTAGCGACATTATCGCTGTTTGTGATTCTGATGTTTATTATCGAAATAGGTGTGTTGCGATAAAAGAGTTTTTCGAGAATCAACCGGATAAGAGTATTTTCTATAGCGGTCTACATTGTAGGTCTAGCAAGAATCCTGAAGAACAGTGGGATATGGAAGCGTACGAGTGGGATTTTAATAGTAAATGCCCTATCAGCCATCCGACCATAGCTTACAAAAAACAGGTGTGTGACGAGGTTAAATATCACGAGGATAGTATAGAGACTGATTTGTTTGAGTTCTTTTTATTGGACGCTCATAAGAAGGGATACTTGATGTCGGGATGTCAGAATCCCTTGATGCTCAAAATTGAAGGCGACAGAAAACGAAACCGTAAGAAGTCAGATAAAATCAAAGCGAAAAAGTACAAGGAATACGGTATAAAAATAGTATGATGTATCCTGGTCAAATATTTAACAAGAGCAAGCAATATTCATTGGGTACTACTACTAGAATTAAACATCTTTGGTACTGTATAGAAGAGCTGAGCAAAAAAAAAACAGAAGGTTGTCTTATAGAGGCTGGCGTATATATGGGGGGATGTTCGCTATTAATGGCCTGTGCCCTTAAATATTTTAATATGAACAATAGACTAGTACTGTTTGATACGTTTAAAGGAATGACAAAACCTAGCAAAAAAGATGTTAAATTCAACTTTGGGTGGTGGAATAAATGTCAATATTCTTTGTTAGATTTCGGAAAATGGAAAAGATCTCAAGATAATGTGAATTTTCGTAATCCCAACTATTACACAACTTTTGAAAAGTGGAAAAGAACTACAAAAGATGGGGTTACAGATTGGTGTTATTACCCTCTAGAAAAAGTTAAAATTAATGTTGGCCTATCAAACTATGAAAATATCGAATACGTGGAAGGCGATGTGTTGGATACAGTCCCTAAAAAAGGGTTGAATAAAATAGAGCTTTTGAGGCTAGATGTAGATTTTTACCAAGCAACAAAACATTTAATGAATAGCCTGATGCCTTTAATGCAAAAAGACGGATTTGTTATTTTTGATGATTATGGATGCTGGAAAGGTACCTACGATGCAGTAAATGAATATTTTTCAGAAAATGATCTAGATAAAACAAAAATAAATAAGGTCGATCATTCTTGCTATTACTATAAAGTAGAGGGGTAAAATATGAATATTGGAATCATAGGGTACGGGGTAGTTGGGAAAGCAGTTGAACTTGCGTTTGTGAAAAAATGCAATGTTTATTGCAATGATTTACCAAGTTTAAATCCTGTGTGTCAAATATACACAGAGTCGAAATTCAAAAGTAAAAAATATTTAGTTGAGAACTGTGATTTTATTTTTGTATGTGTTCCTACACCATTTAATAAAACAACAAAATCAATAGACACCACTATTATTGATGGTGTCATTGAGGACTTAGATGAAATGGCTGTGTTACTAAAAAAAGATCCAATAGTTATAGTAAAGTCAGCGGTGGTCCCACGGGTTGTTAATTTGTGGAGTTCAAAAGTAAAAAAAATTGAACTTGTCATCTCACCTGAGTACTTAACAGACAAGAATAGCTATCACGATATGATTAATCAGAAGGTTATGATTCTCGGTGGAACCAAAACGTATACAAAAGAAGTTGAGGATTTGTTTAAGTACTATTCTATTTGTAATAGAGACTGCAAAGTTAGCCATTGTTCACGAGAAGAAGCCTGTTTTCTAAAGTATATGGAGAATAGCTTTTTAGCAGTAAAGAACATATTCAATAATCAATTCAAAGCTCTCTACGACACATATTTCAACACAACAGAACACTCACTGTTTAATAGATTACTAGAGATATTCTATACAGATGAGCGCATGGGTGTTAATCCGTTCCCATATCAAATCCCTGGGCCAGATGGGGATATTGGCTACGGGGGAAAATGCCTTCCAAAAGATGTGAAATCTATAATCAGTGAGGCTAAATTTTTTAGCAAAAGACTAACATTAATGGAGCGAGTAGACGAAATTAACGAATCAATACGAACTAAAAGGGACTGGGAGGACATAAATGGGGCGTTTTTATAATGATTGACAGATATAGGGGTAAAATACAGACGGATAAGGGGATAATAGATGAGATTTCAAAGTAAAGAAGAGGCTCAAAAAGCCCATATCGACAATTATAGGAGTGACGGTGTTTTAAAACAGTACGGGAACCCGAATCAATCCAACTATTACCGTGTATTATATTTCGTAGATCAAGTAAAACCTGATAGTAAGGTACTGGACGTTGGATGCAATGGCGGTTCATTGGGCGTGCATTTGCTGTCTAAGGGATGCCACGTAAACGGAATAGACATAGTTAAAGAATTAGTAGAGAAGGCAAAAAGACGTGGAATTTATGCACAGGAAGGACAGGCAGAAGATTTGTCTATGTTCAAAGATGAATCGTTTGACTATGTATTGTGTGGTGAGGTCTTAGAACATTTGTACGATCCGTACGAAGCTGTCAAAGAAGCGCATAGAGTTCTGAAGCCAGGCGGTAAATATATTATTAGTGTTCCTCACATCAGCGGTTTTATGGGGGGCGACAAGCTAGGCGATTATCACCACCAGAATTTCAGTCTAGAGATGCTAGACACATTGATTTATACGTACTTTGAAAGAGATCAAGCAAGATTTGTTGAGATTCCATACTGCGAAGCTTATAACCTAGCAAACGGCATCAAACCTATCGGAAAGGACGATGAGGGTAATTTGTTATTTCCCCCGCAATGGATTGGTATTACAGCCACAAAAACAGGTATTGAGACATCGTGTAAGAAATGCGGTGTACCGTGGCTTTTAGAAAGAAAAGAAGATCAAGACGAGTTCTGTAGCATTTGTGCAGAAAAAGAGGGCTCCAAATGAAAGTACTATACGTACCCTCATCCAACCCTGGGATTTGTTATTGGAGAATAGAAAACTTTGCTCAGGAAATGGTTAGGTTCCCCAAGCGTGTATCCGTAAACGTTGAGTATTTTAGTGATTTAATGGACTTTAATATGGCGTGGGATGATGCGTGCGTTGGTAAAGGTGAACTATCTATTGATATACAAAAGAAGTTAAAAAACGCCTTTAAATTCTTTGATATCATCATATTCCAACGATTGCAGAATATGCCAGCGTTGGCACTAATCCAAGAACTGCAAAAAGAGTTCCCCACCGTTAAAATTGTGGCTGAGTTAGATGATAGTGTTGGTGATGTAGCGCCGAGTTCCCCTTATAAATGGACAGATCATCACAGGTGGTCAGCAGAACACATTCACAAAAGCGATGCGGTTATCACTTCAACTGACTACCTAGCCAAGAGCATTAAATTTATCACGAAAGATAAGCCCGTACATGTCGCGCCAAATTGCATAGATAAGGGTTCGTGGATGTTTACTAAGAAGCCAAAACATAAGGAAGCAGACGAAATACGAATAGGCTATGTCGCTGGTGGGGCTCACGATGAAGATTTGAGAATAGCCTACACTGCAATGCTGCCAATACTAGAGGAATACAAAAACGTGAAGTTTGTTATTCGCTATGGCGGTTTTAATCCGCCTTGGTTGAAAAAACACCCTCAAATTGACTACAAGGGCGTTGGTTGGTTTATGAGTGAATACCCACAAAAATTAGCCGATTTGAATATTGATTTGGCGTTAGCGCCTTTAAGAGATAGTGAGTTCAATAGGTGCAAGTCCAACGTTAAATGGCTTGAGTGGTCATCTCTAGGTGTACCGTTACTAGCGTCAGATGTTGAACCGTACAAACATAACAAAGGTAGCATTAAGTTAGTTAACAATGATCCTAAGTCTTGGTTAAATGCTATTGAGGATTTTATTGAAGACGGTCGTCTATTTGAGTTGACAGACAGGGACACATTAGAGAAGCAAAACAAGAAGCATTACAATTTGAACAAAGAGACAAAAAAGCTCTTGGGATTCTTAGAATCTTTGCTATAATGAAAATATAAAGTAACTTCAAACCTTTTTATGGAGAGCTTAACTTTAAAAATGTAATTATTTTTAGGGGGCTATTTCCATTGAAAGAAACAACGTTTGAGTCAGAAACAACATTAACACGACCAGCTAACACTACTGGGTATGTAGCTAACGATGCTATAACCGACAGTACATCAGCACCAACGCCGTTAGTATTTCCTAGAATTGCAGGTTCTAAAGGCAGAACTGTAATAATTAGAAATGTGGTTATTGCTCAAAGTGGGTCAAATGTAGCAGCATTACAGCTACATTTATTTAAAAAGTCACCAACCGCAACAAATGACAATTCTAATTTTTCTATATCTGATTCTGATAATGCAAATTCTGTTGGTTATATAGAGTTGACGGGAGAAAATAATACAGCGTCATCAGTTCTAATCACGGGAGCGATTGCAAAGCAATTTAAACTAGACCCTGATGATACATCGGTATATGGACTGTTAAAAACAAAAGAGGCACTGACACCTATAACCTCGGAAACATTCAAAATTACCCTTTCAGGGTCAGTGAGAGATTAATGACGTTTCCGTTTTTTGATGTTGATAATGTTGGAGCACTAACAGTAATTTCTGGGCCTATTGGTGGCGCAATGCTACTTGAATACGGGGATTTTATGTTGTTAGAAGATGGCTCGTACATGTTACTAGAATAAAATAAGGGGGATAATAAAATGCCAGATAAAAAATGGTCACTTTTTGATGCAGCAACCACAATCGGGACATCTGATTTGATTGCTATTGTTCAAAGTGGGGTAAATAAAAAAGCTACAGGTACGGTTTTAAGAGATCAAATAGGGTGGACAAGATCAGGGACAGACGTGGTTTTGCAAACAACTACCGATCAAGTGGGCATTGGTACAGCAAGCCCATCATCGACTCTACATGTATCAGGAATTGAAGGCCTTCTTGCTGAAGGCACAGTAACATCGGGTACTGCACAAAGCTTAGGTGCCGGAACACGGATGCAATGGTATCCAAAAAAAGCAGCGTTTAGAGCCGGTCATGTGGATGGAACTACGTGGGATGATGCAAATATAGGAGATTATTCAACAGCGACGGGAAAGGACACAACTGCAAGTGGCGTAAATTCAACAGCAATTGGTTTAAGTACGACAGCATCAGCAAATTATGCAATAGCATTGGGGCGTAGTACAACTGCAAGCGGACAACATTCAATAGCAATGGGGTACGGCTCGGAATCTACAGGATATGCGGCTACAGCAACGGGGTTTTATACTGAAGCAACAGGAAGTTATTCATTTTCAGCAGGAAGACGAGCAATAGCAAATCATGATGGGACATTTGTATGGGGAGATAGTACAGATGCCGATTTCACAAGTACAACAACAAATCAATTCTTGATAAGGGCTGGTGGTGGTGTTGGGATCGGTACGGCAAGTCCAGCAGCTTCATTAAGCGTAGACCAGACTTCTACAACAGGAGCATTACCCGTATTAGAACTGACACAATTAGATATTTCAGAAGAAATGATTCTTTTTGATACTACTATTGGAACAGGGAATGCGATTGAAGCGGTTGGGGCTAAGGCACTTACGACAACGCATTTCATTAAAGTTACCTTACCAGGTGCATTAACAAGATATATACCAGCCGGAACAATAGCTTAAGTTCAATAAAATTAAAGGAGAATAACATGGCATTTAAACGAACAAGAGGAATAAGAAATACTGATTTAATCGTAACGGATGGGTACCAGAAAATATTTAGCATCAGACATTTAATAGGGGATTCTGTGTCATTTAGTTTACAAATCGCTAAAGACCAAAACAACTCAAACGAAAGATTGTTTATTGATGGTTTCGACGAGACCGTTTTTGTGAGAAGTAATGATCCGCTTTGGGATACGTACTTCTCTGACTCAGCGTTAAGGGGTAATGGTGTGACCTTAATCGGAAATGCTTATTTGTACGCTAAGACATTAGATTCATTTTCAGATGCAGTGGATGTTTAAAGATTATGAAAAAGAAAGCATATCTTTTAAGTGAAGAAGAACGAAACTCGTTACTTGTATTGGCTAGGAATATAAACAATCTTTCATTCTATGAATTTTTAGAAAATATGAAGATTGTTGAGATACCTCAAGAAATGTAATGACTAGACCACAAAATACATACGATGAGCCAAAGGATAATTACTATGCAACGGGGGATACATCGTTTAGTTCAGGTGAAAGTCCTATAACCCTAGATGTACTAACTAATCTATCTAGGAAGGGTACTAATGGGTATATCAGGTGTGACGGATTAGGGGATATTTTAGTGTCTATATCAAGTGATGGGTCCACATTTGGTGATAGTACTCGTATTAAACAAGATGAGACGTTTAGTTTGAGGGCTCTAGAAATACAATCAATCAAAATAACTCATAGTGGTACTGACTCAGCATACAGGGTGTTTGTATCGTGAATGAGCCACGTTTAACCGTACAGACCGATAGGGTCCAATTAAAAGATAGCTCTGGGGAAGAGGTTGGGAATTCAGACAACCCGTTGAATGTTGAAGGCAACTTTGAAGGTTCTATTTTAGATAGGTTAGACGATCTTATTTGTGAGTTAAAAATAGCAAATAGACATCTATCAGAAATAACGGGATCGAAAATAGGTAAAGAAGATTTAGAGTAAAAAATAATTAGGGGGTACTTAAAATGACAGTAATTAAATCGGGTAGTAATGGGAATGTTTTAGAAATAAATGCAGATAATCAAGCTGAGGTTAGTTCTGAGACAAAAAATCACGATCATGTGAAGAATGAACAACTTGGAACTGTTTGGTCACTTTCTTTTGAAAATATTGATCCAACAGGTGCTAATGATTATTTTTTCTATTTGAAAAATACAGGAACAGTCAATATAGAAATAACAGATATACGTATTACATCTACTGTTGCGGGTCAATTGGCTATCAATAAAGTGTCTGGTACGGCTTCTTCTGGGACAACCGTTACCCCTGTATCAAAAAACACATCTAAAACGGTTTCACCTACAGCAACAATAGAAACAGACCCAGACATCACAGGATTAACGAGTGAAGGAACTTGGTATTACTATACTTTAGAAGCGGATAAGTTTTTTAAAGACACAACCTCTTCTCGAATTATTATAGGCCCGACAGGTGCGGTGGCTCTTCTTTGGGAACCTGCTACAGGAATACTTAGCGGAACTGTAAGTATAAATGTGGACTAAATATGAGCGTTGATGTTGAAATATCTCATGGTAATTTTAAGGCAATCGTGAATGGGGATAATGCTCTTCATACGACCACTGTTCCCTTCCCCCCTTTAGTACTTCAAAAATCAGAGCCATTTAGACAGTACTTAACGGCAGATGGTACCTCATCGGGAAGTAATGACATGGCTGTTGATGGAAGTTCTACAAATCAAAATTTCTTTATTCCATCCAAAGAAAATGATGACAGATATATAACATCTCTCAATTTTATTGTTGCTTATGGTGCAAGTGGAAAACCTTATTTGTGGGGAGATCAAACTGCCCTTACTAATGGATCAAGATTATTTTATCAAAGCATTAGGGGTGATGTTGACATGCATGAGGCAATAAAAATAAATCAAGACCTTTTTAGACTTGAGCAATCTCTTATAAATACGAATTGGGAAGTTAGGCACGTAAATGCTTTAAATGATTATGGCTATTTTATCTCGCTTGATATGCGTACTTTAGGGCTTCCATTTGGAATAAAACTAGATAGAGGTACTAGCCATAGACTTTCTATTTCAATTAGAGATAATTTAACAGCAATAAATGACTTTAATTGCATTGCATACGGTATGGATAGGTTTGAATAGTCCGGGGGGACACAATGACATTAAAAAAGGGACGATCAAAAAAAACAATAGACAAGAACATCAGCACTCTAAAACGTGAAGGTGTCCCCAATCAAACAGCAATAGCAATGGCGTTTTCAAAAGCTAAAGCCTTCAAGAGGGGGAAATAATGAGCAATTTAGGGCAACTCAGAAATTTATTAGAAAATCAGATTGATTCAGAGACAACAACAGTCTCAACTGATCCAACCAGTACGATTCTCAATACATACATTAATAACGCTATTCGTAGGATCACAAGGAAGGACAGACCGAGGGAACTGTACTCAGCTACTGTTACTACCGCTGATATCACAATCAGTACAAACACAGTGAGTATCCCATCGGGTATATTTATCCCTGATTTAGTCTATTACGAATATAGTTCAGGCACTGTGTTCCAACTCAATCAAAAGCCTATACAAGAGCTTGTTATAGCCGAGTCAGCAAACAGATTCTTTGACTCAACTAACCTAGGCGATCCCTCATACTACGACGTAAGAGGAACTTCTTTAATTTTTAATAAGTACTTTTCCAGGACAGCTACAGACGCTATCAAAATCTACGGTATGAACTTTCCTACGAATCTATCAACAGATTCAGACGAAACGGAGCTTCCATCAGACTATGACCTACTAATCACGTATGAAGCAGCGATACTTTTTTACCAAAAGGATGACGACCTAGAGAACCAAATTAAATTCCAAAACCTTGCTAGTGGCGAACGAGCAGAATTACGTGTCTTCTTACGAACAAATGACAGTCAAATTGTAGAACTGGATCCATACACGTATACGGGGAATTATCAGAATGCTAAAAACAATGCTGATATTTTCTTTGGGAGCTAATAAATGTCGAGCTTCCCAAGTGTAACGATATCAAAATTCTTAGGTTTAAATACTAACCGAGACGAGCTTTCTGTTATCCCTGGGCAGCTGTCAAAAAATGAAAACTATCTCTATATGGCCAGGGGGGGACTTCAAGAGCGTGGCGGTGGTGCAAAACTATCTGATCCACCTTCAGCAGGCGCAGTTTTTTCATTATCCAATTACAGAAACGAAAGCGGAACTGAGTATCTGATAACCAACCAAGGCACAGACGCTTATTACTATAATTCAGGCTGGAACGCTCTTTCACTTACACTAACAGCTAGTAAAAAGACTAGATGGGCTCAAGCTGGTAAAGGGTCATCAACTGCTCTATACGGGGTAAATGCGAACGATTCAGTTATAAAAATTTCTGGGGGTACACCTACAGGAACTACGGTATCGAATAGTCCTACAGACTGTTTTGAGATTGAGAGACATAAGAACAGACTCTTTGCAGTAAGCAAAACGACACTATATTTTACAGAGGCGCTAGCATTTGATACTTGGAATACAGGGTCAAACGGGATAGATATTGCGCCGGGTGTTGATGGGGATATAACGGGTATTGAAGTGTGGGGGGACGCACTTTTTATATGCAAAGAATACGGATGGTATGTTCTTCCAAACGCAGGCGATCCAGCACCAAAAGTTAACTGGGTTGTATTGCGTGCCGATGCAGCTACAGGATCAAAAAGTACGGATAGTATCAGACGAACAAAGAACGGTATCTACTTTTTATCCAGCGATAACTTTATTCGTAACCTTTCTCCGGTCGTTAGTTTTAGCAGTGGTGAATACACATTAGGCGGTTCAGGCTCCCCAATTATCAGTGTTCCGATAGAAAACGATTTAGAAATGTTACTAGACGATGCTAGCAAGAATAATGCTCAAGCGGTAGTACATGACGATCTGTATATCATTTCGTTTCAATCAGTAAATAACGCTGGGTCATACAATGACCTAACATATTTTGCCGACACAAATAAATTCGTTCAGTTTGAAACTATCCCAACCGTACAGCCTATGTGGGGAACGTTTACCGGATTTAATTATGATTTTTTTGCTAGTCAGTTATCAGGTGGCGCAATCAATATTTATGGAGCCAAAGGCGATTCAACCGTGGGTGAAGTACACGAAACCTTAAATAATACGATTCATAACGATAATAGTGCAGCTATAGTAAGCAAAGCTATTTTAGGGTGGTTCCCGATAGGTGGAGACAGCCTATATAAAAAGATAAAACAAATATATTTTGTAGCCGAAACCGAAGATTGGGATCTTGAGCTAATTTTCAACGCCTATAAATTTGGTAGAACAGTACCTTCTGATGGTGAGGGTCGAACGTATCTATTCAGTTCAACAGACGCAGCAAAGGCAGTAGTAGGGACTGCCGTAGTAGGTACGGCTGTAACAAGTGGCTTGTCTGTTAGTTCGGATAAATTACGAACGAGTTTAAAAGGCCATATGTTTAAGGCCGAAATGGGTAACGCTAATGCCGATGAATTTACTCGTATTGACAAAATGATCGTGTATTACAGACCAATTAAAAATAGGTAGGAGGATAAAATGGCAGAAGCAGATTCATTAAGAGAACAATTACAACCAGTCGAGGGACCAACACTTCCAAAGACTCAGCAAGAGGTAGCGACACAGGCTTTTGAATCGGCGGTAACACCTTTAAGAGAGAGCTTTTTTAAAGAGACGTTACCAGGCAGCATTGAGCAGCTATCAGAAAGAGGTATTGCGTTTGGCGAGACGGGTAGTCAAGCACTTGGGGACGTTATAACCGCTCAAGGGAAAAGAGAGTCACAGATAGCGGGTCAGTTGGGAGCGCAGTTGGGACAGACGGCACTAGATCAAGCGTTCCAATCGTCAGAAGCTACTAAGAACAGGGCTTTGGAAGAAAAATTGCAGAAATCGGGATTTGAATTTAGTAGAGAAGAAGCAGAAACCGGACGGGAGTTTTCAGCAGAGCAGGCTGGTCTAGGTAGAGAGTTTTCAGCAGAGCAGGCTGGTCTAGGTAGAGAGTTTTCATCAGAAGAGGCTCAAAGGGCTAGAGATTTTAGCGGTACACAACAAGAGTTAAAAAATGAATTTGCAGGAGAACAAGCAGCATTAGGTAGAACGCTTACCGTTGAAGAATCTGCAAGGTCACGTGAATTCCGAGAAAGCTTAGTCAATATTCAGCAAGAATTTGCAGCAGATCAAGCCAGTATTGAGAGACACCGACAGAACCAAGAAAGAGTCTTAGAATTGGTAAGGTCTGGTGAGCTCAGTCAAGATCAAGTTCAAGATGAAATTAGTAGTCTTTTAGGGGAAGGTGCTGTATTAACCCCTCGAGATGAAGTAATGCTTAGATCACAGGCAGCAGCTAGCGGATTAACAGTAGAGGAGTTTACAAATATTAGAAGGGCAATCGGTACAGCTCAAGGCGAACAGATTTTAGGTACTACAGAGGTTGCTGTAAGAGATGAACAAAACAGACCTCTTTTCATCGATCCGGTAACAGGAGACCAGACAAGACGAAGTAAACGAGGGACTTCAAATGCTGGAAAACAATCAGATAGAGATTATAAGGCAGCTGGTGAAGAACTAAACCTTGAATTTGTAGATGGATATGTAATGTTTGAACCAGTGATGGAGACAAGAAATAACATTGAAGACTATATTCAAAATCCAACGCAACAAAATGAATTGATTCTATTTCTTAGTGGCTTAACAGGACAGAAAGGATGATATTACAAATAAAAAAGGGGGTTAAAAATGCCTAGATTACAAGAGTTACTTAGTCAGAATTTGGTTCAATCTTTGGGTCTTTCAGATGTATTGCAAGAAAAGAGGAAAAATACGGAGATGCAAGCACAAATAGGGTTTGAAAGAGCGCGTATTTCCAGAGAGAAAGAAGAAAGAGAAAGCCGAGAAAAAAGAGGTCTGTTTGAAACAATTGGTACGGTTGTAGGAACAGCAGCCGGGTTTGCTATTGGTGGCCCTCAAGGTGCAGCCTTAGGGTCAAAATTAGGGCAAGCTGGTGGAGGCTTGGTCTCTGGTGAGGAATCAGACCCTAGAGCGTCTGGAACGTCAAATCTCATTCAACAAGGTGTAGGTTCCGTTGCCGAATTTGATAAGTTAGGTAAGGAACAAGAGATTCTTAAGAAAAAAACAGATTTAGAGACTAGAAAGGCTGAATCAGATATTCTAAAAACTAAGGCTGAGACTAAAAAACTGTTAGGCGAATCAGGTAAGAAATCAACCTTTGTTAAAGGTGTAAATGAGTTTGAAGAAACGAAAACGAGAATTAAAGCAAGCCTAGATAACTCAAAGAAAGTAATAGAAGCTTTGGGTATTGAGATACCAGGTTTTGATACAGAGTCGAAACGTAAAAAAGCAATAGCAGACATCTATGTGAAAGAGCTTCAAAATAAAATGTCAACTATAACTGATCCAAAATTACTAACACAGTATCAAAAACTATTGACTGAATTACGGACATTCCCGAGCGAACCTAAACTATAATGACTTTTCGTGGTTCTATTTTAGATTTTGATGTAACAAAAGTGAAAGAATCTACGCCTACTATTTTAGATTTTGATGTAACAAAAGTACCAGAAGTAGACTCACAAGCTCAAAGAAAAGTTAAAAGTTTTGCAGGCGGTGCTATTTCAGCCTTTAAAGGTATGTATGATTTTACAAAAACTAAACTGCCTGATCTTGATATTCCAAGAAGCCCTTTTGATAAAGGAAAAATTGAAGAAGACAAGATTGAAAAACTATTTAACAAAGCGTTAGAGGCAACCAGTGTTAATGACCCTACGTTTACAGATAAAATAGCAGGGGCAGCAGGCAGCAGCGTATCGTTCTTAATTCCAGGGGCAGGAGCTATGAAGGTTTCAAAAGCGTTGTCTCTCACCCCTAAAATTGCTGCTATTTTCGGAACCGGAGCAAGTGCAGTACTTGAGGCAGCAGCAGAGGGCGGATCAGTTTTGGATCAATCCCTAAGCAAAGGAAAGACACAAGAAGAGGCAGAAAGAGACGCAAACGAGACGTTTTTTGCTAATTTACCCGTAAACTTTTTGCTCGATAAATGGATTTTCAAAGGACTTAAGAAGGGAAAAAAATTAGTATCTTCATTGAAAGGGGCCGGGCAAGAGGCATCTCAAGAAGCAATCCAACAATTAATAAGCAATATTGCAGTCGATGACGATATATCATCAGAGTCATTGCGAGGACTAGGGGAATCAGCATTGATCGGTGGTATTGTAGGCGGTGGTATAGGTGGGGTTAAAAGTGCAGCCGAAACGATACAAGAGCGTAGCCAAAAGCCAGATTTAAACATTGAACAAACACCAACAATTGAGCAACCTTTACCAGTTGAAACACAAGTAGAACAGGCACTAGCAACAGTTCAAGCACAAGAAACAGTTTCTCAGCCAGAAATGTTTGAAACAGAACAGGGACAACAAATCACCGAAGAAACTATTATCCAAGAGAAAGCGCAACCACAAGAAATAGTTCAAGAACCTCAACAAATACCACAGGTAGATTACGAATTAAATAGAGGAATAGAACAGCAGAAAGAAAGTAAAGAAAGTACTGGTCAGTTTTTTTCAAAAATATTCGTTCCAGTATCTACAAGACTCAGAAAAATTAACCCAAAACTACAGGACTCATTAAGAAAGTTTGAGTTCAACATACTTAAAAACAAACGCAAATCATTTGCAGAAACAGAACCATTTTTAAAGTCAGTATCAGAGATAAATGAAAACGATTTCAAAGATTTAGACCTTGCACTTAAAAATAGCGATATTGGAAAAATCCGACAGATAACAAACAAATACGGTCTCAATGAACAATATGAAAAAACAGTCACAGAGCTAAATGACGTACATAAAAGGGCTACCGAGGCTGGTCTAGATATTAATTTTGTAGAAAACTTTTACCCTAGAAAGGTAGCTGATCCTATAGGGTTTATGGATCACATTCAAGGCACAGAAGAATGGTCACAAATAAATAGAGCCATTGAAGAAGAGCAAGAAAAAACAGGCAATATAATGGACATAGGAGAGAGAGCAGACTTTGTTAATTCCATGTTACGGGGATTCCCTAAAAATAGAATATTGTTATCAAGGCCAGGACACGCAAAAGAGAGAACAGTACAAACAGTCACACCGGAGCTAAACCAATTTTACAAAAACAGCTCTGAATCTTTAGTTGATTATATAGAAACAATGAACGATGCCATCGAGTCTAGGAGGTTCTTTGGTAAGTCACCAAAAGACCAAAAAGACAGTATAGGGTGGTATGTTAATGAATTGGTCAAAAATGGGGAAATTAGCCAGCAAAACGAAAAGATAGTGCAGGATATTCTAGAAGCTAGGTTTAATCAAAAGGGGCCAGGCGATACAGTCCGACTCTTTAAAAATATGGCTTACATGTACACACTTAACAATCCAGGCAATGCAATAACACAGGTGGGGGATTTGGCTTGGTCTTTATACGAAAACGGCGGTTATCCTACGGTAAAAGCTTTACTTTCTAAGAAAGCCATAAAAAAAGAGGATTTAGGTATTGATGCTATATCCGAGGAGTTTACGGGCAAGGACACATCAGCAAAAGCAGTAAGTAAGCTATTCAAATTAATAGGCTTAGAAAAGTTTGACCGATTAGGTAAAGAAACCTTTATAAATGCCAATATTGAAAAAATGAGCCGACAGGCCAAAAAGAATAATAAAGAGCTTCAAAATGAATTGATTAGAGTTTTTGGAAAAGAAGATGCCGTTCAGGTTCAAGAAGATATAGCAAACAAAAATATCACTGACGAAGTAAGATATATGCTTTTTGCGAATCTTGCAGATTTTCAACCCATCTCAATGGCAGAGATGCCAGAAGCCTACCTCAAGGGGGGTAACGCTAGAATATTCTATATGTTGAAGAGTTTTACCATAAAACAGATTGATATTTTTAGGCGCGAAGCGTTTGAGACTATGAGAGAAAATCCAGCAAAAGGATTGAAACAATTAATCAAGTTGGCCTCAGCATTTACCGTGATGGGTGTCGCGTCAGATACACTCAAAAATATTTTATTTAACAGAGATTTTGACATAAGCGATATGACTATAGACAACATGTTAAAACTGATGGCGTTTAGTAAGTGGCAAATATATTCTTCTAGAAGAGATGGGCTTGTATCTACATTTATGAAATCGATATTACCGCCAATCCCTTTTATAGATGATGTCTACAAGGATACTGTAAAAGCTATGAACAATGGTGACGTCGATGTTAAAAACCTTAAAACACTTAAAGGGTTGCCGTTAGTAGGGAAATTATACTATTGGTGGTTTGGAGGGGGAAAGGATATTACTGAAAGTAAGCAAAAACCAAAAAGAAGACGACTAATAAAACGAAAGAGGGGTTAATTAAATGGCATTTATCACACAATTTTACACTTGGGCAACAGGCAACACTATCACCGCTGCGAGATTAAACGGGAACATCAGTAATTTAATCGATGGTCTAGACGGTGGTACAAGCGATATAAATATCGCTAAATTACAGATATCGGGTACAGACATTATAGATGGTTCTGAAAACATTACTAACACAGGAGATATTACAGGCACTTCATCTTCAACAGCTAAGCCCGTATGGACACTAAAAAACACAAATGCGGACGCCACAAGCTCGGAGATTCAATTCTACAAGTTAAGTGCGTCACCAGCTGATAATGACGATGTAGGTAAAATCTCATTCTATGGAGACGATGACGGGACTAACAAAACATTGTTTGGTCAGATTCTAGCTGAAAGTACAGATGTTACGGACGCAACGGAAGACGGGAAAATAACTTTTTATACGATGACCGCTGGGACGAGTACAGCTACTTTGACGCTTGCATCATCAGTCACCACAATAAACGCAGCTTGCACGATTACGGGTGCGTTGACCTTGAGTTCAACTTTGACGGATGGTACGGCAACATTAGACGGTTCGGGGAACTGGTCGGGTATAGCTAATCTAACGATGACAGGAGCATTGGATAGTGGAACCGGAAACATTACAACGGGTGGAATACTTAAGGTAGACGTAGATGGAACAGCAGAAAACGCAGCCGGATCTCTAACACTAGGTGCTGGAAATGATGCTGGTATCTTCTTTGATGGTACAGACCTTGTAATCATCACCAACGGCGCAGGAGCTTCAGGAATTATTCTTGATAGTGAAGATGACACAGTTGAAATTAAGGGGTCAGGTACCCTTCAAGCTACATTTGATACAGGGGGTTTAAACCTTGTAACGGGTGATGCTTATGAAATAAATGGAACGTCTGTTTTGAATGCGACTACTTTAGGAAGTGCCGTTGTTGCGTCTAGTCTTACGAGTGTTGGTACTTTGACTAGTTTAACTGTGAGTGGCGCATCGTCCTTAGATGGGGGAATTGATACTGGTGATAATATTCAACTTAAATTTAAAACTATAGATATTGGCGATTGGAACATGGATTCAACAACAGATATAAGTGTTGCACATGGATTAACTTTATCCACTATCAGATTTGTTTCTATTACTATTAGAAATGATGCAGATAGCGCATATTACCCAATTTCAGGTAGATCAGACACAACGGCGGCTCTAGATGCTCAGATAAGAAGTTTAAACTCAACGAATGTGACATTGAGACGGTCAACTGGGGGGCCATTTGATGGGACAGACTACGATTCAACCTCATATAATCGAGGATGGATAACAATATGGTACACAGCTTAGGGGGTACAAAATGAGCAAAATAAAGAAAATATTAGACCATAAATCAGAAGAAAACTTTATCGTCAAAAACGATGTCTCCGTTAATGGTAATTTAGTCACTCTTTCAATCAGAAAAGAAAAAACAGACGGTCGTTTGATTGAGGAACAAATAATCGATGAGTTCCCATTATCCGTTCTCAAATCGGAGTTTGGACGCAAAGACAGCAAAAATAAAGATATTGACGACTACATGAAGACCAAGGGAGTCAACCTTAAACAATGATAGATATAAGCAAAGAAGAGTTAATGTGGGCAGTCATACAAAAGTTGTTGTTTGTACCGTACAAATGGGGTGGTGACGATCCTATGGCTGGGTTCGATTGTTCAGGTGGAGTGCAAGAGATATTAGCATCGGTAGGTATTGACCCAAGGGGCGATCAAACCGCTGATATGCTTATGAAGCATTTTATGAAAGAAGAAAACGGTTCAGCTCAGCCTTACATTTATTTCGGAGACCTATTATTTTTTGGTAAAGGGTTGAAATCAACACACGTTGCAATAGCAGTTAGTGAAGATGTGATGTTTGAGTTTGGAGGGGGGGGCTCTAAAACAGTTGATTTAGACTCAGCGAAAGCGCATAACGCATACGGTAGGTTTAGAAGGATTGATAATAGAAAAGATTTATTAATGTGTGTACGGGTGAAAGAATTAGGGGGGTAATATTATGTTGAATAGTATATTGATTAAGGTGTGTACGTTCTTTATGTTTTTATTTGTGAGGGATAGAAATGTAATAATAAACTGGACGTTTAGATTTTTAAACAAAAAAGTTAGTGATTTTGTCTCAGAGACGGACAACAAAATAGACGATAAAGCACTTGAGATTTTTAAAGAAAAGTACGCAGAAAACATACTCAACACATTAACAAGATTAAAAATTCCAAATTGGATACTCGTTGATAAAATTAAATCTATAGAGGTACAAAATGACCTTAAAATTGACCTTACTTACGATATGAGTCTGCAAACGTTTGGTTTAAAATTAGGTGCTTTAGAATCTAAATATGATACTCGAGACGGGACTTTCATAAGCTCGATTAAAATAGGTGGATAGTCTACTAAGTTTAGGTTCAATACAAGGGGGGCTACCTAGTATAATTCTATTGGTAGGTTTTTTGCTGGGTTTATTCTATAAGTCGAAAAATTTTGTTAACAAAGACCAGGTCAAATTATACGTCACTCACAAAGAGTTATCAGAAATTAGCAATAAATATGTTAAGGAAGAGCAGCATAAAAAAGATATCGAACATTTGACCGAGTTATTTACAACACGTATAGAGGGTATTGCAAATGATATTCACGAAATAAAAGAATCGTTAAAAAGTAAAGAATAGTTTTTACCATTGAAAAGTCTTGATTACTCACAGTAAGGAGTACTCGTATCATATGGGTCATTATTACAGTCGTTCCATTGTGGTTCTGTTTGTTCTGTTTGTTCTGTTTGTTCTGTTTGAACTAAGCTGGCAATTTTAAGTTCTTCAACAAGAAGATCGCAACCTGAAATCATGAAGCTTATCGTTATTAAGGGTAAGAATAGTAATAGTTTTATCATAAAAATTGTACCATCTCTTTATTAATAGTATATAAGTCAGGAAACAATGGAATCGTCCCCTTAACTCGTCTCAATACATTGTTTATTGGCCTATCATAATTTAGGTGGCAGTAGTTGCAAAGAGCTATTAGGTTTAAAAGTCGGGTGTAGTATCTGTTATGGTCTAAGTGAGCAGCCGAAAGCGTTTGTTTTTTTCCGGTAAAGGGATGACTATTTCCGTTCTTAACACCACATTTTTCACAATGATTTTTTGCACGAATCTTTATAACAAAACGTGAGTATAGGTGCCAGTTGGGGGGATAGTCTTTATAGTTTATTGGCATTATCTTGTTTATTAAGCCACATACCCCCTAAATTTTTTCCGTCTTCTTTTAACTTGATATTATTTTCTGACAATATTTTAGATAGTTCTTTATTTGTAGCTGGCCCATAATGCTTAACAGAAAATAGTTTTTTTTCGCTAAAGCCTTCTAATTCTTTTAAATACTTAATACCTAAATATCTCAAAATATTAGTGAGTCTAGATGACATCAGTATAAATTTATTCATATGTGGTAAGACTCTCCTTGTAAAAAAGTGATAACTTTCCATACTATAACTATAATATGGAAAGTGTGCAATAATACATCATACAACTAAGTAAGGGATATAAAATAAAATGAAGAACGACCAAACATTGTAATATGGAAAGTCTATCAGAATCAAGAAAGATTGCCAGGTCTTTAAGAAATAGAAAGTATTTAACAGACTTGGAAGTCGAGCGACTTAGAAAGGGTGCGAGGGCATCCGGGCGTCATAAGCATAGAAACGATCTTATTATATTTATGATGTTTCGTCACGCTTTGAGGGTAACCGAATTAATTAGGTTGAAATGGGACCAGGTAGATCTAGATAAAGGGTTGTTACACGTAAGACGAATTAAAAATGGTATCCCGTCTACCCATCCCTTGCGAGGTGAAGAGATGAGATTGCTTAGAATGGTACAACGGCAGTACGACCAGTCAGTATATGTGTTTACTACTGAGAGGAAATCTTGTTTAAGTTATGATTCTGTTTATCGATTAGTTGCAAATGCTGGTAAGAACGCAAAATTCGACTTCCCGATAAACCCCCATATGCTCAGACACTCTACCGGATTTTATTTAGCTAACAAAGGAGAGGATACAAGAGCAATACAGGCATATATGGGGCACGCTAATATAGATAACACAGTTTTATATACTGAGTTGTCACCAGGTCGATTTAAAAACTTTTGGGAGGATTAAATGAATACATCATCTTTATCAAATACTGTTTGTCAAAATAAGAAGAAATTTTCCAAAATAGAGGCAATTACGATTTTAAATAAATGTAGGGCTAAGAAAAAAAACGGTTCAAAGCGTAGAAAAGAGACTAATATTTATAAGTGTCCGATTTGCAGTAAATATCACTTAACAAGTAACGCAAATTGGGTAAAATAGCAAAAACTCAATACACACTACTTAAAAGAGAGGAAAAATTAAATGGCTAAAGTAGAATCAGAAAAGTTTGACTGGAGTAAACCAATTGAAGAATGGGAAAGGTGCAATCGATGTTTTAGGTACATTTTTAATGATAAACATTGCTCAATTTGTTGGTTTGATAAAAAAAATACTTTTATTAATTATTTTATATTAGGTTGGTTTATATTTTTATTATTTTTTGTTGATATTATTGGGTATAAGACTGTTTTAATAAGTACAGGTTTCTTTATGGTTTGTAAATTGACGGTTATTGAGATGTTAATATCGGGTCATATAGAATCAAAAGGAAAAAAAGAAAGGTTTCCAAAGTTTGTTAAATATATGAATAGTAAAATAAAGTGAGAAGTGGATGTCCGACCTTCATTCAATTCTGCGGTAGGTCGGACATCCGAGGAAAAAGCGTTATGCACAAGAAATGTGTATGGATAACTTTTTAATTATAACATTTGAAATAGTGAAATCAACTTATATTTCCGGTTAAGCGCCTTTACTATTTTGATCGGGCGCTTTCATATTTTGAGGCTAAAACAACTCCTCAACTTCTACTCTTACGCTCAAAATAAGAGTGATCAACATAGTAAAGGCGCTTAACTGTTTTTCTTGTTATATCTTCTCATTTGACCCGTTGACCTATTATCACGCTTAGCCCTAAATAATAAATCCGCTTCAATCGTTGACCCGTCTAGATCTATTGGTTGTGATGGAGACTGCCCTTCTGGGTCTAGTACTTTAAACTCCAACACATGAACTAATTTACAATCACAACACGCCATCTTGTACCCCTTTATTGGATTGATCCAGTCACTCCAACCATCTTCATTTTCATACATTACCTTATACCTTGTCATTGTTGTTTTTCCATTCGGTTGCAATACTTAGATTTTTGGTAGGCCCTCCAGGATTTGAACCTGGCACCTCACGATTATCAGTCGTACGCTCTAACCAACTGAGCTAAGGGCCTATTATAAAAAGGGACTAACTATTCTGATTACTCATAAATCAATCTCACTTTCACATAGTTTGACTCGTGCTTCGACACATTGTTTGTCGTCTTGATAGGCAACCCCATTAAGTGCGTCAAGGACTCCTTTGAGGATATTGTCGATGTCGGCCCTTGTTTTACCGTAGATTTCGACTTCTGCTCTAAAAGAGCCTGTCGGTAAGCCCATTTTATCTGATCCGCGTAGTTTCTGTATCTTTTGTATTGTTGGCTTACGTGCTTTTGTCTTTGTGTTGTCCTGACGTAGGGAACGGGCTGTCCTGGTACTAGAAACTCTATTGATCGCATTTCTGTATTCTTTTGCTGTCATCCTGTTTGTGTGCATCTAGATACTCCTTATTCACGAAGCTTATCATCGTATTACTTGTTGTTTTGTAGTCGTTAGGGACGTAGTTCTTTTTGGTTGAAAATAGTGTTAGTAGTTTCATTCGTTCTCACTCCCACAAATTGGACAAAAATCAAAGAAATCTAGTTCTTCATCATCATAAAGGCTCAAGCCCTCTTTGGTAACAATCTCTAAGGTGTCCCAGTTTGACGACAAAGCATAAGCGCACCTACCAGATTCGCATTTTTTGCTACTCATAACTTAAGGCCATTAGCTCTTTAAAATTAGGCAGCTTCACTTTTTTATTTGGTTGAACGGGTATTTTATTTTGGTTTCTTTCTCGGTAGTCTTTCACGATACTACTAGCAAGAATAGCCTCGAAAAGTTCTTCGCTTACGTTTCTGTGTTGAGATAACATATTTTGTCGTATTTCGCTTACACGCTCAATATCTGTACTAGACTCATTCAAATCTGCATCAAATTTTTCTTGGATTTCTTGGGCATCGCCCATTATTTTTTTATCAGCCTGAGCGACTTGTTCTTGTACCCTATCCTGATTTTCCCGTTCTTTGTTTTCTTCCATAGCGAGATTTTCCCCTTTCGCTTTTTGTTCTTGATCCAACATTTCCCTATTTTTTAATGTCCAGCATATTTCGGCTGCATTAACTTTTTCACCTTTATGTTTCTTTGTTAACTCTAGCATAGTTCGTTTTACCGTATCAAAATCATATTTCCTCACCCAAGAAAAGTAATTGTTTTCGTTGGTGTCTAAAAAGCACTCATAAGATTTTAAAGAATTAAAAAAAATAGCAGCAGCATCATCCTGTTTTTTTGGTGTCGGTTTTACATGCTGTTTCTTTTTAGCAACTGTATAGAATAAAAACGCGCGCGCATGAGAATGGGTATCTGGTACCCGTTCATACAACGGTTCTTTTTCTGAATGGGTATCTGGTACCCGTTCAAATTCTTTTAACCCATTGTATACGCCCACCAAAAGATGGTAGTTAGAGCGATATATTTTTTGAATAAATCCCTTATCAATCAATTCTTGGGTGTATGTGTAAACGCATTTTCTTGAAAGCCCTGTAGTTGCCATTATTGTTGATTGTTTTATAGTTGCGAGTGAGGAATCTTTAACCACATATGTAGCCATTGTCATATAGATTAATTGAGCTAGTGCACTAACTTTTTTTGCTTTAAATAGAGTGGGTAGGTTGTTGTATATTTTTACGTAATTACCTTGGTATGAATTTTTGTTAGTAGTCTGTGTATTTTCTTTTATTAAAATGTTATTATTATGCATTGAAAAATGCTCCTTATTAGTATTTTTCTCGAGTTAACACCGTGCAAGGTGTTGATTCACTTACTTGAGATACAAATTTCTCAAATAGTCCCCCCCAATAAACCCAAGTCGAGTGGCTTGGGTTTATTATTTTACCATACTAAAATTTCTCTAAACCATTTCGATACCAAAATTTTGTCCCGTTAGGATATTCAACATAATCTGTGTCTATTTTACTGTTCATTTTAATTTCTCCTTAGCCAGAGCCAGAGCCAGAGCCAGAGCCAGAGCCAGAGCCATAGCCATCGCCAGAGCCATCGCCATAGCCATCGCCAGAGCCAGAGCCATAGCCATCGCCAGAGCCATAGCCAGAGACATAGCCATGATGCATTAAATTAAACTTCAATAAAATTAACATTTTAGATATTTTTGCTTTCTATTAATTGATTCTAGTTCTAATTTAGCCTCACTAATTGTCATTTCTTCTACAGATTTCACTTTAATTTCTCCTTAGCCAAAGCCATAGCCATAGCCAGAGCCATAGCCAGAGCCAGAGCCATCGCCATAGCCAGAGCCAGAGCCATAGCCATCGCCAGAGCCATAGCCAGAGACATAGCCATGATGCATTAAATTAAACTTCAATAAAATTAACATAAGTTTTTTCAGCCTGTTCCGTAGTTGGGATTATCTCAATAGAATTTGTTAAATAAACTTCACCAGTCTTATTTAAACGACCGTTTTTAATGCCATTATTCGCAACAGAAGACAACGAGAGACCGCCCCCTTCCCATTTCCATAAACGCAAGGCATTATCAATTTTGATTTCCATGCTGTTTTCAGGGTTTATATATACAATATCTCCTATGTGAACCCCGGCGCTATAGGTTCTAATCAAACATCGTTTACCTAGCATCGGGTGAATTGACCCTTTAATAGGGCATGGGGTTGAACTTTTGATATTAAATAGCTCATTTAGATATTTTTGCTTTCTATTAATTGATTCTAGTTCTAATTTAGCCTCACTAATTGTCATTTCTTCTATTTTTTTGATATCACTATTATTCATTTAACTTACTCCTTTATTTTATCCAACTTTGATTAATACCATATCCGTATTTTGTCACTTTTTTTGTATCACCTACTTTACAGTGATTCCAACACGTTTTATATTGAGGGCTTTTTAATTTATCACACCCCTCAACAGGACACACACAGTTCTTATTTGCTGTTACTCTAGTCATTTTTAAGCTCCTTCATTTTTTTCTCGTACTCTTCTTTTGTTAGTTGAACGTTTAGGATGCAATACTTTTCATCGAATAAACCCGTGCATTTAAAGCAATCCTTGCAATCCTTGCAATCCGTGCAATCCGTGCAATCCGTGCAATCCTTGCAAAACGTGCAATCCGTGCAATCCGTGCAATCCTTGCAAAACGTGCAATCCGTGCAATCCGTGCAATCCGTGCAATCCGTGCAATCAATGCAACCCGTGCAATACCTGCAATCCGTGCAACCCGTGCAATCCGTGCAATACCTGCAAACGGTCGATGCATTTAATAATTGTTCTTTTGACATCTTGAGTATGTCTTCTTTGGTTAAATCACTCATCCCTTTAGATCCTTCATTTTAGTCTCATACTCTTCTTTGGTTAGTT
>PJEL010000694.1_pt1 | contig 38626 bp, 71 predicted proteins | sample 1853271 | NCBI WGS metagenome assembly PJEL01 (sample SAMN08108733, study PRJNA415343) | Invertebrate metagenome, whole genome shotgun sequencing project. | host: Globobulimina | place: Sweden: Gullmar Fjord | collected 2015-08
CATCAGGCACCACTAGCGGCGTGTTAGAGGTTTGGGCATCATCAACACTCAGGATCGGATCAGACACCACCACGCCCCATTATAAAAACTTACTGGCAAACGCAACAACCGTTCTCAAGCGCTCAGCAGGAAGGTTACACCGATTGGTTGTCAACGAGTTTGGCGCTAACAGTGTGATTACGCTATACGATAACACCGCCGCGTCGGGCGCAAAAATCGCCACAATTGATTCGAGTATAGAAGGCTCCTTTGAGTATGGCGTGGAATTCCATACAGGATTAACTATCGTCATTGGCGGCGGGACTGCCAGCGACGTAACACTGGTATATGATTAATGGCCTACTCATTTGACACCTCACTTTCAGAAGACAAAGACAAAGTGCGCTTCAACATTGGCGACACGTCCGACGATGGGCACTACTTAGAAAACGAAACAATCCAGGCGCTTATTGCCTCAGAGGGTTCAGTCGGCGCGGCTTCCGTGGCGTGCGTGGAATACATCATCACGCAACTGTCCGCGCCTGATTTTAAACTGGACTGGCTAAGTGTAACCAATGCCACAGCCCGCGCAGGCTTTGAAAGCTTACTGCTTCGCTTGCGCCAGCGTTACGGCATTTACAACACGACTACCACGGCGGTTTCCGCAACCAATTTGTTTCGGGAAGACAGCGATCAGATTGACGGGGACTACGCATAATGGGACAGCGCGCCCCATCCCGCAGGCTTATAAACCAGTTGCAACGCATCACGGTTGCCACAGCCTATTCAGACACCGCTAACATTGCCCAATTTACAAGCACTGGCAACGACAGCGACACAGGCCAGCCCACGGGCACCACAGCGACAACCGCGATTACATGCAGTTTCACCGATAAACCAAAGGCCGAAAACTGGAAAGACTTTGCAGACATCGAAACGATAGAGGCTGAAATCAGGTTCACACACGCAACCATTACACCCGGCAAAGGTGACACAATCGCGCTAACCGGGAAATGGGACACCAGCGATTATACAGATCAGACTTTTGAGGTTATCGGAATTCGGGACCGTGACAAGTTTGGCTTTTTGTGCGCTTTGAAAAAGGTGGTTATCTAATGGCTGGCGAAGGAATGACGCTTGACACGAAAGAGATCGACAATGCTATTAGCAATGTTGACACCAGCGCAGCCGAGTTGAAAGCAATTGGCTCGGCAGGCGCTTTCGTGATTGTCAATTCTCAGAAAGTTGCGGTGCCAGTTGATAGCGGCCTAACTCGCACAACCATCAGTCCGCACGACGTAACCAGCACCGCAGATCTATTTGTTACTGAGGTCGGCCCGGAAACGGAATACGCGCCGAACATCGAATACGGCAGACGCGACCAACCCAATTATCCTATACAACCATTTGTGAGGCCGTCGGTTTTTGGAAACGAGAAAAGCATACAAGCGGCGATTGGTACAGCGTTCGCGGGACACCTGTCAAAATGGCCCAAATAAGACAAGAGATGCGCAGGCACCTATTACAAAATACAACCGTCGCGGCGGCAGTTAATCAGATATATGTTGACGAGTTGCCCGATAACGTGACTTATGATTGCGCTTTATTGCGAGATGTGACAACGCCGCTCACCCATAATTTTAGCGGTTCGCATCTGCGTAAAACGCTTGTACAGATTGACATTTATTCCGAGACTATCAGCGGCAAAAACACGGTGGCCGACGCTGTCAAAGACAGCCTGGACGGACACCGCGGGCTGATGGGCACAATAGAAACCGGTTATGTATTTGTCACAGACGCAGGGCGCGACACGCGCCCCCCAGAAACACGATTATTCAGTAAGGTTATGGAGGTCGAAGTTGCAGGATAAAAACAAAAGAGAGAGCAAAGGAAAAAAGGACACCACCAAAAAGATGCCGGGTGTTTCTAAACAGGTGCGCGCGAAGGTGACGCGAAAAGCGCCGCCCCCCGTTATCCCTTTCGGTGAGGTTTTGTGGTCCGGGATTAAGCCCGTGTACCGGTGCAAGTGCGGCGAATGCCGCGACGATATTGACAGCATTATCACGCACTGTTTGACGCATTACCCAGAAAATGAACAAGAAAGGATGTTAGAAATTATGTTAGCAAAGGAGTTGTAAACTATGGCAACCGCAATAACTATCCAGACAGCAGAGGGAGCGTTCGAGACTGCGGGCGCGGGTGATCTTGATTTCACCTTTGCCGCAAGTGATGTAGCTGGTAATACTATTTCTGCCCCTGGCGGGGATGTTGTAATTTTACTAAGCAACACCCAGGCGGGCGCGCAGACTTTCACCGTGACGTCTATCGCAGATGAAGACAACCGCACCGGCGATATTACAGCCTACTCAATGGCCGCAGCCGATTATGTGATATTAACCCAGGGCTTAATTACAACGTCCGGTTGGCTCAGTTCGTCCGGGCTTATCACTGTGACAACTAGCCACGCGGATGTTTTGATCGCCGCGATTAAGATACCAGCTTAAGGAGCAACTAATTATGGCAGGTGAAACCGCTGTAACAATTCAGGTAGCAGAAGGAGCGTTCGACACCGCAAGCGCGGGTGATTTAGATTTCACATTTGCGGCAAGCGATAGCGGCAACGGTAACTCAATTGCTACCAATGGAAAAGTATTAATCCTACTGAAAAATACCAACGTCGGCGCGCAGACTGTAACTGTAACTTCTGTTACATCTGACAAAAATAGATCAGGCGACATTACCGCTTATTCAATGGCGGCAGACGATCTCGTTGTATTAACTCAAGGGTTAATCACTCGTAAAGGTTGGAGTGATTCAAACGGCAATATCATACTCACAACCGCAAGTAATGATGTTCACATTGCCGCGATTCGTTTACCATATTAAGGAGTAAGTTATGACAGTATCAAGCGCATTTTGGGTTTACGGATCGCTCTTCAAAGTTGGCGACGCCGCAACCCCCGAAGTATTTACTACAGTCGCAGAGGTAACCGACCTAGACGGGCCGAGCTTCGCCCGCGATTCCATTGAAGTTACCAACCTCGACAGCACCACAGGTTGGCGAGAACATATCCCTGGATGGAGGGAAGGTGATTCGATTACCGTTTCCGCTAACTGGCTACCAACCAACACAACACACGACGGCACAACCGGCATGTATTCGCACTTCACCGACAACGTTAATCACAATTATCAGATCGTGTTGCCTACCGCTATTGGTCTGACAATTGCCCTGACCGGTCACATTACCGGCTTCCCGATTTCGTTACCGATTGACGAACAAGCGCAAGTAGATTTCGAAATCAAGATTTCTGGCGTTGTAACAATCTCATAATAAAAAGGATGCAATAATGACTCTAACAAGAGATCAGATTTTAAAAGCAGACGACATAGCATTAAAAGAAATTGACATACCAGAGTGGGGCGGATCCATCCATATTCGCCAGCTTAACCGCGGTGAGCAAGATGCCCATATGAAGCGCCAGTTCGGTAAGCCGTCCATGAAACAAAAGGACGGCAAACAAGAGATTGACAGCACCATGCAGATATTCGGGCATGATGCCTGGTTAGTTGCGCACGGCGCTTGTGATGAAGACGGTAAACGGATTTTCACTAACAAAGACGTTGCTGAACTTGAAAAGAAATCAGGCGAAGTAGTCGGCAGGATTGCCAAAGAAATCCTTGAACATTCCGGCATGGCTAAAGACATCGAAGAATTGGAAGAGCTGGAAGAAGACGATCTAAAAAACTAATGTCCAGCCCTGAGCGAATGTTCGATCACCGCTTAGGGCTGGCGTTGGGTATGTCGATTCAAGAGGTACACGCCCTGCCGTATCCTGAGTGGCGCAACTGGTATTTATTCAGCTTGATAGAACCATTCGGTTGGCAGGATGAGGAAACCAGATGGGCCAGCCTCATGGCGCTAATGGTCAATATCAACAAGGGCAAGAAAGGCAAGACACAGAAACCCAAAAACTTTATGCGCGACCCTGCAAAAGCTATCCGGCGACGGATCGCAGGTAAAGACAAGCGCGAGATATTCCAGGAAGCGACACGCGAAGAAAAGAAAAAAACGATTGCTGGTTTCTTTAGCGGCCTTATAGGCAAGTCAAAGGTAAAAATAAAACATGGCGACAGCCGCGACGATTAGCGCAAAACTGACATTAGATTCTAGCGACTATAATACAAAGCTAAATCAAGCCAAAGACGATACCGCGGGATTTAGTAAGGCTCTAAAGAATGTCGGAAGCGCCGTTACCAACACAGGCGTAAAACTGACAGCGGGCCTTACTGTTCCTATTGCTGCCGCTGGCTTTGCCGCTGTAACCGCGGCGAGTGATTTTGAGGAAAGCGCCAACGCGGTAAACGTGGTATTTGGTGAAGCTGCCGAAACCATTGCGGAATTCGGGGAAACATCCGCTGAGGCGGTTGGATTGTCAACCGCTGAGTTTAGTCAACTTGCTGCGCAGGGTGGTGCGCTATTGCAAAACCTGGGGCTAGACGCAAACGAAGCGGCGCAGGAACAAATCAACCTAACAGAGCGCGCCGCTGATTTAGCGTCAATATTTAACACGGACGTTTCTACAGCATTAGAAGCTGTACAATCTGGGCTTAAGGGTGAATTCAATCCCCTGGAACAATTCGGCGTAAAGATGAACGCGGCAGCAATTGAGGCGAAGGCGTTAGAGCTGGGCTTGGCTGATTCTGCATCCGAGCTAGACGACAACGCCAAAGCTACGGCGGCGCTAGCTTTATTCTACGAACAGACCGAAGCAATTGCGGGGGACTTCGCTAACACATCAGACGGCCTCGCCAACTCTCAAAGGATAGCAAAGGCCGAATTTGCCAACCTTGCTGCCGAATTCGGCATGGTTCTTTTGCCAATCATTACACAGGGCGTTGAATTATTCCGCCAATTGGCCGCTAAGTTTTCAGCATTAACTCCTGGCCAGAAAACTATGGTAGTCGGCGTGCTTGCAATTATCGCAGTCGTTGGGCCACTCTTGATTGTTTTGGGTACACTCATCGGGGCGCTTGGCACAATCGGTAGTGTGCTTGGCGCAATCGGAGCGCCTATCCTGATTATAGTTGGCCTGATTGCTTTGCTTGCGCTGGCGTGGGCTAATAACTGGGGCGGCATACGCGAAAAGGTTGCGGCAGTTTGGGCGGCGCTTCAGCCTGTCTTTGAGGAAATCAAAGCCTGGTTAGCCGTGGCAATTCCTATCGCCTTGCAATTCTTGTCTGACATCTGGACAAATGTTTTATTGCCAGCAATTAACGCGGTGTGGAATTTTATCAAGACATATTTGTTTCCCCTGTTTATTGCGGTCGGTAAATTTATTACAGCCGTTTTGGTGGTTGCTATCCGTGTCTTGTGGGGAGTGTTCAAAAATAAAATCCTGCCCGTGATTGAGGAGGTGTGGAGTTGGCTAAGCGAAAAACTACAACCCGTTTTTGAGACTTTCTCGGCCTGGATTACTGACAAAGTGGTCCCCGCTTTAGAAAGTTTGGGTGAGTGGTTTACAAAGATTATCGGCTGGATTAGTGACATGGCAGACGGTCTTATGAATATTGATTTACCCGAATGGATGACACCCGGCAGCCCTACCCCGTGGGAAATTGGATTGCGCGGAATTGGTAAAGAAATGAACAAGCTAAACAAAACATCCTTGCCGGGTCTTGAGTCTAACCTAGACATGCAAGGCGCTCCGGTTGCCGCTATGGGTGGCGGTGGCGGTGGGAACAATATTAACATTGTGATCAACGCTGACGCAGGAACAGACATTAGGGCAATCCGTAAGCAGGCCAACCTAGGGGTACGGGAAGCGCTCAGAGCGGCAGGGAAGGCCTAATGTATACACTAGATGCTTTTAGCTCAGGCGACACCTATCATGAGTTATTGGACAGGATACCGTCCCAAGACATCGGCACGGGCGGGTATCAAAACTCACCGACCCCCCTGTCCTTTGGCGGCTTTTTTGACGGGCTTGGAAGTGACGAGGCTTACAAGTTAGGCGGCGAGTTAGACAAAACGTTAACGATTTGGTTTGCTACAGAATCCGAGCGGTTAGTTTATTTCCGAACATTGCGCGCCTTGACAGGTAGACAGGGGCGCTTATACCGCAGGTGGGAAGACGATGAAATTGAATGGGTAACAGCCCGGCTGGTAGAGGTTAGCGCGGAGCGGGAACTAGAACACCAGCGGCACCTGGAAGTTGACGTGCGTTTCCAAATCTATTCTGCTTTTTGGCACGGCGACTTAAACGGAAATTGGCTTTTTGATAGCGGCGAATTTTTCGACAGCGGTCTGAATTTTGATGCCAGCTCAACAAGCACCACGATAGATAGCAGCCCGAAATCCTTTACTATCACAAACGACGGCAACGCAATTGTAAACAATCCGACTATTACAGTGACCGCGGGCGGCGCAAATATAACGGCGCTCGAAATCAAATGCACCACAACGGGCAATCTTTGGGAGTTGGATTACTCGGCAACTATTACATCAGCCCAGGCGCTTGTCATAGATTGCGGGGCGTTTACGGTCCTGAATAACGCGGTTGACGATGAGGCGAATTTTTCACTAGGCACAACTCACGCGATTGATGAGTGGGCGCGGCTGATGTCTGGCAGCAATGCGATCACCGTGACGATCACGGGCGGCGACGTTGACAGCACTGTAGAGTTTACATTTTATGATGGGTACAAATAAATGATAGTTGAGGTATACGACTCCGCAGACGCGCGGCAAGGTACTATTGCCAGCGTCACCAATTGGCGCAGCTCTTCACGGCTTGACCGGGCGGGCACGTTTTCATTTCCGATGCCAGCGACAGACGGAAAAAGCACACTGATTGCCGCCAAAGAAGTTGTAAAGATTTTCAAGATTATAAACGACACCCGAACACAAGTCGGCGCGGGCGTGATTGATAAAGACCAGATGTCACCTGAAGGCGGCGAGCGCGGCACAATGCTTACGGTCGCAGGCGATAATTTACTGAGACAACTAACAGACGTTTCGGTCGGTTTTCTAGAAATCTCAGATGGCTCAGGGGGCGGCGCAACTACCGCGCTGGCTGATATTATGGCTTTTGCCCCTGCGGGCTGGGCGCTGGCAACTGGGAACCCTGGATACGCAACCACGGCGGCCACAGTATACGCAAACTTTGCTGGGGAGAGTGTATTAGAAGCGCTCACAAAAGTTGCCGAAAAGACAGGGGAGCATTTCAGGATAGGCGATGGCAAGGAAGTTTTTTGGTTACGCAACGATAACCCAGACGGCGGCGTGAAGGCGATCCAATCACAATCGCCAGAGGCAACCGCAAGCGCGACCACCTGTCTAATATCTAGCCTGTCCCTTAACACGTCAAGCTATGAGATAGTATCCCGCATTTATCCTTACGGCGCGGGGACCGGGAAAGCGCGGCTATCATTGGAAACGACAACCGAATCCGCGGGCGCTGGCTTCACGCTTTCTACTGGCAGCAACTATTTACAAAAGACATCAACACACACAACTTACGGATTAATTGAACGGTATGTAGCTTTTAAAGACATTGCCCCGATTAGTAACACAGATACGGACGTGCAGACCGCTTCGGATGTCCTATTTGCCGCCGCTGAAAATTACTTAAACAATCATGATGCTGAGATTGTTTCGTATAATCTTAGGGTGGAAGATTTAGAAGCGGTACTAGAACCCGGCGAAACAATTCGGGTAGTATACCGCGGTTGGGTTGACGATTACAAATGGATCGATATTGACGAAAGCCTTTATATTCTTGAGGTCAATACGGAAATTGACGAGCAGGGGATCAAGACAGTTGGCCTGGTGGTATCCAATAAAAAGATAATTACAGAGACAGACGCGGAAATTATAAGCAACAACATTGGCGAAACCCGGCTCTTTGAAAGCCACCCGCAAATGAGCGCCAATACCGACACCTTCTTTTATAGCGCCCCGATGGATGATACATACGACGCTGAAAATCGTTTCTGGTTAGGCGCTGAGATTACCAACCTTTCGCAGGCGCTTCTAAGGTTTCGGATTGACCCGCTCAGGAGTACAGTTAAATCTATAGCTGGTGCAAGCACCACCACACCGAGCGGCGGCAGCACCACGAGCAGCAACGGGAGCAGCGCAACGCCAACCTCATCAAGTACGCTGCACTCTCACACCCTGGCGATTGCAAACGGGGCAGAGGATAAATCAGTTGGCATGTCTTCGCTTGGTAGCCAGTTACGCAACAACGGCGCAACCGGTCTAGTGACTACCACGTCAAGCGGCGCACACACACACACAACGCAATTGTCAGGACACACGCACACGACCAACAACCACCAGCACACTTTCACGCCTAACGTATCATCTACTTACGGCATATTCGAGGAAGCGGGCGGCAACACGCTTGTGCTAGCCAACCTCACAATAAAAGTGAATAGCGGATCTGATGTTTCGGGTTCAGTGACAGGGCCAACAAATGGCTGGTATGAGGTAGACATTACAAGCGACTTGCAAACCGCGGCAACGCTCAGGCCCGCAGCGGTACAAAATGACGTTACCTTTTCCACGGGCACAGCCAAGACCGCGCAAATCACCTCGCAGATTTTAACCCGCACAGTGATACAGGCGATTGCCAATATTTAGTATATAATGGACATATACAATGGACAAATTAACGATTAGCTATAACCCAGACGGATCAGTGAATGAAGTAAAATATAAAGTTAATTCAGACACCGAAAAGCTTATTACTCGCATCGAGTTTGATGACGAAACCTTAACGCCCGCGCAGCGGCGCATTACATCTGAGTTAGAATCTAACTTGATGTATTTACAAATGCTGATCGGTGATGTACTGGCCAGCATTTAGGAGTAAATTATGACAACAAATTATCATACCGCAATCACAGCAAGCGCCGCGGCAGACGCGGCCACAGTCAATAGCCCGCTGGGAGAATTAGACGCGGCAGTCGATACGGTTGTTGTCGGTGTACTCGGAAAAACAATTACGGCAATGTCTGGGAATGTAACACTTACGGACTCGTCAACAGCTATCCAAGAGTTTACACCAGATCAGGCGCGTGACGTTTCCTTACCGGCAGAGGCGGCAGGCAATCCGATATTTATTATATACAATACATCGGGATCGGGTTTCACGATCACAGTTAAAGACGACACCCCCGCAACCGTCACGACCGTTGTTAATGGCGCGTCAAAACTGTTTTTCTCATCTGGTGTGGTCTGGTACGCACTAGATTAACACGGTGATAAAATGTCAACTAATTATCATACCCCAATAGCAACGAGCGCAGCAGGAACATCGGCAATTGTTAACAGCCCGCTTAGTGAAATAGATATAGCGCTAACCAACACCGCGGGCATATTCGGGAAGACCGCGAAAAATATCTCTAGCACAGAAACCTTAACCGACTCATCAACACGTATACAAGCGCTTGACCCGCAAGTCGCCACGCAGTTTGTTGACCTGCCCGCTGAGGCATCAACAAACCCGTTTTTTATAATCATAAACACGTCCGGCGCTTTTGTAATAATAGTGCGAGATGACGCAACCAGCACAATAGACACACTTGCGCCAGGCGAATCCACCCTGGTTTTTTCGACTGGTGTTGTATGGCGCAAGCTAAGATAAACCAACACGCAACAAAAAAAGGCCGTCGATTATGACGGCCTTTTTTTATTCTTCTCTGTTACGGCTTGGGCGGCTTAGGGGGCTTTTTTGTTGGGTGCAGTTTTGGCGGGTGCGTGGCCTTCTTTGTGGGTTTCGGTTTGGGTGTTTCTGTTGGTGTTGCCGTGGGAGTTTCTACTGATCCCAACTCTACCGGGTACGGGTTCCAAGTGGGGCGCGGGGTGGTCACTGGATACGCGCCCGCGGTTGCGGTGGCGTGTCTGTCGCCTGGGTCTAGTGGGTACTTGCCTGTGTTTTCAAATGCCGAAAACACAACAACCAAAGCTACTACAAACACAGAAGATATGTATAAATTTCTTTTTGTTTTCATGGTGTCTCCATTGTATCATGGACCCCCCTACTATATGGGGTGTCTTTTTTTTGTTGCGTGATTTACCTTGCGGCTTCGGTTGCTATCTTTACCAGTGCGGCGTGCGCTTCAATTCCGTTATAATTGAAAAGGTTATCCGTCACAACGCGTGATTGTTCCTTTGTTATTCCGTAACGCGCGCAAAGCTCGTCATGCAATTCTGCTCGCATGTTATCAAGCGCAGCCGCGTCTGGGCTGTTTAGCATGTGCTGAATATGCTGAAAGTATGTTATTAATATCCTGGGGATTTTTTGCATGTCTACCTGTTGATCTACCAATACCACGCACCGCAAATCCTACCAAACAGGATGGCGCAGCCGATAAAGACGAGCCACACAATGAAGCCATCTGAGGTGCGGCGCTCTTTACGTTTCATTAGTCGCTGCCTCCTATCCGCTCACCCCATATGGCAAGAAACAAAACAACGAGAAGGAACAGCGGTATAAATTGCGCGGGTGTCATAATCCGTAATCTCCATTATTCCAAAGAACGCGCCACACGATAACCGCGCCGATAATTAACCCAACAATAATCCCACACAAAACAAGTATCGCTATCGTTATGGGGTTCATTCTTCCTTCTCCTCAACAATCGGGCTTTGGTCGCCTTCCATATCGGGCGCGGTGGAAATCTCAGGAATCGGTCTGTCGTCTTGGGGTTTCGGTTTCGGGTCAATCATTTTGTTTGCTCCTCAATTCTCACACATGCTGTTCTATCCCTGCCCATGCCTTTACGGTGCAATCTCAAGTCTTCTGTTACATCGTCAAGCACTTCACCAAATGGTGTGTTGTCTTTTGCTTCGCAAAAGAACAAAAGCGCAGTGTGTAATCTTGCAACCATAATAATCAGGCTATGACCCGGTAATCCTGCGGGGTCACCCATCTCATATTCATTGCAATTGTCCAACAGACGGCGCTCCCGCTCATTGAACAATGTGTTTATCAGTTTATTGATACTATCTTTATCTGTCATTAGGTTCTCCTTTTCTACGAAACGAAAATATAGATTTCTGTGTTTTCGTTTTTGTTTTCGTCAACTATCGCAAGCGTTTATTATTTTTACCATCCACCAGAATCAATATAAAAACCATTGGTGTTTATCAAAATTATATATTTCTTTTGCTCGTCTTCCAATTCCGCAGGAGCTTTATCGAATAAAAAATCTTCATAGAATGCGCTTGTGTAACAATTTAACGTTTGGTCAATCCCGTGTATAACCAATCCGCTTTTCCCTACTCTTGTAATCGCTTTTTCAAGGTTTGCAAGTGCGGCTTGTTGGCGCTTTGTTAATCTATACATCTCTTCTACTCCTTCCCCGCCTGTGCGGGTTCCTTGCGGCCTGTGCCGTTTAGGTTGGGCTTGGTTATCGCTTCTTGGGCCATAACCCTGACCGTTGAATTCGCTTTGTGTTTACATCAAACATTGTGGCAACAGCAACCTGTGTCAATGTCTGCTCTGTCTCTTTGTACCATTTCATATAATCGGCAAAGTCTTCCCATTGTCTCCCCTTGGGCTCCCTTGTCCGCTTCTGTCGCTTCGGTGTCTTCTCTTTTATAGCGGGTGTCCCCTGTGTGTCCGCTTGTGTCGCTTTCGGTTTCGGCTTTGTCCAGTTGTATAAATCGCTGTACAGCTTATCGGACATCCGTTTTACGAGCCGCACCCAGCGCCCACCGCCGTTTGATTTTACCTGCATCTTTGAGCGGGCGACTGCAATCACCGCAGCAAACACCGTGGGAATTGCGCCCATAATCCAGACCATCACCAACACAAAACCGGCGGCATCTTCATTTGTGCGGAGCGATTCTGCCAGGTTGAATAATCCATCTACCCCAATCCCCATAAATAAAACAACACGACCCCAACCGCGCGCCGTTTGCCATTTCTGCATTTCGCCGCCCAACCAAATCAGGAGCGCAATCACTAGCGAGTACAAAACCCCAAAGCCTTTCGCGTTTAGCGCGGCGTTTGCGTATGAGGCAACGCGCCCTAATTGGATTCCCAGGATGAGAAATATTACAAAGCCGAGTAAGTTGTGAGCGGTGCGCATCTTCATTGTAATCTCGCTTTTATAACTGGTTTGTAGTGGCTGTCTCTGTAACGGTCTGGGTTAAAAATAATGTGTGTTTTGTTGTGTTCTTGTGTTCCTGTCCGTACGTGTCCAGTGGGCGCGGTGCAATCGGGTTCTGGTGGGGGGGCTGGTGTGAGATTCTTATAATCTTTCACCTTCCACATGGAAACATCAATTTCGTTTTTGTTTGCTAAGTTTCCCAAGTGACGGATGCCCGCGGCGTTGAAACGAATTGTATTTTTTTTCGGTCCTTCGTAGGCTAGTTTATTTTTGAAACAGTCTAACTTGAATTCCTTAAGCTGGTTGATTGGCGGGCGGGCGTTTGGGCTTCTACGAAAGTAACCGCGCGTGCTTTCGTGGGTCAGGTTAGCTCGTTGGGAAAATACAACGTCAATTACCCTGGCAAGCTGGCGCTTTGTTATCCGTAACCCTAGCCGGTTATGTGTCAATACATCCGGGTCGGCGGGTTTTCGTTTCTTTCGTTTACTTGCTACAAGTGGCGCGTCACTCTCAAAATTATAAAGCGGCTGCCGCCCCATTCTATTGATAGGCCGCTCTTTCTCTTTTGTCTCTTCGATTTCAGCAGGCGACACAGCCGCGCCAATAAAGGACACGGACGAAACCGCAAGCGACAAACCAAACGGGACAGCGGACATCCAATAACGCAGAGGCGACACGCCGCGCAAAGCGATTGTCGCGCCCGCGCCATAAAGCGACACGTGCAAAAGCCAGAGTTTAATAAGTGTCGCGCGACTCAGGTTCATAACATCCTCAGCGTAGCCAATACAACCTTGACCCGCCACACTAGCACGTCCCACTTTGCCGCGCGCCGCTTCTCGTCTACCCGGTATGCCAATTCTTCAAGCACGCCGACAATGGCAAACAAGAGATACACGGACAGCACAACGCCATATAAAAACGTAATAGCGAAGGGCGTTAATAGTAAGGCGATCCAGGGGTAGCTCATTCTTCCTCACTTACCGGGACGACTCGCGCCGCCCCGGTGGGGGTTGGGTTGGGTTGTGCTTGTCGCATATACCGGGCATGGAGTTTACACAGATCGTCTGTGAAGTTAATCATGCTCATGCGGCTTTTTGCAGCTTCAACTTTTATATATTGGCGGGCTTTGTCGCTGACTAAAATCAGCACATTGGGGTTTTCTTCTTCGCTCATGTTCTATATAATAAACTATATTTATATAATGCGCAAGGTAAAAAAATTATTCAGGCACATCCGACTTCAAATACACCCCGACCAACCGTGCAAGGTTCTCGTGTTTCTCGAACACAGCATACAACTCTTCAGCACTGGTGACAATTGCCTTAGCGCCTGGAAAGCGGGCGAAGAATTCCTCCTCACCGTCTGTCAAGTTTTCGCGATCTTCGGGTCGTTTCACCTCAATAAATATCGGCAGCGCCCCTAGTGTGATAACTCGATCAACAAGTAAGCCGCCATTGTCGGACGTGTCCAGCGCGATAATGTCTAAGCCGCGGTAACTGTGATTAATTGCGTTTAGCGCCTCGGTTATCACGCCGTCGTTTTTATCTCGCTTCGGGTACTTTGGGCGGCGGCTCATATCCCGCACCACTTCAGCGCCATATCAATCAGTAGTGGCGGATCGTAATATAGAAAGTCACACAGCCAGTAGTATATTTTTTGGGTCATGGCGCGCCCCTCATGTTGTCCTCACCGCGCCCATTGTCCCCGCAACAGCACGGACAGCACCGCGCCATATTACCGGGTGCGTTTTCGTTTTGCGCGACTTGGGGCGTGTCCTGTAAAAAGTCAAGCGTCGTAACCCACGGGCTGGCCGCGGGTGTCGGGGTTTGGGTTGTTGTCATAATGCGTCCTCAATTAAGTTTATGGTTTTGCTGTAAGCGTTACGTACTAACCAGAAAGCCGCGACAGGGAAACCGAAGCCAAAGTAACCGTTAGCGCGCGCGTCGCCGTAACTTCTAATTTTATATATACAACCCCACTCGTTAATTTTCTTAGATAAGGCTTTTCGTTGAAACATCTTGTTAATTGGCAGTAAATATACGATATTGTCAGCCAGTGAAAATGAGTGTAACATCCATTCGTAAAATATACTTTTGTGATATGGCGGGTTCCCAATTATCCAATTTACCTTTTTTGTATACTCGAAAAAGTCACGGCCTTTTTTTATTTCGCACCAGTCAGCGCCAGGTAAGTGGTTCAGGAACGCGCCGCCCCCTGCAGAAGGTTCTAAAATTTTACCGGACGGCTCGCGCCATTTTACAATGTCACTAGCTAGCACATCGGGCGTATAAATAACGTCTGACTCTATCGGCGGCAAGTTGAATAACTTCTTTTGTTTTGCGCTCATTTCATCTCCTCTCTTCCTGTACCATTTCCGGTACACGTCCCCTGGCACACCGCGCCCGCCTGTGTCACCTCATGCAGCCGCACCCCGTCGCATGTGTCACAGTGTAAGCCGTGACCGCGCTTGGGTGCGCGCTTCTGGTATGGCGCATAGAATTTTAGGCCGAATTGTTTCGGCTTGTCTGTCTCGCGCAAGGGCAAAACTGATCGGGGTGTCAGGTTTGGTGTGGTCATGGGGTGTTCTCCTGTATTTCAATTGATACACCATTGCGACCTAGTTTGCGACACATTTCCTCAACGATAAAACTTCCGGCGAACGGGTCAAGAACCCAATCACCGGGCTTTGTGTGGTTATAGATAAGCCGCTCAATTTGTGCGGGTGGTTTGCGCCACTGGTGAAGCCGGGTATCGTCTACAATATCAGTCCAGACGTTGGTATAGTTTGACCAGTGGCGGTCATGGTTCCAAGTGCCGCGCCCGAATATTTGAATTACTTCCACAAAGCGTGAATATGACTTACTCACGTTTTTTGTGCTGGTGGGTTTAGTCCAGAATATATATTGGTCGGCGCCTTTATATAAGTTTTCCGGCGGTGCGTAAATTGCAACCGCACCAGAACAAACGCTTTGTAATAAAAGACGGAGAGTTTCTTTTTTTTCTTCGCCGTAGTTATAAAGTGGGTCAGCTAACACAAAATCAAAAACCCTGCCACCATATAGAAATTCTGATACTACATCAAAACTATCGCCTGTAATTCTTTCATGTGTTGTCATCTTCTCTCCTGTCTTGCATACTCCAAATTAGTCTACTTTCAATTACACTAGCAACGCCCGCGGCGGCCTAACCTACCGGGCACGCGTCCGACTGCGCGCGTCACCTCGGCTCAAGAAGCCGCCGCGGGTGGGTTGTTATGGGGTGGTTAAAGCGGTATTTCAAAATCGCTTTCGTCTGTTGCATCATGGATATGAACAATATCATAGTGCGTATCCCATGCGTGGACATCGTGCAGGTACGTGCTATTTTCAAGCACTGTTATTTTGTAGAATCTGTCAGGTTCTACTTTATCTTGGTCTATATCTAATAAAGACTCAAAGACCAAGTCAAAATCATTTTGCCTAACATCCCCACAAAGTACACTTGTTATCCCCATTTCTAAACTATCATCTGGTGAGTGAAACATTACGGAAACAATATAGCGATTTCTTTCGTCACACCCTTCTGGGTCGGCATCTCTTCCAACGCGCCTGTCAGTTGCTTCTTCTAAACTACTCATTATTCTGACTCCTCGTTTTTGATGTAATCTAACCATTCTGTCCAGTCGCTTTCTGTGTCGCATTTTTTATATTCTTCGTGGAGAACATCCAGCGACGAATTAAAGCTAACTCCATTATTATCAGCATGTCGCAATATGTACCAGTTGTATTTTGTCTCAAATTCGGATTGCGTAAGTTCCATCTCATCATCTCCTATCTATCCGCGCCGTCCTGTACGCCGCGGGCGTTTGAATTGGTTACATCCCGGCGGCGGGTTGCGTATACCTCCCACTCTTCTGGTGTGACACAGTTCCGCTCACTGCAAGGCGGCGCAAGTATGCCGGAAATATAACCGCCGTCCTGGTGTTCTTTTATTTGTCGCTGTATGTATTCCGCGAAGGCGTCAAGGCCGCGCGCGTTGCAGTGGTATAAGCGGGTTTGTAAAAGGTGTAGCATGTGGCAGGCCATGGTTTAGTAGTCTCCAACCGTCTCGAAGCGGGTTCTAGTGTCGCACTCTTGCTCTAACTCTTCCGGGATCCAGTTGTCGTATTCTGTAACAGTTGCCGCGGGCCTGTTAGACAGGTGATGCCGTGTAATATACCATTCATCTTGTGGAAGCTCGCCCCTCAGCACCATGCTTAACCTGTCGGTTGCGCCCCAAAAATTTAGCGTGGCTTTTTCTGCAACGCGCTCAGGCGTGGAATCCAGGATAAGCTGCAACCTTTCCGCGTGCGGTAAAAAGTCTTTAGGCTTCGGCCACTTATACTTAAAGGACTTTTGCAACTCCTTTAATGCGGGCCTTAGTATTTCACCTTCAATATCTTCTAAGGAAAAGTGCCACGCTTCTAAAAGTGCTTTATGGTTGCCTCCGTCATAGGTATAAAGCACACCAAGCAAGTCTAACAATTCGCCTACCTCTTCTTTCGTTGCCATTTATTCACCTCTCGCTATTGCGGCAAAACTTTGTTTTTCGTCGTCCCACATTTTGCGCTTGGTTTTTTTCTTTCTACCCGTTATCTTTCCGGTGCTTGCCCAATCTGTCAACCAACCCAATCCGGTTGGGTTGTATCCCCTGTCTAGCCACTCGTCCCAAAATTGCTTTAAGTCTACTTCTAAAAGGTTGTTACTGTGTATTATCTCAAATACTCGCTTATTTTTTGCTTTCCCCGGGTAGAGGCCAGTAAGGTCGCAGTATTTTTTTATTTCAGGTATGCTCTTGGCTTGTTTAGGAGAAAGAAACAACCAGTCATAAGCGGGTATGTTGTTCGCGGTGGCGGCTTGCCGCTCTTTTAGTGGGGCGTTATTTTGGGGCGTTAATAATGGGGCGTTATGATCAACCTCAGGAGTTGACGGGGGGTCAACCTCTACAGTTGATAAGGGGTCAACCTCAGGAGTTGACGGGGTATCAAACAATATGCGGTATTTGTTACTTCTTTGTGACTTTGTTTCTTTGTTGAATCGCTTGTATACCTCAATAACCTTGATGTTTTTTAAGTGTTGTATGTCCTTGCTAACTGCCTGTTTACTCTTTCCAAGGATTATGGCTAGTTTTTTTAGACTAGGCCAACACCAGCCGTTTTTATCTCCAAATGTTCCCAGCGCTGCAAGTGTACGGAATTGCGCATCACTGATACGCCTATTTGCTACGGTGCTTGACGGGATAATACTAAACCTTGCGTTACTCATTTTTTTACTCGCGGAATTGGCGGGGTCTTGTCGTCTTCTGCGAGTAGAACTCCATCAAGCGACCAGTATTGATTGACGGTTCGTACCGGGTCATTTCCTGAACCAGATCCGCGCGTGTCTACAACATGGATAACTTGAACAACCTTACAGCTTTCAGGGGTTCTGTATCCTTTTTGATCTACCATCTTTCATTTCTCCTTTGGTAATAAAAAAATCTTTTTCTGTCAGTTCAGGTGTGGTGAGCCTGAGACAATCTTGGCATAAACCAAAACCGACAGAAAAAGATTTTTCGTTTCGTCTCACGTCACCACAACGTATATTCGATTAGCTGTATTATATCACGAATCCGGTTCATGTGGGCTAGGTTATGGGTCGGTTATTTTTTTGGTTGCCATGCATCACACGCGCGGGTTTGGTTCCAACCGCATACTTTTTGAACGCCGCAATTTTGACAGATGCGCTCCGTTTGTTTGGGACACCATTTCATATGAATCCCCCTATAGGTTCGGGAAGCATCCCCGCCACAATTACAACCGGCTCGGCCTGTTGGGGTTCTTCGGGTTCCGCGTCAAGGCGGCGCAAGTCGGCTAATAATTCGCGGCTGAAAATGTTCACAATTGCACCTCTCTTTTTTTGTAGCAGGTAGACATACTCATAAGGGACACGGGTCGAGCCGTTAGCACCAAAGCCGTTTCCGCTCAGTTTCACCCGGCGCAATTTCAGCGGGCGCAAGCCTAAACTGTGTAGTGTTTTGAAGTGCCACGTGCTTACCCGTACCCGCTCACCTTTGCGGATATGATCTTTTATGTTTAGCACAAACAGGCCGCCAGGCTTCAGGACTCGCACAGCCTCAGCATATGCGGCGCGGTGTAAAACCCTGTACGCTTTGCCCCATTGCATCCCGCCCGAATTGTTATCTTGTAGGGGTTTGCCAAGTGCGCACCTGTAAGTGTTGCGCTTGCTGCCGTCTCGCCCGTCGTATTTGTCGGCCATCCTGTTCCCATATGTGGGGCTGGTGCAAATAGCGTCAAAATGGTTAGACCAGAAAGTTAATTCTGTTGCGTCTCCCTGCATCGTGTATCTGTGCATGTTTGCCCACTCTGCCTCAATCTCGATTCCTGTTGTGATCCACTCTTCACGTAACTGGTGAATTTTGCCAGTGCCTGCGAATATGTCCAGAACATGCCCGCCCTTTACAGGTTGCAACAGTTCTCGGAATACATCCAAAAGCGCATCATTATATTTTGCGGGGTGTCTCACAATTGCACCGCCCAGATACAAGCGGCGGCCACACCAGCCCAAAAAGCGGCGAGGCATACGACTATTAAGAGTCGATAGGTTGGTTTTTCTTTGTTCATTTCGTCTCCTAAAATGGCAAGTACTCTTCCTGCCAAATGCACCCGGCAGGATTGTGGCAGCTGTCACGCGTGCCAACTACGTCGGGGAAGTCGCACACCAGGCAGGGTTCGCCGGTGTGTTGTGCAAGCTTGACAGGTGCGCGGCGGTAATAGGTGACGCCGTGCGGCCTGTAGTGCTTGTCGTCAACATCGGGGTATCGGTAATTCGCGGGGATGTCTGCGGTATCGGGTGGGCTCCAGCTCATGTCATTCTCTCCTGTTCAATTGTGCCCCGGCTGGCGTGTACCAACCGGGGCGCGGTGGGTTAGTCGTAACCTAACTCATTAAGGTTTTTTTGTTCGTCAAACATAGCAGCCTGGTCGGTTTCGGCGTGCGGGTTCTTGTCGGGAAGTTCCGTGGTGGGTTCAGTTGTGCCGCTCAGGTGCTTACGGTTGTGTTGCGCGTTGTCAGGGCTATCAACTGCCCGAAAGACATCGTTGGTTTCGCGCCCTTTATGGACTGCTTTCTTAAGCGTGATGATACACCCGACCCAATCGGCAAAAGATTTTGCGCCGTGGCCCTGTAGTAGGATAGCCAAACCAGTCTTGTGTTTTTTGTCACCGTTGCCTAACCCGTTAGACAACAAGATCGGGCGGTCTACTTTTTGCCAGTTGCCGCCTTTCAGTTGGCGGGATACGTGCATACACCACTTTGGCTCCTCTTTGTTTTCGCCGGTGTTGTATGTTAGGCGCTCTTCCAGTTTGTCAATGCGGAAGGTTGTCAAGTCGGTTGGCATTTCGTCCGCTTTCAAAAAGTTACGGAACGCTCCAATTGGATTAACTTTTGCAGGGTCGCGGGGTGTCCAATCTTGGTTACTCATTTCATTCTCCTGTTGTTTGCCAGCCTTTCGGCTAGCTTGTTAATTTTGTGCAGGTTGTTGTATAGATATTCTGACCCGCACTTTTCTTGTATATCATTCCACAACATGATCCGCGCCGTTGTTGCTGGTGTCGGTCTTGCACACGCGAGACGGCCCCGGTATCGGCGGTAAATTGCCGTTGTGGTTTCGGGTGGTTTCACCTTCGCAGGCTTTGCAAATTTAACCTGTGGCACACCTTCCGCGCCTGTTGGTTTCGTGGGGAAGCCGCTCGTTTTAGCACCTCAACCAACTCGACTTTTGCCGCCCGAACCTTTCCGTCCGTTCCCCACGGGACAACTACATCGAAAAACCAATCCTTGCGAATGATACACTTCCACAAGGGGCGGTTGTCAAATCCGCTCCAGTCTCGTTTTGCAACATTCACACCGCAACCGCAATCTTGGGTTACTATTGGATTAACGTTTTCGGTGATAACTGAGCCGGGTTCGATTTTCCAATCGCTTACAGGGTCGCGGTGTAGGCCAAACTGTTTATACACAATCATATTTCCTTGTTCGTCAAACTCAAAGTTTTCGGAAATATAATCAGACGCAGAAAACAACCCAAGCGCTTGCGACAAGTCGGCGTCCCGCAAGCCAGCGTCCCGCAAGTCAGCGCGCCGCAAGTTAGCGCGCCGCAAGTTAGCGCCCCGCAAGTTAGCGTCCTGCAAGTTAGCGCGCCGCAAGTTAGCGCCCCGCAAGTTAGCGCCCCACAAGTCAGCGTCCCGCAAGTCAGCGTCCCGCAAGTCAGCGTCCCGCAAGTCAGCGCCCCGCAAGTTAGCGCCCCACAAGTCAGCGTCCCGCAAGTCAGCGTCCCGCAAGTCAGCGTCCCGCAAGTCAGCGCGCCGCAAGTTAGCGCGCCCGTTTTCGCGCGCCAATCGTTTTAATATTGATCGCCATGCTTTACGTTCATTTCGTCTTGTGTTACTCATCTCAGCGCCGCCTTTGCTACGGTGGACAGTTCCAGATCGCCATAAGTCGCAGGCATTAAGATAATAGCCAAATCAAGCAGTACCGCTTTTTCTGGCGTGTTTTCAGCGTATACCCACTCATGGATAGACAGCGCCCAACCTATTGCGTTAGCGTCTGGCTTCGTTTTGTTGAACCAGTCAAAAAGCGTTTGGCGCTTCTGGTTATTGTGTACCGCTTCCGGTAACACGTTCCCCCAAAATGCCGTTTTGGTTTCGCCGCGCGCTTCCAGGTGCGCGGCAATTACGGCGTGGCTTTTTTCTTTCGGTGTCATTTCGCGCCACCTTCGGTATCATAAAAATAATAAGCGGTACTGGCAACGCGGCGATCATGTACCGCTTTGACTGCCGAGCAGTATACACCCGCTTCGCCACTAGTAAAGCCGCGAGTACTGCGCTCCAAAATGGGGCGGTAGCTTTCGGGTAACACATTTGCGTTACCATCTGTGAAGCCGTTGACAATCTGTAAGCGCCAGTCCTCTTCGGTCTTCTCTTGTGGGGGATTGCTTGGGTCTATCGCGCCTGTCGGGTTAGGCACTTCTTTGTTGCTTGGGTGTCTCATGCTATCAACTCCTGTTATTATCAGCCACTTATCGACTGTACAAGAATTGTACCATGTACACAAAAATTGTACAAGGTATTTTATCGACTAATTACCGACCAATTATCGACTATCAATTGACAAGTGGCGCGGCGTGTGTATAATTGGAGGGGTAATATTTCTTGTTTCATTTTATCCCCTCCGAAGGCCGTCCGGTTGAAAAAAACCGGGCGGTTCTTTTTTATCCCACGCTGTATCCCATATAACCCACTTTGTAGGTCTAGTTTATCATAGTTGATAAAATGACAATATAGAATTCCTTATTGACGTTTTGCGCGGAATGTGCTAATAATACAGGTGCGGCTAAGTCCCGCGGAGAGGATATGAGAACAATAAAAGTTGTCTTGTCGGATTTGCACGGGGGAAGCCCAACAGCACTATCAACTAAACCTATGTACAGTTTTAGCGGGGCAGACGTGGTACAAAACGATCTACAAAAAAAAATACTTGAACAATACGAAGAGGGGATGTGTGCCGCCAAACAACTAATGACGCGCGCTTCCAGGATGGTAATTATTATTAACGGCGATCCGGTTGAGCGCGCAAACCATCACGGCAACACGCAACAGATGAGCGGTATTGATGGCGAGCATATCCAGGTTGCAACTGATAGTATTTTACATGGCCTAAAGATTGCAGGCTACAAATCAAAACGGGACATCTTGCGAATGAACAAGGGGACAGAAGCGCACGCGGGCAATGATCACTGGCTAGAAGAGATTGTTGCAAAAAACATCGGGGCGCAAGAGTACCGAGCAGACAAGCGCGGGCGGCACCTGTGGCCGTTTCAGAATATGGATATAAATGGGCAATTGTTTTACATTCGACACCACCCGCCTGCGGGCGTTGGTAGTATGTTACACACTCGCGGCAGGGCGCTTGTGAGTAGGTGTCAGGACATGGTTCAGCGGGAAGTTAACGACGGATCCAGGGTTCCTGACTGGTTTATTTTCTCGCACTTCCACCAATACATAAACCGCGGGATTGACTATGATATCCCGATAGCAGGTGGCACCGGACACAGCAAGGCGATTATTACACCAGCCCTACAGCACCCGACAGATTACGTATTCCAGAAAGACGCAAAGGCCCGCGCCAGTATCGGCCTTTTGATTTGGGAGATTAGCAAGGATGGCACAACGAAATTGCACCCGCAGATTATGAAGCTGAAACCAGACGAAGCAGAGGTGATATGATGGAAATGAGCGAAACTGAATTTTACGCAATGCTTGACGACGCAACAGAAGTCATTGAAAAAGACACGCGACCAAAAAATAGCTTCACGGTTAGTGAATATTGGCAACACAGACAAGCACAAGGCGAAAGCAAAAGCGCCGAAACCTACCGCAGCCAGATTGAAGCCGCGGTGAAACGCGGGGACATCGAGCGGCATAAAGTTGGCAGGCGTATTTATTACGTACACGTTGTGCGTGTTGGCGGCAAAGTCTGATACAATACACACCACGGCGGTCACTGAGGGCACCCCGAAACCTAGACGTTTGCCCAGGGAAAAGTTCGGATACGTCCGGGCGGCATTGGGCAGGTGAGCGACCTGAGCCGCCGTGTCTCTGATCTAATACACATAATTATTATTTAGTCACACCTAAAACACAGTTACACCTTGCGCAAGTCTTGCAATTAGGCTAGAATTGTGGTATGTCCTTCCCCAGTCTCTTACAAACTAAAATAAACCGGCACGGCACCCGCCGCGCAAAATACATATATACAGAAAGAGTCTTGAGGGCAGGCCATGTCAGATGATAGCAAAATAATTGAGCGATTAACAAGACTCGAAGAGCGGCTAAAAGGAATACCCAATCTGATTGGCGCGCAAATATCAGCGAGTATATCCAAGAGCCTGGAAGGTGTTCTTAAGGAAATCAGGCTAAGTGGTGAGACTATGGCAAACGAAATCAAAGAAACGAATAAGCGTGTAACCCGGAATGAGCAAGATATAGCTGTCTTGAAAGAGAGAAGCGAGGACTCGAAAAGCCTGCGCGGCTCTTTTTTGCGTTATGCGGTTATGGGTTTTGTGGCGTTGCTTGTCGCTGCTGGTATTTTAATCTCGTATATTCAAACACTACCCTAAGAGGAAAAGCCATGACAGAAAATTTAGACGGTTGCCCAGACCTTGATAACCTGAAAGAGTACCGGGTGATTCGTGTCCCGCCGCCCTTGTTGTCTGGGATTAGGTTAGGCGACACGGTTATTGCTTACGAGGAAGCCCAGGGGTACAACGACGACAAAGAAATTAGAATAAGCCCACAGCGCGACCGGTGGGTACCAGTGAGTGTTGGTGATATAGATTATTTAGAGGAAATAGAGGTATAAAATGGAAAGCTTAGAATTATTGCGCCCGTTATTTGAGTGGGTTTTTAACTATCTGAGCCTTGACCCGGTAGCCCTGAAGGATGCGGTCATTCCGATCTTGGGCGTTACCCAAGTATTAAAAACTTACACCGCCGCCCGCTGGCCCAAGTGGATGTCATGGGTTCGCCCCGGTATTTTTTGGGCGTGGGCTACCGCAATTGCCGCGGCCTATGCTGTACAAATTGAAGGGGCAGCACCAGAGGCGCTGACCGAGCCGCTTACGTGGGTTGGTTTTGTTGTTGCCGCTGTATCCCTGTATATTGGTTCAGGCGCTGTGTATAAGGTTGCGATGGGTAAAGGTTCAGCAGACCCGACCAACTCGATAAAAGGCTAAACGATGGCATATATCCTGACCCGCGGCGGACGTGATCCATTATTCACGTATGGCAAAATGGTGATGGTGGTCCCGTACCTACCGCCTGTCAAGATGATATTTGTGTCAGATATTCAATGTTTTTGGACACACAAAGAATTGATTGATCAAACCGCTGTATTATGGCCCGACCCCGAACAGGAACAAAATGATTGACTCCCGTATCCATAACCAAGTCATCGGCAATCCTGGTGTAATGTCAGGTAATCGCCGCATGTTTGATGGTGCCGCGGCTGATTATATTTCTGTTGTCTTGGGTGTGCAATCTGGCAACCTGTTAGCGTTTTGGCCTCTCAACGAAACGAGCGGCACAAATGCTGATAACGCAGAAGGGACAGCGGCGCGGGATGGGACTTATGACGGGGTGACACTTAATCAAATCGCTGGCCCGTTTGGTGAAGAACAGGCGGGATTATGGGATGGGGTAAATGATTTAACTAATATATATTCCGCCTCGTTTGCGTCTGTTTTTGACACTGACGAGGGGTCGGTATCAATATGGCAAAAGGTGACTGCGGGGGCTTGGACAGATGGTTCAGGGAGTTTCGCGGTTGTCCTAAAAGAAGACAATAACAATCGTGTCAGGATTGTAAAAGGTGGGACAAATAATACAGGCATTGCGGGATATGAGGCAATCGGAAACGATAAAGAAATAACAAAAACGTCATTCTCCCCCGCGGGATGGTTCCATGTAGTTGTCACATGGAGCGTTTTAGCCGACGAGGTTAAGGTATATTTTGACGGCGCACAAGAGGGCGCAACTTTAACGGGTTTATCTACATGGGCGATTGGTACATTAAACTCTAATGGGGTAGCTATAGGCGCGGGCGGCACAAATAAATCTAACCCCTATGATGGATACTTGATGTATTGTGCGGTTTGGGATACCCCACTTTCGTCTGGCGACATCACAACCCTATACAACGGCGGCCCGGTATGAGTTGGCACGGTTACATTTTGATAACAGCAATCAATCTATCAGCACCGCGTAAAAATGCGCTTGCTAATATGGCGCGGTTACTCGGTAGGCAGGACACAGGCACAGCGCACGGGCGCAACCAGTACCGTGAGAATTTAGACGGAAGCGCGGCAATCGTTGAGGCCGAATTCACCGACACGGAATTAACACCGGATGAATTAGTGCCAGTACTAGCGCAGATTATGCCCGGCAATCCTGCCGCGGTTGATTATGCAACCGAACAAACCGCCGATGGCGAGTTAACAACCTATAGCCGGGGCGGGATTGATTATGTTAGTTTTCTACTGTTCGACGGACAGGGTTCGGATTGGGAAGATAGCAGACAAACTACCGCTGATTATATCGCCGCGAATAGTGCGGCGTGGGAAGAGGATTTAGAGGTATAAATTATGCCGAGTTATGTAACGCCTAAAATTAATACTGAGTTTGTATTTTACGTCACGCTTATTTCGCAGTCCGATACTAAGCTTTTGCAGAACACCCCAACCATTGCGAGCGGGGATTTCACGGTATCCACAGACGGCAGCGCATATACCAACCTGGACACGATTCCAGCAGTGGATCCGGCAGCCGGGGAAGCGGTAAAGGTGACGCTTTCCGCGGCAGAAATGAACGGGGATAACGTGCTGGTACAATGGGAAGATGCGGCGGGCTCTGAGTGGGTAAGTGGCAGCCAAACGATCCAGACGACAGCTAACCAGATTGATGATTTAGGACTGGAAGCTACACTCACAACCATGACGGCAACGCTAGCAACCATCATCACGAATATTGCAGCAGTGCCCGCGGCAGTTTGGGCATACGCAACCCGCACGCTGACCCAGTCGGCAACGAGCATATCAGACGCAACCGCGGCGGGGTCAATTACCCGGATGCGCGGCAACACCTGGAGCTTCACAGTCACGCTTGGGGCGATTACTGGCTACACCGATATTGTGATGACCGCAAGACAGGACAGGAGCGCAGCTGACACCGCCTCGATATTCCAGATTCGCAAAACAACCGGCCTGGTATACATAAACGGGGCGGCAGCCGGGACAGCCGGAAACGCAACGGTAACAGTTAATGACGAGGCAACCGGCTCGGTAACTTTCACACTGAGCGAGGCAGAAACGGTCAACATTTCGCCGTGTTCGCTTCCCTATGACATCGCTGTATTTTATGCAACTGGCACAAAGTCGCAAACACCTGAGAGCGGTACGTTTACAATCTCAACGGATGTCACACAGGCGATTGTGTAAGTATGAGTAAAAAGGCCGATTCGATTGATTTCATTTTCACAGTTGAGAAGGTTCAGACGATGGCAGCAGGGCATCCAAGAATTACAATCGACCTACAAGAGGATGCGATTGCACAAATGGCAATGCTGGCAGAGTGCCAGAGACAAGGGATTGTTTTGAGTGTAGAAGCGATAGAGGTAGACCCCAATTTGGTTACAAAAGGAAACGGCAACAAACTTAAGGATTTGTTGAATAGTTGAACATGGGTAGAAAACCAAGAGTATCGAAGGCAAAAGTGATAGAGGCGCTAACCGAGTCTAAGGGTGGTGTTTATATGGCTGCGTCTATTCTTGGTGTTGCGTACACCACTGTTTATAACTATCTGGAAAAGTATCCAGATCTGCAAGAGTTAAAAGATAGCTTTGATGGGTTCTTGGTCGATAAGGGGGTTTTCCAGTTACATGACGCGGTAGAGAGTGGCGATCCGTGGGCGGTCAAATATGCGCTATCCACGAAAGGGAAAGATAGGGGGTACACTGAACGACAGGAACTAACCGGAAAAGATGGTGAGCAGCTAGCCACGCCACAAACTGTAATCATACTTCCTAGCAATGACAGAAACGATAGAGATTAGACCGCAGCCGGGACCACAAACGGCCTTTATGTCAACGCCCGCCGATATTGCTATTTATGGCGGGGCCGCTGGTGGTGGCAAAACTTACAGCCTACTGCTTGAGCCATTGCGACATATCCATAACGGCAAATTTGGCGCGGTAGCATTTCGGCGCATTCTTCCGTCAATCAAAATTGAGGGCGGCATGTGGGACGAGTCGGAGAATATTTACCCGGAAATTGGTGGGGAGCCGCGATTAGGCGATCTGTCTTGGAAATTCAAGTCAGGCGCTAAGATCACCTTTGCCGGGATGCAAACCGAAGACGATAGAAAGAAATACCACGGGGCACAAATCCCGCTGATTTTGTTTGACCAGTTAGAAGAGTTTACAGAAAAGCAATTCGTTTATATGCTATCCCGTAACCGTTCAGATTCAGGGGTGCAGGGGTACATCCGAGCAACGGCGAACCCTGAGCCGGGATGGTTAGCGGATTTTATGGATTGGTGGATTGATGATGATGGGTACGCCAACCTTGACCGGGCTGGTGTCTTGCGCTGGTTTGTGCGCGTTGGCGATAGAATGGAATGGGCAGACAGTCCCGAAGAGCTAGAGCGGTTTACCATCAATGGCGAACCCATCCCGCCTAAGTCGGTTACATTCATCCCGGCCAGCGTTTACGACAATAAGATATTGTTGGAAAATGACCCGTCTTATTTGGCTTCACTGATGGCGCTTTCTGCAATCGACAGAGAGCGGTTACTAGGTGATAAGAAGCGCGGCGGCAACTGGAAGGTAAAGCCGGAGGCGGGGTTGCTGTACAATCGCTCCTGGTACTCTATAGCGCCAGCCCTGCCCGATGGCGGCGACGATGTATTGTTTTGGGATTTGGCGGGCACTAAAAAGGACTTCAAGAAAAATAACGATCCAAGTTATACCGCGGGCGTTGCGCTTTGCAAGGTGGGAGGCGTTTACTATACCCACCACGTTTACGCGGAACAGATTGGCCCGGCAGAAGTTGAGCGGCAATTCATAAACCTGTCTAAACAGATGGCAGCAAAAGCAAGGACACGCGGGGCGCGCTTCCGGGTGCGATGGGAAGAAGAGCCAGGCAGCGCAAGCAAGAGAGAAAGCAGGCGGCTTGTCGGCTTATTGGATGGGCTAGACGCCAGGGGTATCAGGTCAACCAAAGACAAGATGATTGATGGGCGCGCTTTTTCTTCTCAGTCAGAAGCCGGGAACGTGTTCCTGGTGTCTGCCAAATGGAACGAAGGATGGTTAGACCACATGCACAACCAGCCCGATATAAAGCATAACGACATTCACGACGCGACAGTTAAAGGATATAATCAATTGATAAATACCTCATCTGGCAGCGTAATGACCAGCGCACCCGCTAGAATGGTAGGAGCATAACATGGCATCAAACGTAGTAAACGCAATAACAGACGCACTGCAAAAAGCGATCCCGGAAATAGAAAACCTATTCAGCCTGAGCGACTTTGAAAGCGCCGTTAATCAGCGCGCCGCGCGGGTGTTCAAGTTTCGAGACTACGCAGACGGGGAACACGACGCGAAGCTAACAGCGCAGATGAAGAAAATGCTAAGGGTCACGGTGGGAGAGGCTAACCTTAACGAGTTCAACCTTAACCAATGTGACAACGTAATCCAAACGCTGGTAGACAGGTTGCTGGTTTTGTCAATTGCCAGCAAAGAGGAAGACACGAGCAAATGGATTGAAAGCGAGTTACTAGAACCCAACAAATTTACAGCGGTTCAGGGGGCGCTGTATGAAGGCGCTGTTAGGGATGGCGATACGTATATGATGGCAACGCCTAAGTTCGACGCAGGCGGAGCGTTTCAGGGCGTTAGGTGGACAATAGAGCCCGCCTTCGATGGCAGTTGGGGAATGCTTATGATCCACGATGGCGCAGGCGATCCGCTGGTGGCGGTGAAAGCCTGGAGCCTGTCACGCGCCACACTTTCAGACTCTGATGATGGTAGCTCGGTTGCGCTAGACGAAGAAGTTTTCGTTTATGTTTACGTTCGCGGCGTGATATTCAAATTTACAGGGTCGGACTTTGGCAGCGTTTCGCTCATGGGAGATAAACAGGAAGACGGCACACGGGAAGGGGTAGAGATTACCAACCTGCCAATTCCGATTGTACAGTTTAGTAATAAGTTGAGCCGCTATAACTTCCGCGGCAAGTCGGAAATCAAGGATATTATCCCGGCACAAAACGCACTCAATAGGACTATGCACAGCGTTACAATGGCCAGCGAGTTGGCCGCCTTTGGTGTACGCGTTGCGGTTGGGTTTGACATTGGCGCAACCGACGCAGACGACGGGAGCGGGAGCCAAGGGGCTGGTATTACCCCTGGCGCGGTCTTCCCCGTGGTGCTGAAAGACAGCGGTGGGAACAGAATAACCGACCCAACACCGGAGCAGATCGCACTACTGAACGCGGTCAGGCTGGAAGAATTCACAGCGACACAACTGCTTCCATATATTGAACTAATGAACTTTTGGGCAGACAAGATTAACGACATCACCCGCACACCGAACCAAAGCGCAGGGGCGAACGCCAGTGGCGAGGCACTCAAACAACGAGAGGTTGGATTACTTGGCAAGGCCAAACGCTTCCAGTCCGACAATGGCGAGCCGTGGGAGCGTCTTGTAAGGATTTCTGGCGCTATCTGGTCAAAGTGGGCGGCAGGCTCCGCTCCTGATTTGGATGGGATTCGCGTTATTTGGCAAGACCCGGAAATCAGAAACGACAGAGAGTTGATCGAAAGCGTTGCGATGGTGTCAGACAAAATCAACGTGTTCCCAGAGTCGGTATACCGTGAGATTATCGGTAAGGTGCTGTTTGGCATGAGCGCCGAAGAAATCAAAGCGGCTGGTGATGAGTTTGAACAGCAAGCCATTCAGCGGTTTAGTAGTTTATTGGGCGGCGCGGGTGGCACTGACTTGGTGTGATATGACAATCCGACTCATACAAGGCGACTGCCTAGAAAAGATGCAGGATATACCAGACGGTTCAATTGACATGGTATTGACTGACCCGCCGTATGGAACAACCGCTTGCAAATGGGACAGCGTTATACCATTCGAGCCGATGTGGGAGCAGTTGAAGCGCATAACAAAGAAGCGCGGCGCTATCGTGTTGACAGGTTCGCAACCGTTTACAAGCGCGCTTATAATGTCTAATGTGAAGATGTTTAAATATTGTTGGGTTTGGGATAAGAAAATACCGAGTGGTATGGGTTTTGCGAAATATCAACCAATGAGACAAACAGAAGATTTAGCGGTGTTCTGCGATGGCGCAACAATTTACAATCCCGAAATGATATTAAGGGATAAACCGATAAAGAGCGGTGGACAAACAAAAGGAGCGTTTCCGCAAATAGTAAACAGAAGCACAACATTTAAGAAAACCTACACACACAAAAACCCAGTCAACTTAATAAGATTCGATAGAGTTAGGCGCGACACAATCCACCCCACACAAAAACCCGTCGCCCTCATGGAATACTTAATCAAGACATACACAAACCCCGGCGAAACCGTCTTAGATTTCACAATGGGAAGCGGTAGCACTGGCGTTGCTTGCGTCAATCTTGACCGCTCGTTTATTGGGATTGAATTAGACGCGGAATATTTCAAGATAGCAAGTGACAGAATACACAACACGTCCAAAAGGTTGATTTAGTCTAATGGCAAAAACAATCAGGGAACACACAGACAGCGCCCTGGACGCGCTGTACACAAAAACAGCGGGGCCAATGTTGCTACAGATTGACCGCCTGACGAACGGGCGCGGCAGCCCATTACAGGCGGCGCTTACTGAGTTAGACGACGAGGCGGAGCGGCTATCGGATGAGGGCAAAAAGTTTACACCCGATAACGCTGTATTACGAAAGACGCTTGACGCAAGCGAAACAAACTTGACCGCCGCGCAAAACCTGATCAGCGTAAATGATAACGCTATACAGGATGCCGGTGTCCAGGTGTCCAGAAGCGCCGCAATTGTCAAGGTGTTGGCAGGCACAGGCAACCTACCCAAGACGACAGGCAACCCGCTTTCGGCTGGCAACACCGCGCTGTACATAAAGGCCTTGAAAGCCGCTAATATTGAATGGGTCGGCATGACTCCCGATGCCTTTGCGGTTGCGTTTGGATTTGTCACGGGTGACGCGTGGCAGGCTAAAATGGCGAAATGGGGCGCGGGGTATACTGACCTTATTAACCTATCGATATTCAAAGGGATTTCACAAGGCTGGTCCCCAAGCAAAACAGCCGCGGAAATACACAAGCTGGTTACAGGCATCCCGCTTAGCGCAGCTGAAAACTTGACCCGCACGCTACAGTTGACAGCCTACCGGGATGCCAGCAACGCACAGACGGCAGGCGCTGATTTCATAGAGTACAAAGTCAGAATAGCTCGACTCGACCAGGCCACTTGTCTGAGTTGTATTTCTCTACACGGCACCCGACTTGAAAAGGGCCAGCGCGTGGAAGATCATTACAGAGGGCGATGCGACGAAATCTACAAAATACGCGGTGTCGATTTACCGGGCACAATGCAGGCAGACAGCTCACCTGGCAATCGAAACTTTGTGCCGTTTCAGAATGGATCCGAATGGTTTTCGGGCCTACCGCTATCAAGGCAAAAGCAGCAGACAAGCTTCAAGAATACACCGGCTAAACTCAATGCCTTTTTGAATGGTGTCCCGCTCAGTGATTTTGTGGGCAAAAATAAGGATCCGGTATTTGGGGATCAGATAATTGAGCAGGGGCTTAAGCGAGCGATTGGCGATGATGCCGATCAATTTTATATGGGCAATCAAGGTGATGAGTGATGAGTATCCAACTCATACACGGCGACTGCCTAGAAAAGATGAAGGACATCCCGGACGGTTCTATTGACATGGTATTGACCGACCCGCCGTATGGGACAACCGCTTGTAAATGGGACAGCGTTATACCTTTTGAGCCGATGTGGTTACAATTGAAGCGCATCACAAAGAAGCGTGGCGCGATTGTGTTGACAGGAAGCCAGCCGTTTACAAGTGCGCTTATAATGTCTAATGTGAAGATGTTTAGAGATAGTTATATTTGGAGAAAAGAACAACCATCAAATTTTGGTAATATAAAATTCATGGCTGGTAATATAAAAGAAGATGTGGTGGTGTTTTCAAAAGCAATACCAAGTAAGATGGTATACAACCCGCAAATGGGAAAGCTAGATAAACCGCGAATAATAAAATCGACTTTTCCAAATGAAAACAAAGATAAGCACACGCGATGGAATAGCAAAAGCTTTACAAGGGAAAGCACGCACCGTTACCCCGTTAATATATTGACTTATAAAAGAGATAAGCGCAACGGCCTACACCCCACCCAAAAACCCGTTGCACTCATGGAATACCTAATCCGCACATACACAAACCCCGGCGAAACGGTACTCGATTTCACAATGGGAAGCGGCACAACTGGCGTGGCGTGTGTCAATTTAGACCGTAATTTCATCGGCATTGAATTGGATGCGGAATATTTCAAGATAGCACAGGACAGAATCGCAAGCACGCCAAAGAGATTGATATGAGAAAACCTAAAACCTGCGACGCTTGCCAATATTACCGCGCGCCTATGCTGACATTTACTGAGGGTGAATGGTGCTCTAACTCTGAAAGCCCACACACTAACCAGTACGTATTGCCTATAGACTCGTGTAAAGAGTTTATCAAGCGCGGCAAGAAAGCGCCTTGGTGGATGCGCCTGTACAATTGGGCGCTAAGAATCGGAAAGGTGAAGTAATGGCAACCGACGCGGCAAGCAAGAAAAAAGCAAAAATTGAACTGCCCCCAGAGCTTTATAAGCATTACGAGGAGGAGCGCGCCGCCCATTTAGCGCACGTTGATTCCTTAGAGCGGCTCCTGGGGATTCCTAGAACATCCGACGCGCGCCGCTATGCCAAAAATAACGGGTGGCTACAGGGTGACAACGTAACCCACACAGCAGGAAAGCAATAATGCCACAGAAGCGCTATATATTCTCTTCGTCCGTGCGTCCAGACTTTTGGGAGCGCGTGACAATCGCCCTGGCGTTTATGTTCCTTGCGGGGCCGTGGTGTATCGGTATTATGTTTCTGGTGTATGCGGGCTTTTGTTGGGGTGGTTGCTGATGACAGATTACCTGTACAAGTGCGAGAAGTGCGGCCACACCGAAACCAACCACACGCCGCTAAACTATATTATTCGGCTACATGACACATTTGGCGGCGACAAGTGCAACAATGCGCAAATGCAACGCGTCAGGACGGCCCCTGCGGTACGGTTCTTGGGGGGCGGGTGGTATGTGACAGATAAGGGAAAATAGAATATAATATAGCAGTTAGCGGATAGTTTAATTTTTGTGTGGCAGTTGACACATAATAAAACGCCAGGATATCTGGAGTTACTGGTTAAAATCCAGAGAAGTTAACAAAAGGGTTGCTTTAGTTTATTTCCGGTAAAATAGGGCTACTGCTCAGAATTGCGGTTCGAGGCCGCAGAAGCAACCATAATCAAAAAACCGCCCGGTTAGGGGTGGTTGGTGGTCACTCTTCTTTGTACGCATTTATGCGCCTTTCTGTTCTCTCGGTCGCTCTCTGACGAAGTGCAACCCAATCGCGCCGCTTACCGGAAGGGGCGCGATCTTTGAACGCTTGCATAATCCCCATTTCAGTTCGCCATGCCTCTTCGTACAACTTCCATTTGTTTTCCTTTAGCATGTCAGCCTCCTGTGGCTCGGTGGGCAGAATTGCCCGTGTTGTTTACTGTACAAATATTGTACTACATACCGTGAGAATGTCAAGCGATTGCACCCCTATTATATGGGGCAATATTCCAGACTTCCAGCCACTTGACACAGCGCACACCCCATAACCTGTTTGCGTTATTTTGTCAACCGTGTTATATTACAGGTAACTGAATACAGGCAGCTTACCCAAGCGCCGCCTTTATAAGCCGCGATAATACCCAAGACGCAGGCTAAAAAAGTCGGCGCTTTTTTATTTCCCGCCCCGTTGGGCGCAAAACTCGAAGAGGAAAAAACACCATGACTGACCAGACCGATACCGAACAGCACCAGAAAGAAGCCGCCAATCCTGATACGTCTGACGAGACGAAAAACACGGACAAATCAGGAAGCGAAAACATGATCCCGCAACACCGATTCAATGAGGTAAACAACAGCTTGAAAAAGTTGCAAACCGAATTTGATGAGATGAGATTAGCACAACAGAAGTCTGAAGAAGAGGCATTAGCGGTACAAGGCAAATGGCAAGAAATCGCCGAAGCCCGCGCCAAAGAAAACGTAGAACTAAAGGCCAAAGCGCAAAAACTAGACGAACACACGGCGATTGTTGAGGACACACTAAAATCCCGCATCGCCCAATTACCTGAAGATAAGCGCAAATTGGTTGAAACTCTACCTGACACTTTCACGGCATCTGAAACGCTGAAATGGATCAACAGTAATCAGGCTATTCTTTCGGCCCCGCCGCCCGCTGGCGATTGGGGAGACGGACAGAAGGGGCTTGGCAACGGTTCTGAACCAGTCAGATTAGAAGACGGCGAAGCAGCCGCGGCGAAAATGTTTGGCATGAGTGAAAAAGATTACGCCAAATACCGCGGCGATTAACCCGCAAAACTTGAACATGAAAATTAAGGAGTAATAACAATGGCAGCACCAACCAGCACGTGGTCTTTTGCATACGACCTTTGGGGCAATCGTACCCCGCGAGTCGTGTCGCTTGAGGCCGCTGGCTCTCTCGAAACACTTGAAGGAACTTTGATTTATATGAATGGCGGCCTGGCAACCGCCGCGGGCGCAAGCGCATCAACGCTTATTGGTATTGCAGCCGAAGCGACCAGCGCAGCCTTAAGCGCAAGCGATCCAATCAAGGTTGCGCTTATTGCCCCCGGAATGGTTATCAAGGGAACCGCTGACGCGGATTCTTCAACCCTCTCCGGCTTCAATGGCAAAACGTCCGATTTGAATTCAAATCAAACGATGGATTTTGCCGACACTACGAACGGGTGTTTATCCGTTTATCTAACCGAAAACAGCGGTTTGACCGTGTATTGCACGATCACCGAATTCGACGCTGGCCCGGTTAACTAGGAGATATGAACAATGCCTACACCAATGATTAGTAAACAATGGCCTCGATTCGTTCTCCCTATTGTACGTAAAGAGTGGGAGCAGAGCATGAATGCTTTGGCCTCACCTGTCTTTCCGTTATTTGGAGTCGAATCCGCAAACAGTTCCGTAGAATATTCCCAGGGCATGGGGACCATGGGAAAAATCCCGGAATACAATTCCGACGCAGCCGAAGGGCAACCCGGCGCGCTTCGGTACGACAGCTTTAACTCGCTGTATGAAAAAACCTTCACACACCGTGAGTTTGCTTTGGGTATCGCTATCCAGCGCAAGCTGATTGATGACAACCAATCTGGGCGCATCAGACGCCAGGCAGCAAGCCTTGGTCACTCATTCGGCACCACCCGCGCCGCACACGCCTCATCTGTTTTCATTGATGCCTTTTCCACCACGGCAACTGAAGATGGAGTTGCAACCGTTGGCGGAGATGCAGTAGCCTTATGCTCCGCATCTCACCCCACCAGCGAAAAAGACGCAACCACCCTGAGTAACACCGGCACGACTGCGTTCTCTTTTGACGCAGTTGTGGCAACCCTGCTTCTTGGTTTAGACCAAAACGACGACCGCGGAAATCCAATGCCCGTAGTTTATGACACTATCGTGGTCCCAACCGCTTTGCAAGATGAGGCCTGGGTTCTCGTCAACTCTGTTCTTAAACCGGGCGGAGCCAATAATGACAGTAACTATGTCGGATCACGCGGCTTGTCCGTAATCGTAGATCCATATCTCACTAACACGAAGGATTGGTTTATGGTTGACTCAGCTCAGTCCCGAATGCACCTGCTCTGGTTCAACCGGGTAATGCCCGAAATCGCTCTTGACTCAACCAGCGATTTTAACCTTGAAGCCAAGTATCGCGGCTACATGCGGTATAGCTTTGGTTGGGATGACTGGCGCTGGATTTATGGCCATAACGTGGCATAAGGAGTGATATAAAAATGACTACTTTTGCAGATCAAGTTTTTCAATTCGGCGGCGTTCCCCTAGGGGGGGGAATGCTCCCTTTGATGGGTGCCGGTAACGGCATCGGCGCAAAGGTCTACTTTGTAGACCCTGCCAACGGCAGCACCGGCAACACGGGATTATCTCCCGATCATGCCCTGGCATCCGTGGGCGCGGCTTACGCCAAATGTGTTGACAAGTCAGGCGATACAATCTACCTGATCAATGACGGTAATACGTCTGCCTCTTCACGGGAAGCAACAATTCCTCTCACGTGGGCGCATGACAATGTGCATCTTGTAGGGTTATGCGCTCCGGCGGTAGTTTCCCAGCGCGCACGAATTACCCCTGTAAGCACCGCCGCTTTGACCGCGGCCCCTGTGATTGATGTAACTGGAAACGGCAACATCTTTTCTAATTTACAGATCGCTCACTTTGGCGCAGACACTAACGGCATCGGCACGCAGGGCGTGGCTGTTTCTGGAAGTCGCAACTATTTCCACAATGTTCACATCGTGGGAGTTGTAAACGACCACACCGGAGACGAAGCGACAGGCGTTGACCTGCTGATTGACGGCGGTTCCGAGAACGTGTTCAACCATTGCGCCATTGGCGTTGACACGGTTGTGCGTTCAACAACCAACGCTTGCGTGGAATTCACCACCGCGGCAACGCGTAACCTTTTTGAGGATTGTTACTTCGCAATGTCAACTGATGCAGGTACACCTTTATTCGTAAAGGCTGACGGCTCAGGCGACTTGGACAGATGGACGATTTTCAAAAATTGCTCGTTTGTAAACGCAATGGAGTCTGGAGCAACTATTCTCACCTCAGCGGTTAATGTTCACAACTCCGCGGGCGGTTTGGTTATGTTCCACGGTTCCCAGATTGTTGGCGCATCCAATGTAGCCGCTGCCGATAACGGCAACGTGTATGTTGATGGCGTTGGCGGTGCGGGCACTGGTGGACTGAGCATAATCGCAACACAGTAACACCTATACAACGGGGAGGCGTGAAAGCCTCCCCGTCAGGGATGTGAAAAATGTCTAACCTTATTACCGGCGCGGCACTACAAGCCGCCGCCACAATCGCAAAGACAACAGAGACGGATTTGGGGTCTGCTATCTCTTGCAAGGCTTACAGCACGTTAACCCTGGATTATGTTTATACAAACGGCGACGAAACGGGGCTAGACATTTTCGCCTACTTTATAAACGAGGCCAGCGCCGTTGAGTATCAGGATCAGAGTTGGAGCGCCGCCGCTGGCACCAAGACTGTCACCACCAATAAATACCGGGTAACAGCTACCGGAAATTACCACATCGTTTTTGACGTGACAGGAGTTCAAAGCGTGCAATTCAAGCAGGCTGGCTCCAACAACGACGGCACGCCAACCGGCACCCTGGCCGCCCAGTATGTACTATCGGGCGATTAATTATGACACAGGTAAAAAACTCAGGCAGTGAGTCTGCAACCCCTAGCACATCGAGCAGCGGGTACCTTAGCCTCTCTGTTGACCTTAGCACTGCGACATGGAAATCAGTTGCCAGCCATGAAGTTTTCACCGTTACCGGATTGGTACGCGCTCGGCTCTGGGTTGAATGCACCCAAAGCGTGACAAGTACCGGCGGCGCGTCTACGTTGCAATTCGGCGTCGAAGGTGCAACCAATACGCTCATAGCGGCGACTGGTGAAGACGATATAGACATTGGCGAATTGTGGTATGACGCAACCCCTACAACGAAATTCGACGCTTACTCAACTGTTGTATTCGATTATGTGACAAACGGGCTAGACATCGGTTATGAAATCGCAGCAGAAGCTACCACAGTCGGTACGCTCGTTTTCCACATTACATGGGAGCCACTTAACAGTACCGGGAATGTTGCAATTGGCGCGGGCGGCAGTTTGTAATGACGCAAGCTAAAAACGTAAACGCGGCACAAACCAGTAGCTTTGACTCGCAAATAGGAAGAGCTAACAGAATAAACCCCGGCAGCGGGGCGCTCGCAGTTGATACAACTATCAGGCTGCTTGGCCCGTCATTTGTTGGCTCTACTATTGATTCCGAGTTTTGGACACTTGCCAACAATGGCACAGCAAGCGGGGCGGCAGTATCCTCTGGTGTTGTGAGTCTCACGAGTGGGACAGATAACAGCGGGAGCGGCTCATTAACTTCTGTTGCAAACGCACGCTTTTTCTTTGTCAATCCAAATCAATTCAGGATGTTGTCAAGGGTAACAGATACCACGATTGCAGATTGTACCCGCAGGTGGGGCGCTTTCAGTGTAACCGCTGGCAGCCCGCTAACCCTGCTTAATGGGTTCTATTTCTCGTTAGACGAGTTGGGGGCACTATCGGTAAACCACAAGCGCGCAGGGGTTGCAGCGGTATCAGTTGCAAGCGGCTCATTCAATGGCGACGTGTCCAGCTACACACTTGACACAAACGCTCACGCATACGAGATTTTATATTTTGAGGCGGCGGCGTGGTTTATTATTGACGGCGTTTTGATTCACAAATTCACACCGACAACAACGAAACTAACAGACAACTTCAATCTGGCGATTAGTGCCGAAAGCGTAAACAGCGCATCAGGCACCACTAGCGGCGTGTTAGAGGTTTGGGCATCATCAACACTCAGGATCGGATCAGACACCACCACGCCCCATTATAAAAACTTACTGGCAAACGCAACAACCGTTCTCAAG